>Ga0326597_10014632_pt1 | contig 10285 bp, 7 predicted proteins | sample RVTome_12_FD_203789 | JGI IMG/M metagenome (GOLD analysis project Ga0326597, IMG submission 203789) | Soil microbial communities from uranium-contaminated site in the Upper Colorado River Basin, Wyoming, United States - RVT100D185 | ecosystem: Environmental > Terrestrial > Soil > Contaminated >...
AGCCTTGGCGGAAGCCAGCAAGGCTTCACCGTTTCCAAATCCGATCTCAAGGATAACGGGTGCGCTGCGTCCATAAAGGCGGGCGAAATCGATTGGCGCTTCAATTAAGTCGATGCCGTAACGCGGCCACAAATCCTTAAGTGCGCGGGACTGGGCCGGGGTGATGCGTCCTTCACGACGCACGAAACTGCGAATGGGGCGAAGATGTTTTTCAGCCTCACTCATGAATGATCAGGATACAAGACGCAGGAAAGCGACTGAAGCTCAAGAAACTTTGAATTGCTCTCAGCGCCAGCGGCGGAAAAATCAGAAAAAGGTCCCGCCGAGGGGCGAAGACGGTGAACCGTACTGCTTGCGCGGCATGCGTCCCGCGAGGTAAGCCTCGCGTCCCGCCTCGATCGCCTTCTTCATGGCCTGAGCCATGAGCACCGGGTTCCGTGCCGCGGCGATGGCGGTGTTCATCAGCACGCCATCGCAACCGAGCTCCATGGCGATGGCGGCATCGCTCGCCGTTCCCACGCCGGCGTCCACCAGAATCGGCACCGTGGCCTCTTCCACGATGAAACGGATATTGTACGGATTGCGAATGCCGAGACCCGAACCGATCGGCGCTGCCAGCGGCATCACGGCGACACATCCCATTTCGGCAAAACGCCGGGCCACGATGGGATCGTCGTTGGTATACACCATTACCTTGAAACCTTCCTCGATCAATTGCTCGGCGGCGGTCAAAGTCTGGGGGATGTCCGGGTACAGGGTCTTTTCGCTGCCCAGGACCTCCAGTTTCACCAGATCGTGACCGTCGAGCAGCTCGCGTGCCAGACGGCAGGTACGCACCGCCTCGTCGGCGCTGTAACAACCGGCGGTATTCGGCAGGTAGGTGTATTGCGACGGTGGCAACACGTCGGTCAGATTCGGCTCATCCGGATTTTGACCGATATTGGTGCGTCGGACGGCGATCGTCACGATTTGAGCGCCGCTGGCCTGCACGGCGCGCCTGGTTTCGTCCATGTCCCGGTATTTCCCGGTTCCGACCAGCAACCGGGAGGCGTAGGCCCGGCCCGCGATTACCAGGGGGTCATGGGATATGGATTGGATTGTTTCCGCGGAAACCGCCATGCGCGACACCTCCAAATACTTGTTAGAAAACCGACCGGCGATGCTGTCGGTGTCCGGCGGCAATCGCGGCCGGTCGCCTCCCCACTGCCGTGGGGCCCCGGCTCTGCCCTCGGTGGGCGTCCTGCGCCCGGCTCATGCCGCCACCTCCAATCGCGAACACGACTTCGACACGATCATTGTCCTGCAACTGAAAATCATTGTGCCGGCTGCGCGGGACGATCTCCCGGTTAACCTCAACGGCGACCCGCCGATCGCCCAGGCCCATTTCCTGCAACAACACCGCCACCGTTACCGGTGCCCCGAGACTTTTTTCCTGACCGTTGAGCAAGATCTTCATGGAGCGGGGGCGTGCCGCAATGCAGGCGTTTCACCGCCTGATGACGGAATAATTGTACTACCGGCACTGAAAGAACGCACGCCGGAAACGGGTGCGGTTATATTAGAAGAGCTCGATGTCGCCCGTGGCCACGGATACCGGCGCAAGTTTTCCTTCGGCCACCAGCGTTTCGTAGCAGCATACCTGATTGCGACCGTTGTTCTTGGCGTGATACATGGCCATGTCGGCACGGTTAATGATCGTATCCACGCTTTCCCCGGACGTAATACCGACCACGCCGATACTTACGCTTTTCCTGCCGATACGCGGGAATTGATAAGCTTCGACTTCCTTACGGAAACTTTCCAGAACATGCACGGCGATTTCGGGAGTGACGTCAACCAGCACCGCCGCGAACTCTTCGCCGCCATAACGGAACAACAGGTCCTCGTGCCGGAACGAACGATTCATGAGTCGCGCCAGTTGCACCAATACTTCATCCCCGTATAAATGTCCAAACTTGTCGTTCACCAGCTTGAAGTGATCGATGTCAAAGAAGGCCAGGCAATTCTGCTGTACTTTTTCGTTTGCCCGCCGGTCATGGTGTCCGGCATTGAGCACCAGTTTTTGTATTCGTATATCGAAACACTGGCGGTTATACAGGCCGGTCAATCCATCCAGTTCATTACGCGAGAGCAGAAACGCCTGATTGCCGAAAATGCGCAACAGCCTTGAGAGCATTTCGTCCTCCCCCTCGACTTCCTGCATGCCTTCGATTTCCAGCATGGCAATGACGTGTCGCGTACCGAAGATCGGCAGGATCAAACGGCGGCCGTTTGCACCGATACGCATTCGGCTTACCCGTTTCCGGGATTGCACACATTCGAGCAAATCCTTGTCTTCCACGAGCATCATGGCCGTGGAAAGGGGCTCAAGCCAGTCACGGACCGCCGCCGTCATGGCGTTGGTCTCGCTGAATTCCTGGTCGTTATTTTGATTGGATATGGCGAGCAGCCGAAAACGCTCGGCCTGAACCTGCTGGCGCAATGAATCGATGAGCGACTGGGATAACCCGCGCGAATCACGCTGACAGGTCAATTCCACCACCGCATCGAGATAGCGGAGCACCACCGGATCAACGGCGTTTTCCGGTGTCCGATTTGGCTTGATGTGACGAACTATCAAGGTAAAATCCTCGCTTTAGGCCTACCTTGTTACGCTGTATTCATTGATCTATGCAAAACCGGGGCCAATCGTGTACCTGGTCAAAAAGGTAGTCTCTGGCGGGTGTAGTTCAATGGCAGAACGAGAGCTTCCCAAGCTTTAAATGTGGGTTCGATCCCCATCACCCGCTCCACTGCCACCGGAGTCAGTTCATGAATAAACCCTTAAAAATCGCAGCTATATTGCTGGGTATCCTGCTGGCGCTGGTGGTATTGCTCGTTGTCGGATTAACCGTTTTTATCGACCCCAACCAGTACAAAGACCGGATAATCGAGGCGGTGCGCGATAAAACCGGGCGCGAATTGACGATAGCTGGCAAACTGAGATGGTCGTTCTTCCCCTGGATTGGTATCGAAACCGGCCGTCTGGTCCTGGGCAACGCGCCCGGGTTCGGGAAGGACCCCTTCGCTCGAATCGAGGCGGCTGGAGTCAAGGTGAAGCTGTTGCCCTTACTGCGCAGGGAAATAACCGTCGATACCTTTCTCCTGGACGGACTCAAGCTTAATCTGGCCCGCAATCCGTCCGGCAAAACCAATTGGGACGATTTGATAACTCCATCACCGGCAACCCGGCCTGACGAAAAAGCCAAATCGGGAGCTGGAATTGGCCTGGGCGGCGTGAACATCCACAAAGTGGACATTCGTCAGGCGGATATCACCTGGAAAGACCAGATGAGCGGCGCGCAGTACGCCGTGCATAACCTTGATCTTAAAACCGGAAACATCGCCGCGAGCAAGCCCGTGGATGTGCAGCTTGCTTTCGATATGGAAAGCGGCCGGCCGCCCGTGCGTGCCCGCGTGGTTCTTAAATCCCGGATGACTTTCGACCTCGCGGCCCAAAAACTCGAAGTCGCGAGCCTCGCGTTGTCCTTGGGCGATCTCAGTCTGCGTACCCAATTCACCGGCACGAAAATCATCGATGCCCCGTCTTTCAGCGGAGGACTGGAAATTGCAGCATTCAGTCCCCGCGCGTTGATGGACAAGTTGGGCGTCAGAGTCGAAACCGTGGACAAAAATGCGTTCCATAAACTTGCGCTCAAATCCGGTTTTTCCGCCACCACCGACAGCGTTGAACTCAAGGACCTGGCGCTGAATCTGGATGACAGCCGGGTCAGCGGGTCGTTGACGGTACGTCAATTCAACAATCCGTCCTATCGTTTCGATCTCACGCTCGATCAGATCGACCTCGACCGCTATTTCCCTCCTGCCGCTCCCATCACGGCCTCGGGAACCAAAACGGATGCGGCGACCGACAAGCCGGTGGAGGTACCGCTGACGGCGTTGCGGAATCTGAATGCCGATGGAAAACTCCGCATACAGAAGCTCAAGGCGATGAATCTTCATTCCAGCGAGGCGCTGATCCAGGTCTCGGCTAAGCGCGGGCTGATCACGCTCGGACCTAATCAGGCCAAGCTTTACAGCGGCCAATACGCCGGACGCATCACGCTGGATGCACGCGGCAAGACCCCGACGCTGGCGGTGGACGAATCCGTCCGCGGGGTGGAACTTGCGCCGATGCTCAAGGACGCCCTGAATTTTGACAAATTCATGGGTAACGCGAATTTAAGCGTCAAGGTCACGGCCGCGGGGCTGGACGCCGCCCAGGTGAAGCAAACGCTCAACGGCATGGCCGCATTCGCGGTGCAGAACGGTGCGATCAGGGGTATTGATCTTAAAAAAATGTCCGACACCATCGCCGCCGCCAAGCGTGACAAGTCCTTTCAGAAACTCGTGGAACTCACGCCCCAGGCCGGCGATGAAACCCGGTTTTCCGAGCTGGGGGGGACGGCCCAGATAATCAATGGTGTTGTCCGCAACAACGACATGAGAATCCAGAGTCCCGATCTGCTGCATGTCATGGGCAAGGGTTCAGCCGATTTGCCCCAGGAAACGCTGGACTACAACGTCACGGTGGGTACCTTCCCCATCCTCATTGACGGTCCGTTTTCAAAACTCCGATTCCGGCCCGACTGGAACGCGATCATGAAGGAAAAACTGGAAGAGAAAAAAACCGAAACCAGGGAAAAACTGGAGAAAAAACTGAAGGACAAATTCAAGCTCTTCAAATAACATTGACCAACAACGTGTGGTGTCGAGTATCCCTTTTTCTGGCCATCGGGCTCCTGGCGCCGGTTAGCGCATCCGGCGCCACCATCCTGCACGCGCAGGCCAGATACCAGCAAGGCCGTTACGTGCTTTCCTTCGAAGTGGTGCTGGATGCCAACCTCGATAAGGTCTGGCTGATCATGACGGATTATGAACGCATCCCCCGGGTCTCAAGATCCATCCTGGAAAGCCGCATCATCGAGCAGATCAGCGAGAACCACCATCGCGTGGGCATCAGGTCCAGAGCCTGCATCCTGTTTTTCTGTCAAACCATCAACAAAGTAGATGACGTTCAGGCCACGCCAAAAACCGACATCGTCATCGTAAGCGACCCGTCCCAGAGCGACTTCAGTTACTCCGTCGAACGCTGGCGCCTGCTGGCTGAAGGCGCCAAAACCCGGATGCTTTACTCGTCGGAGATGGAACCGAATTTTTTCATTCCGCCGATAATCGGCCCTTGGCTGGTCAAGTCCTTTCTCATCAAGGAGATAAAGGCCACCGCCGTGGAAGTCGAAACGCTCGCCGGCCATGAGTGATCGCCTTTTCAGTCGGCGGCTGCTGGCGTGGTACGCCCACCACGGGCGCCAGGCCCTTCCCTGGAAACTCAAACCGGACCCTTATCGCATCTGGATCTCAGAAATCATGTTGCAGCAGACCCAAGTGAAAACCGTCATCCCCTTTTACAACCGCTTCATCAGGCGTTTTCCTAACGTACGCGCGCTGGCGCGCGCGGATCTGGATGAGGTGCTGCATTTGTGGACCGGCCTTGGGTATTACGCGCGTGCCCGCAACCTGCACAAGGCCGCGCAGCATATTTTTGAACGACACGAAGGTAGATTCCCCAGAACGTTTCGGGTGGTCGCTGATTTGCCGGGTATCGGCCGCTCCACGGCCGGAGCGATTCTGGCGCTCGCCTTCGGTCAACGGCATTCCATTCTCGATGGCAACGTCAAGCGCGTGCTCGCGCGCTACCACGCCGTCGACACACCGCTGAACAAGCGCGCAACGGAGGATCGCCTGTGGCGGCTCGCCGAACATCACATGCCACGGAAACGAGTCGCCGATTACACCCAGGCCATCATGGATCTGGGTGCCACGGTGTGTGTGCGCACCAACCCACGCTGCGCGGTTTGCCCCCTGCATGCCAATTGCCATGCCTATCGACATGGTTCGCCGGAGGTATATCCGGTGCGTATCGGCGTTCGCCGCGCGCCGCTCAAAGCTACCCGCATGCTCATGATTCGCGACCGACGCGGACACGTGCTGCTGCAGCGGCGTCCCCCGGTGGGGCTGTGGGGCGGCCTGTGGGGATTTCCCGAATGCCTTGACGGTAATGCGCAAAGCTGGTGCCGCGAAGTCCTGGGCCTCAAAGTACGAACCGAAACTCCGTGGCCGGTGCTGAAACACAGTTTCACCCACTTCCGTCTCGACATCACGCCGATACCCGCGCGCGTGGTGGGGGAAGGGGAACGGCTCATGGAGAATCCGGATACAGTTTGGTATAACCTCAACCAACCGGATCGCCGCGGATTCAGTGCACCGGTAAAGCATTTGATCGAGCAGCTGAGGACGAGAGAGGGACTTGGCGCAAACACTTAACGTATCTCCGCCATTGAGCGGCCGGACTCGGTTTTCCGGGCCGAAGTGATAATAGCCAATTCTGTTTCGCCAAAGATGGCTAACAAAAAGCTTACAGAGGATCAAACTAATGAGCCGCAAGGTGCAATGCGTCAAACTCGGTCGTGAGGCCGATGGATTGGATTACCCGACCTACCCCGGTGAGCTCGGGAAACGTGTCTGGGAAAATGTTTCCAAAGAAGCCTGGCAGATGTGGCTTGGCCACCAGACCATGCTGATGAACGAAAATCGACTGAATCCGCTTGATCCCAAGGCGCGCAAATTTCTGGAAGCCGAGATGGAAAAATATTTCTTCGGCGAAGGCTCGCAGTTGCCTAGCGGTTACGTACCCCCGTCCAGCAAATAAACCCGATACTAAATCCACAGGTATCGCTTCCGGTTTTCTGGTTGCGTTATCCGCGCAATTTTTACTCACCCTTACAGACTGCGCGTGTCGGCTGGCTATGAAAACCGGAGTCAGCCATTCGTGGAATCACGCTCGGGTCCCGGCCCGGATCCGCCCGGACTTGCACAAGACCAATTTGTACAAAGCGTTACGGCTTCACTATAATTCGCCGTCTTTACGGCCGGGTAGCTCAGTTGGTAGAGCAGCGGACTGAAAATCCGCGTGTCGTTGGTTCGATTCCGACCCCGGCCACCACTCCCATGCGGCCGCTCCAGCGAGCGCCCGTTCACGTTCCGAGCTTCGCATTGCCCGGGTGGTGCTACCGGGGCCTAGAGCCAGGGCTACCATAGCCGCTTCGGTTCTTCCCATCGATCCGACGCCAAGGCATACAGGGCGACGCCTATCAGCCGGCTGATTCTTAAGCTTGAGAACTCCGCATATCTTTCTGCTTTTTTATAAGGTTGGAACTGCTTCCAGTGCGCCGGGGGTGATCCCGCCGGATATCCGACACGCTCCCGACAGATCGACATTAATACACGTCGACACTGTCGATTCGTCCGAAGTCATGATGCCGCATCCGGCCAGCATGAGAAAGATACAAAAAATAATGAATTTTATTGCCATAAAGCTCCTCCATCCGGACTTCATTAAGCGCCGCGGCGCGCGTGCCACCGTTCGTAATTCGGTATGAATGACCAAGCGTAAAACGCATTTTTCTTCTGCGGGCCGACAAATTGGCTAAACAGCGCCAACCTCACGTGCTACCACTTTGCCGCCAACCTGAGTGAATCCGGCATGATTCACCATGATCCACGACGGCAGGGATTGTACCTAAGTATCCGATTCGGTGTCAGCAGGTTCTTCCGGGTTTTCATGGGACCGGTCTAAAAATCCACGTGACGTTGGTACGATTTCGACCCTGGCCACCGTATTTTTCCAGTCGCTAATGGTCACTCTGTCCCTCCTCCCCCCTAATAAAATTGCGACGGTTGCCGCGCACGGAACATTTTTATCCCCGGTTGCGCGTAACGGGCAATGGACGCGTGTGATTCCATTCGCTGAGGGCATCGGGTCATTCATACCCGCCATCATGGCCGTTTCCGCTTGTCAAAATGGCATCCGAACCATCCTAGCGAATAACGTCGAAACGGTGATGATTTAAGTACCTTGCCCGGACCCATCGCAGACCTTCGGATCGCATTGTCCTAGCCATGCATTAGCCGGAGCGGGCAACTCGTCCGCTATCGACGATGCGCCCCCGAAGTCGATTTCATTGCATTTCAAGGAGTTGAGGGGAATAGACACCCCATGTATCGAGCCCAAACGCGGCCTGTTTTTGGCGTGCGGAAGGGAATGAAACAACTATACTCAGGATTAAGAAAAATCTTGGAAATTTATTCGCTGATTTCGATTATTCAGGTGCTTTAACCAATGACCCCAGCCAAGAAACCAGAAGCCGGCAAGGAATTAGAAGAGAGACTGCTCGACTGCGAGGCACGGTTCAAGGAAGTCTTTGACATCACCTCGCTTTGGTATTGGGAGCAGGACGGCGATTTCAGGTTCACCCGCATCATCCGAAATCCCGATGACGAACGGCGGCTAAGCGTAAAGAACAGCATCGGCAAAACCCGATGGGAACTGTCCGTTTTGGGCGTCACCGAGGAACAGTGGAAAAACCATAAAGCTTTGCTCATGGCCCACAAGCCATTTTACGACTTTGAATACAAGCGTTATGACGTCAACGGCGCCGCCTGTTACAGCAGCATCAGCGGCGTTCCCGTTTTCGATGCCAATGGCCGCCTCAAGGGATACCGCGGCATTGGAAAAGACATTACCGAGCTCAAGCAAGCTGAGCAACTTAAAACCATGGAACACGCCGTCGTGCAGGTGTTATCCAGCGCGGAAAATGAACCCGAGATCGTACAAAAAATTATTCAAATTATCTGCGAGACATCGGGGTGGGATCATGGCGCATTCTGGGGCCTGGATAAGCAAAGCAAGACGATCCGGAACACGGATACCTGGACTTCCCCGGATATTGACGCCAGGGAATTTACCGAGTTGTCTCAAGCGGAGTTAGGGTGGATTCAAAACACCAATTCACCGGGATATGGCGGCGTTATCCGCCGCGTCGTCGTCACGGGTCAACCCGTATGGGTTCAGGACGTGACGATCGACCCCACGTTTCGACGCGGAGCCGTTGCCGCGAAAACCGGTCTGCACACGGCCATGGCGTTCCCGATCACGGTTGATGGCGCGGTCGTGGGTATCATGGAATTTTTCAGCCGCGATATCCGGCGCCAGGATAAAGCGTTACTGGCGAGCGCGCTTTTCACCGGCAGTCAAGTCGGCCAGTACTTTCAGCGAAAACAGATCGAAGCGCGCCACGCCATGGAACACGCCGTCGCGAGCTTACTAACGGAATCCGACGCGCTCGAATTGGCCATCCCCAAAATCCTGCGCAAAGTCTGTGAAACCTTGCAATGGGACTACGGCGGATATTTCGAATACGACAGAGAAGCCAAATCGTTTCGATGCCTCAGTCTGTGGAGCGTGCCTGCACTGGAAGCCTCCGAGTTTGTCACCCAGACGCGCACGACGACTTTTGACGCGAAATCAAACTCTGGCGTGGCACGGCGTGCCTGGTCTACCGGCGGTCCGGTTTGGTTTGCCGAGGTAAAGGGAATTAATAATTTCCTGCGGGGAGAAACGGCGGTCAGATCCGGACTGCGTTCGGCCTTCTCCTTTCCGATCTCGGTCGGGACGGAAATTCTCGGGGTAATGGAATTTTTCAGTTATAAAGTCCGCAATCCGGACGAAAAACTGATCGAGTCAGCCCGGTCGATCGGAGGCCAAATCGGCCATTATTATCACCGGCGGTTGGCGGAAGAAAAAATCCAGTATCTCGCCTATTACGACGGCCTCACCGGGCTGCCCAACCGCGCCCTGTTCAGTCAACGCTTGAGTCACGCGCTGGCGACCGCGCGCCGCTACAGCAAAAAACTGGCCGTGCTGTTTATCGATCTCGACCGATTCAAGGACATTAACGACACACTGGGCCATGCCAGCGGCGATAAACTCCTGCAGGAGATGGCCGGGCGTTTGACCCGCAGCCTGCGCGAGAGCGACACCGTCGCGCGCTTGGGCGGCGATGAATTCGTGGTCTTGCTCGAGGAAATTGTTGACGCCAAGCTGGCCGCCACCGTGGCAAGGAAGATTATCGCCGCCACCGTGGATCCCATCTTACTGGACGATAAACCATTTCATATCACCGCCAGCATCGGCATCAGCACCTACCCGGTAGACGGTGACGATGAAAAGTCGCTGATGAAAAATGCCGATATCGCCATGTACCTTGCCAAGGATCACGGACGAAACAATTACCAGTTTTATTCAGCCCAGTTCAACGCACTCGCCTTCGAGCGACTGGCGCTGGAGTCGAGCGTGCGGCATGCGCTGGCGAACGATGAATTTCTGTTGCATTACCAAGCGAAGGTG
>Ga0326597_10014633_pt1 | contig 10285 bp, 10 predicted proteins | sample RVTome_12_FD_203789 | JGI IMG/M metagenome (GOLD analysis project Ga0326597, IMG submission 203789) | Soil microbial communities from uranium-contaminated site in the Upper Colorado River Basin, Wyoming, United States - RVT100D185 | ecosystem: Environmental > Terrestrial > Soil > Contaminated >...
CGTCCGCCGGCGCGACCTGCGGGAACGGCACACACCAGCGCCTGATCTCGACCGTATCGATAATCTGCAACGCCCGTGCGGGATCCACGCTATGGCAGAGACGGTGGAAACTGGCAAGGTCGTTCACCCACAGCCGGACAAATTGTCCCTGCTCCGATGATAATTGACGCGCCAGACGCCAACACACACCGATGTCGCCGAAATTATCGACGACCGAGCAGAAAATATCCCAGGTGCGCGTCAGCGTGCCCCCGCAACCCTGGCGCTATCGGAAAGCCCGAGCCCGGCCTTCGGCATGCCGGCGACTAAACGCCGAGCTTGAACGTGGAATCGCGAAAAGCGCGATAAGCCCGCCACAGCACGAATCCGCGTTGCGTCCAGCCCCACCAACCACGGCGCTGAACGATTGCCAGCAACGCCACCAGAACCCCGAGGACAACGGGATGCTGGCGCAGATAATTGATGCCCGCAATCGCGCGGTCGGCGATTGCAAGCGGACCTTCCCATTGCCGCGTCAGCGCCGCGATTTCGCCACGCTGCGCGTTGCAGCGCGCGAGCAGGCGCTCCCGCTGACGCATGACTTCGATCATCTTGCCGTGATAGCTCACGACGACAGCCACTCCCGATCCTTGGTGAGTTCCTGCAGACTCGCCTCGAACACGTGCGAGCGCTCGGTTGCGCGTCTGAGCACCCGCGCGCCAAAGACGATGCCGATCAGCAGATAGATGCCGGCGAAACCGCCGATCACCAGCAGCCGGTGGCTGTCCCAGAACAAAACGACCACCAGCACCGTCAGCATCATGATGCCGAGGGCGAGGAAGAACACGGCGGCAGCCGCGAGCAGCCACAAGCGCAGGAGCCGCAGGCGTTCCGCGTGCAGTTCATTGGCAAGAAGTTGCAGCCGTGTCTGCGCGAGCGCGACCAGCGTTGATGCCAGGTTCTTCAGCGAACCCAGCAAACCCGCGGCGTGCCTGACGCCAGCGGCGGAATCCACGCCGGCCATGGGCCTAGCGGCGGCCGATCAGCAATCCGATGATGAGCCCGACGCCGGCCGCAATGCCGACCGCGCGCCAGGGGTTCTCCTGCACATACTCATCGGTGACGCGCGCCGCCAGTTTGGTCTTGAGAACGACTACATCCTCGGCTTCGGCGAGCTTGACCTTGGCCGTATGCAGGCTGTCCTGAATGCGCTCGCGCGCGGCGGAAACCTTCTCGCCCGCCTGGCTCGCGGTCGCCTTGAGCAACTCTTCGGCGTCAGCGACGACTATCCTGAAATCCTGAACCAGTTTGTCCTTGCTAAATGCAGCTTCTGTATCCATTGGAACCTCGGTAGCGGTGGAGTGGAAAAAGCCGGCTGCAAGCCGGCCTAGAATGGTTTAAGGTTACCGATTTTCTCCGTTTAAATCAAGCATTTTCGCAATGTTCCGTGGTCCAGACTGAAGCCTGGATGGGCCCGCATTACGGTGCTTTGTTAACCCTTTTTGCCGCGGCCTCACGTTCATAGCGTCTGTTCGCGTCGCTGCAATCAATATTTTCATCCTGACAGGAGGTCTATCTTGAGCAATATCAACAAAGTAGCTACAGCAGCCATGATTCCCGCATTAATGCTCGGCAGCAGCCAAGTCGCAGGCCAGAGCAATGCCGCCGGCAATGCACTCACGATTTACAGCACGGCGCAGCCAGGCGCCATTTCGCCCGAGCTCTACCGCAATGGCGGGCGCGGACAGGCAATCCCCGGCTATGCAGTCGTGCGCCATGAGCGCGACATCGCGTTGAGCCGGGGCCGCAACACCGTGCGCTTCAGCGACGTCGCGGCGTTCATCGACCCGACGACAGTGATGTTCGAATCGCTGACCGACGCCGCCGGCACCCGCGTCGTCGAACAGAACTTTCAGTTTGACCTCGTCAACCAGCAAAAGCTGCTCGCCAGATACATCGACCAGACGATCAAGGTCGACCAGGTGCGCGGCCAGAACGTCGAGTCGTTCAGCGGCACGCTGCTGTCGACTTCGGGCGGCATGATATTGAAGCGCGATGACGGAGCCGTGCAGCTGCTGCCGCACAACGCCGGGGTTACGCTGCCCAGCCTGCCCGGCGGCCTGATCACGCGCCCGACGCTGGTCTGGGACCTCAGCGCGCAACGCGCTGGCGGCCACCATACCCGTGTTTCTTACCAGACCACCGGCATCACCTGGTGGACGGACTACAACCTTACCTATTCCGAAGGCAGCAACGCCAACGCGTGCAAGCTCGATATCGGCGCGTGGGTCAGCATCATCAACCAGTCCGGTGCGAGCTATCCCGAAGCCAAACTGAAACTGATCGCAGGCGACGTGCAGCGCGCGCAGCCCGCAGGCCGCGTAACTGCCATGCCCGCTGCCGCCAAGAGGATGATGCGCGAGGAAAAAGACGCGGGCTTCGCTGAAAAAGCGTTTTTCGAATACCACCTCTACACGCTCGGCCGCCCGACCACGCTGCCCGACAATTCGACCAAGCAGATCGAGCTGTTTCCCGCCGCGCGCCGCGTGCCGTGCGAAAAAACGCTGGTCTACTACGGCCTCGCGCCCGGCTATCACGGCTACCGCGCGAGCCCGCTCACCGACCGCAACTACGGCGTGCAAAGCAACCGGAAAGTCGACGTCTATCTCGGCTTCAAGAACGCCGCCGACCACCACATGGGCATGCCGCTGCCAGCGGGCCGCATCCGCGTCAGCAAAATGGACAACGCCGATAAGACGCTCGAATTCATCGGCGAAGATACGATAGACCACACCCCGCAAAACGAGAAAGTACTGATCAGGCTGGGCTCGGCGTTTGACGTCGTCGGCGAACGCCGCCAGGTTGACTTCCGCATCGACACGTCGCGCAAATCCATGGGAGAAGACATCGAGATCAAGCTGCGCAACCAGAAAAAGGAGCCCGTCACCGTGATCGTCAAGGAAAACCTCTATCGCTGGGTCAACTGGCAGATCACGTCGAAATCGCACGACTTCGACAAGCAGGATGCCCGCACCGTGCACTTCCCGCTGAAAATCGCCGCCGGCGGCGAAGTCACATTGCGCTACAGCGTTCAATACACCTGGTGACTGCGCCCGCATTCCGGGATCTTGCCGATGGTATACTGCGCGTCACATGCGGCCCTGCCCTCAAGCCTTCGCGGTCAATACGTATTCCTACATCATGAGCCATGGAGCGAGGGAGTGTCTCGATCATCTGGCGGAACAGGGTTACGCGGATTTCGAGCTGATGCTCTTTCCCGGGCATTTGTGGCCCCCCGAAATCGATGCGGGCGAGAGACGGGCTCTGCGCAGCCATATCGGCTCGCGCGAGCTTCGTGTCGTCACGCTCAACATGCCGAACATCGATTTCAACATCGCTGCCGCGACGCGCGAGATGCGCGAATATTCGTTGGGCATTCTGAGTCAAGGCGTGATCATGGCGGGCGATCTGGGCATACCCGGCGTTATCATCGGACCGGGTAAGCCGAATCCGCTTTTCCCCCTGCCGCAAGCCCGCATGATGGACTATTTCTTCGCCGCCCTCGACGCGCTCGTGCCGCTCGCGCAGCGATGCGGCACGGCGCTGCTGATCGAGAACCTGCCGTTCGCTTTTCTTCCCGATGCGGCAAGCCTGATGGCCGCCCTTGCGCGCTACGGTAATCCGGCGGTCGGCGTCGTCTACGATGTGGCGAACGCGGTATTCCACGGCGAAGACCCAGTGGACGGGTTGAGGCAGGTTCGCGAGCGCCTGCGTCTGGTTCATTTATCCGACACAGGGCGGGACGTCTATCGCCATGCTCCCGTCGGTCATGGCGTCGTGCCGTTTGCCAGCCTGCCGGCGGTACTGGATGAAATCGGCTATCGCGAGCGCCCCATGCTCGAGATCATCACGAACCATCCGGACCAGGACATCCGCGACAGCGCGCAGAAGTTGTCAGCCCTAGGTTGGGCGGGATTCAATCGTCGCTGACTGGAGTGGTGACAACGATGAAAGTAAAGTCCGTGAGACCGGTGTTGTAGAGCGCGTGTTCGACACCCGCCGGGATGTAAATCACATCGTGCTTGCGGACCACCGTGCGCTTGCCGTCGATCTCCATCAGCCCCTCCCCCTCCAGGACGTGGTAGACCTGCTCCTGAATCCTGTGGGTGTGCGGCGCCACGTACGCCATCGGCTGGTAGCAGGAGATGCGATAGTCGAGGAGGCGCGAGCGCGCGTTCTCCGGGCACACCAGCGCCTTCGAGAGCGCTCCGCCGAAATGGCCGGGGAATTGTTCCCAGGGCACCTCGACGATGTTGCGGATGATTGCCGCGCGCTTTTCCGTGTTTTCCATAGCCTTCTCCTTATTGACAATTACGAAACCGGGCGACGCTCCCCTCGCGCTCCTGAACCTACCTGCTCATTGCGGCGGCTGCCAGGTTGAATCAGACGCGAGCTGCGGCCATCCAATCGGTGCCATCGCCGCTTCCACTGCCGCCTCGTTCCACAGCGTCGCGTTAATTCTGCGGCCGTTGACTTTGTCCGCCGCGCGCGAAGCAAGCCAGCATACCGGCTTCACCATGATCTTGGGGGAAAGCAGCAGGTCCAGCTGCTGCGGGTCGCTGCGCGCCACCATCGGCGTGTTAACCGGTCCACCGGGATTGACGACATTCAAGGTAATGCCGCCGCCCTTGAGCTCCGCTGCCAGGATCGCGGACGCCGACTCCAGCGCCGCCTTCGACATGCCGTAGGGTATGTTCCCCAAGCGGTGCATGGAATTGAAAGTCGTGCCGATGATGATGATGCGCCCCCACCCCAAGCGAAACAGCGGCAGCAGGCGAAGGGCAAGCACGATCGGCGCACGGGCGTTGGTGTTGAGAAACCGGTCCAGGATTTCATCATTGAGTTCCGCGTGGGTCACGGGACGGTCGTGGTAATCGCGACGCAGTGACGCCATCCCGATTGCCGCGTTATTGACGAGGCACGTAAGATAGCCAAACTGCGCCGTGACGCTCGCCTCGATGTGGGCACGACCGGCCTCGGTCGAGACATCCGCGGCGATGCACACGAGTCTTGCCCGCGGGCTCGAGGCCGCGCGGCGCAACGCCTCAAGCGCAGTCACATCGCGGCCGACCGCAAGCACGTGGCTGCCGGCATCCAGCAACCCCAAAGCCAACTCGCGGCCGATGCCACGTGACGCTCCGGTGACGACCGCGACCGGCGGGGTAGCGTCACTATTCCTGCTCTGCATGGTTCAACTTTGTTCGGGCAGAAACACGACCGCATCGACAGCCATGCACCCCCGGGCATCGAGTATGACCGGGTTGATGTCGATACTGATGATGCCATGCAGCGGTTCCATCATCAATCGCGAGATGCCAAGCACTGCCTCCGCGAACGCAGCGACGGCGAGCGGCGGTTCGCCGCGCACGCCATTCAATAGCGGCGCGATGCGCAATTTCGACAATGCGTAGCACACATCCTCCTTTGAAACCGGCGGAATGAGCAACTGCACATCCGGCACGGCCTCGACATACTTGCCGCCATCGCCGACGACAATGACGGGGCCGAATACCGCGTCGCGATGCGCACCGATCATCATCTCGCGGCCGCCGCTCGCCATGCGTGCGACGATGACTCCGTCGAATGGCGCCCCGCGCGCCTCGAGCCCGGCCTTTATTTCCGCGAACGCCGTGCGCAAAGCCTCGGTGTCGCCCACGTTCAGGCGCACGATGCCGAGCTCCGACTTGTGTGCGACCTCCGACGAGCACCCTTTGAGCGCCACCGGACCGCCGAGATCCTGCAGTGCGCCCAGCGCTTCATTCGGTGAGCGGCACAATCGATGCGGAACCACGCGCACGCCTGCGCACGCCATGATTACCAGGCTTTGCGCCTCGTTGAGCATGCGTGCAGCGCTGTCGGCACTTATCCGCGTTGTCTGCACGCCTGCCTCCGGCGCGACGCCATGCCGTTGCCCCGCACGGGCGATGAGTTCCTGATGCCGCATGAACCGGGCCAGCGCCTCCACTGCCTGTGTCTCGATGGCAAAAACCGGCAGGCCTTGCGCGTGGAAGCAGGCGGAGACCCTGGGCTGCGGCGCCGCGATGACCACCGGCTTGCCGGTCGCGCGAGCACATGCCGCCGCGTCCCGTGCGAACAGTTCGATGTCGTAACCCGCCCCTATCACGGGAAAGCCGATCAGAAATGCATCCGCGGCCGGATCGCGCGACAGGATCCGCAGCGCTTCTCCGAACAACCGGCTGTTCGTGAGCAATGCGCCGGTCAGGTCCACGGGATTCGTCGTGGTCGCGAAACCGGGAAGGATCTGCGCGAGCTCCGCCGTCGTGCTCGCTTGCAATTCTGCCAAAGGCATCCCGACCATGGACGCGGCATCGGCAGCCATGACACACGTCGCGCCGGAACTGCTCACCGCGACCAGCCGCTTCCCCGTTGGCTGCCAGCCCTTCAGGTACAACTCCGCACCCGCCACCAGCTCGGCCATGTCGCGGGCCCGCAGAATGCCGTGGTGCTCGAGAAACGCATCCACTACACGGTCCTCGTTCGCGAGCGCCCCTGTGTGAGAGCGCGCCGCCTTCTGCCCGGCTGCCGTGCGCCCGCTTTTCAGCACGATGATCGGCAGCCCCCGCGCACGCGCGATGCGGGCGGCCTCGGCAAGATGGTGCGGATCCGGCAGGCCTTCCAGATAGAGCAGCAGCAGCTTGAGATCGGGATCCTGGGCGACTGCGCACGCGAGTTCGCACGCGGTCACGTCGCAGTCGTTGCCCGTGGCGTGCGCATGGCGAATGCCGATGCCGCGCTGCCTCAGCAGTCCGTACGGCACCACGCTCATCGCCCCGCTCTGGCTGACGATGCCGACCGGGCCGTCAGCGGGCTCCACTTCGACGAACATGGTGGAGAAACTCGCAATCGCTCCGGTGCCGAAGTTCGCCAGCCCCTGCGTGTTCGGGCCGATGATCCGCATGCCGTGCGCGTGCGCGCGCAGAGTCATCTGGCGCTCTTTTTCCTTGCCGTGGACCGGATCGCTTTCGCCAAAGCCCGCGGTAATCACGATCGCGATCTTCACCCCAGCCGCAGCGCATTCGTCCAACGCTGCGAGCGCAGCCTCGCCTGCGATGGCGATCACCGCAACATCCGGCGCCTCGGGCACATCCGCCAGCGTCGGGTAGGTGCGAAAGCCCTGCGTTTCTGTGCGCCTGGGATTGATCGGAAAAACGCGCCCCTTGAAACCAAAGCGCGCGAGAAAGGACAGCGGCCTCCCGCCGATCTTGTGCGGATTCTCCGACGCCCCGACGATGGCGATGGATTGCGGGTTCAGCGCGATCTGCAGATCAGGGAGCATAGTCGCGCGATCGGAATTTCGAAAATGCAAACTGCCCCGAGCCGCTGCACGTCACGCGGGAATGAAAGTATTCAGCCCATCGCGATGCTGCACCGTCCCGGGCCGGCCCAGGCTGTCGCGATCCTGAAGGTCTTGCAGGACAGCGCGTTCGCTCGGCGTATTCGCGATGAAGCGCTCGCCGGTGGCATTCAGCCGCCCGACGATGACGCCAAACTCCGGGCCCTTCCTGCCATGCATGACGGTGTAACTCTCGACCGTCGCGGCCCCTGACGCCTGTTCCGTAAACGGCGGTTTGGGCAGCGCGTCGAGCTGCGCCTGCAGCACCTCCGGGCTTTCGCGGCGCCAAGGCCCCTGGAACGGCGTCGTCGAATACACGCCGTAGGAATGCTTGGTGACCCAGTTCCCGTTCGCGGTGACCAGACCGAATACGCCGGGGTTGGCGCGCAGCCGGCGCGCCATTTCGCAAATCGAGTGGACTACATAGCTGTTGCCCGGGCCCCCGAAATAGGGCAGGCCGCCCGTTACCGTGAGGCACCGCGGATCGTCCTCGGCAATGCCCAACTCCTGGCACGCGATCTCGACCGCCGACGAGAAGCAGCTGTAGATATCAAAAATGCGCAGATCGCCGATCGCCTTGCCGGCCATGTCGAGGGCTTTGCGCGAAGCTGCGCGCATCGCAGGCGAAGAATGGAAATCGATACGCTCGGACAGGTACCAATGATCGTGTCCGTCCGCACAACCGTGAAGGTAGACCCATTTTGCCTCGGGTATTCCCAGCTCACGTGCGGTCCCGACGGAGGTGACGATGAACGCTGCGGCCTGATCGATATACGCATTGGCAACCATGAACCGGGGATACGGAAAGCCGATCCACCGGTTCTCGGCGTCTATCGTTATCAAGCGCTCGGCCGAATATCCGGCGCGCCGGGTCGCCCGCGGATTTTCTGCGGCAACTTTCGCAAAATGGGCCATCAGTTTGCCGATGCAAACCATGTGCGCGGCGATCGATCGGCCGCGTGCGCCGCGGATCGCATTCTCAAACAGCGGATAAAACGTAATCGCCGCACGCAGGTTGTGACGATCCTCGTGATCGTTCCAGCCGCGACGGGGATCCCCGATCAATTCCGGCTCGCCACCCGGGTCCTCGCTCCACGAGACATCGAGGTTCGCGTGCTCCACGCCATACTGGGTCCGCAATGCCTCGCCGCCCACCACCAGCGCGGCACGCATCTCGCCTCGCGCAATCGCCTCGGCAAACAGGTTCACGAGATATTGCGGCATGTTGCCGCCGTTCCACGTGTAGAGGTAGCGGCCGGCCTCGATTCCCAGGCGCTGCGCGATGCTCTTCGGGGGGTTCCTGGAAGTGCCGAGTCGCGTCGCGAACCGGTGCGACGTATCCGTGTAGGAGCGCAACATTGCAACCGTATCGATGGATCCCGCAAGGCCGGGCGCGCCCGCATCTTCAAGCGCGAGTCGAGCCGCCTGCGCGATCAGCTCGTACGGAGAGCGGCCGCGTTCAAACGGGGTGGTGAGATCCGTGATATCACCGCAGCCGACCAGTATCGGTGTCGAGTTCTCGATCATCAAAAGCACGCGCTCCCTAACAGTTTGTTGAAAACCGACTCGTCACCCCGGCGTAGGCCGGGGTCCAGAGAATGCACCTCAAGCAAATCAACGTTTCTTGCTGGATACCGGCTTTCGCCGGTATGACGGAATCGTGGCCGCTGCGGCGATTTTCAACAAACTGCCAAACATGAGGTATTTTCAAGTGTAGCGCATGATACAAGAACTGTGGAATCATGATGCCGATTTGTGGCGCCGATCTGATATGGATCAAACCGTGAAGGAGTTGCAATGACATTCAGCGTAGGTGTGATCGGGCTGGGCATTATCGGCAAACCGATTGCCGAGCGCCTGGTCAAGGCGGGATTCCGCGTCGCCGTGTACGACGTGCGCGATGAACCGGTGGCCGAGTTGAAAGGCGCCGGCGCAACCGCATGCGCCTCGTCCGCGGAGGTCGCGAGCCGCAGCGATTTCATTATCAGTCTCGTGCTGGACCGCGCCCAGACCGAGGACGTTGTGTTCGGCGCGAACGGCATCGTCCAGACCATCAAGCCGGGAACCCTGTTCGCCACCGGCAGCACGCTGGGGCCGGCACCCGTGCAAAGGATCGCCACGGCGCTCGTTGCCAAAGGCTGCGCCACGCTCGACATGCCGATCACCGGTGGCTACCTTGCCGCCTACGAGGGCAAGCTGGTGCTGATGATAGGCGGTGCGCAGGATACGCTCGAGCGCGCCCTGCCGGTATTTCGCGCGTTTGCGAACAACATCATACGCGTGGGGGATATCGGCGCCGGCCAGGTAGCGAAACTTGCGCACCAGCTCGTCATGAGCGTGAGCGTGATGGCGCTGCTGGAAGGCCTGTCGCTGGGCGCAGCCGGCGGCGTCGAGCCGGCGATGCTCAAGCAGGTCCTCAGGAACGGCCTCGCCAACAGTGGCGTGCTCCAGGTCTGGGACGGACTCGGCCCGCGTTACAAAAGCATGCTCAAGCCGGCCCCGCCCGGTGCCGCGCTCCCCAACCTGAGAAAAGACCTGCACTCGGCGCTGGAGCTCGCGCACGAGCTCGGCGTCGTGTCGTACCTCGGCACCCAGGCTTCCCTGATCGCGGACGCCGGCGTCGCCACCGGCCACGACAACCCGTTACTCTAATCACCCAATACTGATATGCGAACCGACCACGTTCTGTGCCTGAATACCGACGGCTTTCATAAGCTGCACTACACCGATTGGGGCGATCCGGCGAGCCTGCGCGTGGTGATCTGCATTCACGGTCTCACTCGCAACTGCCGCGACTTCGATTTCCTCGCGCAGGCGCTCGCCGGCGAATGCCGCGTGGTATGCCCCGACATCGCCGGCCGCGGCAGAAGCGATTGGCTCGCCCGCAAGGAG
>Ga0326597_10014634_pt1 | contig 10284 bp, 8 predicted proteins | sample RVTome_12_FD_203789 | JGI IMG/M metagenome (GOLD analysis project Ga0326597, IMG submission 203789) | Soil microbial communities from uranium-contaminated site in the Upper Colorado River Basin, Wyoming, United States - RVT100D185 | ecosystem: Environmental > Terrestrial > Soil > Contaminated >...
GCGTTCCCGGGCGCAGCATCGGACTCCGCTGACCAGGGTCGATTCAACCGGCCCCTCAGGGAGGGCGCACGACGACTCAATCGATCAAAATCCCTGCGACGGGGTACTAGTACTGCGGCGGCGGCGGGTCCTGGACCTCCATGGGTTCGCCGACCGGGTCTCCGCTGAACATCCGCGCTTCCGTGAAGAAGCCTGCCGCGTTGACGATGATCTTCACGTCCGTCGTACCCGTGTTCTTCCAATACCAACCATGAAGGCCGGGGTAGGGCGCGCGATAGGTGCCCTGACCCTGGCTCTTGCTTCCTCTCAGGTACGTCTCGGAGGCAGAGATCGGTTTGCCGTCGGGCACGGTGTGGAAGTCCACATCAATGGCGAAGTCGGCTTTCCAGTTGAACACCATCATCGCGCCCGTCGTCAGATGGAACTTGTACTCGACAAACTGATCAGGCCTGAGCTGGAACTCGATCGCGTCCACCTTGTACGTCGTGTCGGACGGTGTCAGCGGATCGCCGGGCTTCGGCTCGACCGGCGGGCCTCCTGGCTGCCCGCCCGCCGGGTTCAACGGTTGCTGCCCCTGTGCGAGAGCCGTGACCATGAGACCGAGCGGGGCCACGCCAGAGGCCGTGAGCAGTGAAATCGTGACAATCGGCGCGATCGCGACGGCCCAGGCCAAGACCGTCGCAGCGCACGCCTGCTCCAGGGAGCGGCTCGCGCACCATGCGATCTTTGGAACTGAGGTGCGGCGCGTATCGGGTACGGTCGGGGCGATGCGTGTGTTCTGTGTCATGACTGCTGCAGTACCTCGTTGACTCATGGCCCACAACGGGTGAAGCCGCCGGACATCGCGTTGCTCACAACGCATTATACCGTCAGCCTCACCGCGGCGTCGGGGCGTTGTTGCACGGCGCGCGCGGGTGAGGCATGCTGGGTCCGTCTGGCGCGCTCGTACGGTAGCGGGCCCGAAGCGTTCCAGGCCCCGAACACGACCGTGGGGTCGGCGGCCTTCGGCACGATCACCGCAGCTGGCGACCCTCGCGTCGTCCAACTGGCTCTGAAGTTCCTCTTCTGAAGCATGCGGTCCGAAACTTGGACGCACATTTCGCACAGGGCGCCTCGCGACGCCGGCACTTTCGCCCGCCGACGCTGCCCCAAGATCGAGAATCTGGCTCAAGCTGCCGTTCACAGCCACGGTCGAAATCGTCGGTGACACCCAGCCGACCGAGAGGGATCGGGTGACGCCGCAGCCAAGCCTGGGCCTGGTGATCCAACGACTGTCGTCGACGCCTGCACGCCACGGCCCGAGGTCCCTCATATGCTGGGCACAGATCTAGACTGTTGCCATCGACTCGGCGGTGCCCGTCCGAGCTGCGCGCATGGCGCTCAGGCAAAGTTGAAGAGCGGCGGGAACACCGCGACGACCAACGCCGCCCATAGCGAGTAGACCGGCAAGTACGCCGTCTGCCACTGTTCGATCGCCTCAAATCCGCCCTGCCTTCGCAGGGCACGTAAGTAGAGCCAGGCCGTCCACCCGAGATTCACGAGCAGGAGGATGTTCTCGCCGAGCGCGGCCACACGGTTGGGGGTGAAACCGAACTCGCCGATGCGCATCGCGATCGCGGCAAGCGCCACCACGTCGACCATGAGCGCGCTCAGCACCAGCAGCAGCTGCAGCCAGTCGAACACGGTGACGCCGGTCTCGAGGTCGCGGGCCGACACTGCGTAGAGCACCAGGCCCACCACCAGGACCAGCAGCAGGTCGAACGCAATCAGCACGTTGCGCTCGATATTGATGGGGCTGCCCGTCACGACCATCGTGCCGAGGAACGCGAGTAGCACCGCTGCGAAGAGCGGCGTGAACACGCGCGTCAGTACCGGGGCCATGTTCTCCACCACGCTCTGTTTGGCCTCCACCAGCCACGAAGCCACGATCACCCCGCCCATCGCGCCGCACGGAAGGATCCACGTGGCGACCAGGAACGAAACGTCCGTCCCGATGGCATCGAACATCAACGTCGTGAAGCCCATCAGCACGCCGCCGCCGGTCGCAATCAGCACGTAGTAGATCGCCAGCTCGCCCGAAAACCGCACGAAGTCCATGCGCCCGCCGCCCTCGAACCAGCGGCCGCCCGCATACGCGACGCCCACAGCCAGCCAGAGCGCGATCGGCAGGTGCAGCACCATGAGGGCGAGGGTGTCGCTTTCGCCAATGGCGCCTGCCGGCGCAGCGGGAAAGGGGAACGTGTTGGCGACCACCGCGGCCGCCAGGAACGGCAGCACGAGCCACCGCCAGGTGGCTGACGGCATCGCGCGCTTCCACACGAAGAACGCCGTCAGCAGCGGCAACACGAAGAGGGTCGCGTTGCGGAAGTAGAACGTCGGCAGCTCTTCGTTGGGGTCCATGCGCTGTCCGAAGAGCTCGGGCAGCTTGATGGCCGCACCCGCGGCGGCCGCCAAGCCGAGCGCCACCCACATCTCGTGCCGGGTGTCGGCCTGGTCGCGCGCGTCGGAGGTCACCACCAGTTGCTTCCACAATCGCTCAGAGTGTTCGCGCGCGAACTCCCGCGAGATCGCGTCGAGGTTCCCCATTCGTGTGACCGCCACCAGGAAGGCCTCATCTGTGGCGAGGCCGGCGTCGGTCAGCGCGGCGACCTGGTCGCGCAGGTGGCCTTCCAGCTCCTCGATGTCTACCGGGCGCACTGCCTGCCGTCGCCGCAGGTACGCGCGCCACTGCGCGATCTGGAACTCGAGGTCGCCGCGACGTGTCCCATCGGGCATGCCGGGCGCCTCAGGCGAGCCCGGGTGCCGCGACGCGCCAGATCCCGCGCAGGGTGTCATCGACGACCTGCCACTGGCGCTGCTGCGAGGCCAGGTGCGCGCGGCCGTCGCGCGTGAGGCGGTAGTACTTGCGACGGCGCCCCGTCTCGGACTTGCCCCAGCGCGCGTGTACGTAGCCCTGGCGCTCGAGGCGGTGCAGCACGGGATAGAGCATGCCGTCGGTCCAGGTGAGCTGACCGCCCGACAGCTCGCTCACCCGCTTGAGGATGGCGTACCCGTAGCTGTCACCCTCGGCGAGGATGGCCAGCACGAGCGGCGTCGCCGAGGCGGCGACCAGATCCTTGCTGATATTCATGCGTAGCAGCATTATATATCGTAGATCTATGTATATCAACCGCGGGCGGTGGCACAGGGAAGGGCGCGACGCCGGTCGTCTGCTCGAACACGTTTTCCGAACATGTCAGCGGCGACGGTGGCGTCGCCTGTTGCCGGCGGCAGAAACACCCAGTAGCCAACGCGACCAGTGCCTGCGGTGTAGGCCTTGGTCAGAGACATACCGCGACAGCCGCTCCTCATTCGTGATCTTACCGGGCCGCTCGGTCCTCGACGAGCCGAGGACTGGTGGGTCTCAGTAGGACTGCACCTCGTTGATTCCTTGAGACAAGCAGCGAAATTGCTTAGCGTTTCGAGGCTTTCGGACGGCCTGCCAAACCTCCATCTCCGGTTCAAATCCGGACGGCGCCTCCATCCCGCCTTGTCCGTTCAGGGGACATGGGTGACAGTTCATTCCACCGACGCTTTCCCGTCTTGCCAGCGCACTTCCATCGCGGGCCCCCCGCCGCGGCCTCCAGTCTGACCCTCCGCCGAGAACAACTCGAAGACCACCGCGCCGTCCGCCGCCTGCGTGCTTTCGATGACGCGTATCGGCTCGAACGCATTCGCGGCTGTGGCCGCGGCGCGACCCTGTCTACCCGACCGCGGTGTCGGCTCACGATATACTCTATAGCTCTTGAGGACAGATAGCCTCGAAGAGTGTCCGAAGTCTCAAACGCAAGTGGCCCAGTCCCGGGCTTCATCGCGCCTGAGACGGAATCACCCAACGAGCGCCATTCTCCAGCCCCCCGTGGGCCGCAGACAACCGCCCATTCAACAAGGACCGACGGCATGAAATACCGGGTGGGGATTTCTGGTTCCTACGGCGGAATGAATCTCGGGGACGAAGCTATCCTTGAGGTGATCTTGCGGGAGTTTCGGGCCTCGTGCGACGCCGACGTCGTCGTGTTCTCTCGGAACCCCGGAGACACCGAGAAGCGCCACAAAGTCCGCTCGGTGTGCCTGGGGGACATGCATAAAGAGGGAGCAGTTGAGGAACTGAGGCATCTGGATTTGTTTGTCCTGGGTGGCGGCGGGATTCTGGTCGATGGAATGGCAGATGCGTTCCTGCGCGACGTTAACTGGGCCAAGGAGCTGGGCATTCCAGTCATGGTCTACGCCATCAGTGTGGGGCCGCTCAAGGTAAGGGAATCGAAGCAGCTCGTCGCGGACACGCTGAACAATGTGGATGTGATTACGGTTCGGGAGGGGGAGGCGAAGCGGATGCTGAACGACCTCGGCGTCACGCAGGCCATCGAAGTCACGGCGGATCCCGGACTGCTTCTCACATCGAGTTCCTTCACCCAGGGGATGCTCAAGAAGGAGGGCATCGATCCCGACGTCGCATTGGTGGGGTTCTCTGTTCGCGAGCCCGGGCCCGCTGCTCCAGACCTGAACGTGGATCACTATCACGGCGTTCTGGCGAACGCCGCCGATTTCATGGTCGAACGCTTCGATGCTCAGGCACTCTTCGTCCCGATGGAACTGGGTGACAACCGGGATCTGCAGCATTCCCACGCAGTCATTTCGAAAATGTCCAACGCCCAGCGTGCGACCGTCCTCAAAGGCGACTACTCGTCCGGCCAGGTGCTTGGCCTGCTCCAGCACATGTCGTTTGCGGTGGGCATGCGGCTGCACTTCCTCATTTTTGCTTGCATTCACAGCGTGCCGTTCGTGCCGCTCCCCTACGCTTCCAAAGTGACGGGCCTCCTCGCCGACTTGGGCATGCCCATGACCCCGATCGGTGGCCTCAACGTGGGCAAGCTCTGCGCCTTTCTAGATCGCTCCTGGGATACCAAGAAGACGATCCAGAGGAAGCTTGAGCACAAAGTCCCGTCGCTGCAGGAACGAGCTCGAAGGTCCAATCAGATCCTCTGTGAGCACTTGAACATGCTGACGCCGAAGGGCTCGACATCCTGAGTTCGGCCGATGCCTGCGCTCCGACGCCCCGCCCAGTCCAACACCGTCGATCTCCCGCCCCGAAAGGCAACCCTCGCGGCCGAGACCGACGTGCTTGTCGTCGGCGGTGGGACCGCGGGCCTGGGGGCGGCTCTGGGGGCCGCCGCCCTGGGAGTGGACGTCATTCTTGCGGAACGTTATGGCTTTCTGGGCGGGAACGCGACAGCGGCGCTCGTCATGCCGTTGATGTCGTTCCACACCGACCACCCCCGCCCCGAGAAAGAGGGAGCTGTTACGCTGCTGCCCACCGATCATGGGAAAGGAGATTCGGTCATCGCGGGGATCCTGCAGGTCTTCCTGCATCGTCTCATCAAAGCCGGGGGCGCCATTGCGCCGTCACTCAAGACGGGGTACAGCGTGCCCTTCGATCCCGAACTCTTCAAGCTCACCGCCCTGGATATGCTGGACGAGGCGGGGGTTCATGTGCTCTTCCACGCCTTTGCCAGCGACGCGATCATGGACGGTCGGCAGATCAAAGGCGTCGTCTTCGAAACGAAGTCCGGCCCCGTCGTGGTGCATGCCCAAACCGTGATTGATTGCACCGGAGATGGAGACATTGCGGCTCGCGCGGGCGCCCCGTATGAGATGGGTCGTGAGGACGACCGGTTAGTCCAACCGATGACGCTGATGTTCCGAATGGTGGATTTCGAACGCCCCGCGTTTGAGTCCTACGTCAAGGCGCATCCAGACCAGTGGCGGGGCGTTCACGGTCTCTGGGATTTGATCAGGAAAGCCACTGAGAAGGGCGAACTGCAGCTGGCCCGGGAGGACCTCTTGTTTTTTGCGACGCCTCACGCCCGTGAGGTCAGCGTCAACAGCACGCGCGTAGGACGTGTCTTGGGCGTCGACGTCTGGGATCTCACGTATGCGGAATGTCAATGCCGTCTTCAAATGCGGCAGATCGCGGAGTTTCTGCGGCGGCACGTCCCCGGCTTCGAGGCCGCGTACGTCGTGCAGAGCGGCGTCACGGTCGGCGTGCGCGAAACACGCAGAGTACTGGGAGACTATCAGCTCACGGCGGAGGATGTTCTCAACGCACGCAAGTGTCCCGACGTAATCGCGCGCAGTACGTACCCAATGGATATTCACAACCCAGAGGGCACCGGGACGGTGCTTAAGCGCCTTCCTCCGGGAGAGTCGTACGACATTCCCTTCCGCTGTCTCGTGCCGCAGCGCGTGGAGCACTTGCTGGTGGCGGGGCGGTGCATCTCCGGCACGCATGAGGCGCACTCCTCCTACCGCATCATGCCCGTTAGCATGGCGACGGGGCAGGCAGCGGGCATCTGCGCAGCGCTCGCGGCGAAGACTGGCAAACCTGTGCGCTCGACTCCGTACGCCGACATTCGGTCCGAACTCCTCATGCAGGGAGCGGACCTGGGCGGCGAATCGGAAGACCATTGAGAATCGGAAGACCATTGAGAAAGGGCACTCACGTCGCTTCGTGCGTATTGCGTGAACCGGTCTGACCCACTGCGACGAGAGTGGCTCGAGCGTGCGATCGACGAGGCGGTGACGACGGCGCCCGTGCGGATGCGCGCGGTGATTGCAGCGTTGCGGGTCCACGTGGCATCGCGCGGGTCTCGGCGGTGACGATCGTGGCGGAAGTAGGCGAGCTCGCGCGCTTTGTCACGCCTCGGCAATTGATGGGCTACAGCGGCGTCGTCGCGAGTGAGGATTCCAGTGGGACGCAGGTCCGTCGTGGTGGGGATCACCAAGACCGCCAACGCCCACCTCCGGCGCATCGTCATCGAAGCGGCGTGGGCGTATCGGCACCGACCAGCCGTGGGCGCCGGACTTCGGCAACGGCAAGCCGTGCTCGATGATGGGGTGAAAGCGATTGCGTGGAAGGCCAGCGCCGATTGCACGCGCGGTACCCGCAGCTTGACGGCTCGGGGCAAGACCAAGCGGCACGCCGTGACCGCCGTCGGCCGCGAGCGCTTGGGGTTGATCTGGGCTATCGGTATTACGGTGGAACGTAAGGGGCGCGCGACCCATCCGGTGGCGGATAGCGAGGCGCGCGCGAGATCGTAGGCGCGCCAGTGCCCAGGACCGTCGACCGGATTCGTCGACGTCCGTGGCTCGGTGGGCTGCTCAATTACTGCGAACGAACCGCGTGAAGGCGTACGGCTGACCAATGTGATACGACGCCGTCCTCGGCTGCGAGATCCTGAATCGAATGACCGCATTCGGTCGGCCAGCGTCGTATCGCATCGGCAGGTGACGGCTCTGTCGGTTGGCATCGTGTGGTGCGATTCGCGCAACAACGCCGCAATTCGCTGTCGTCGAGATTCAGTGCGCCACCGAGGCGCCTCACGGTTGGTGCGTTCCGGTCACGAGCGAGGCCGACTGGCCAGCAGACGAAGCGCGTTGGCGATCACGACCAGCGACACACCCATATCCGCGGCTATCGCCGCCCACAACGTGTACTGCCGCAGGCCTACGTCTCACGACCCTCGCGCTTCGCTGCGCGAAGCTTGAGCCTCAATAGGTGTTGGGACCCACTCCCGTCTCGGGATGGCAACCTGCGCTGGAAACGAAGATGGCACTGAAGGGGACCGCGGTGGACTCGGGCGCTCTCACTCACGGTCGCGCGTCGTGCTGACTCGACGGCCGGACGGAGAAGATCTGTACCCTTGACGACCGCGTCCAGGATGCAAGTGTACATCGTTTTGACGTGGAGATCGATCCCGCAATAGTGCCGATGCTGTCGGTTGTAGAATCTCATTCGGCTCTCCTCCTGCGCGACATGCGCATGTCCCCGCGCTGAGCCTACCCAGTTGGTAGGTGCGGGGGGGAGGGCTGAATGAGCATCACGCGGCTGCGGCCACCACTGGCCAAATCCCAGCAGGACGCTGCTGTGGGACTTCGACCATCGTCCGCCGCCGGAAGCGGCAATGATGCCGGAGCAGCACAGGCCGGCGGTGATCGACAGGACGGGAAGGTGTTGTTGCGCCGGTTGGGACCGGCTCCGCCTTCACCGAACCTTCATGTTGATCCGGCTATAACTACTGCCACGAAAGCCATGGGCATCCCGCGGGTAAATGGGATGTCTTTGAGCCGACCACGTGTGCGCGAACCTGACAGTACCAGGCGCGGACGTCTGAGGGGGCGTCGACCGTCATGTGCCGCTCACGATAACCATTGGAGATGACCAGATGACCGTCCGTAATCGGAGAGACTTCTTGAAGAGCGTCGCCGGCGCGACCGCGGGAATGTGTGTCGTGGCGGGCGGCGGCAACGCCAGGGTCCAGGCACAGGCGCGCCGGCAAGTCTCGATCGGCGGCCAGCGTGTCCGCGTCGTAGACGTGCACGCGCACACCGACATCCCGCTCGGCGACGTAGTCAGGGGCACGCCGTTCGAAGACGAAGCGGAGAACAACCCCGGCCTCGAGGAGCGCCTGCCGCTGATGGACGAGCAGGGCGTTGATGTCCAGGCGCTCAGCATCAATGGCTTCTGGTGGTACGCGGCTGAGGACCGCGGCCTGGCGCGCGCCATCTGCAACGCGCAGAACGAAGCGCTGGCAGCGTGGGCTCGCCAGCATCCCGATCGCTTCGTCGCGATGGCGTCCGTTCCGCTGCAGTTCCCGGATCTCGCGGCCGAGATCCTCGAGGACGCCGTCACACGACTCGGCGCTCGCGGCGTGACGCTCGGCGGTCATGTCAACGGCGAGGATGTGTCGCTGCCGAAGTACGACCCGTTCTGGGCCCAGGCGGCCGAGATGGGCGAATTGGTCTTCATGCATCCGGGCGGTGCTGAGAACATCATTCGGGACGGCGCATTCCGGGGCCGCGGGGCGCTCGGCAACATCATGGGCAATCCGCTCGAGACGACCTACTTCCTGTCACGCCTGATCTTCGACGGTGTCTTCGACCGGCATCCGCAACTGCACGTCTGCGGCGCGCATGCGGGAGGGTACCTGCCGTCCTACTTCGGCCGGACCGAGGCGGCCTGCGACGTGCGCGGCAACGCCAACTGTGCCAACACGAAGCGGGCGACTGAGTATCTACGGTCGCAGATTCTCGTCGATACGATGATCTTTTCAGAGGAAGGGCTGCGCCACCTGGTGGCCGAGATGGGTGTGAGCCAGATCGTCTACGGGACCGACAACCCCTTCAATTGGCCGGTGACCGTGGACCTCGTGCTCAACGCGCCCTTCCTGAGTGACGCGGAGAAGACGGCGATCCTGAGCGGCAACCTGATGAAGCACTTGCGCATTACCTGAGGCTGACGACGTTATGGCATGAAGCGGCGGGTCTCGAATTCTCGATGCTCCCGCGAAACAGGGCCCGGGGCAACGTCGCGTGGCGTGGCGCCTGGGTCGTGACCTGCGCTGTCTGGGTGGGCGACCGATTTGGGATATCTCCTGCGACATGTGACTGACTTCAAGGCTGGCGTTGGGAGCTCCTCCAGGTCTAGCCGCGGGCTCGCGGGCCCGCGACGGGTTAGCCTGGCGTCGCGGTGGGCCGCGCGGGAGGCTGGCTCGATGGAGGAGGTTCTTTCCAACTCGTTGTTGGCGCCCCCGGGGGACGCCTGGGCCGTGCCAGTGCTAGTTGCTGTCGTCTCCACGTCGCGCGGGCTGATAGTCACTGATCCGTCGCCCTCCACGGGGTGCGAGCCGCCGATTCGGGGAGTGGCGACGATCGGACTGGACTTTCAATAGCGACATACGTGACGACTCCAGTAGACGCAGTAGGTCGGCCCCATCCGAACACCGAACATAGTCGCCATTCGCGTCGTGTCGCTGTTCGAGGCCACGAGTAACACAGAGGTCCGGGGTGCGGTACGCGACGTCGCGTTCTGTGACGTGCGCTGATCGGCTTGGGACTGCCGCCGACCAGTCTCGATCGGCCCGGGCTACCCTGCCTGATGTGCTGTTCCCGATCCTCGCCATGCTGCCTCCCAGACTTCTCATCCTCGTTTCGAACCGTACCGAGGAGCGGACCACCCTGTAACCCGCTCCCCGATGCCCCTGACGTTCCGGCCCCCACACTCGGGTTCGAGGCCCAGGTCGAAGGGGTTCGAACGTCATCGTCGCTCAGGGCTCACGAGTCCTCTCGCGGGACTTGGACGGTGAGGGCGTCGGTCAGCTGCATCGTCAATGCGCTGCCAGACCTCACCTCCACCTCGTCTCCCGGGGTGGTCACGACAAGCGCCGTTCCGGCGCCCCCGCCGACGGC
>Ga0326597_10014635_pt1 | contig 10283 bp, 10 predicted proteins | sample RVTome_12_FD_203789 | JGI IMG/M metagenome (GOLD analysis project Ga0326597, IMG submission 203789) | Soil microbial communities from uranium-contaminated site in the Upper Colorado River Basin, Wyoming, United States - RVT100D185 | ecosystem: Environmental > Terrestrial > Soil > Contaminated >...
GCACCGAGTACCAATACGACGCCGCTTCTCGCCTCACCGCGCTCGTCTATCGGAACGGACTGGGAACACTTGGGGATCTTCAGTACATGTATGACCCCGCCGGCAGCCGTACCGCCGTCGGCGGCTCTTTCGCGCGGACGCTCCTCCCCGACCCCGTCCCGCCTGCTACCTACGATGCTGCTAATCGCCAACTCACCTTTGGCTCCAAGACGTCGATATTCGATGACACCGGGAACTTGACAAACCTCAATGAGCAAACGGGAATCACAAGCTTCACATGGAATTCTCGGAACCGCCTAGTGGGCTTGAGCGCCCCGACCCTCTCCGCAGCCTTCTCCTACGATGCCCAGGGGCGTCGAGTTCAAAGGACCATTGCCGGCAACGTGACGCAATTCCTGTATGATGGGGTGGATGTAATCCGGGAAGTCGCAACTGGAGGCGATGTCTCGTATCTTCGAACCCTAGCGATTGACGAGACGTTGATTCGAGGTAGCGATGAGTTCTTCCTGGCCGACGTTCAGGGATCCACTGTCGCACTGATAACGCCTCTGGGAAATGTGGCAACCGAGTATGCTTACGAACCGTTCGGGCGCTCCTCTGCGGCACAACTCCCCTCAGACAACCCCGTCCAATTCACGAGTCGGGAACTGGACGGGACGGGGCTTTACTTCTATCGAGCCCGTTACTATATTCCTAGCCTGGGCCGATTCATTAGCCAGGACCCGGCCGGATGGATCGGGGGTATCAACCGGTTCGCCTACGCGCTCAACTCTCCACTGAATTTTCTTGATCCATTTGGGCTTGCGCCGCTTACTTATGACCAAATGAAGGAGTTCGTCGCCAAACACAACAACTCGGGGCTTTCAGATGAAATTATTCTCGCACAGGCCTGGAAAGAGAGCAGTTTTGACCCCGAGGCTGTGCCCATCAATCCCAAGACCGGACGACCTCTAAGTACAGCTCGAGGTCTGTTGCAAGTGACCAAGCCTGCGGCCACAGATGTTGGCGTTAACCACGATGACCTATTCGTCCCCGAGGTAAACGTTGACGCGGGAACGCAGTACCTGAGAAATCGTTATGATTTGGTAGAGAAACGACGACCAGATTTGACGGATGAGGAATCACGAATTAGACGAGCCCTGGAACTCTACGGCACTGGGAAGGGCTACGGGGATAGCATTCTTTATGCCGCCAAATGCTTGAAGGGTAGAAAGTCCGAACCGATGAAGTGCCTGCGCCGGATACACAAGTGAGGTCGAAGGAGGAATAACCGTGCGACATCGCGTGAGGATAGGGGGAATATTGGTGCTCGTATCTGCGTGCGTGATGGCCCGGCCTGGGATCGCGGCAGACAAGTTACGCGATCACATCCTCCCGAGTGTACCAAAGGATGCTTATCTGGTTGCGTATCTCCCATGTTCGGTGCTCGGACCTGTCGTGGAGGTAGTCTGTGTGGTTACAGAGAAGCAAGATACATCAAAGGTGAATGAACCCTCGCGAGTTCTATATTTTTACAGGGTTGAACGCGGCGGCCTTAAGACGATACTTCAATATGATGCGTATAACGCACTCGATTCGATCGGCATGATCAATGAAGATACACTGCTGGCAGTGTGGGTGACTGGAAGCGCTTTTCAATTCACAATATTCCGTGGCTTCGGGACCAGCGAGATCAGGCAGGTCTTAGACGTCGGCGGGAAGTCATACCCTGAAGTGGCTGATCTGGATGGGGATGGAGTTCCGGAGGTACTCATCACAACTTGGGAGTACGTGGTCAGGAAAGGCAAACGAGAGTTCCTCCCCACGAAGACCAGCATCTACCGGCTAGAGAAGGACAAGTACAAAAAAACCCAGGTCCTTCCATGGCAGGACAGATATCGAGCGCTGCAAAAGCCTAATCCATGACCAGTGACCTTCCAGCTACAGGTTGGGTAGAGGTCTAGTCCGGTCTGCCGCAACGGAACAGGATGGAGGCGGGACCGGCCCGCCTTATGGTCGTAAGCCGGGACCCAGCTCACTTTCTTCACTTATTCCTTGTAATGCGGGACGTAATGCGGGACGTCTTTGACTATGTTGACTAACGCGAAACCCTCACCACCACCGATCCCCTCGGCCGCGTGACCCAGTTTAATGGGGGACGGGATGGGGGACCAGGCCGTTTTTTCGATGTCAACGGTATCTGTGGGGGACGTTGCATCCGGACGATCCCTGTGCTACGCCTCCCTCGCCATGCCCCGCCAATCGCGCCTCGATGCCTTCCGCACTTCGTCCGGAATCTTCGGTCCCGCTCTTCGTCCGGGATCTTCGACCGGCACCCTCCACCACGTCATATTGCTGGGGCTGGAGCGGCGCTCCCTCTTCCGGGATGACCAGGACCGGGTGGAGTTCGTCGCCCGGCTGGCGGCTCGGGCGGCCGCCCGGTGGCAGCAGGTCCTGGCGGAGTGCCGCTAGGAGTGCCCGGATGCAACGTCCCGCATCCCGAATATACCTACGATCCATTCGGTCGAACCCAGGCCGTCGGTGCTCTCACAAGTAATGCGTTTGAGTTCACGGGGCGAGAGAATGATGGAACCGGGTTGTATTACCATCGAGCGAGATACTACAATCCTATCCTCCACCGCTTTCTCTCCGAGGACCTTCTTAACTTCACGTTCGCCAAGTTGAACGGCGCAACAGCAGTGATTATTCCGCAATTCTCCGCTCGGGCCCCTGTTCTTGCCCTTCCAGTCGCTAGAACCCAGACTGGTTCTAGCATCATTTCCACCTCGATTTTTGCCAATAGTTTCTCAATAGCAAACAATGCGCCTACAAGATTCGTGGATCCTCTAGGGCTATGGTACCTGGATCTCAACGTTTCAGTTGGAAAGTGGGTTGGCGGGACATACGGTGTCTTGCTTGGTGAATCTGGAATCTATCCATACTCGGGAGGGGGGATTGTCATAGGGCCATTTCCCGTGAGTGGTTCGATCACGTATTCACACTCAGATCCCACTCCGGGGTTGAATTGTGGGGTCCAGGCGCAGGCCGGATATGCAGTCCAGGTAGGGTACGCCTACGGTCGGAAAGGGGGACCGAAAGGCGGACCATTTGAGGAGTTTGGATTTGGGTTCCCTCCAGGTATCTCGTTGACGTGCTACACTGTGGTGGGGCCATTTCAACTCCCGGAATACTTCCCTACGCCGTGAGGTGATCCGCATGGTGGAAAAGATATTCGGTCTGGTCTCCATCTTATTCGGCGTAGCTTCTGTGGTCTTCCGGCGCCGGTTCGTCCGGTGGCACCATACCCTATTCTGGTCCAATCGTCCACTCAGCGAGTCTGGGGCGAGAGCCCAAGAAATCCTTCAGCTCGCGATTGGGGTCTTTTTGATTGTTCTCGGCCTGTTCCATTTGATATTTCGCTCGTGAAAGAGATCCGGGTCGTGGTATTGGGCGCCCGCCCGTTCTCTCGGTGTCATCACTGAACGCTCCCAATCGTGACGCATTTGGTGGGGGACGTAATGGGGGACTAATGGGGGACCAAGCCGTTTTTTCGATGTCAAGGTAAGATCCTCCCTGCGACGTTGAGACGTCGTGCCTTCGCTCCTTTGCCTGCTCCGCGGGGGCATCACCCAGTACACGTATGATGCGAGCCATCGCCTGATCACCATCACCGATCCCCGCAGCATCACCTACCTCTCCAACGAGTACAGTCCAGGGAGCGGCCGGGTCCTCAAGCAGACCCAGGCGGATGGGGGGATCTGGCTGTTCAAGTACCAGCTCCAGGGGGCCACCGTGACCGGCCCCGGCTGCCCTGGCCCCACCTGCCTCACCGAGGAGAGCAGTGCCCGGGTGGCCCAGGGCTACAGCTTCAGCGGGGGCTTTGTCGTGGCCACCACCGTGGTGGACCCCCGGGGGAACCCCACCACCTCCCGCTTCACCCCCGATGGCTTCCCCCGGGAGAGCACCGATGCTTTGGGCCAGACCACCCGCCAGGAGCGGGACGCCGACGGCCGCCTCGTCCGCACCACCGACCCCCTGGGCCGGGTGACCCAGTTCGCCTACGACGCCAGTGGGAACGTCGCCAGCATCACCGACCCTCTGAACAACACCCGGACCTTCACTTACGAGGCTACCTTCAACAAGGTGACCTCCATTACCGATCCCCTGGGGAACCTCACCACATTCGAGTACGATGCAAGCGGGAACCTCATCGCCATCACCGATCCCGAGCAGAACCTGAAGCCTCCGGCAGACCGGCTCAAGACCACCTTCACGTACAACGCGGCGGGCCAGCCCCTCACGACGACCGACCCGCTGGGGAATACGACCACGTTCACCTACGACAGCAGCGGGAACCTAGCGGCGATTACCGACCCGCTTGGGAATACCACGACCCGCACCTACGACCTGGTCTCACGATTGATCGCTCAGACCGACCCCCTAGGCAACTCCACCCGCTTCAGCTATGATGCCTTGGACCGCCTGGTCACCCTCGGGGATGCCTTGAACGGACAGACCACGTTCGGCTATGATCCCAACGGGAATCTGCTCACCGTCACCGATGCCCGGGGGAACACGATGACCCACGAGTACGACAATATGGACCGGCTGAGCCGGCGGATCGACCAGCTCGGGAAGCCCGACACCTTCAGCTACGACGGGAACGGAAATCTGCTGAGCAGCACCGACCGGAAGCTGCAGACCACCAGCTTTATTTATGACCCTCTCAACCGCCGGACGCAGGCGACCTATGCCGACGGCGCTGTGACCACATTCCAGTACGATGCGACCGGCCGCGTCCTCCAGGCGGAAGACACGGCCGACCCTCACCGACCTATCACCATGACGTACGACACCCTGGATCGCCTCCTGAGTGAGACCACCTCGCTCGGGACCGTGAGCTATGGGTACGACACCATTGGCCGCCGCAGCCAGATGACTGTGAGCGGGCAATCCCCGGTCACCTACACGTACGACGCCGCTTCTCGTACCCGCACGATCACCCAGGCCCCGTTGAACCCCGTGGACATTCAGTACGATGCGGCAGGGCGGCGTACACTGCTCACCCTGCCGAACGGTGTCTCCACCGAGTACGTCTACGATCTCGGCTCACGGCTCACGGCTCTCGTCTACCGCAACGCCCTTGGCCCCCTGGGTGACCTAACTTACCAGTACGACCTCGCCGGCAACCGTATCGCCGTCGGCGGCTCCTTCGCCCGAACTCTGTTGCCCGACTTGGTGCCGTCTGCGACTTACGACGGCGCAAATCGCCAACTCACGTTCGGCAGCAAGACCATGACCTTCGATGATAACGGGAGCTTGGCGACCATCACTGAGACAGGCGGGATCAATACCTTCACCTGGGATGCTCGGAATCGACTCGTAGATCTCGCTGGCCCGGGGACAACGGCATCGTTTGGTTACGATGCCGTCAACCGGCGTGTCGCCAAACAGATCGATGGCCAACTCTTTCAGTACCTCAATGACGGCGATGACGTCATCCGAGAGATCATGAGCGGTACGCCCATGATCTACCTCCGTTCCTTGGGCATTGACGAACCCTTTACACGTGCCGGTGTTGAGTCGTACCTCGCCGACGCCCTCGGTTCGACCCTCACCCTGACGGATGCGAGTGGGGGCTTCACCACTCGATACGTTTACGAGCCATATGGCCGTCCTGCTGTGGAAGGTGTGGCATCAGGCAATCCGTTTCAATACACCGGACGCGAAGCCGATAGTACAAGTCTATTCTTCTACCGGGCTCGGTACTATCACCCAGGCCTCGCGCGATTCCTCTCTGAGGATCCATTGCGAGAGTTCGGGGGAATCAACTTCTACGTGTACGCCGGCAACAACCCGATCAACCATATAGATCCCTTTGGGCTGAAGCTGGACGTGTCGTCGGGGCGATTAAGGGCGGCTCTCGAAAAGGTAAAAGCGACTGAACGCGGCAGGGATGTCTATCAAAAACTAGAGGATAGCAAGATAAACTACAAGATCGAGGAGACGCCATACCAATCACATTATGATTACCCGAATAAGACGATTTATGTGAACCCCGATTTCCCAGGCTATGTGAGGTCGAATCTCCGAGACGCAGGCATTCGAACGACAGCCGGCTGTGTGCGCCCATCCGTGGAAAGGGCGCTCGCCCACGAGATGGGGCACGCGCTGGGCTACCACGCCCGGGGGTCTGTCCGAATCGAAATGCTTGTTATTAAGAGTGTCGAAAATCCGGTGGCCGAGAAGCTGGGACAACCGGAAAGAATCAGCCATGACCCGTGCAAACCGTAGCGCCATATCCGCCGATCACCCCAGTCTACAGGAAACTGAATGAGATCGGGGAGGCTCTGGCATGCGAAAAACGGACATCCGCGTGACTACCTGTGTGATCATCCTTATCCCCCTAATCCTCCTACCGGTCGTTGGAAGAGGCGGAGCGGAGCTGAAAGCTGGCCCAGGGGCTCAGGAACCTCTGATGCGAGTGTACCTGATCCCGTTTGACACCTCCACCTATGTTGCCATCTCGATGAGCAATATAGGCGAGGGGACGCCGTACGACATTTCGTTCGTCGACCCAGGTCCGGGTACCCGGCAACGAAGGCACCCGTTCATTTCTAGGCTGCACCGGCAGCTTCAATCCGATCCCGCTCTCGGCAGGAAAATCAATGACGCTGCAATTCGTCTCCGGGTTGATCTCGGAGGGCAGACATTCTTTGCCGACGAAGGAGGCGTCGTCCTAGAGAAGGTGAGCGGGAAAACATTCCGGCTTTCGAAGGCGCAGAGGCGGGAAATCGAGAGGGAGATTATTTATTTCTCGGGCGTCGTTGATATCAATGCCGGGAAAAAACTGGTGTTGTTCCCGGATTGAAGGGTATCATTCTTATAGAATCCTCAGGAGGGGGACGAAAAGGGGCACGTAGGTTTTGAAGCAACTTCACACAAGCAACCCTTGGGCAGCCGCAGACTGGCACCGAGCACCTCACGGACTGCGAGGTCACCGTCCCCCCCGGCGCCGTCACCGGTCCCCTCCAGGTGACCACCTCGGGCGGCACCGCCGCCTCCACCGGGTACTTCATCGTCCTGCCCACTGAGGACTTCCAGCTCAGCGTGGCCCAGACGACGGTCAGCGTGGCGGCCAGCGGCGAGGCGGCCATCCAGCTCACCCTGAGCGGGAGCGGGGGGTACACGGCCCTCACCACGCTGGGGGTGAGCGGGGTGCCCCCCGGGGTGAGCGCCACCGTCGCGGAATATGGATCCGGGTCGCGACGACGAGCGGGGGCAGATCTTCTCTGGTCTACGTGACGGCATCGGCGAAGGGAATCCGCGTCCAGTGACATGGCCTTCGTGCATATGGCGCCCCAGGATGACGCTACGACTTGGCTCGTGGATGGTCCTCGCCCTGCTCGTGGGCGGGCCGGGGACCCGTGCAGCGGAGACGCAGTGTCGGGATTGGGGTGCCATCGTCGCCTCAGCGTCCGGGGGCGACAGGCCGTTCGTGGTCCTTCAGAGAAGCGACGGTGGCTTACGCTATGTGGACCTTCTCGCCGTGGACCTTCGTAGGGTGCCGACGCTCAAGGTCGGCAGCCTTGTCGCCGTCAAGGGCCTGGTCGGACACCGACCGGACGAGGTCGCGGCGACTTCGCTCACCCCGCTCCGCACCGTCCGGGGACGTTTGGCGGCGCCCGGCATCGGCGCTGACGAAACGACAATGCTGATCATCGGAGATGACGGGCGCCGCCATGCAGTGACGATGACTGCCGCAACCACCGGGAGACGGAACATCACGCCGAGCGGCAGCCTTTCGGTTGTCGGCTACTCGGAGGGATCGCCGGAGCGGCTGATTGCCGTGCACATCGAATCTATCCAGGATCCCTTTGCTGCCTCGCGGCGGCCACCGGCCGCCAGTGATGAGTCGTCGGGGGAGCGAGAGTGCGGCACGACCGCGTCGCGCGTGGTGCATGCGGGGTTTCTCCACACAGGCGAGAGGATGCGCGAACCGGCTGGATCGGGACGTTCACAGGCACCATCAGCGCCCGGCTCGACAGCAGCCAGGGGGATGTCGACGTACTACGCGTACGATTCCGGGTCCATCCGGGCGCTTCGGGCGCTGCCTACGAATGCGAGGATGACAGGGGCAGAGTTCGACCAGCAGGATACCGCCATGCTGGGGTTCGTACGAAGGTACAAGCTTCCCCCCACGCTGGCCTCGAAGCTGTTCGCCTATCTCCTCACAGCCCAGGCGGACGTGGCCATGCTGAGCCGAGCGGCGCATGGAGGGTACGTCGGGAGCATCGCTCCTGTCACGAGGCAGGTCTTGTGCCTTTTCTTCCGGTCAGAGTGCGGGAGCCCGGAGCAGCACCGGGCCGCAGACCCCTACTCCGAGGCTATCGGCCGGCTCGTCTTTGGGCGCGTTCTGGAGCGCGTCACCGAGGAGAACGCTGCGACCAAGCCGTACGTGAGAAGAGGCGGAGACCTTGCCTGGTGGGCGGAATGGCCCACGACGCCTGACGCAGGCTCGTGGAGGCCTTGGCTCATTCCGGCCGCCAGCCAGTTTCGCGCTCCGCCGCCACCGGTCTATGGCTCGGCCGAGGACCGGCAACAGGTCGAGCGCGTGAAGGCGGCCATCGCCCAGCGCACCGCCGAGCAGCAAGCGGCCGTCCTCTTCTGGGCCGGCGGATCTGGAACCGAGACGCCGGCCGGGATCTGGCTCCGGGTCGCGGGGGACCACCTGCGGGCGACGGGTGCGCCGCTGGAGCTGGTCTTGACGGTCCGCTCGACGCTCGCGATGACGATGGCCGACGCGTTCATCGCGTGCTGGGATACGAAGTATACCTACTGGACCAAGCGCCCGTTCATGCGCGACCCGGCGATCCAGTCGTCGATCGCGACGCCGACCTTCCCGAGCTACACGTCCGGGCACGCCACGGTCTCGGCGGCCGCCGCGACGGTTCTCGGCCACTACTTCCCGGACCAGGCGAGCCGCTGGATGGCCATGGCGCAGGAGGCGAAGGACTCCCGCCTCTGGTCAGGGATCCACTTCCCGGTCGACAACGATCGCGGATTCGAGCTGGGGCAGGCGATCGCAGCCTACGCGCTCCAGGGCCGCTGATGGCGTGCGGCGAAAGACGGCTGCCGCTGTCGCTACTGCCGCTGCCGCTGTAATCAAAGAATGCTCATCACGACAGCGTGACCCTGGCTTCAGCTCGAGACCCCCGGTCCGAACGCTCATCGCACGGCTCGCCACCCAACGATTCATCTGTAAGCCAGGCCGCCCGGCCCACGAAGTGGGCGAGTAATAATGGACGTAATGAGGAACCCTGCCGTTTTTTCGGTGTCAAGTAATGGGGGACGTAATGGGAGACTACGTGGGTCCTGAAGCAACTTGTCGGAGGATAGGAGGTGCTCCCGCGACGGGCCTTCGACGGGGTAGCCTCCCCGGTGTGCCTAGATATTTTCCTCGGGATGTATCTCGAGGGCTTCGGGCCAGGTAGACTGTCGCCTGGGACGAGAGGTTGGTTCTTCCCAGGGAGGCCCGGCTTCGTATTTTGCCGATGGGATCGGACGGTTACTACTTGAGGGGAAGCTGCATCGGTCGCAGCTCTCGACGGAATGGGTCGAGGACCAAGCCGAAGCCTTCGATGGTCGTAGCTCCCAGAAGTGGATCATCCCCCGTCTCGCCGACAATCACCATCGAGTCTCCGCGAAGTCCCTGGTACTCAAACGTGGCGGTGGCAAGCCGACGGCGAATGACCTCCCCGTTGGCAAGGATGAACTCGCGTTTCGAATGAGCCCTGATCCCCAACCGGCGCAGGATCCGCCCAGGGATGAGCGAGTAGACCGCCCCCGAATCCACCAAGCACTGGACCTCTATCGTCTTCCGACCATCGGCAGGGTTCCCAACTCTGACCTTGACGTAGGTGACACCCATCTTCGTCCAATGCTCCCAAGAGGAAGGTGGATACGTGGATAGCCCGGCAGCACACGTGGCGCGGCGTCTCAGGGAGCCAGACTCCCGAATGGGAAGGAGGTCGGCCAGGGACGTTGCCGAAATCGTGCGACCTAAGTCAACGTATCAGCGACGGGCTAACGTGTCAAGGGCAGGGGCTTCCGCGATGGCAAAGACACCATTCGCAATGTCTGAGGGCGAGGCCAGGAGGGGCCTCAGGAGGTGGGACGGCCGCCCGGGCGGTAGCCTTCCAGATCCAGGAGGACGTACTGGTAGCCGGCGGCCTTGACCTGCCGCACGACCTCGGCGGCCAGGGCGGGGTCCAGGAGGCGTGTGCGCTCCTCGGGTGGCAGCT
>Ga0326597_10014636_pt1 | contig 10283 bp, 26 predicted proteins | sample RVTome_12_FD_203789 | JGI IMG/M metagenome (GOLD analysis project Ga0326597, IMG submission 203789) | Soil microbial communities from uranium-contaminated site in the Upper Colorado River Basin, Wyoming, United States - RVT100D185 | ecosystem: Environmental > Terrestrial > Soil > Contaminated >...
TGAGATCTTGTGCAGGTGCATGGTCTGCTGCCGCATGTGCCAGATGTCGAATGTTCTGGCGGGCGATGGATCCTCTTCTTCCCTGGTTTCCCTGGTTTGACCGGGACCAGCGTGATCGGGACCACCGTGCTCAATCTCCACGAACCGCGATCGTGTCTCAGTGCTCATATTTTCTGCTCCATTCTCATCTCCACCGCCTTCCGCAGCGCGGGCGGGAGAGACGAGAGCCACCGACTCCAGCCCCAGACCGCCGAAAGGTTGGGCCATCCGACGTTGCCGTTCGCTATCCGTATGCCCGCCAGCAATGCATGGGCATACGCGCGGGCTTCATCGCGCTCCTTGCGAGCGCCTTCGGCAGCACACATCACGCAGATGTCGCCTGATTCCGGCTCATCATAAGAAAATAGAAAACGACGCTCATGGCCGCAGGCCATAGGGACCATCCGCATACGTAAGCGTTCCTCAAGAGTCTCAATATATTCCTGAGCAGGCCAAACTTTTTCATGAACTCCTGATCGCAACCTCCGAATCACCTGCTCGGGCAACTCGTTGCCATCCCACTTGATAACACCCTTGGCTTCTTTCCATCCGCCCATCACTCCACTCCCATCTTCGCCGCCAGGATCGCCAGCGGCACGATGAGCCGCGCCGGCTTCGGGCCGGCGGCGGGTTGGGCCAAGCCGAGAGAGACGGCGGTCTCGATGATCGCGCTGGCCCATTCGCGCTCCACGCCCGACCAGAGACGCACGGCGGGCATGTCCTGCCCGTGGATCTGGGCCATGAAGTCCTCGAGGAATTCAGTCGGGATACGTTCTAGCCGGCCCTGCGCCTGAAGCTCGAGAACGCGACGCGGGCCGGGCAGGTCGATCAGGGTGAGGCCGGGCGCGGCTTGCATGAGCGCGAGTTGGTCGGGCCGCAGGTCGGCGATGATGCGGGCTAAAGCGATCACCGGATTAGCGACGATCTTGGCCTCGTTGAACTGCTTGACGCGGATCCCGATCTTCCAGGCGATCCAGTCGAGGCCTATCATGGCCGCGTAGACGGTGAAGGCGACGCCGGCCACGACGAGCACGAACTGCAGATTGCCGTTTCGGGTATTGATGGCGCCCAGGCCGCACAGGGCGGCGCAGACGGCGGCGATGACAAATGGGAAGAGCCGCGGCGGGTAGAGATCGATGTTCATGCCAGATCCTCACCCGACTCACGGTGGGCTTCGTGAGGGCCAGACATCTGGCGCTCTCGCTCCTCAATGTAGCGTCGTGCTGTCTCATGTCTGGTCTCCCCCTCGTGCTTGGTTCCAACAGCCATGATGAGGTCGTGGTATGACGTTCTGAATGCTTCATCATCCGTTGCGTGTTTTTCCAGCACGGCGATGCGGGCTTCAAGAAACTCGATGTATTCCTGAATGGGCCAGACCTTAGCGTGTACGCCGCTTCTCATGCGCCGAACGGCAACCTCGGGAAGCTCATCGCCCTCTCTCCAAGGCAACACGCCACTGGTATTCCGCCAATTAGCCATCCCTCTCCTCCCCGCCCCGCGGCGGCTCCCCGGCTTGCGTGCGGCGCTCGTCAGGCAATACACGCACGCACGGTACCGCTCCCGTCCACATAAACAGCGGTAGACCATGCTCGTCCGAGAATCCATCCCATTTTACATAAGTGCCTTCAACCAGCGTCCTCACCGGGGAGGGGAAGGGCAGCCATCCGGGGAAACCGTCCGGCTTCGCGATCCGCCATTGCAGCGCATCTAGCGGAATCGAATAAATACGCCCATCGAACGGGCCGCCGAGAAAGCGAGCTCGCGTCACGGTGGTCCCGGCCTAACCAGGGATGAGTAGGGTAGCCTCTCAAACAAGACGGTTATGATAAGGATGATTATCAGCATCATTTTTCCGCCGCTTTCAACCGCTTCTGCTCCACGTATATCTCCTGCTGCGTCCCTGGTATGCGCGCCCTGACCAGGCGCTTACCTGGCCGACGCTGCTCCTTCCTTGTCGCCTTGATCGCCCGCTGCACCCAACGGACAGCCTTGTCGAAGCCGGCGTCTCTCCCCAGCATGACGAGCTCCTGGAGCTCGTCATGAAGTTGCTCACCAAGCTTCGCCGTCACGCTGCCTCCCAGTAATAGCCGTCATATTGCGACTCTTGCGACTCCCGATACTCCTGCCAGCGGGCCAATGCTGCCCTGCTCACCCGTCTCCGCGAGCGCGCCAGGATCTCGGGGTCCTCGAGCGTCTTGAGGAGGTGCTGGCTTCGGGGCATGGCTACCAGGTTCTCGGGCGCGTCGTTCCTCGGGTCGCCGTCCCGCCGGCGGATGATCCAGCCCTCCGGCAGCGGCCTCCCGTGCGTCTTCTCCCAGACGAGATGCGAGCGCAGCCGCCAGACGTTCGGCTCCGCCACTTTGACCTTGATGTAACCGCCATTCGTGGCGACCGACTCCGATCCGACCGGAACCCAGGTTTGCGGCCGGCAGCCCTTCTTGAACTCGGTGTCGGGCGACCTGCGCTGGCCGCTCCATCCTCTCCTGGCGCACCGCTTCGAGCAGTATCTCTTGCGAGCGACAAGGCTAGGCCGCGCCAGCATCAGATTGCCGCAGATCGCGCAGGGTTTCAGGACGGCCATCAGACTCTCAGATTCCCTTGCACTGCCCGAAGCCCTGACTCAGCTCTTTCCGGATCCGGCTGCACGGCTGCCAAAGCCTCCGTACCACCCTGGTACCTTAGGGGAACGCCCTTGCAATGTGGGCAAATGTAGGTCACCGTGCGCGTGATCACGTACCAGCCAGGCTTCAAGAGTTCGCCCGGCTCGATGTACGTGGAGGGCTTTTTGATCGTGATCGGCTGCCTGGTAGGGCCTGCGCCCAAGTAGCTGACGTAGATTACACCGTGATCCATGCAGTTCTGGCAGAGTGCTCGCGGATTGCTCTCCGCCACGCGGTGCACAGCTATCTTGCCGGCCAGTTCCCATTCCCGAATATCGGAGCGGGCTTCGGCGGGCAAGTATGGGGTTATGAAGCTAGGTCCTGAATTTTCCACTGCGTAGCTCCTCAAGAAATTGGTCGCTGTCTTTGCCGCTGGCGGGCCCCCGCTGCTCTCTGGCGATCACGGAAAGCGCGCTCTCAACAACGGATTTCGGGGAGCTGACCGTGAGGCCGTCGCGGTCCATCGCCTCGACCGCCTGGCGGATGGCATATTCCGCCCGGGCGGTCTCCCAAACCGTCGCAGCCCCGATGCGCTGCAGAGGCTCCACCCATCGAGTCCATATCGTGCCGCTGTTCCGTTTCGTCAGATCCGGGGCTTTGAGCTCTGTGATCTCCACGAAAGCAGCAAGGATCTCGACAAACTCCGGCGGGGGTTCGGCGCCGTCAGGCGCCCCACCCTCCTGACGGTTAATGACGGTTAATGACGGTTCGGGTGCAATAGCTATTGCACCCTTTTCCGCGCTAGATTGCACCCTTTCCGCGCCAGATTGCACCCTTTCGGTACTGGATTGCACCCTTTCGTCATCAAAGGGTGCAACGTAGTTCACCCTATAGGTGGTGGTATTTCCCCGACCACCCCCCATATCTAGCCGCGAGATTTCACCCTCTTCCTCGAGTTTCCCCAGGAGATTCTGTGTTTGGCGCTTGCCGAGCCGACACTTCCTGGCCAAGGTTTTCACAGATGGCCAGCATGTCCCCTCATCGTTCGCGAAGTCGGCCAATGCGAGAAGGAGCAGAAGAGCCGTTCCTTGCTGGCTGGATCGATCCCAGGCGCGGGTCATGATCTTGATGCTCACGCCTTCACCTCATCCCGCAGCTCTCGCGCTCGGGGTTTTCGGCACATGACATAAGAGGCGATTTCGTAGTACACTTGTTCCGGGAGAGCGACCTCCCTTACAGGCTCGCCGCACATCACTGGGCAGAGAGCCGCTAAAGACCCGGGGACGGACAAACGCTGCCATGCGCCGTCTCCGGCTCCTTTAAAACCCAAAAACAATACTGCCCACTGAGACGGTGGCCTGCGATGGATGAAGGAAACCTTGTGGGTTCCGCAGATCCACCGTCTCGGTAGGCAGTATCGTGGGCTTTGTGGCCCTGTTTCCTTCACCCATGCTCTCACTCTACTCCTTCTCGAGTCTCTTGTCAACTTCCTCCCGCCTCCAAATAAGATCGAACGCGAACCGCTCGCGTACCCGCTGCTCCGTGTCGGCCTGCCACAGCGCGTCCGCTTCCTGACTCATGCCAGGCGCCCACACCAGGGCCTCGACCGGAGGCATGACCACTTTAAACACGCGACGCCGGATCGTCGTCAGGGCGATGCCGCGGAATTTCATAACACGCGCTCCAGATCTAGCAGTTCTTCCAACCGCTCAATGACCTCATTACGACTCAGAGATTCTCCGAGATAGCGCCATGCATACCAACCCGCAACATAGGGTTTGAACCATGCGGAATGTTCGAACATCCATCGCCGCTCAAGATCCACCTTTGCCTGAATATGCAGGTGGCATACCTGGCAAAGCGCCGGGATGTTCCACCAACGGCAATCTGATTTGTTCATGCTTAGATGATGGACGGTCAAACTGCGCCCCGCTCCTGGGTCATGCTGATGACCGCAACGAACGCACATCCAGCTCGCAGCCTTCTTCACGTTGTGGGCGATTTCCGCCCAGTCGAAGGGATACGTGCCGGACCCCTTTCGGGGCATTAGAAAAGATTCTCCTGGACGAGCGGCCGAGCCCGCAGCCGGTCCGCCTCGCGGCGCATGTTGCGCACGGCAGCGTTGATCGACGAGATTCTGCTGGCCAGACCCGCGGCACATACCTCGATCTCCTCCGGCGACCGGGCGTACCAGTAACCGGAGCCGTCCGAGGTCGAGGCGATGCGAGCGCCCTCCTCTGTGGTCGTCCGCAGGACCGCGATCGCGGCCCTCATCCGGCGGTCGGCGGTCTCGTCCGACACATCCAGGAAGAAGCCGCGCGCCCGCAGCGCGCCGACGAGCTCGAGCCGGCCGATCCGGTCGTCGGCCCGGCGATGGCGCACGAGGCCGAGGATGGCGGAGGGCAGAGAGGAATCGGTCACGACTCATCCTCCAGCATCGCCGCCAGCCACGAGGCCAGCGGCTCCCGCTCCACCAGCCGCTCCGGAAGATACGTGGACAGCCGCCAGAGTACGCCGGCGCAGCCCGGCGGGTCTTCGTAGGACCGGATCGCATTCTCGAGGCGGACGAATTGGAGGTCGCTGATTTCGCGGGGATCGATCAGGGGAGTCATCACACCTGTCCCGGTGTCCCCCATAGGGGATAGTTCCTGATCCTTCGGGAGACTCGCCTCAGCCACCTGCGGCCCTGGCGGTCCTCCGCCAGCCCCGACAGCCTGCGGGCCACGTCGGCGCGGTCGGCTTCGAGCCGCCGCCAATGCCGAAGCTGGCTCACGAGCCCCAGGAGGAATAGCGTCAGCATGGCGACGATTGCTGCTGTCATGGAATCCAATTCAGCGCGAGAGCGCCGGCGATAGCCAGCAGGATGATGAGGACGACATAAAAAGGGAAGTCGTTGTCGGTGTTGCCGGGGTTGCCAGTCATCGATCCGTCCCCGGTAATCTCCAGCGCCGGCGGTAGAGAAACTCAGCGTAGAGTCCGACCAGGACGTTCCAGGTCACGTACCCGAGAACCGATCCGGCGACGGCCAGCATCAGGGGAAGTACGCAGAGAACAGAAAATCCAGACTCATACTCAGACATGAGTCCATGTCTTTCGTTGGGCTATTGATCGAATAGTTGGATGCGAGACGCCATAAAGACGCCCAAGCTTTCGTTGACTCATCAAGCCGTTTCTACAGACATAACGAATGACACGAACCGCGATTGGATTTAGTTTTGCTTGTCCGTTCTTCTCACCCCTTCCTATTCTTGAAAGCCGACCAATATCGATGCGTCCCTTTCGCATCGCATCTCTTATGTTGTCTCTATAACTTCCTAGAAAAAGATGAGAAGGATTGACACAAGACGGGTTATCGCACGTATGAAGGACCAAAACGCCGGGAGGGATTTCGCCGCGATTCAAGCGCCAGGACACACGATGAGCTACACGACGCGTCCAAACACCGTTGACCTTGACTCTGATGGAACCGTACCCAAAATTTCCACAAGGCCCTGCTTTCCAAGGCCAGCATTCGTTGTCTGTTCGCCTCTCTACTTTAGGCCAAAACCGTCCGGCTAGTCCTTTCATCGACCAGCTTTCTGATCTCATCTCATCTCCCGACATTGCAAAATCCTCTGATGCTCCAACGAGCGGAGGCCGCTGAAATGATCCCGGTCTTCCCCAGGGCCATTTCTTTATGCGGCCTCCACTGTCGGATAGCGGTGATCGAAAATATCGCCAGGACTTACACTGAGCGCATGGCATACTCCGGCCAATGTTTCAAGATCAATCCTGGTCGTTGCTCCGCGATAGAGGCCTAGAGCCGTACCATAGGCGATCCCGGCGCGCTCAGCAAATTCCTGAATCGACAATTCCCTCTGATCTACCAGCTCGGAGACTCGGAGGCGAACCTCACCGTAGGTCTCCTGGTCGGGCATTGAAAGCATCTCACCCTCCTTTCCGAATGAGCATAACCCCGAATTGTCAGAATGTCAAGCAACCAACTAGCAGATTGGCTCTTGACACTTAGTTGATTAGTTGCTATACTCTAACCATGAACATCGGGATGCTCTGGTTCGATGGGGATCGCAAGGTGGAGCTCGGGCAGCGCATCGAGCGCGCTGCAGGCTACTACCGGTCGAAGTACGGCCAGCGCCCGAACGTTTGCTTCGTTCATCCGGCGACGGTCAACGGCGATGCGCCGAAGTTGGCCACCGGGATCGAGGTGCGCACTAGCCTAGCTGTGTTGCCGGACCATTTCTGGCTCGGCGTGGAAGAGGCGCAAGATGCCTGACGCAACCCCTACCCTAGTGGCAACCCCGATCCACGAACTGCGCCAGCCGGTCGAGGATCAGGCGGTCCAGGACGCGATCGCGGCCCGGGTGCTCCGGGGCGAGCTCACCAAGCAAGAGGCCGAGCTCGAGGTCCTGCGGCTGCTGGATGAAAGAGACGCCGGCACATGAACGTCGGCATGTTATGGTTCGACGGTGATCGTAAAGTTGCGGTCGGAGAAAGGATCGAGCGGGCCGCAGCCTACTACAAGGAGAAGTATGGCCGGCCGCCGAACCTGTGTCTCGTGCACCCATCGACGCTGGATGGGGAATCGCTCCAGGTCGTGTCGATCCAAGTCGAAACCAGCGCCACGGTCCTGCCGGATCATTTCTGGCTTGGCGTGGAAGCGCCGGGGGAGTCTCCCGATGGACGCTGACCGCTTCCAGGAAGGCCGGCTCGAAACCGTCATAGGCGAGTACCTTGGCGCCCGCATCGAGCGGGACGACCTGATCGCCTACGTCAACACGGAGCATTACCCCCGGTGGGAGTCGCACCATGACTATCAGACATACCATCCCATTGCAGAGATTCGTTCCTTCGAGCCGCCGGCCCGACGTATCTGGGGCCGCTGCGAGTGCGGGGCTTATCTCTACCTGGGCCGGCTGGTGCGGGAGCGGCGCATGAGCCAGCGGGAGTACGAGCTCGCGGTGAACGGCTATCACCCGCTTGAGAAAATGTACGGGAGGAAACGATGACAAAAGAGATTCAACTTGCGGACGACGCTCCGATCACGCCGGCGCAGGCAAACATCCTGCTCCAGCAGACGCCGCCGGAAGCGATCAAGCTGCGCCAGGGCAAGGGCGGCAAGACCTTCCGCTACGTCGAGCACGCATGGGTGACGGAGCAGCTTAACGAGGCCTTCGGATGGGCATGGTCCTGGGAAATCGTGGACTGGAAGATCATGCCGGAGTCCGAACCCTCCGAAGTCATGGTCCTCGGCAAGCTCACGGTCCACGGCAGGAATGGCGCTTCACTTGTCAAAACCCAGTTCGGCTCGTCCGATGTGAAGCGCGATAAGCAAGGCAACGTCCTATCCGTGGGCGACGACCTCAAAGCGGCCAGCTCTGACGCCCTCAAGAAAACCGCCTCGCTGCTCGGCTTGGCGCTCGACCTGTACCGGAGCGATGACGAGGGAACGGCGAACAGAAAGGCGGCGAAAGGACAAGGGAAGCAGACGGGCAACGCGGGCGACGATCCGGCGACCCGCTTTTGGGTCAAGTGCCGCGAGCATGGCGTAGACACGGAGCAGGGCAGGGACATCCTGCAGGAGCACGGCGGTTCGTTTGATGACGCTTACAAGGCCCTCGTGTTCCAGTTCGAGGAGTCCGGGGCGTGACCCCCAGGCCCTCTCTCCCCCAGCCCGAAGCCGATCCCTACGCCGAACCTTGTCCAACCTGCGGGGTGGGGGCCGGATCCCACTGTCGGCGGCCGAGCGGACACAGTGGGCCATTCGTTGCTCCGCATGCGGCAAGACGCAGGGCGGCGGAGACGTACGAGCGCATCTCCCCCGCCGACGTCAGCTGGCTCGTGGGCACGCCGGCAGGGGACATCAATTTCAAGAATGCGCTGGCGCGGGCTTCAGTCGAGACGCTGCGTGAGGCGCTCCGCCGGCTTGCCGGCAAACAGAAGACGAAGGGGCAGAAGATCGAGGCCCGGATCCGGGCGCTGGAGAAGGAGGCATAATGGACGCCAGATCGAAGAATCTGGTCATCGAAGCGCTTGAGTTCGCCATCCGCAACGAGGCGGACGATACGCTCTCCGAACTTGCCGACTATCAGCCGCCGGAGTCAGTTCGCTGGCTGATGGCCGAAGCCGCCGCTAATATCCTGGAGGCGTGGGAGCGCGGGCTGGTGGTGGGGAAGGAGTCGGCTGAAATGGTCGCCGCCAAGGAGTCCGGGGCGTGACTGACAAGACCCCTCTCCTCCCACTTGCCGACGTTGTCACCGACGAGGTGATTGCCGAGTTGAGCTCCCTGACTGTGAAGCGGCTGGCCGAATATATTAAAGGACTCGACGGAGAGCAGGCAATTGAGCGTATCTACAATGAGGCCATTGACGATGCCTGTAACTTCGTGCGCGACGTGGCCCGCTCGAATGCGCAGCACTGGGCACAGTTCAGGGCGCTTGAAGCGGAGATGCGCTGGTTGCTCACGCTGAGGATCCCATGAGATGACCGGCATTGAGTTCACTCAGTACCGTATCCGTGGCGCGGGACGCGACGGCCGCGATCTTGCCACGGATGACCGCTCGAAGGCCGTTGAGGCGTGGAAGGCCGGGACGCCAGTAGCCACCCGCAGGGTGATCGAATACGCCGGAGGCCGCACATATCCAGTAACAGGATGGCGCTGGTTCGGAGAGATAAGGGAGGGTGCTGTAGATGGAATTCATTCCGGATGACAGTCAGGGTCCGACCCTGGACGTTCCCTACTATGGGGAGGCCCGGGCAGAAGACGGCTGGCAGGGCCAGAGCACATCGCTCTCTTTCGACTCGCTCAAGCGGGACATTTCAGAGACGATGGCGCGCCTGGGTGGAGTCGTCCACACCATCCAGCGCGGCACGTACCACATCGGCGGGCTCGATCGGCCGGGCGTCCAGGTCCACTACAGCGTCGAGGGCCCCGGCGGCCAGATGGCCTACGGCCGGCTCGACATCGCCGCGCTGCCGGTCAAATCGCCGGCGAAGCGTCACGGCTGGAAAGAGACCCTGCGCAACTGGGAAGACAACTCGCTCCGGATGGCGCTCTACAACGTCGTCCAGGCGCTGAAGGCGCAGTGGGTGCTCAAGCAGCTAAACCCGGCCTACGTCCCGCTCATGCCCTGGCTGCTGGACAAGCACGACCGAACGCTGACCGAGGCCTTCGCTGACTCGGGGTACAGTAAGGCGCTGATGCCGCCGGAGGGTGGCGACTTCGTTCAAGGAGAGTTCAAGGAGAGCCTTGATGACTGACAAGACGGGAGGAACCGTTGACTTGGATGCGCTCTGCACGTGCGAGTTCGGCTTCCGACTTGGCGATGGACGCACGGATAGTAATCGGTGCATTGTCCACGATATGACGCACGAGGAATTGCTGATGGTCGTAGCCTATGACAGGCAAGAGCTGGAAGCGCGGGAGGCGACCATCGACAATCTAACTAACGAAACATGGCTCGCCCTCGCTCCATACATAGCGTCCGAGGAGACAGAGTACAGCGAGGAGGAAATGGAACATCTTTGCGAGAGCGTCCTTCCTAATTTGTGGGGGAAATTTGCGCCCATTAGGACTCGGGCGAGAGAGGGCCGCCGCGAGCTGGGCGGGGAGGAGAGCGATGAAGGTTGACATGAGCAGGCGTTGTC
>Ga0326597_10014637_pt1 | contig 10283 bp, 9 predicted proteins | sample RVTome_12_FD_203789 | JGI IMG/M metagenome (GOLD analysis project Ga0326597, IMG submission 203789) | Soil microbial communities from uranium-contaminated site in the Upper Colorado River Basin, Wyoming, United States - RVT100D185 | ecosystem: Environmental > Terrestrial > Soil > Contaminated >...
TCGCCAGGCGCTCGCGGGTGAGCCCGTAGCGGGCCGCGTACTCGCGCAGGGACGGCAACAACCCGGCCGCCATCCGCTCGCGCTGGATCCGCAGGGCCATCACGACCTCCGCGTCGCGAAGCGCCTCATCGACCGATGTCGTGACGTGGAATCGTCGGCCGGCGGCCGCCCCGCGCCCCGCCCACGCCTCGAACCCACGCACGAGGGTCGCCGGTCCGCACAGCCACAGATCGGCGCCGGCCGCGGTCAGTGTCCAGATATTGGACCGTGCCACCCGGGAGTGGAGCAGGTCGCCGAGGATGACGACCTTGCGCCCCTCGAGCGAGCCACCGGGGAGTCGCTCACGCATCGTGTACAGGTCGAGCAGCGCCTGCGTCGGGTGGGCGTGCCAGCCGTCCCCGCCGTTGAGCACGGACCCGCCGAACACCTCGGCCGCGAGGTATGGCGCGCCGGAGACCGAATGGCGCATCACGAGCATGTCCGCCCCGAGCGCCTCCACCGTCCGCACGGTGTCGATGAGCGACTCGCCCTTCGACACGCTCGAGCTCGCCGCGGCGATGTTCACGACGTCGGCCGACAGGTTCTTGGCCGCCACCTCGAACGACACCCGCGTCCGCGTCGACGCCTCGTAGAACAGGATGGTCACCTGCCGGCCACGCAGCGCCGGGACCTTGGCGATCGGGCGGGCGAGCACCTCGCGCATCGCGTCGGTGGTGTGCATGACGAGGTCGAGTTCGGCCGCCGACAGGCCGTCGACATCGAGCAGGTGACGATGCCGCCAGGCTCCCGCGAGAGCCTCCGGCGCGACATCGACCGACGGGACGGCCGCGACCGCGGCCGCGTCGACGGCCGAGGCGTCGGGCTCGATCCGGATGCTCATCCGACCGGCTCGGCCGCCGGCTCGAGCACGAGGCGCTCGATCTCGACCCCGTCCTCGCCGTCGATCTCCTCGAGGTGGACCCTGACGAGCTCCTCGCGCGAGGTCGGGACGTTCTTGCCGACGTGATCGGCCCGGATCGGCAGTTCGCGGTGGCCGCGATCGACGAGCACGGCGAGGCGGATCGCCTGTGGCCGGCCGAAGTCGACGAGCGCGTCCATCGCGGCCCGGATCGTCCGCCCGGTATACAGGACATCGTCGACGAGGACGATCGTCTTTCCGTCGATGCCGGACGGCAGGGCCGTCCCCTTGACGACCGGCTGCTGGGCGACCATCGACAGGTCATCGCGGTAGAACGTGATGTCGAGCGCCCCGACCGGCACGTCCGTGCCCTCGTTCTCCGCGATCGCGGCGGCGATCCGACGGGCGAGCGGAACGCCGCGACGCTGGATGCCGATGAGCAGCAGGCCCTCGGCTCCGGCCTGCTTCTCGACGATCTCGTGGGACAGGCGAATCGTCGCTCGGCGGATCTCATCCGCCGTCATGATCTGACGACCGCTCATCGCTCCTTCCCGGCCTCGCTGGGCCTCCCTGGCGGCCTCACGGGGCCACGGCTGAAGGGACACGCAAAGGATACCGCGCAGGGCTCTCGGACGGACGATGTCGGCGCTGCGGTCGGGCTGCTCGTGCCGTGGATGTTGGCCCCGCCAACACCGGGCGGATCGCTGATCGTCAATAGACGTAGACGGTCACCTTCGTCGTGCCTGAGAACCACGCGCAGCCGCAGATGGCGAAGAAGTCCGGCCGGTAGAGATCCACGACCCGGATCTTCTTCTGCGGGCCGTAGTCGTTGACGACCCGCTCGATGCAGCCGCCGCCGCCGCAGATGACGACGATCGTGCCGCGCGGCAGGCGCATGGCCGTCGTCCCGTTGTCGTAGAACGTCGCGTAGCCGGTCAACGTGTAGCGCGGCGGCTTGCGGACCGAGGCCGCGCTCGGATCACGCTGGTCGAGGCTGGCCCGGTTGGTCGGACCCGGATCGGGTGGTGCACCGGGCTCCACGATGGAGGTCTCCGCGGCGATCGCGCCTGCCGATACGTGGGCGTCGTCCAGCGGTCCGATCGAGACCGTCGATCGCTGATCGTTCGCGAGGATCTGGAGCTGCTGGAACGCGCCGGCCGGGATTGGCTCGATCGGGTTGGAGACCCGTGAACCGGCGAGACCCGGAAGCGCGACCAGGGCGAGGGCCGCGGTGAGCATCGACCCTACGACCAACCTGGTAGGTCGCACGAGAATCGAGACGATACGACGGATCGCGACCTGTTGCACGCCCGCGCCGTCGCGAGCGCACCCCAAGGTGCGTGAGCGAGGAGCGCAGGCGCCAACGCACGCCCGCGCCGTCCGGCGCCGCGCGTCAGTGGATGACGACTACGTCCTCGACCGGGCCACTCTCGACCGCCCCGACGGCCTCACCGGTCCAGGCCACGATCTGGACCCGACTCCCCTCGCCACCCTGGCCAGGCGGAGTCGCCCAGGCGAGCCGCCCGTTCGCGATCGAGAAGCCGGGCAGGGCGGTCACGTCCTTCGGAGCGCCAAGCAGGCGCTTCAGGTCGCCGGTCGCGGTGTCGACGTGGATGAGGCTGAGGCGGCCGATCGACGGGTCGCTGGGGTCGGCCAGCCAGACCGCGAGCCAGGTACCCGTCTCGTCCCATCGGGCATCGAACTCGGCGACCGCGCTATCGGCGACGACCTCGCCGGCCCCGGCCTCGGTGTCTGGTCCGACACCCGGGGTGAAGCGACGAAGGACGAGCCCGCCACTGGCCGGGGCGATCGTCAGGCCATCGGTGGCGAGCTGGACGGTCCCTTCCCAGGCGACGGCCCAGCGGCCGTCGGGAGCGACGACGGGCCGCCACGCTGACCCGCTCAGCCCCGTCTCCGCGCCGGTCGCAGGGTCGAGCAGGAACGACTCCGCAGACACCTCTGCCGTCTCGGTCCGGGTGGCGACCGGACGGCTGCCGATGAGGCGATCCCCGGCCCACGAGGCGAAGACGCTGGCGTGATCATCGGTCACCATCCGGGCCTGCTCGTCGCCGACACGCCAGACGTAGATATCCGGCCCGGCCGAGTCATCCGAGGGGCGGGCGGTGAAGGCGAACCACGCCCCGTCCGGTGAGTAGGCGGCCGACTCCCCGACGACCTTGACGCCGGAGACGATGGCGAGGGTCGCAGCGACGGTCGGCTCCGGGGTCGCGCTCGGGCTGGCCGGCGGTTCCGCCGACGGGGTCGGCTCGACCGCGGGCGTCGGCGTCGGACCCGGGCTGGAGGCAGGCGGGGTCGAGGACGGGGTCGTCGCCGGAGTCTCCGTCGGCGCCACCGACGGCACGCTCGTCGCGGTCGGTGTCGGGGTCGGTTGTGCGGTCGGCAGGGCCATGACGAGGACCGCATCCTCGCCGGTCGCGTCCGTGCCCACGACGACGGCCAGGTTCCGGACCGGCGACTGGGAGATGGACTTCGGCCGGATGCTCATCTCCACCCGCTTCGAGTCGCCGTCCGCGACGGGAGCGCAGTCAGGCCGTCGATCGAGCGCACAGACCGTGTCCACAGCGGCGACGTTGTAGGCGAGGGCACCGTCCGACGCGGTCCCGATCCAGCCGACCGAGCCCGCCCCGACCGTGATCGGCGTCGGGCCCGGCGAAGCGGCCGTGGTAGCGACAGCGACCGGCGGCACGCTGCCCGGCGGAACGTCGGCCGTCGTCGGTGGCCCGCTGAAGAACCCGCCCGACAGGACGCTCGCACCGAGGACGACCGCGACGACGGCCACGCCGGACAGGACACCGAGCGCGGGCACCCGCCGTGGCCGGCCGGGAGCCGCTCGCCGCGGCGCACCGCCGCGGGCGGCCGATTCGCGTTCGATCGCAGCCGAGGTGCGGGCCCACAGGTCGCGCGGCGGTTCCGGCTGGCGGTCGCGCAGGCCGCGCAGCGCGAGGCGGTCCGCCTCATACGCCGTCGCGATCGAGCGACACGCGTCGCACCCGGCAAGATGCTCGTCGAGCCACAGGACGTCGGCCGGATCGAGCGGGCCGCTGAGTCGCTGCGCCGCGAGCCGGCGGGCACGGTCATGGATGATGACCGCCTGGCCAGCCCGGCGCCGGAGTCGGTGGATGCGGCTCACCGATGACCCTCCGGCGAATGCGAGGCTGCGGCAGTCGCCTCGGCTTCGGCCTCGGCGGCTCGCTCCGCCGCAAGGGCCTGGCGGAGGCTCTCACGCGCACGGGTCAGGAGCGCTCGTGCGGCGACATGGCTGACATCGAGCGCGGCTGCAAGCTCCACCCCGGTCAGATCGTGGAGCTCGGCGAGCAGGAGCGCCGCGCGCTGGCGTTCCGGGATCCGGGCAAGGGCGCGTTGCATGTCACTCGACAGGTGGGCGTCCATGACGAGCCGTTCGGCCGATGGTGCGGAGCCTCGCGATTCGCCGGTCCACGGGAAGAACCGGATGATCTTGCGCCGGCGGATCTCGTCGAGGGCCACGCGGTGCGCGATCTGGTACAGCCACGCGCGCGCGTTCTCCGGCTTCTCGAGCGTCTCGTAGTTCTTGTAGGCCTTGATGAACGCGTCCTGGGTCAGATCCGCGGCGAGTTCGGGTTCGCGCAGCATGCGCAGGAGATAGGCGTAGATCTCGCCGTGGTGCCTGGCGAACAACGTCTCGACGAATACCCCGGCTTCCTCGTGATCCCACATTCCGCTCATGGCGCCGGCTCGCGGATCGAGCGGGGCGAGGCGGCCGAGCGGACCGCGAAGGCCTGCGAGAGCGGGATCGACGACCACGGGGACTCCGAGCGGGATGGTGTACCGAGCGCGGCCGATGGGCGGCGCACACTCGTCGGCCCAAAGACGGTGGACCTCCCACCGGTGTGACGCCCCGGTCGCGTCGGGCATGCGCGGCTCAACCCGAGCCGTCCGGGCTGGGCTCGGCGCGACCGAGCAGTTCCTCCACGGCGTCCTCCGGCGAGACCGGGTTGACGGGCAGTCCGGTACCGAGTTCCAGGCCGGCGATCTCGCGCAGGCGTGGGTGGATCTCCCAATGCCAGTGGTAGGTGGCATCGACCTGCTCGCGCAGTGGCGCCGTGTGGAGGACGAGGTTGTACGGTGGGCCGTCGAGGCTGGCCGACGCCCGGGCAAGGACCTGGCGGAGCGCCTCGGCGGTGGCCGCGACATCGGGTTGCGTCGCGCGGCCGAAGTCGGCCTCGTGACGGCGCGGGACGATCCAGACCTCGAACGGGGATCGCGAGGCGTACGGCGCGAACGCGATGCTCGCGGCGTCCTGCCAGACGAGCCGGTCCGGCCGCCGCGATTCGTCGCGGACGAGCCGGCAGAACGGGCATTCCCCCTCGCGGATCACGAAGCGCGCGGCGCCACCGAGTTCCTCCGCGATGCGATGAGGGATCTGCGGCAGGTCGTAGAGGTCGAGGCACAGGTGGTTCGTCCGCGCCCCTGCCTGGGCGCCCCAGTTCTGGACGACCTGGAGGTACTCGGTCTGGCCGATCGCACGAGCTTCCGCGAGTGCATCCCGGGCGGCCGCCGCGAGCGATTCGATCATCTCGTTGCCGACGGCATGGAGCGGGCGGTGTTCGCGGGGCGGCGCGACGATCGTCCGCCAGCTGCCCGTGGCACGGGCCTGTGTCAGGGCAACCTGGGCGAGGCCGCGATCGAGCTCTCGCGCGTCCTCGCCGGTCCCGACGACATGGAACGCGAAATCCTTGAGCATCCGGACCCGGATGCCATCCCCGTCCGGCGTCGAGCAGTTCGCGCAGCCGAAGAGGTGGTCGTCGATCGGTTCGGCGGCCCGCGCGAATCGGTCGCGGTGGAATGCCCGGTCGACGACCGTCGCGACCCACCAGCCGGTGATCGGATCCTTGCGCAGCTCGAACAGCCCGGCGGCCACCTCGCTCAGAGCCCGATGAGTGGCGCGCCGAGTTCGGCGGCCAGGGCGGTGGCGAAGATCGTCGCGGCCGCCTGGACCGACGCGGTGGTGGGTGGGGCATCCGGTTCGCCACGCTCCAGCGCGATCGATGTCGAAGTGACGCCCGGCATGCCGCACGGGTCGATGAGCTCGAAGTCGGCGAGGTCGACGGTCACGTTGAGCGCGATCCCGTGATAGCTCACGCCGCGCTCGACGCGCAGGCCGAGGGCACCGATCTTGCGCGGATCGGGGCCATCGGGATCGCACCAGCAGCCGGGGTGGCCGTCGCGTCGGCCGGCGACGACGCGGTGGGCGGCACAGGTCGCGGCGAGCGCCGCTTCAAGGGTTCGGACCAGGGGTCTGACCATCAGTCCGCGGCGGGCGAGCGCGAAGATCGGGTAGGCGACCAGTTGCCCGGGCCCGTGATAGGTCACCTCACCCCCACGCTCGACCCGGACGACCTCGATGCCGCGCGCGGCGAGCGTGGCCGGGTCCGCCCGGATGTGCGTCGGGTCCGAGGTCCGGCCAAGGGTCAGGACGGGCGGGTGCTCGAGGAGGAGGAGGCGGTCGCCGATCAGACCGTCGGCGCGCTCCGCCGCGAGGCGCTTCTGGAGAGCGAGCGCCACGTGATAGTCGATGCGTCCGAGCCACGTCGCAGCGATCGGCCCCGGCTCGGGGGTCGAACCGCTCCATTCGTGGGCCAGCGTCTCGATCGCCATCACCGCACGATAGCAGGACGGGCTCATCCGACTGGCTCTCGCGGTCCTCGGGGGTCCCGGCTGTTGTCTGCCCGGACAACGATTCCGAGCCGAAGGGTGGGTCGGGGTCCTCGGGGGTCCCGGCTGTTGTCCCGCGGTCAACGATTCCGGGCCGAAGGGTGGGCTATTCGCACGGAACCCGGGGACGACGCACTCGTTCGCGTCGACCCGCTGACCGTGGGTCAACATTCGGACATCCTCGCGGTCGCGGCGCCGACTTCCGGCCGGATTCGTTGACCGGGGGGCACCAGCCCGGGTCTCTCGCGGTCGCGGCGCCGACTTCCGGCCGGATTCGTTGACCCGGGGGCATCAGCCCGGGTTTCTCGCGGTCGGTCAGCGCGACAGTACCCGTCGGAACCGCCAGGTCCCGAGGGCCACCAGCCCCAGCGCGAACAGGGCGAGCACGGCGAGCTCGGGCAGGATGTCGGCCAGGCCGCCCCCGCGCAGGCCGACGCTGCGCAACCCCTGGATGGCCCAGGCGTGGGGCGTGAGGTAGGCGATCGTGTGCACCGGCTCGGGAAAGATCTCCAGCGGGACCATCGCGCCACCCAGGGCACCGAGCAGCATGCCGGCCATGACGCCGAGCGCGCCGGCCTGGTCCGCGTCGTTCGCGAACACCCCGACGACCATGGCCGCGCCGGTCCCGACCAGCGCGAAGACGACCACGACCATCCCGGCTGCGAGCGGATCGCCCCACGGGACGCCGAACGCGAAGGCCGACAGGAACACGATGAAGAGCCCCTGGACCATCGCCACGCCGAAGCGTCCCAGCACCTCGCCGACCACGATCGTGGTGATCCCGATGGGCGCGGCCAGCATCCGCCGCGACACGCCGAGTTGCCGGCTCAGGATGATCTGGGTCGCCGCCGTCATCGAGGTCAGGAACATGAACAGCACGAGCTGGCTCTGGGCGCCCGGGGCGAACGCCGCCGTGCCCTCCGGGAAGATCCCCTCGCCGATCCGCTCGACGGTCACCTGTACCCCAGGCGTCTGAGCCTGGACTGCGGCGGCGATGGCGATGGCCTCGTCGAACGGGAGACCGGCCTCCGCCTCCACCAGGCGGGCTGCCCGGACTCGGGCCGCCTGCTCCGCCACGGCTGTGTCCACCGCCCGTCGGAGCGCCGACAGCACCGTGGTCGGCGGACCGATCACCGTCAGCTCGGTGCGACCTCCGTCGCGCAGGGCGGCGTCATAGCCGGCGGGCACGACGAGCCCGAGCTCGAGCGAGCCCTCCTCGACCGCCGCCCGGAGCCGTGCCTCGTCGGACGACGTCGTGACCTCGAGCTCGACGTCGCCGTCGCGGATCGCCCCGACCAGCTCGTCGGCGAACGCCCCGCCGTCGACCACGACGATGCCGATCCGGGGTGCCGTGCGACCGCCGAAGACGGTGCCCAGTACCACGATGAGGATGACCGGCAGGACGAAGATGAAGAACAGGCCCATCCGGTCCCGGAAGAGGCGCCGCAGGTTGACCCCGGCGATCGCAAGGGCCCTCACGGCGTCACCACCCGGCGTGCCCTCGCCAGCCCGATCCCGCCGCTCACCGCGCCGACCGCGAGCAGCACCAGGATGGAACCAGCGACCGTCCCGATGCCGCCGTCGGCGGCTAGATCGTTGATCCCGCGGATGAACCACGCATGCGGCGTGATGAGGCTGAGCGCGGCGAGACCTTCCGGTGCCTGGGACAGCGGGAAGAACGACCCGCCCAGCACCGCCAGCGTCAGCGCCACGATGGCGATGGCGCCGCCGGCCTGCTCCTCAGTCCGGGCGAACCCCACGGCGAGAGTCGCGATGCCCGTGGCCGCGATCGACATCGACAGCACCAGCGCGACGACGGCCAGAGGGTCGCCCCAGCTGGCGCCCAGGAGGAACGTCGTGGCAACGACCATGACGCTCATCGATACGGCCGCGAGGACCAGGCTGACCAGCACCTTGCCGAACAGGATGGCGCTCGGCCCGACGGGCGAGGCAAGCATCCGTGCCAGCGTGCCCGTCCGTCGTTCGGCCAGCAGCCCGACGACGCCGAATTGTGCGGCGAAGAAGACGAACAGGACCGCCATCGAGGCGCCGTAATACGTCGTCGAGGAGGCCTGGCGGTCGGCCGTCTTGCCCTCGGACACGACGACCGGTGCCGGGATGGCCAGCGCGTCCTGCGCGAGACGCGCCAGGTACGAGGGCTCGGGGGCCGATCCGCTGGCACCAAGCGCGGCGCGAACGCCGACCTGCACCGCTGTGACCTCGCTGCCGAACCCGGCCAGGACGGAGCGAGCGATCTCCGTTGACAGGGCCGCGGGACCGCCGATGACCAGCAGCCGCGCGGGCTCTCCGGCCTGGATCGCGTCCGAGAATCCGGCCGGGATGACGATCGCCGCGTCGACGTCGCCGGCATCCACCTGCGCACGGGCGGCCGCCTCGGAATCAGCCACCGTGATGGTGGCGACGTCGGCATCCGCGAGGCCCTGGAGTGGGCCGGCGCGCAGCCCCTGGGCGATCGGTCCGCCGTCGAGGTCGACGACGGCATAGGTGGTGTGGAAGCCCTCCTGGCTGGGGATCATGACCGAGAACAGGAACGCGAGCCCGAGGGGCGCCAGGATCGCCACCATCAGGGCCGATCGATCGCGGATCTTCTGGCGCAGATCCTTGACGGCGATGACGATCGCGGCGCGCATCGGTCAGTCCCGCAGGGCCTTGCCCGTCAGGTGGAGGAAGACCGCCTCGAGGTCGGGCTCGACGACCTCGACGCTCTTGACGATCGCGCCGCTGTCCGCGGTCGTCTCGAGGATGCGCGGGAGATGGTTCCGCGCCTGGTCGACGACGATCTCGATCCGCCCGTCCCCGCTGGTCGCCTCCTCCACGAAGTCCAGTGCCCCGAGGGCGGCTGTCGCCGGCCCGACGGCCCCACTCGCCACCAGGTCGACGCGGTCCTTCTGGCCGACCAGGGCGACCAGCTCGCGACGGGTGCCCTCGGCCTTGATCCGGCCCTCGTCGATGATCCCGATGCGGTCGCACAGCCGCTCCGCCTCCTCCATGTAGTGCGTCGTGTACAGGACCGCCATCCCCTCACGGCCGAGATCGGCGACGCTCGAGAGGATCGCGTTCCGGCTCTGGGGATCGACGCCGACGGTCGGCTCGTCGAGCACGAGGAGCGCCGGCCGGTGGAGGAGCCCGATGCCGATATTGAGCCGGCGCTTCATCCCGCCGGAGAAGCTGTCGACGCGGTCCTTCGCGCGGTCGGCCAGGTCGGTCATGGCCAGGATCTCGTCGACACGCCGGTCGAGCTCGCGACCCCCGAGGCGCTGCAACCGACCGAAGAAGCGGAGATTCTCGCGCGCCGTCAGGTCCGGGTAGATCGCCAGGTCCTGCGGAACGTAGCCGATCGACGCCTTCGCGTCGGTCGCCCCGATATCGACCGGGCGGCCGGCCACGAACACCTCGCCGCCGTCACGGCGGAGAAGCCCGCAGAGCATGGAGATCGTCGTGGTCTTGCCCGCGCCGTTGGGACCCAGCAGCCCGTACGTCTCGCCGCGCGCGATAGCGAAGCTGATGCCATCGACGGCGGTACGTTCCCCGTACCGCTTGCGCAGGTCACGACACTCCAGAAGGGGTTCGATCCCGGTCATGAGTCAGACCTCGGCGTGCGAACTCCGATGGGCGGCTCCTGCGGCCGGCCATCCTCCAGGCCACGCCG
>Ga0326597_10014638_pt1 | contig 10282 bp, 13 predicted proteins | sample RVTome_12_FD_203789 | JGI IMG/M metagenome (GOLD analysis project Ga0326597, IMG submission 203789) | Soil microbial communities from uranium-contaminated site in the Upper Colorado River Basin, Wyoming, United States - RVT100D185 | ecosystem: Environmental > Terrestrial > Soil > Contaminated >...
AGGTCGAGCCCGGCCACGATCACCTTCTTGCCGGCGTCGGCGAGCTGTGCCACGACCTCCACGAGCCCGTCGTCGAAGAACTGGGCTTCATCGATGCCGACGACGACCGTCCGCTCTCGCACCCGGCGCAGTAGCTCGGCGCTGTCGGCCACCGGCTCGGCGGCGGTGGAGAGCGAAGAATGGGAGACCACCGAGTCGGTGGCGTACCGGTCGTCGATCACCGGTTTGAACGTCTGTGTGGGCACCCGGGCGATGTTGTAGCGGGTGATCCGACGGATCAGCTCCTCGCTCTTGCCCGAGAACATCGGTCCGCAGATGACCTCCACCCAGCCACGATCGTCTCTCCGGTCCATGGGGGCGCAAGGTAACAGGCGATCAGCGATTGGCGAGGGCCTCGCTGGCGCTCGGCCGCAATTGGCAATTCGCAAGAGCCGCGCAGGCAGGCGGCGAACCGGGTTACGGGTAACGGGTAACGGGCAACGGGCAACGGCGTTCGCAAGCCACCTGCCGGTCCGCCGATCAATGGGAATCCGCGATCCCACTGCTAACGTTCGCCCGCGGGCGCGGTCCGCTGGTGGAACCGCCCTCCGCTCCGTCGAGACCGGAGTCAGTCCGAGTGAGTACGTTCGTCTCCGTCGATCGCACCGACCGACCTTCTTCGTCGGCCGGGTTGCGAGCGGGCGCCGTCTCATCGATCCGACGGCCCGATTCGATCACAGGCCCGCGTGCGCGGGCGAAGGGGTTCTTTCATGGGTTTGTTCAAGAAGAAGCGCGTCGAAGTGATTCGGCGCGGCGTCGGCGACACTGCCGTCGAGGAGAAGAAGACACGGCGCGTCGGCGGTAGCACCGTCGAGATCACGCGCGTCCGCGAGGCCGCGCCGGAAGCGCAGCCAAAGCGGAGTCGGCAGGAGCGCAAGCAGCGGGAGCCGCGGCGTTCCGGTCGGTCGCGCCGTGGGGGCCGACCCGAGCCAGAGGTCATCGCCCCGCCGCCGAGCACCGAGCGCAAGCAGATGCTGGTGCGACGCACCCCGCATCAGACGCAGATCGTGGTGCTCGAAGGTGCTTTGCTCGTCGAGCATTACGTCGCTCGTTCCGATCGGCCGTCGCTCACCGACAACATCTATGTGGGCAAGGTGCGCAATGTGCTCCCCGGGATGGAGGCGGCCTTCATCGACTTCGGCGAGCCGAAGAACGGGGTTCTCTACGCCGGCGACCTGAAACTCGCAAAGGATGGGCGCCGACCGCGCATCGAGAAGGCGCTGAAGGTTGGGGACGAGGTCCTGGTCCAGGTCGTCAAGGATGCCATGGGCCACAAGGGAGCGCGCCTCACCAACGAGGTGAGCCTCTCCGGCCGCTTCGTCGTGCTCGACCCCAATGTGTCGTCTCCCTCGGTGAGCCGGCGTCTCCCCGACGCCGAGCGCGACCGGCTCAAGGAGATCCATCGCCAGATCACCGCGGAGATGGACCTCGGCGGGTTCGGGATGATCTTGAGGACGGCGTCGGAGGGGGCTTCGAAGGCCGAGATCGCGTCCGACATCGAGCGCCTTCTCGGAGTGTGGGCCGACATCGAGGAGTCGGTGCCGAAGGGCGGTGCGCCCCGGCTCGTCTACGAGGAGCCGCCGATGGTGATCCGGGTGATCCGCGAGCACTTCACCCAGGAATTCCGCAGGCTTCTCATCGACGATCCGGCGATTCACGAGCAGGTGATCGCCTACCTCAAGGAGACAGATCCCGACCTCGTGGCCAAGGTGGCGTCGTACGACGAGGAGATTCCGATCTTCGAGCGGTTCCACGTCGAGGATCAGCTGCGCAAGGCGCTCGACCGCAAGGTGTGGCTGCCGTCCGGTGGGCATGTCGTGGTCGATCGAACCGAGGCACTGACCGTCATCGATGTCAACACCGGCCGTTTTGTCGGGCATTCGAACCTCGAGGAGACGGTGCTCCAGAACAATCTCGAGGCGGCCGAGGAGATCGCCCACCAGCTGCGATTGCGGGACATCGGCGGGATCATCGTGATCGACTTCATCGACATGGAGGTGTCGAAGAACCGTGAGGCCGTGCTCCGCAAGCTGCGCGAGTCGCTGGCGAAGGACAAGACCCGCACCCAGGTCTTCGAGGTGTCCAACCTGGGCCTCGTCGAGATGACCCGCAAGAACGAGTCGGAGGGCCTGCTCGAGTCGTTCTCTCACGCCTGCCCGACCTGTGCCGGCCGGGGGGTGGTGCTCTACGAGGACGCGGCCACGGCGGGGGCCAAGATGCCCGACGCCGAGGGGGAGTGAGCGGGGAGTCAATGGTCCATGGTCCATAGTCCATGGTCCATGGTCCATAGTCAGACTGTTGACCATCGACTGATGACCATCGACTGTCTCGGCGCCGCTATGATCCCCACGTTCCCTCTCTTCAAGGACCTCTGACCATGTACGCCATCATCCGCTCGGGCGGCAAGCAGACGAAGGTGCGCGAAGGTGATGTCATCGACGTCGAGCGCGTGCGCGCCGACAGCAACGAGATCAGCTTCACGCCGCTGCTGGTCGTCGACGCCAAGGGCAAGGTCTTCTCGAGCCGCGATGAGCTCAAGTCCGCCAAAGTGACCGCCAAGGTGGTCGGCGAGTCCGCCGGCGACAAGGTCGAGATCTTCAAGTACAAGGCCAAGACCGGATACCGGCGCCGCGGCGGCCACCGCCAGAAGTACACGACCCTCGAGGTCCTCAAGATCGAGGCGCCGAAGAAGTCGTCGAAGGCCGCGAACACCGATGCGGCCGAGGCCACCGAGCAGCCCGCCCCCGAGAAGAAGCCGACTGCCAAGGCAGCCCCCGCCAAGAAGCCGGCTGTCAAGAAGCCGGCCGCCAAGAAGCCGGCTACCAAGGCAGCCCCCGCCAAGAAGCCGGCCGCGAAGAAGTCGGACAAGGAGTCCTGAGATGTCGAAGACCAAAGGTGGCGGTTCCACCAAGAACGGCCGCGATTCACACGCCAAGCGCCTCGGTTCGAAGGTGTTCGACGGCGAGACGGTGACGGCCGGTTCGATCATCGTTCGGCAGCGCGGCACCCGCATCCATCCCGGCCGCAACGTGGGCCGCGGAAACGACGACACGCTGTTCGCCACGGCAGACGGCACCGTCAGCTACGGGTCCCGCCGCGGTCGACGCGAAGTCCACGTCCTGGTCGAGGGATAAGGACCCGGCTCGGAGCGGCCGTGTTCGTCGACGAGGTCACGGTTCACCTTCGTGCCGGTGACGGAGGGGCGGGGATCGTTGCCTTCGAGAAGATCAAAGGCCGGCCTCGCGGCAGGCCCCTCGGAGGTTCTGGCGGAGGCGGCGGCGATGTCGCGGTCGTGGCCGACACCGAAGTCTCGACACTTCTCGATTATCAACGCCGGCCGCACCGCCGCGCCGGGTCGGGCACGCACGGTCGGGGCGACCTCCAGCACGGCCGCCAGGGAGAGGATCTGGTGCTTTCGGTCCCGCCGGGGACGGTGATTCGCGATCCGGCGGGGACGCTTCTCGCCGATCTCGCCCAGCCGGGTCAGCGCGTGGTCTTGCTTCACGGTGGCCGCGGCGGCAAGGGAAACGCCGCACTGGCCGGGCCCAAGCACATCGCGCCCAACTTCGCCGAGCAGGGCGAGTACGGGCGCGAGGCCGACTTCACCTTCGAACTGAAACTGGTGGCCGACGCCGCCCTCATCGGGTTCCCCAATGCCGGCAAGAGCACCCTGATCGCCCGGGTCTCAGCGGCGCGCCCCAAGATCGCCGACTATCCGTTCACGACCCTGGAACCCAACCTAGGGGTGGTTGAGGTCGACGATCGTCGGTTTGTCCTGGCCGACATTCCCGGCTTGATCGAGGGTGCTGCCGAAGGCAAGGGCCTCGGGCACCGCTTCCTCCGCCATACCGAGCGGGCTCGGGCCCTGGTGGTGCTGCTCGATCCCTCGTCGCTCCAGGAGCGGGGATGCATCGAACAGTTGGGGATCCTCCGATCCGAACTGGCGCGCCACGACCCGGCGCTTGCTGCTCGCGAGGAGATCGTCGTCGTTTCGAAGGCGGACATTCCGGAGGCCGATGGCGCCGTCGAATCGCTCGGTGCCATCGGGGTGGTGGTCTACGCCGTCAGCGCGATCACCGGGGAGGGCTTGGGAAGGCTCCTGCATGCGATCGCCGACGCGGTGGAGCGGGTGGCGCGCGCGGTGCCGGAGGGTGAGGGGTACGTGCTCCATCGCCCCGCTCCCGCGCAATTCAAGGTCCGTCGCGAGGGGGACCGGTGGGTGGTCGAGGGAGTCCTCGCCGAGCGTGCCGTCGCTCTCGACGACCTGACGAAGCCAGAGGCGGCCGGTTTTGCGGCCAAGCGCCTGGCTCGTGCCGGGGTCGATGACGCGCTTCGCAAGGCGGGCGCGCTGCCCGGGGACGAGGTGCAGATCGGGGAGTTGGTGTTCGAGTTCATGGACGAGTCTGAACCAGGGGGCTGAAGGAGTCTCCCATCTCCCGTCTCCCGTCTCCCGCAAGAACAGACCAGGCGCGTCTCTCAGAGCCGGGGCTTCTTGCCAATTGCCAATCGCCAATCAATCGCCAATCGCCAATCGCCAATCGCGGCTCAGCCTCCAGCCTCCAGCCGCGGGCGACGGGCGACGGGCGACGGGCGACGAGGAACGGGTAACGGGCAACGGGGAACGGGTAGCCGGCAACGGTCCTCGCCGTACACTCCAACCCGTGTTCGACACCCCCGACGCCGTTCGTCCCGCACTGGCGGGCCAGGGTTATCTCGCCGACGACCGCATCGCCCAGGTCGTGTTCCTGGCGGATCGCCTCGACAAGCCGGTGTTGGTAGAGGGGCCGGCCGGTGTCGGCAAGACCGAGTTGGCCAAGGCCGTCGCCGCGGCGAGTGGCCGGCGGCTGATTCGCCTCCAGTGCTACGAGGGCCTCGACGAGTCGAAGGCCCTCTACGAGTGGAACTACCGCAAGCAGCTGCTCCGTCTCCAGGCGGACCAGGGCCGGGAGTGGTCCGAGATCGAGGCCGACATCTTTGGCGAGGACTTCCTCCTGACGCGTCCCCTCCTCGAGGCGATCCGGTCGCCGGACCCGGTCGTACTGCTCATCGACGAGGTGGATCGGGTCGAGGTCGAGACCGAGGCGCTCATGCTGGAGGTGCTGAGCGACTTCCAGGTGTCGATCCCCGAGTTGGGGACGGTCGCCGCCTCGAGCCAGCCGGCAGTGTACCTCACCTCCAACAACACCCGTGAGCTCTCGGAGGCGCTGAAGCGCCGGTGCCTGTTCCTGCACATCGGATACCCCACGATCGAGCGGGAAGTGGAGATCCTGGCCACCCGGGTTCCGGATCTCGACGGTTCGCTGGCCGACCGCATCGCTCGCTTCGTGGCCGGGGTGCGTGCCCAGACTCTGCGCAAGCCGCCGTCGGTCAGCGAGTCGGTCGATTGGGCGCGCACTCTTCTGGCGTTGGGTGTCGCCGAACTCGACGAGTCGGTGATCACCGACACACTCCACGTGCTGCTCAAGCACCAGCCCGACATCGAGCGGGTAGCGGCAGGCCTCCACGAGGGCGCTTCGCCCGGCTGATGGCGGGGTTCCTGACCGCATTCGTCGGCGAGCTTCGCGAGGCGGGCATCCCGGTCTCGATGGTGGAGACGGTCGATGCGGCGCGGGCTCTCGAGCACATCGACATCGGCTCTCGCGGCGCGCTGAAGGCGGCCCTGGGGTCGACGCTGGTGAAGAGCGCCCGGCACGTCGACGCCTTCGAAGCCGCGTTCGAGGCGTTCTTCTCCCTCGCCCCGCCCGTCGGTGTCGAGGCGGAGGCGCTGGTGCGAGCCGACGGCCAGGCGGTCGCCGGCTCGGGCGGGACCGGTAGCGGCGAGGCAGACGTCGACGACCTCGTGGCGGCCCTCTTCAAATCGCTGCGAGACGGTGACCACGGGCTCATGGACGCGGTTGCCCGTCTGGCTGTCACCCGTCTTGCCGGGATGGAGCCGGGCAGGCCGGTGGGTGGGGCCTATTACCTGTACCGGGTGCTCCGCCCGTTGGACCTGGACGCCCTCGGCGGGCGGCTCCGTGAGGAGTTGGAGCCGGGAGGAGCGTCGGCGATCGAGGCCCGCCTCACTCGCGACGAGGTCGATCGCCGCCTCGAGGAGTTCCGCGAGGCGGTGAGGGCCGAGATACGGCGCCGTCTCGTCGCCGACCGGGGGCGGTCCGCCGTGGCCCGCACCCTGCGCCGCCCGCTCGTCGAGGACATCGACCTGACGACGGCGACACGCGAAGACCTGTCGCACATCGAGGCGGTCGTCCACCCCCTGACACGCAAGCTGGCCACCCGGCTGGCGCGCCGTCGCCGCCGGGGCCGCGATGGGCGCCTCGATGTCCGTCGCACCCTGCGCTCATCGCTTCAGACCGGCGGCGTCCCCATCGATCCGCGGTTCCGGGCGCCGCGCCCGGGGAAGCCGGAGATCGTGCTGCTCACCGACATCAGCGGCTCCGTCGCCACCTTCGCCCGGTTCACGATGCAGTTCGTCCACGCCATCGCCGCCCAGCTCAGCCGGGTGCGGACGTTTGCGTTCATAGACACGATCGACGAGGTGACCCGGTTCTTCGGACCCGGAGTCGACTTCGCCGATGCAATGATCCGCGTCGGCACCGAGGCCGAGGTGGTGTGGCTGGACGGGCACAGCGACTACGGCAACGCCTTCGGCACCTTCGTAGACGAACACTTCGATGTGATCACGCCGCGCACCGTCGTGATCGTCACGGGCGACGCCAGGTCGAACTACCACGACCCCAACCCGACGGCCCTGGTGCGGATCGCGTCGGCGGCGCGATCGCTGTACTGGCTGAACCCGGAGCGCCGGCGGTATTGGGACACCGGCGACTCGGTGATGAGCGTCTACGCCGAGGCCTGCGACGAGGTGCACGAGGTGCGCAACCTGCGGCAACTGGAGCGATTCGTGGAGAGGGTGGCCATCCCGGTGTCGCGCCCCGTGCGCAGGCTGGTGTAGGACCGCTTGCAGCTTGCGCGGTTCTTGCCAGTTGCCAATTGCCCCGAGGACCCGAGATCGGCAATGGACTCAAGGCAGCACGGCACCTTTCCGATACATCCGCGAGATCAGGAGAAAGGTCTGCCCGTGCCGAAGCGTGTACTGGTCGTCGAGGACTCTGCCGTCATCCAACGGCTGATCTCGGTGTGTCTGCGACCCGCAGGTGTCGAGGTGGAGACCCGTGCCGATGGCCCCACCGGCCTCGAGGCGGCGCTGACCACACGGCCGGATCTCCTCATCCTCGATGTGGGCCTGCCCCGCATGGACGGCTGGGAGGTGCTCGATCGCATCCGCTCAGACGTGCGCACCCGCGCGATGAAGGTCCTCGTGCTCACCGCCCACGCCCAGGAGGAGACCAGGGAGCGGGCGGACCGCGGCGGCGCCGACGCCTTTCTCACCAAGCCGTTCCGCCCCGATGACCTGCGCAGCGTGGCTCTCGGCCTCCTCGCCGACCCTGCGGAGGCGATCGCGTAGGGCTCGCTTCGCTCGCCAGCGATTGGCGATGGGCCAGACGCGCCTGAGGTCAGAAACGTGATCGCCGGGCGCTTGCTGCGTATCGGGGGCAACCTGAGCTCTTCTGTTCGTCGTATATGTCCCATATGTTCCGGTTGTGGCGATTGTTCTCATCCTCGCCCTGATCCCGGGGCCGTGCCTGTTGGGGTTGCCCGCCGACGGGCCGGTCGTCGCCCCGTTCGCTCCGGTGGGGGCCTACGGGGGCCATTGGGGGATCGATCTCGCCGTGCCGGTGGGCACTCCGGTTCGGGCCGCCGCCGATGGCGTGGTCACCTTCTCCGGTGAGATCGCCGGACGGTCCAGCGTCACCATCCATCACGGGGGAGGCGTACGGACCTCCTATTCGTACCTGGCGAGCCGGGCCGTCGCCGCGGGGGCGCCGGTCACCCGCGGCGAGATCGTCGGCATGTCCGGCCTGGATCACTCCACGCCGGCCGTCCACTTCTCCCTTCGGATCGGCGATCGCTATCTCGATCCGGCGGCGGCCGTGTGTCGACCGACCACTCCTGAGGTCGGGATCCGGCTCGCACCGGCAGCCTGATCAGGTGTCACGGCACCTGCCCGCCCTATCCTCCCGGGGTGCGCCGTGGCATTCTCGGAGGGACCTTCGACCCGCCTCACTGGGCCCACCTCGTGGCCGGTGAGGCGGCCTTCCGCGAGCTCGACCTCGACGTCGTCACGTTCATCCCGGCAGGGTCCCCGTGGCAGAAGGCGGAGCGGGAGGTGAGCCACACCGGGCATCGCTGGGCGATGACCAGCCGGGCGGTCGAGGGGGTGGAGTACTTCGACGCCGACGATCGCGAGGTGCGCCGCGACGGCTGGACCTATACGGTCGACACGCTCGCGGAGTTCTCCGACGACGAGGTGGCCTTGATTCTGGGTGCCGATGCCGCGGCAGGGTTGGGCTCCTGGCACCGCTGCGAGGAGATCATCGATCGCGCCGAAGTGGCCGTCATGCCACGCCCCGGCACTGATCGGGAGCTGGTCGAAGCCACTGGGGCGCGCGTCCGTTGGCTCGACGTGCCCGATCTGGCGATCAGCGGGACGATGCTCCGCAGGCGCCGTGGCGAGGGCGGGAGCATTCGCTTCTTCGTGCGCGAGGCGGTGTATGCCTACATCGTCGAGCACGACCTCTATGCCGAGGGGTAGGCGGGTCCTCGGTGGTCGACGTCTCTATCATCGTCGGAGACGACATTCCATCCGGGAGGGTTGAGCCCATAGCTCTGCACACAGACACGGCCGAGGCCGCCGAGGCGGCCGCGTCTGCGATCGACGACAAGAACGGGCTCGATGTCGTCCTCCTCGATGTCTCGACGGTCATCGTGCTCACCGACGTGTTCGTGATCGCCACCGGGACGTCGCGGCGCCATGTGCGCACCCTCGCCGAGGAGATCGAGGCAAGGCTCGCCGACCTGGAGCGCAAGCCGTTGCGGCGTGAGGGCGTCGAAGACGGGACTTGGGCGCTTCTGGATTTCGGGGACATCGTGGTCCATCTTTTCGACGAGGAGACGCGGCGGTACTACGAGCTCGAGCGGCTGTGGAGCGACGCACCACGGATGGCATTCGAGCGGGCGTCCGGCTGACGCCGATGGACGCCTGGGACGCCGTTCGCTCTCGCCGCAACGTTCGGGATTTCACCCCGGATCCCATCCCGCAGGCAGACCTCGACATGGTGCTCGATGCGGCCCGAAGGACCCCGTCGTCGCGGAACTGGCAGCCGTGGGACTTCGTCGTCGTTACCGAGTCAGGAGCGCTCGAACGACTCGCCGGCGTGTGGCAGGGCGCCTGGCACGTCGCCGGAGCCGCTGCCGCCATCGCCATCGTCGCCCCCGAGCCGGCGGAGGAAAACCGCAACTGGCTCTACTACGACCTCGGCCAGGCGACGATGAGCATCATGCTCGCTGCCACCAGCCTTGGCCTGGGGACGGGCCACGCCGCCGTCGCCGACCAGGGATTGGCGCGTGAGCTGCTGGGCTTCCCGGAGGACCGGTTCTGCGCAGCCGTCATCTCGGTCGGGTATCCCGCCGATAGGCCGTTGCGGCCGATTGCCGAGCCGAAGCGGCGCCCCTTCGACGAGGTGGTCCACCGCGAGCGGTGGTAGTTGGTCAGCCGCCCTGTGCCGCGGCGCGACGCGCCATCCCTTCGGGCGGCACGGACCCGGCGATTCAGCAGCTCTGATTCTTCATCATGGCGTCATCCCTCGCCGCACTGTGCGTCGAGGAAATCACCGATGTTCTCGCCCGCCTCCTCGACGCCGGTGGCCTGGAAGGCGTCGGCGGCGGCGGTCATGGCGGCCTGAGCCTCGGCGCTGGAATAGGTCGCCGGGTTGGAGAAGTCGATCCCCGCAGCCTGGAGCGCGGCGCCGTATTCGGCAATCGCCTGCGAATAGAGGGCGAAGTCTGCGGAGATCTCCGGCGGCACCGATGCCGCAAGATCGGCCAGCGTCTCGGCCGATGCCTCGAAGTCGCCGCCGAACCCCACTAAGCCGGCCGACACTGCCTGGCTCCACGCGAGCACGACATTCGTGCACTCCTCGTTGGAGAACCCCTCGAAGCCGCTGTCGCCGTAGCGACCACCCGAGGTGTCCTGGTTCCCGCCATCGGGCGCTGCGGTGGTCCCCACGCCATCGTCGTCGCCACAGGCTCCGGCCACGAAGACAACGAGGAGGGCGGCCAGCGCAATCTTCCGTGTCACATTTGCTCCTTGGATTCGATTTCCCAGAATCCTAAGACCCTTCGT
>Ga0326597_10014639_pt1 | contig 10282 bp, 10 predicted proteins | sample RVTome_12_FD_203789 | JGI IMG/M metagenome (GOLD analysis project Ga0326597, IMG submission 203789) | Soil microbial communities from uranium-contaminated site in the Upper Colorado River Basin, Wyoming, United States - RVT100D185 | ecosystem: Environmental > Terrestrial > Soil > Contaminated >...
GCTCAACGAAGAGGAGGCTAAAGTGAATAGTCGCAAAGAGAAACTAAAGCACACCAAATGGGAATGCAAGTATCATGTAGCGATCGCCCGAAGATTTATGGATCGGACGAAGAACTTTGTTGGGTTGAACTTTTGGGCGAGGGGATATTACGTGTCGACGGTGGGGCGGGACGAGGTGGAAGTGCGCAACTACATCAGAGAGCAGGGGAAGGAAGACCGTCGCCTCGATCAACTGAGGATGTTCGACTAGGAAACATGCCGGCATAGCCGGCCAAACCGCTTTGAGCGGTTCACAATTCAAGCCTCCGGCTTTGCCGGAGGTACATGACTCGGCGCGGGCGTCTGAACCGGTTGGGTGTAAGCTGCGACGGTGACGGGACGCCGACGTCATATGAGAGGTTTCGACCGCCTTCGAAATGGGAGAAGCTCATCGAATTTATCAAGAAGGCTCGGGAAGTAAGGGAAAGACACTGCCCCAGTTTGGAACTCATGACACGCACTGTTATATTCAACGTTGCAGAAATCGCAAGATGGTAGCGGTACTTGGGCCGCTCGGCTGGAGTCCTGAGTTCCGTCGTTGGAAAAATCTGGTTGATGGTGCGGAAAACCAATCCGGCCGGGATTGGCAACCAGGGCGCGGAGTTTACAAATTTCTCGAAGCCGGCCAACTTTACGTGGACCCCGACGGAACCGTCATTCCATGTTGTGCCCAGTCCAGCGCTGGCCGATTGGGAAGTCTTCCCACTGAAAAATGGAGCGATATTTTTTTTGGAAAAGCAAGGCTGGAATTCATCCAATAACTCAGTACTGAACGAGCGTCGATGGACATATGCGGGCGGTGGGAGTATGGTCCCGTCGATGATCCCGGACCGTCTGCCGGGGATCGGTTATCCGAGTTGACTTAAACCTATGGAGCACCAATTTGCCGGTTTAATGAATTGTAACGCGTAAATAGCGTTAAGATTCCTTTCACGCTTGACGAACAGTGACGATTCGGTTACTTTCCCTGCGCTCTCGGCGGAGTTGCCGAGCTTATGAAATGCCACGGACCCGACGGCGCAATTCTGCTGATCTGTCGGTTGATAAGATAGGCAATGGGCTTGTGGGAGCACCCGGGAAGCAACCGATCCATGCAAGGGCGGAACTGCATTCGGGTTTGCTGGTGAGCATTTTTTGAACCCTTCTGCGGTTGAATTTTAGTTCACGGCGTCAACCAGAATTTATGCGTGCCCTTAGTGTTTTAGGACGAAGTTTCGATTCCGCGATACCGAGAAAGCTCTTGGATTCCCTTCAATCGGGTGTAATGAGAAACTCTTACCGGGGAATCCCGTTTCTCAAGAGTCCATTTGACATTTGTCTCTACATGCAACTGATATCGCGCCTTAAACCTCTTACGGTAATTGAGATCGGCACAAAGTTTGGCGGCAGCGCATTATGGTTTGCGGATATGCTGACGGTCCATGGATTGGCAGGACGGGTCGTTACCGTCGATATTAAGCCACAGGTCCAATTTATTGATCACCGCATCACTGTGAAAGAAGGCGACGCGAGATCACTTAACGATGCTATCACCGATGATTTTATGGATTCTCTTCCGCACCCATGGCTGGTCATTGAAGATAGCGCCCATTCATTTGAAACCACCCTTGCGGTCTTGCGATATTTTGATCCCAGGCTTGCGCCTGGTGATTACATTGTTGTCGAGGACGGTGTCGTATCGTATCTTTCCGGGAAGCGCTATCGTCAATACGAAGACGGTCCAAATTTGGCAATTAAACAGTTTTTGGCAGCCAATGGTGAGAGATATCTCATCGATACGGAGTTGTGCGATTACTTTGGATATAATGTCACCTACAATCCTAATGCGTGGCTTAGACGCCGATAATAGCAAACGGTTCAACAAGAATTAATGCACGCGACGTCTCAAGAAAACATGCAAAAGTGCTACAAGCGCTATTTGGAGCACTCGTTTATTGACGCGCGGGAGAAAATCGTTGTATTGGAATTGGGTTCGGCCGATGTCAACGGCGGGTATCGCGAGCTATTTTCCCACCCGAAATTTGAATACTGTGGCGCCGATCTCATAAAAGCCCAAGGTGTAGACCTGGTATTGAAATCGCCTTACGAAATTCCACTTGCCGATGCCTATGCGGATGTTGTCGTTTCCGGGCAAATGCTCGAGCACTGCGCGTATTTCTGGTTGTCGTTTCAGGAGATGGTCCGGGTGCTCAAGCCCGACGGGCTTTTATTTCTAATCGCCCCCTCAGCGGGCCCTATACACCGGTATCCGGTTGACTGCTATCGGTTCTACCCGGACGCGTACAAGGCGCTCGCGGATCTGACGGGATGTTATCTCGTAGACTCGTGGCTCGACGAACGCGGGCCGTGGAAGGACCTGGTGGGAGTGTTTTCCAAGCAGCAACAAGCGAAGTGGGCGGGAAATACTGCCACCGGTCGAACTTTTCCAAAGGCGTTCGCAAATATAGAAAAAGGCTCATGGCTAACCCGGTCGTGGACGGGCCTGGTGTCAGTATTCTCTAAGCAGCAGCCACCGAAGAAAGCTGGAAATACCGCTACGAATCGAAGTTCGGGTGAGACTGCATTGTCAGGTGAGAAAGAGCCATCTCTAGCCCCCCCCGTTATTGCTAACAATAACCCGCGACTAAATGTTGTTTCGGGGGCAACGAGTTATTTGGACCTACTGGAGATTATTCACCGGGAATTAGCCCCGCGTCTATACTTGGAGGTTGGTGTTAGAAACGGAAACAGTTTTAGGCTGGCCGGTTGCGCCTCCATTGGTATCGATCCTGAACCAAAACTTTCTCAGTCGTTGCTCCAATCCGCAACGATATATCGCAGGACCTCCGACGACTTTTTTGAGGTGGATGCGGAGCACGCTATACCGGGCAAGATTGATTTGGCGTTTATAGACGGCATGCATCATTTTGAATACGTGCTGCGTGATTTTATCAACGTCGAACTTTACTCCGCTTCGACGACTGTGGTAGTCGTGGACGATATTTTTCCAAATCACCCTGTCCAGGCCAAAAGACGAAGGGAAAGCATAGTTTGGACCGGAGATGTTTGGAAGTTGCCTGCATGCCTGAAAAAATTTCGCAGCGATCTGATCCTAATACCCGTCAATACGTCGCCGGCAGGGAGCCTTTTGATCGCCGGCCTTGACCCGTCGAGTCGAGAATTGAGCGAGAAGTACAATATAATCGTGAGGCAGTTTGTCACTGAGGCAGACGACACACCGCCGGTGGGGGTTCTCCGGCGACGCACCGCGATTCAACCGGATGACCCGCGAATTATTGACCTGCTGCGTCTTTTGAGGTTATGCCGAGACAGGTCGCCAGACGAGCCATCGGTTCGAGAACGGCTAGGGATTTTTGCAAAACGCCTCATCTGATCGACTAATGATTCGTAGTTAACCCATGAATGTGCAAATTTCGCTTGTTGTCATCTCATACAAGATGCGGCGGGAAATTCCGCGAACCCTTTTTACGTTGTCCCCGGCGATGCAGCGAGAGATCGATCCCACAACGTACGAGGTCATCCTGGTGAACAACGGGCCGGAAGATCAGCTACGAAAAACGGATTTCGACTTTCCGGCAATGAACCTTCGCGTGGTTCAGGTTCAAAATCCAACAGTGTCGCCGGCGCCAGCGGTCAATATGGGTATTGATCTCGCAAAGGGGGAGTTGATAGGTGTGATGATCGATGGCGCTCGACTCGCGTCGCCAGGCTTGCTCATCTCGGCCTCTCGCGCAGCACGCCTTCATCCGAGACCCGTAATCGCAACCCTTGGATTCCACCTCGGACGCGAGCACCAGGCGCAGAGCGTGCATCACGGATATAACCAAAACGTGGAGGACGGACTGCTTGACTCTGTGGATTGGAAAAGCGACGGATATCGGCTGTTTGACATCGCGGTATTTGCTGGTTCCTCCTCCGGAGGCTGGTTCAGACCTATCGGCGAGTCGAATGCGCTTTTCTTGACGCACGAGATGTGGACTGAGTTGGGCGGATATGACGAACGCTTTGTTAGCCCAGGTGGCGGCTACGTTAACCAGGATACGTACAAGCGTGCTTGCGAGCTACCGCGCGTGCAGCTCATTGCATTGATTGGCGAGGGGACCTTCCATCAGTTTCATGAAGGTGTAGCAAGCAATGCGAAAGTGTCACCCTTAAGACGGTTTACGAAAGAGTATGTTCGCTTGCGAGGGACAAAATACAGACGGCCAGATATAACGCCATGGTATTATGGCCAGGTAAACAGGCATCTTTGGCCGTCACTTAGTCAGTCGGTTGAGGACAAGAGTAAGATGCCAACAGGAAAGGTGAACAGTCAAGCGGGAAATGTTCAAGTGACCAGGTGTGCTAATAATAAAGTATGGCACCGAATTGCCGCCCACTTGCGGTTCGGAGTGAACGTCGTAAGGAGACGATTCGGGCGGCATACGAGGACTCGCGGCGTTATGGGGCACACGGCGTCACAAAATATGATCATCTCCGTACATCTTCCCAGAACAGCAGGGACTGGTTTTGGAAAGGTTTTGAAAACGCATTTTAGAACCCGGCTTTTAAGAGATTATTCGGACTTGCCTATAAACACACCTCAAACTGAAAGAAACCGAGCAGCGCTTCAAGCAAGTCTTCGTAACGCAGAGAGCGAGTTTCCGGACGTTGAGTGCATTCACGGACATTTTCTTCCGATCAAATATCTTCTTCTGGTGCACAAGCGGCAGGTTAAATTCGTCACCTGGATGCGCAATCCGGTTGACCGAGTTCTCTCTAATTACTACTACTGGAAGAAAACTTACGGCCCGCGCTCAGCTCCCCTCCTCCGCAGAGTAGTCGAAGAGGATTGGCCCCTCGAGCGATTCTGCTTGGGCCCCGAGGTAAGAAACTTATACTGGCAAATGCTCTGGGGGTTTCCACTCGATTACTTCGATTTTATAGGGATTACTGAGTTCTATGACGATGATCTTGCCTATTTTGGTCAGCACTACTTGGGTGCTAACACTAAGGTAAAAAGGCTCAATGTCGGAACGAATAGTGCTTACCAAATTGACAGATCATTTCGAAATGAAATTGAAGCGTTTCATGACCGGGATATGGATTTGTACCGAAAGGCTTTGGAGAAGCGGCTAACTCGGCGCAAGACCTGACCGCGATTACGCTACCCTCCATAGCGCTGGGTCAGCTTTAGCATTGGCCGATCTGTGTAAAGCGGTTTGTTCAGAATCTGCACGAACCGGCACGAGCCGCCGGTTTCTACTTCCACCGCTGTCGGAAGGCCGAAACATGCCTTGATCGCCATAGAGAAATAAAAGGAGAATCAATGGTTATTGACTTTCTAATTTGTCACCTGGCCTACTTGCTAGCAACTGGCTGGTCACATGGACGCCTTATTGGAAAAAGAGAAGCTATGATTTATTTTCGATTACCATTAAAAGGTGATGACGACGAAAAAGAACGGAATGCCGGTGCCGCGGCACGAAATACTCATAGATCGATTTCACCGTTCCGCATCTTTGATGCGCATCCGCTCGGCAAAGATTTTCATCTTCGTCTCGCATTCGTTTTTGGCAAGAGGACAGAAGGTCCCAGGAACCTTTTAAGCTCCGACAGGGTGAGGCGACACGGGGCCACCGGGTAGATTAGATGAGCTTTTTCTCAAGGAGGAATTTGTAGATCTCTTGCGCAACGAGACTATTTCCATTTACATTCCAGTGAATGTCTACCGGAAAATAGAATATTTCCCCGCGCAACCCTCTCGCTTTTAACGTTGGAGTTAAGTCGAGACAGAAAAGATCGCGCGCTCCACAGAACGCCACAATTGTTTTTCTTAGTCGGTCAACTCGTTTTTTGAAGACGTCAATCGACTCTATTCGATGCTTGGCGAGTTCCCAATACACCTCTTCTTTTTGCGGAAAGTAAAGCAGGATGAAGGTTGCGTTTATCCGTTTGCTCTCTTCGTGAGCATCTTCAATCTGTCTTGCCAACCCAGCCCAGGCTGACTCGAATCTTTGATCTGCAATTCCGTACGGATCGCGCAATCGTCGATCCAGCAGCTTGAGGCCGACCGTGTTTCGTGTGTCATTTGTCCAGCTTTTTTTAAAGGAGCGGGATACATTGCTAAAAATATTGTAGCTGGCCGAGTAACGTTTCATGAATCGTTTTGCAGTCATGGTTTGCCTCCGATCGGCCGGCGGCGTTTCAAAGCGAATCCCATCCTTCAGGTCGTTAGAGAACAGCGCATAGAAAACAACCTTGGGACGCAACGCCGCTCCATACTTTTGAAAGATTCGAGTGTACTGATGCGGACCGTGGCCGGGCACGCCGAAATTGATAATCTCGCGATTTGTCAACCGCGACAGCTGCGCCACCCAGGTCGCCTCTTGATTGATGCCTGCGCCAAATGTGAACGAATCGCCGAAGGCGGCTCCCCAGGCAGGGCCGCCTAAGGTTCCACCGCGAAACCCTGCACTGGGAAAATTCAACCGGGTTCGTATCCGGAAACTGAACTCCTCGCCGGGGAAAACGTAATCAGTTTGGGGCCGGATCATATGGCCGATCGGCGGATCAATGACGAAGTAGGTGCCTTTCTCCATCAGAAAAACCAGATTTCGTAATGGGGCGGGCAAGAAATGTCTCGGGAACAGATAGACGGTAAGATCGAAAGCGCCCAAGGTAAATAAGATGCTCAACAGCACGAGTGCCGTTTTAGCGAGAAGGCTTTTCACCATTTCTTTCTTTGAAATAAAGACTTAGTGCTAGGTACACGGTTTCAACGCCGATGCTAAATGTCCTACGAGGTGCCAGCGGTCATATTGCCAATGCAGCCGACCCGAAACTGAAAAGAAATCGTCGCTGAGAATAGCATCCTAGACTGTCGGTACAATTTCGAGGTCTAATCATATATGCTCAAATTTTATGGTGCAAGCATCGGCTTCGTTCGCCGCTGTTAAGGATCAGGGGGATCAGGGGTGCCCCATTAGCACCCATTGGCAGGCAGGCATGATATTTGCTTTCGGCCGGGGTAATATTCGCTATTTTTCAATACCCCTGCTAGATGCTCAGGCATCATGGCACGCTGGCCGCTCTCTCACCTGCCTCGCGGCGTTGGCTACAGCCCGGTAATATAGTCTCACCCGTTCCCCGATGATCAAAGTCTTCAACTACCTGCCCCACCAAGGTCACAAGTAAAGACGCCTTAGCGGACCCCGTAGCTTGTCGACGGACTGTATGCTGACGTATTCATAAGAGGGGTTTGGTCATTGTGTTAGGGATTGTCGCAGGCTCGGTGCTGTTGGCTGGGAGGACCCAAGCGAGCCCGAACGATGCCATCTTGCAGGTCCTCCTTGGGATGTTATAGCCTCGCGGTTACGAGGAGTAAGGTTATGAACATGAGACGCCGGACGGTCATCAAAGCCGGGCTTGGCTTGGGCGCGTCGCTGTTGCTGCGTCCAAGGGATATTTTCGCGCAAGCCCAACCGCTGATTCAGAAAAAGATTCCGTCAACCGGTGAGAGCATTTTGATCATCGGTCTCGGCACGGCGCGCCGTTACGAAGAAATTAAGACCGACGCGGAAAAGATCCCGCTTCGGGAAACGATCCGCCGCTTCCAGGAATTGGGCGGTAAGGTGATTGACAGCTCGCCGTCCTACGGCACGGCGGAATCGGTGGTGGGGGAATTGGTCGACGGACTCAAGATTCGCGATTCGCTATTTCTCGCCACCAAGGTGAGTTTGCGGAAACTCGGCCGGGAGGAAGGGATCGCGCAAATCGAAGAATCGTTCAAGAAGTTCCGCACCCGCCGAATCGATTTAATCGCCGTGCACAACCTCCGCGACACCGATACCCAACTACGCACGCTGCGCGAAATGAAACAGGCCGGGCGCATCCGCTACGTCGGCATCACCACTTCGTTCGATAACCAATACCGAGATTTTGAGCAAGTGATGCGAAGAGAGACCCTCGATTTCATTCAGGTGGATTACGCCTTGGACAACCGCGATGCCGGCGAGCGCATCCTTCCGCTGGCCGGCGATCGCGGCATGGCGGTGATGATCAACTTGCCCTTTGGCCGCGGACGGCTCTTTAACGCAGTGCAGGGCAAAAAGCTGCCGGAGTGGGCCGCCGAGATCGACTGCGCGTCCTGGGCGCAGTTTTTTCTCAAGTACATCGTTTCACATCCCGCCGTTACCTGCGCGGTACCGGGCATGGCCCGCCCAGAGTACGTTAGCGACAACCTCGGTGCGGCGCGCGGACGCTTGCCCGATGCCGCGACGCGAAAGCGCATGGAGCAGTTCATCGAAGGTGCGTGAGGAGTGAGAAGTCAGGGGGTAAGGAGTAAGGAGTAAGGCGTGAGTAGTGAAGAGTGAGGAGACAAGGGACTCGAGGGGCGCGCTAACAAGTGGTTTCTTGCGCCGGCTGCTCGCGCGTCTGATCGACGTGCGCCCGGTCGAGATGCGCGTGCTTGGTTGGTCGTGGCTTTATATCTTCTCGGTCCTTTTCTCCTATTACATTCTCCGCCCCATCCGCGACGAGATGGGAGTGGCTGGCGGCGTGGAAAACTTGCCGTGGCTTTTCACCGGCACGCTGCTCGGCATGCTCGTCATCAATCCTCCCTTCGCAGCGCTGGTCGCGCGCCTGCCGCGAGTCAAGTTTATCGCCGCCAGCTACCGTTTTTTTTTGGCCAATCTCCTGCTGTTTGCCTTGCTGCTCCACGTCGCCACGGCCGAGCAAAACATTTGGATCGGCCGACTGTTTTTTATCTGGATATCGGTTTTTAACCTGTTCGTCGTATCGGTTTTTTGGGCGCTGATGGTCGATGTATTCGACGCCGAACAGGGGAAACGGCTCTTCGGCTTCATCGCCGCCGGCGCAACGCTCGGCGGCATTGTCGGATCGAGCCTGACCGCGTCGCTGGCAGGGCAGATGTCGCCGACCTATCTCTTGTTGATCTCAGCGCTGCTGCTGGAAGCCGCGGTGTTCTGCGTTGCCAGGCTGGCCAAATTATCCGACGCTTTGCAACGGCGCCCGGCGGCGCAATTCTCTGAGGGACCCATCGGCGGTTCGGCGTTTTCCGGCCTTTCACACGCGTTGAGCTCGTCCTATCTCGTCAACGTGAGCGGCTTTATTTTGCTGTTCGCCATCACCTCGACCTTTCTCTATTTTCAGCAGGCCGAGATCGCCAAGCACAGCTTCGCCGACCGCGGCGCGCGCACGGCGTTTTTCGCGCGGGTGGACCTGTGGGTGAACGTTCTCACTCTCGGCGCGCAACTGTTTTTAACCGGGCGCGTACTGCGCTGGTTCGGCGTCGCTCTGACCTTGGCGGTGCTGCCGCTTCTAAGCGTCATCGGTTTCGGCGCGCTGGCGCTGGCGCCGACGATCGCCGTTGTGGTGGTCTATCAAGTGGTTCGGCGCGCGGGGAATTTCGCCTTTGCTCGGCCGTCCCGGGAAGTGCTTTTCACTGTCGTGCCGCGCGAGGACAAATATAAGGCGAAAAGTTTCATAGACACTGTGGTTTACCGCCTCGGTGATCAGGTCGGCGCCTGGTCTTACGCCGGTCTCGGAATGCTCGGATTAGGGATGACCGGAATTGCGATCGTCGCCGTGCCGATTTCGCTGCTCTGGTTGCTCAACGGTCTCTGGCTCGGCAGAAGGCAGCGGGTTTTTGAAACCGTGCCGGAGCCGGTGGCACCTGCCAGAATCTAACCAGGTAAATGTTTCACAAAACGAGTTTAAGAAATTTATCGCGCCAAGCACGCTAATCTCGCAAAGACCCCTCCCTCGCCCCCGTCTATTATCAAATTATAGCTTGGCGTCCTTTGCGTTCTTTGCGCGAGAAACAATCTTTTCCGATCTGCTTGTCGTCGGTAAAATTCAAATATGTTTGGCTAGATTCTATCATGAGGTTTGTTAGACAAAAGGAGTCTAAGATTTATTGCGCGCACGTCAAGCGGCCTTGAGGAGATCAACGATTTGCTCAATAGCCTTGTCGGCTTTGTGATAGGCGGCCTCCAGCTTGGAGTTGGGCTGATGGGCAGGATCGGGTTTGTGATGAAAGCATCTGTTGGCAAGTGGGCCACAGAGGCGCTTGTGGAAGAAGAGGAACAGGAGGGCTACTTGGATGCCTTTGGAAGTCAGCCGGTAGCTGTAGCGGGAACGGTCGCGCTCAAGCAGGCCGTGGCCTTTGAGTTTACGCAGATCGTAGCGGAGTTGGTTGAGTCGATAGGTTTTGTCGGAAAGGTGGAAAGTGGTGAGGATG
>Ga0326597_10014641_pt1 | contig 10281 bp, 6 predicted proteins | sample RVTome_12_FD_203789 | JGI IMG/M metagenome (GOLD analysis project Ga0326597, IMG submission 203789) | Soil microbial communities from uranium-contaminated site in the Upper Colorado River Basin, Wyoming, United States - RVT100D185 | ecosystem: Environmental > Terrestrial > Soil > Contaminated >...
CTGCGCGTACGAGAGGCATTCCGCAGACATCACATGGACCCGATCGGTCCTTGACGACCTCCGGGTGCATAGGCCCAATCCATTTCCCAGCCAAATCTGCTTCCATCACGCGCCCACCGGAAGCCACCTCGGCTTCGACGACGGCTCGCACGAACATGCCGGGCTTCAGGAGCAGGCCTGTGTTGTCCACGTTTACACGAATCTTCGTCGTACGCGTGCGGGTATCGAGCACGGGATCGATGAAGGCGATTCGCCCCTCGAGGGTGCGGCCCGGGTAGGCTTCGGTGCTGAACTTCACGGTTTGCCCGTAGCGAAGCCACTGGAGGTCGCTCTCATACGCATCCAATTTTACCCAAACACGACTGAGGTCAGCGATCTCGTAGATCGGAGTGCCCGTCTTGACGTAGTCACCCTCGATCGCGCGCTTCGCGATGACGATTCCGTCGATCGGTGAGTTGATGGTGACGTGATTTTCGACTTTTCCCCGGCGCTCGATCTCCGCGATTTGATCTTCAGAGAGGCCAAGGAGCCGAAGCTTTTCGCGGGAGGCCGCGACCGTTGTGGCCGCCGTGCCGCGCAGGACTTGAATATTGCTTCCGCTGAGCTGACGGTCCGCTTGCACAGACTGCAACAGCTCTTCTTGCGCGCTGACGAGCTCTGGGCTGTAGAGCCAGGCGAGATGATCCCCTTTGCGGATGGAGATACCGGTGTAATCCACGTAGAGCCGGTCGAGACGACCGCCCACCCATGCCGCAATCTGACGTTGGCGCGTCTCGTCGTATTCGACCTTTCCGACCAGCCTGAGCTGCATATGAGGATACTCACGCCACACGGCCATTGTCTGGACTTCGGCGAGCTTCATGGCGGCGACCGACATGGTCAACGTTGGGGCGCCGGAGTCGTCCCCGAAGCCATCGTCGGTGAGCGGAATGAGATCCATGCCGCAGATCGGGCATTGACCGGGCTTTGGGAGTTGAATCTGGGGATGCATGGAACAAGTCCAGATGGTCACGGCCGGAACTCCGGCGGCGGAGTCATCTTGCTCAGACCCGTGCTCAGCGTGCACTCCGGCTTCTTGGGACTGCTCCGAATCACCCGACCGACGCAGTGTTCCCAGAAAGAACGCGAACGCAATCAACATGAGACCGACGGTGATTCGGATATCAAGTCGCTTCGTCATTCCATCGCTCCTTCGAGGTCGATTCCGTCGACCGGGGGTACTCCCATGAGCGTGATGATTTCGATGGCGCGTCGTCCCCGGTCCGCCTGGGATCGAGCCAACTCGAGCTCAAACGCCAGCAAGGTCCGCTCTGCGTCTATGAAATCCAGGAAACTCGCATGGCCTGCCTGGTACGCCGTCGCCACGCTCCGTAGAGATTGCTCCGCCTTGGGCACGAGACCACTGCCATAGAGATCGATCTTGCGAGTGGCATCCCGGAACTCAAACAGAACAGTCTGAACCTGTGAGTCCAGACGCCGTCGTGTGTCCTCCAGCGCGTGCTCCGCCGCGCGGGCGCGGGCCTCCGCCTGCCGAATCGCCGAGCGATATTTCCCCTGCCAGATCGGAAGATTGATCGAGACCGTGCCCACCCAGGCGTCCCGGCCGCGGTCGTCGAATGCAGTCAGTTCACTCTCATCGGTGATCATGCTCATGACTCCGAAAGTGAAATCGGGAAAGCGATTGCGGTGGGCGAGGGACTCGAGGCTTTGCTGCCGGCCGATCTCGTGCTGCATTTCCAGGATCGATGGATTGTCCCTCAGGGCCGCCGCTACCACGTCGTGATCAGGCGGGATTTCGACGGCTGGGCCGTCCAGCGGTACCGGCCAGGGAAGAGACTCCCCCGAAGCGCGCCCAAGTTTCTGATTCAAACGGGCGGCGGCAGGCCGCCGTTGGTCCTGCAATGTGCTCAGTCGATCCTCGAGCACTCCCAACTCGACCTGGGCCTTCACAAGATCGGCGTAGCGCGCAGAGTCCGTTCGATACTTGGCGCTGGCGACCTGCTCCTGATAGCGCATCAGCTCCAAGTTCTCGCCGGTGATCCTGAGGGCATTCGCGAGATAGGCGTAGTCATAGTAGACCGCCGCGACCTCAGCCAAGAGCTCCAGGCGCATGCGACGAAAGACCTGGTACTGTGAGAGTGCCGCCTGTTCTGCTGCATCGCCCTGGAGCGACAGTTTTCCAAACCATGGAATCATCTGGCTGATCCCGAGGGCCTGCTTCTGCGGTCCGAGCGCGGTTTCAACTTCTTGGATGTAGTAGGAGTAACCCAGCCTTGGATCCGGCCATCCGCGCGCCACAGCCACCTGCTCGAGAGCTGCCATCCACCTCTGGTAGGCGGCCTGTAGTCCCGGATTCGTCTCCGCGGCAAACAGCAGATACTCCTCGACGCGACTTTCCGTCGTGAACCGAGTAGTTATGTCCGCCGTGTCCGGTGCCGTAACCTCCGTTGCGAACGCGGGCGGCACTGCGAATCGCTGGGCCAAGGACAGCGCCAAAAATACTATCAGCGGCAACGATCGGAGGCATCTTCGCGATAGAGTGCGGAGCATGGTTATTCCCGATCCGGAGATGGACGGCGGAGGCAATATTTACTCTCCTCGGCACAGGCAGTTACAGTGCCGGATTCACGCAGCCGCCACAAGTGACGATTTAGCAATTGTTTGAGCCTGAGAGACGAGAACGCGACGAGGCCATCTGTTGGAAATGCAACAGCCGCTGCCGGACTCTGCTGGAAATGGGTCAGCGCAGCCCGTGTTTCTCCATGCGATAGAGGAGGGTGTTCCGTGAGACGCGGAGGTAGCGCGCGGTGCGACTCTGGTTGCCACCGCATTTGTCGAGCGCACGGGCAATCAGTTCCTTTTCGACCTCTTCCAGGCCGAGTCCCTCCTCAGGGAGCGTGCCCAAGACCGACGCTTCGCCCGTGGCGTCGGTTTGCAATCGTGGCGGGAGGTCTTCCAGTCGGATCGGACCGGTCGGGTGCAAGACGAGAGCCCGCTCGATGATGTTCTCCAATTCGCGTACGTTGCCGGGCCAGTCGAACTTCAGCAGAGCGGACATGGCCTCTGGATCGAAATTAGGAGCGCTGAGTTTTTCACGTTTGGAGATCCGTGCGGCGAAATGATGCACGAGCGGCCCAATGTCGTCCTTGCGCTGTCTCAGCGGAGGCAAGTGCAGGGGTAGGATGGCAAGTCGGTAGTAGAGATCTTCACGAAATTCACCATTCTTCACCATCTCTTCGAGATCGCGGTTCGTGGCCGCGATCACGCGGGCGTCGACGGGCACGGGGCCATCAGCGCCGAGTGGATCGATTTCGCTCTCCTGTAACACTCGAAGCAGTTTCACTTGGAGATCCATTCGCAGATCTCCGATCTCGTCGAGAAACAGGGTCCCGCCTTCGGCCATCAGAAAGCGGCCTTTGTGGTGACTGTCGGCCCCCGTGAAGGCGCCTTTGCGATATCCGAAGAGTTCGGCATCGATCAGCGTATCCGGCAACGCTCCGACTCCCACGGCCACGAATCGTCCTTCTTTGCGCAGACTGGCATGGTGAATGGCGCGAGCCATGAGTTCTTTCCCGGTTCCGCTTTCCCCGAGCAGGAGAACCGTCGTGTTCCGTGGTGCGACGCGTGCCGCGGTCTCCAGGACCTCCTTCATGGCCGTACTCGTCGCGATCATGCCTTCGAAGCGCAGACTGGTGCGGGCCAATTCTCTCAGCCGTTCATTCTCGCGTAACAATTGGGATAGCCGTAGAGCCTTGTCGACTGACAACTGCAGCGCGGCATGCTCGAAGGGCTTCACAAGATAGTCGGATGCGCCGATACGCATCGCCTCGACGGCGTCCTCGATGCTCCCGTGCGCCGTGATGACGAGTACGCCGACTTCCGGCCACCGCGCTTTGACGCGGCGGAGGAGATCGAGTCCGCCCATACCGGGCATGCGCACGTCGGTGATCAGCAATGCAACGTTCTGTTCCTCGAGGACCGTCAGAGCTTCATCCGCGCTCGCCTGGGCGACGACATCGTGCCCCGCTTGCTCGAGATGGTAGCGCGTCACACGACGGATGCTCTCGTCATCGTCAACGAGTAGGATGCGCTCTGCGTTCGGGGCCATGGTACTTCGTTGCCTCCTGGGCTTCAGCCATCCGATTTGGACGAGGGTGGCTCGTTGGCTGCCAACTCAAAGTCCGCTTGCCTCGCTTCAACGTCGTCGGACCGGCGTGGCAACATGACCCTGAACGAGGCGCCCCCGCTGCGCGACGATCCGACCGCGATTCTGCCCCCGTGGCGCTGTACCCACTGATAGACGACCGCTAGCCCGAGTCCGGTGCCTTCGGTCTTCGTAGTAAAGAAGGGCTCGAAAAGATGCTCACGAACCTCCGGGCTGAGTCCAACGCCCTCATCCTCGACAGTCAATTCCACGCGGTCGTCATCGTAGCGGGTAATGAGATCGAGTCTTCCTCCGTTCGGCATGGCTTGGATAGCGTTCAGCGCAAGATTCAGAAGAACCTGCCGCATGCGATTGCTGTCCATCGGAATCATGGGTAGGTCCAAAGCCAGATCCTTGACGATCAGCACGCTCAGGCGTTCTGCCTCCTTGCGAACGAGCGAGGAAACGCCGTCGACGAGATCGTTGAGGGAATCTTCGGCCCAGGACGGTTGTGGTGGGCGAGCGTATTCGAGAAAGCCGGTAGTGAGTTCATCCAGCCGCGCAATTTCGTGTCGTACGATTTCCGCAAATTCCCGGCGCGTGGCCTCCGGTTGCGAAACGTCCAGCAGAATGGGGAGGCTGCCCTTCAGGCTGGCCAGAGGATTTCGGATCTCATGGGAAAGCGCCGCCGAGAGCTGGCCCATGGCCGCCATGCGCTCAACCGTCTTCGCGCGTTCGAAGCTCGCACTCAGTTGTTCGTACGCGATCGCTACCTCCCTGCGCCGTTGGCGCAGTTGCGCCGCCAGCAGCCCGGTTACCCATCCGATCACATTATACATCATGATCTCCAGGAACTGATTGCCGTGTGCTTCTCCTCCCCATTGGAAGACGACATGTGGAAGATAGACGCCGGTCACTGCCAACGCCGTGAGAACGCCGCCGCGAAGACCATAATTGAATGCGCCGAGGATGATCGGCACATAATAGAGTCGACGCCAGACATCGTGAAACACATGCAGAGACGGATCGCGGGGCGTTCCATAATGCAGCGCTGTCACCAGAAATATTGAGATTGCCACGACCCAAAAACTGACTCGGTCGTGCTTTTCCAGTTTCGGTGCCGGGTCGACCATCATGGTCCAAGCCTAGGCCGGTGGAGTACGGACCAGAAGGATACAGAATTCATGGCGCGGGGCAACGGACATCACATGGGTCGACGTGGTACGGCGATCTTCTGCGCTGGCGAGAAATGGTTAGTAGCGCGAGCCTTCTCGAGCGGCCCCAGCTCGAACCCCACAGAGTATGAGCGGTCTCAGCTGGGTGGTCATTCAAAACCGAGTGGAGTGAGCCCCTGAATGATCGATGGGGGAGTTCGAAGCCTGCGCCTCCTGGATTGATCCAAATGAAGCAGGCAGCCACCCAGATCTGTTGGATTTCAAGCAGGACCCAAACGCTCCGCCCGGGTGGGCGGTTGCCGGTAGGACCTCCAAATGTGCCCTTACGGTCGTATCCGCGGCATCTGAAGCTCTGGCGGGAAGGATTCGCCAATCCGGCACAGAGATTCCTAGACTCTGTTCCCTGAGGGCGCGCGATCGAGAACGTCCGCGTATCTAGATCGTAAGCCGTGAACTCGAGGAGCCGGAATGATGCTCGAGCAAATCCTTGCTAGAACAAGCCTTCCGAACGCCCACCCCGCGCTCGTGCATTTCCCGATCGTGTTATTGAGCCTCGCGGTTCTCATCGAGTGCATCGCCCTGCTCCGACGCAGCGAACGACCGCTCCAGGTGGCGGCGGTACTGCTCTATGTGTTCGGAAGCATCTCGGCGGTTTTGACATGGTTATCCGGCCGGCAAGCCAGTGACTCGGTAGGGATGGTTGATGCTCAGACCGAGATCTTGATCTCGGAACACAGCGATTTCGGGATGAAAACGGCCTGGATTTTCGCTGTCGTTGCACTGGGTCATCTCGCAGTCGTACTTCTCAGGCGCCGCGTGGAGAAGCCCGTGATTCTCGTGCTTCGAATCGTGCTCCTGGCAGCGGCACTGTTCGGGTTTTGGTTGCTCATGGCAACGGCCGATCGCGGCGGAGCGCTCGTCTACCGTCACGGCGTCGCGGTTCGGGGCAGACAGGATTCCAGCAAGGAGACCTCTGCCACCTCTACAGAATCCGAGGATCGTGCAAGCGAATCGCAGACGACGAATTCGGCCCAGGCACCGACTCCGCTGATGCAGAGCGAAGACGGCGCAGTGGCTTGGAGGCCCAAGCCTGGAGAATCCGCCGCACTCGGTGAAGTCGTCACTGTAGTGCGCGCAACACCCGGAGCTCAGGTCCGTGTTGTCGACGGCGCGGAAGCTGCCGAGGGATTGAGCATCGAGTCCTCCGGACGGATCTTCCTGTTGCTGCCCCAAGAGTTCGACAACGTGCTCGTGGTCGCGGATGTAGATCTCTCCGGATTCGCGGGCCATGTGGGCCTGGTGCACCATTTCCAGAGCGATTCAGTTTACGAATGCATGCAGCTGGAGGATCAGGGATCGGCCGCGCTGCTCGACCACGGACCGGATCGAAAAGAGCAACTCGACCGCGCGTCCGCTGGTTGGCCGGCCAGACGGGTTCGCGTCGCCGTTTCGGCCGCGGGGAGTCACCTGAAGGGCTATGTCGACGGGCAGACCGTCGTTCACGGCCATCGGCCAGTCCGAGGCAAGCCTGGGCGAAACGGTTTGATGCTCGACGGTGAAGGGCGCGTCCGGATCCTCGAGCTACGGCTTACGTCAGTCCCCAGCGAACATTGAGCGAGGAAGTGGCATGGTGACGCATTCCAAACATGACCATGGCGATCGTGACGCCGGGCAGCAAGACGCCGGACCTCGAACGGCGACGGATCCCGTCTGCGGCATGACCGTCGACCCGGCTCGCGCGGCAGGACGCGTCGAGCACGGAGGCCAAACCGTCTATTTCTGCAGCGCAATCTGCCGGAGCCGCTTCGAGGCCGCTCCGGAACAGTTCATATCAAACGGAGCGGCAACGCCGATGATCGCCACCGAGAAGAAAGTGCGATCGTCGCCGAAGCCCGGCCGCTATACCTGTCCCATGCACCCCGAAGTCATCGCCGATGGTCCCGGCAGTTGTCCCAAGTGTGGGATGGCTCTCGAACCGATGGATGTGACCGCCGAAGCGGACGAAGGCGCCGAGGGCGAATTCAGAGACATGAAGCGGCGCTTTTGGTTCGCTGCGGCGGCGAGCGTACCCGTCCTCATCATCGCCATGGGTGATCTGATTCCAGGCCAGCCATTCGTCAAGCTTCTGGCCGGACGTCGAATGGGCTTTGCCGAGCTCGTGCTCGCCACGCCGGTCGTCCTGTGGGCGGGGTGGCCGTTGCTCGTCAAAGGCTGGCAGTCATTGGTTCATCGCTCCCTGAACATGTTCACGCTGATCGCGCTGGGTGTCGGTGTCGCATGGACCTACAGTCTGATTGCCACTCTCTTCCCCGGCCTCTTCCCGAGCTCCTTCCGCGACGGCGAGGGGAGTGTTGAACTCTACTTCGAGGCCGCTGCCATCATCACGACACTCGTGTTGCTCGGCCAGCTGCTGGAAATGCGCGCCCGCACGGAGACTTCGGCGGCGATCAAGTCGCTGCTGGGGTTGACCCCGAAGACTGCCCTACGCGTGCGGGAAGACGGTACCGATGAGGAAGTCGCACTCGACCTGATCGAGCCAGGAGACAGGCTGCGGGTTCGGCCGGGCGAAAAGATACCCGTGGACGGGAAGGTCCTCGAGGGAGCGACGTCGATCGACGAGGCGATGATCACTGGCGAACCGATTCCTGTCGAAAAGATGGTGGGCGACGCCGTGATTGGAGCCACCATCAACCAGACCGGATCGATCGTCATGCTGGCCGAAAAAGTGGGCGCGGAGACGCTGCTATCACAGATCGTCCAGATGGTGGCCGAAGCGCAACGCAGCCGAGCTCCCATCCAAAAGATGGCGGACGTCGTGGCGGGCTACTTCGTCCCGGCGGTCGTGCTCATCGCAGCCCTGACGTTCGTGATCTGGGGCTTCTTCGGTCCGCAGCCTCGGATGGCCTATGCCGTGATCAACGCTGTGGCCGTCCTGATCATCGCATGCCCGTGCGCACTCGGATTGGCGACTCCCATGTCGATCATGGTTGCTACAGGCAAGGGAGCAACGGTCGGAGTTCTCTTCAAGAACGCAGAAGCAATCGAGGCATTGCGCAAAGTAGACACGCTGGTCGTCGACAAGACCGGGACCCTCACGGAGGGCCGCCCACGGCTGGTTGGCGTGTATCCGGTCGGCAATCCGACGGAAGAGGAGCTGCTGACGGCGGCGGCGAGCCTCGAACGCAGCAGCGAACATCCTCTGGCGGCAGCCATCGTCGACGGAGCCTTGGAGCGGGACATTGAGCTGACCGATGCGACCGACTTTCAGTCGCATACCGGCAGCGGCGTCACTGGGTTGGTGGAGCGCCATACCGTAGCCGTTGGGAATCAAGTTCTCTTCGATGAGATCGGTATGGACAGCAGCGAAGTGAGCGCGCAGGCCGAAGAACTGCGGGCCGAGGGGCAGACCGTGATGTTCGTCGGCATCGACCAGAAGCTCGCCGGTATGTTGGCTCTCGCGGATCCCATCAAGTCGACTACTTCATCTGCGATCCGTCAGCTCCATGCCGCCGGCATTCATGTAATCATGCTCACGGGAGACAGCAGAACGACCGCACTGGTCGTCGCGCGCGAGCTCGAGATCGACGAGGTCGAGGCTGAAGTCCTTCCCCAGCAAAAGGCCGCCGTGGTGAAACGGCTCCAGGCGGCCGGTCGCTATGTGGCGATGGCAGGCGACGGGATCAATGACGCACCGGCGCTCGCGGCGGCTCAAGTGGGCATCGCCATGGGCACGGGCACGGACGTGGCGATGCAGAGCGCGGGAGTCACCCTCGTGAAGGGCGATCTTGGCGGGATCATCCGCGCCCGCCGCCTGAGCCAATTGGCCATGCGCAACATCAAGCAGAACCTTTTCTTCGCGTTTGCCTATAACTCCCTGGGAGTACCGGTGGCCGCGGGAATTCTCTACCCCCTGACTGGAATCTTGTTGAGTCCGATTCTCGCGTCCGCGGCTATGAGTTTCAGTTCTGTCTCGGTGATTGGCAATGCGCTGAGGTTGCGCAGGGCGAAGCTCTGAGGAGTGGCCAGAGAAGAGGCCCGAAGGTTTTTCAATGTGAGAGAGCCGGAAATCGGCGATCGCTCGCGCCGCGAGGGCCCGCGCGATCGGGTCCGGCTCTCCAATATCAAGGGGCCCGCGAACCGCGGGTATCGAAGGAGGGCATCATGCTCAGGCGTTCGATGATCCTGGTGGCGCTGGCCGCCGTAGTTCTACCCACGGCAGTAGCGTTCGCGCACGGCGACGGATCGACCGTAGCCGACGCCGTCGCTCACTTCGCGGCGATCGGCAAGTCGCTGTCGGAAGACTCGATCGAGGGCGTCGCCGCTCATGCAGACGGCATGCTCGAGATCATGAAGGAACATGAGGAAATGATGGCCGAGGGTGCCGATCATCACGGTGCGATGGAGAAGGACACGGCCGAGCACATGGCCTCGGCAGAGGACATCGAGGAATCGCATCATGCCATGCGTACCGCACTCGAAGCCCTCGGCGCCAAGGATCTCAAACTCGAGGCAGCGCGCGTGGGGTACAAAGATCTCAGCAAGCACTTCGTGCCGATGGCGCAGATGAGCTATGAGAGCCGTCCTGTCGATCCCCTCTGGAGTGTCATGAGTTGTCCCATGGCCAAGGCCGAATGGATTCAGATCGACGGAACGGTCGCGAACCCGTTCTACGGCTCCAAGATGCTGCACTGCGGCAAGAAGGTCTCGGATCTGGCGGCGACGGGCGCCGACGAGAAGCATTCAAAAGAAACCGACGATGATGCGGAGCATTCGCAGCATCACGGTGGTGGCGATCGCTGATCCTGGGTGCCTCCCACCATCCTGGGGCCTGAGACTCGGGTGACTCGGACGAGATCACCGAGTCTTGGCCCCGGCTAGAATTTCCGTCGGGAAACGAACCTAGGATTCTTCGGCGCCGGTCCACTCCTGCAATGGTTGGCCGTGTCCGCCACTTCGGGTGTC
>Ga0326597_10014642_pt1 | contig 10281 bp, 9 predicted proteins | sample RVTome_12_FD_203789 | JGI IMG/M metagenome (GOLD analysis project Ga0326597, IMG submission 203789) | Soil microbial communities from uranium-contaminated site in the Upper Colorado River Basin, Wyoming, United States - RVT100D185 | ecosystem: Environmental > Terrestrial > Soil > Contaminated >...
TGATCGATGAGGCCAACGCGATCGAGCAGGCAGAGGTCAATCTCAAGAGCACCTTCGCGCCCAAGCTCAGCAAGGCGCTGCCGGTAATAAAAGTAGCCCGTTATCTGCAGATCGAGAACAAAATTCGCGCCGTGGTGAAGTACGATCTCGCCCAGGGCGTGCCGCTGGTGAAGTAGGAAAAAGTGTCGAGGGTCGAGGGTCGGGTGACGAGGGACAGAACCCCGTGGCACCGTCGGCGTTGGCACAATGACGTGAGGACGATCTAGCCGAAACAACGCAAAATATTGGACGAGGAGATGTTTGTGCAACATTTAAGTTATCTCGGAAGAGGATTCCTACCATTCATTATTTCGCTGATGTTTCTTACCTCCGGTTGCGTGGCGACACAGGACTGGGTGCAAACTTGGGTTGGGGAACAACTATTCCCAATCAATAAGAGAGTCTCGGAAACCGAGGCTGGTCTGACCAAGACGGACGGACGGGTCACTAACGTCGAGGGCAAGGTTGCCAACGTCGACGCCCGAGTCGACACGATGGCGAAACAGATTGCCGACCTGGAAGGCCGGCTCAGCCAGACCAACGCAAAAGCCGATCTCGCGCTGGAAAGCTTGCAACGGCTCAAACCGGAAAGAAAGATGGTTTTGAACTTCACCGGGGGAGCGAACTTCGCAACCAATTGATTCAATTCAGCGACCAAGCGAAGAAGGATATTGACAGCTTCTTGAGCGACCTTAAGGGCCACTCCGACGAGGGCAATCTCGTGTTCGTCGTGGCGGGCCACTCCGATAACGTCGGCGCGGACAGGTCTAATTACGAACTATCGAAACGTAGGGCGGAGGGCATCGCCGCGTTTCTCACAACGGAACGGAAGATGGATCCCGCACGCATGGTCGTGGTCGGTTACGGTGAGAGCGCGCCCGTGGCCGATAATCGGACTGAAACGGGCCGCGCCAAGAACCGCCGCGTGGAAATTATGGCTTACCGGGAATCAATCGGTGTTGGATCGATTACGCCCGAGTCGCGCGCGACGGCGAAATCACGCTAGCGGACGTAACCGTTTTAAACGAGCCGCTCGGACCTGCCAATTGCCGGGCTGGTGATCGTGCCCGTCATTTGCTTAATGAAGGCAAATTCTTGCAAGGAAAGACTTACGTGATGCCGAATCGAATGCGTGTTTTCGCTGGCGGATTCTTGCTCTGCATGATTGCTGCCTGCGGCCAGACCGGGATTCGCCGCGCGGCGTTAGTTCCTGAAACCAATCTGCCCCGGCCCAACCGTATTCTTGTGTATGACTTTGCCGTGAGCGAGCAGGAAGTCAAAGAGTATCAAGGCATCATGCGGCAGCAGCCCAACATTAAGGATGCCTCCGAGCGGGAGCGCTTGCTGGCAAAGGAAGTTAAGGATGCCGTAGGCGAGGAAGTCGTCGATGGGTTGAAGTCGCTGGGATTCGTGGTCGAGCGCGTTGGCCGCGAAGCCAAGGCCACGGGCAGTGACCTGCTGATCGACGGCCAGTTCCTAACCGTCGATGAAGGGAATCCGCTACGCCGTTTGGTCATTGGCTTCGGCACGGGCGCGTCGATGGTGCAGACCGAGGTCCAAGTGTACCAGGGCCAAGAAGCGCGCAAGCTGATGGAATTTACCACTCAAGCCGATAGCGGCAAGATGCCTGGCGCCGGCCCGACTCTCGGTGTCGGCGCGGCGGCGCAGGGCGGGGTCACCGCCGGGATGGCGGTTGCCAACGCCGCGGTATCGGGCGTTAAAACTTATAAATCGGATGTCGCGCGGATGGCGGCGTCGAGCGGCGATCAAGTGGTGCGCTATCTGTCGGAGTTTTTCGCCAAGCAGGGTTGGATTCGCTCGGATCAGGTGCGTAAAGCGCGCATGGTTAATTAGGTTACAGCGGAAAAGTGTCGAGGGTCGAGTGACGAGTGAGGAGAAAGCCAATTTAACAGGAGCAAACGGAGTTAACAGAGGCACCCGAAAAATCAGAGGCAACGGGGATATAAGGAGATGGGAGAATTGAACAGGAGCAAACAGAGGCAACGGAGTTATTGTTATCAATACATTCTCTGTTACCTTCGTTACCTCCTGTTCAAAGTCAACGGAGACCGCTTTATGCTGAAAACGTTTCAATTCCTAGCCGCAGCAGTGGCGGTAGTCGTTTTACTGTTTTCGCAAGCACGGGCGCAGGACGAGTCGGAGTTGGCGAAGAAAACTCAGAATCCCGTGGCGGATCTGATCAGCGTGCCGTTGCAGAGCAATTTCAATTTTGGCGCCGGCAGCAAGGACAAGATGATTTATATCCTCAACGTCCAGCCGGTGATTCCGATCAAGATCGCTGATGAGTGGAATATGATCACGCGCGTGGTCATGCCGATCGTCAATCAGCCTTCGTTATTTCCAGGCGTCGATAGTGCTACGGGTTTGGGAGATATCAACCCAACTTTCTTTTTCTCACCGGCGAAGCCAAGCATCTTGATTTGGGGTGTGGGTCCGACGATTACAATACCCACGGCGAGCGACCGCTTGCTCGGCAGCGGCAAATGGAGCATGGGTCCGGCGGGTGTGGCGTTAACAATGCAAGGACCGTGGGTCTTCGGGGCATTGATGAACAACCAGTGGTCGGTTGGCGGCTGGGGCGACAAGTCGGTGAATGCGTTGCTCATGCAACCGTTCGTCAATTACAATTTGCCCGGTGGATGGTATCTGACCAGCTCACCCATTCTCACGGCCGACTGGAAAGCAGACAAAGCCGGCGACGTTTGGACCGTTCCGCTCGGCGCAGGTGTCGGCAAGCTTTTGAGAGTGGGGACGCTGCCCGTCAACGTTCAGATCGGCGCTTACGGCAACGTGGCGAAACCAGAGTTCGGCCCGGACTGGCAGCTACGCTTTCAGATCCAGTTTTTGTTTCCGAAGTGAAGAAAGAGGGATAAGAGACTTGAACAGGAGGTAACGGAGATAACAGAGATGAATTTTTTAAAGAACAACTCTGTTTTCTCTGTTTGCTCCTGTTGATCAAAAAACAGTAAAGCAGAACAAACGACGAGAAGAGATTTGAAGACGAGGGAACAGAGATAACAGAGATGTTTTTTAAGATTACTCTGTTTCCTCTGTTGACTCCTGTTAGACAAAAAAAATCATGCATCCCTTGTTTGAGAAAGCATCCGGGCTCACCGAGGGAATCATCGGCGCGGCCATCGAGGTTCATCGCGACAAGGGACCGGGTCTGATGGAGTCGATCTACGAGTGGTGTCTGACAAAGGAACTCGAATTACGCGGCTTGTCCTTCGTGAGCCAGCGGACTGTGGTGATCGAGTACAAGGGCTTCACGCGGGACGAGCCATTGCGATTCGATGTGCTTGTGGACGGCTGTGTGTTGGTCGAGGCAAAAGCCGTCGAGAAACTTCTCGCGATCCACAAAGCGCAGTTATTGAGCTACATGAAGCTTCTCGATGTACCAGTTGGATTGCTCATTAATTTTCACGAAATGAAATTGACGAACGGCGTTCATCGGCTGATTTTGCCGGGAGCGAACTGGTGAAGAGTTTTTTAACAGGAGGTAACGGAGAGAACAGAGATGAATTTCATCAGAAACTCCGTTTTCTCTGTTAGCTCCTGTGAGAAAGGGACGAGCGACTTCCCCTCGACCCCCGACCCTCGACACTCGGAATCACCCGACCCTCGACACTCACGGTGGATTGTGACGTAACGCACAGGATTCAACGAATCGGAATACCAACATTCTAGGAAACACAAAGGAGCTAGAAAATGCCACAAGCAAAGTCAACCAAAAATCCCAACATTCTCGTCCTCTGGGGCGACGATATCGGCCAGTTCAACATCAGCGCCTACAACAGAGGCATGATGGGCTACAGAACGCCCAACATCGACCGCATCGCCAACGAAGGCGCGCTGTTCACCGACTGGTACGGCCAGCAAAGCTGCACTGCCGGACGCGCGGCGTTCATCACCGGGCAGTCGCCGATCCGCACCGGCCTCACCAAGGTCGGCCTGCCGGGCGCGCCCGAGGGCATGAAGATCCAAGACCCCACCATCGCCGGCCTGCTCAAGAACCACGGCTACATGACCGGCCAGTTCGGCAAGAACCACCTCGGCGACCGCGATGAAATGCTGCCGACCAACCACGGCTTCGACGAGTTCTTCGGCAACCTCTATCACTTAAATGCCGAGGAAGAGCCGGAGCACCCCGACTACCCGAAGGCGTTGGAGTTCCCGGATTTCAAGAAGAACTTCGGCCCGCGCGGCGTGATCCACAGCTTTGCCGCTGGCCGCATCACCGACACCGGCCCGCTGACCAAGAAGCGCATGGAGACCATCGACGAAGAGGTCAACGCCAAGGCCGTCGATTTCATGGAGCGCGCCAAGAAGGCGGACAAGCCTTTCTTTCTGTGGTGGAACTCCACCAAGATGCATGTCTTCACGCATCTGAAGGAGGGGGTGGCGGGCAAGACGGGCCTCGGCATCTACGCCGATGGCATGGTCGAGCACGACCGCCAGGTCGGCGAGATGCTGGACAAGCTGAAGGAACTGGGCCTCGAAGAGAACACCATCGTCATGTACTCCACCGACAACGGTGCCGAGGCCTTCACCTGGCCCGACGGCGGCACGACGATGTTCCGCGGCGAGAAGAACACGCCGTGGGAGGGCGGCTACCGCGTGCCGTGCGTGATGCGCTGGCCCGGGGTCATCAAGCCCGGCACGGTCATCAACGAGATCGGGGCGCACGAGGACATGTGCGCGACGATCCTGGCCGCCGCCGGCGAGCCCGACGTTTCGGACAGCTGCGCAAGGGGCACAAGGCCATGGGCCGCGACTACAAGGTGCACCTCGACAGCTACAACCTCATGCCGGCGCTAAAGGGCGACGCTCCGTGGCCGCGCAAGGATTTCATCTACTGGACCGACGACGGCAGCGTGGCCGCGCTGCGCTACGGCAACTGGAAGATCTCGTTCCTGAAGCAGTCCGCCCACGGTCTGCACGTCTGGATCAACCCCTTCGAGGAGTTGCGCGCGCCGATGATCGCCAACCTGCGCATGGACCCGTTCGAACTCGCGCAAGATATCGGCATGGATTACGGCCGCTGGTTCGCGGAGCACATGTTCTTGTTCGCCCCGGCAGCTACATACGTCGGCCGTTGGCTACAGAGCTTCCGCGAGTTTCCGCCGCGGCAGAAACCGGGGAGCTTCAACCTCGACCGCGTGATGGAAGCGGTGACGAATCCGCACAAGGGCGCCAACTGAACGCCAAGGTCCATTCCGCGTTTTGTCTCAGGAGGCGGGCTGCGCGATGCGCAGCCCGCTCTCCCGCCGGTCCAGTTGGCCAAATGAAAGTAATCAAACCAAACGATCAAAGAAAGAAGGCAGGCATGAAAAACACACGCCCACAAAACCCCAACTTTGCCGCGCAGGCACAGCAAGTGCCGCTGCCAAAAACTGCCGCCGACGTTCCCGGGCCCGTGCCCGGCACGGTGATGACTAAGGAGTATGTCCAGATGGTCGGGCGGCTGGCCTACTTGTGGGGCTGGCCGCTGATCAATCAACTCCATCGCCGCGCCGCGTTCGCGCAGGCACCGGAACCGGGACGCCTCGGCGATGTTCTGCCAGTCGCGCCTCCCGGCTACATCAGCATGCTGACCGATTACATCAAGCCGGAGCAGAGTTTCGTCACGTGTCCGAATCAGGACACCGTCTACGGAGCAGGATTTTGTTTCCTCGATAAGCAGCCCGTCGTGGTGCAGGTGCCTGATTTTGGCCAGCGCTTCTTCACCTACCAGATCGTTGACCACCGCACCGATTCGTTCGCCCAGATCGGCAAACAATACGGCACCAAGCCGGGCTTTTACCTTCTCGTGGGACTGAATTGGAAGGGCGATGTGCCGCAGGGAATCACCACTGTCTTTCGTTCGTCCACGGACCTGGCCGCCGTCTTCCCGCGTGTCTTTCAGGACGACACGCCCGAGGACAAGGCAGCCATCCAGGCCGTGCTCAACCAAGTCATGGCCTATCCACTGACCGAATTCACCGGTCAAATGAAGACCAAGGACTGGAAAAAGACTCCCGCGTTTCCGGCGCCTCCCGGCGCCGGCAAGGGGGAAACTAAGTGGGTGACTCCTGAGACCTTTTTCGACGAACTACCTGTCGCGCTGCAGGCTGTGCCGCCATTGCCGGGTGAGGAGTCACTCTATCGCCTGATTCAGTCCGTACTGGGCGAAGCCGCAAAGGATCCGGAGATCAAGGAGACCCTGAAGCAAACGGCGATCACCGCCGAGAAGGATCTCATCTCGCCGCTGTTCCAATTCCACAACAACGGAAGGCCCGTGGGTAACGGCTGGACGTCGCCTCCCAACGGCGCACGCTGGGGCACTGATTATCTCTCGCGTACGGCGACGGCCAAGTCGAATATGTACGACAACGCGCCGGAGGAAACCCGCTACATCTACATCGACTTCGATTCGAGCGGGCAACGACTCAACGGCAATAATCGCTACACCGTGACATTCGGAAAAGGTGAACTCCCTCCTGTCAACGGATTCTGGTCGCTGACTCTCTACAACAAAGAGCACCTCTTCTTCCCCAACGCGCTCAATCGCTATTCATTGGGCACGAAGAACAAATCGTTAAAATACCACCCGGATAGCTCTTTGACCCTCTACTACCAGCACGCTTCTCCCGGGGAGGAGAAAGAGTCGAACTGGGTGCCCGCTCCCACGAAAGAGTTCTCGCTGTACATCCGTGCGTACTGGCCCAAGAAGGAAATTCTCGACGGCACGTGGACGCCGCCAAAGGTCGAGATAGTGCAGTGAACGAAACCGATTAAGAACAAAATACGGAGACAAGCACACGGACACTACACGCACTTTGCGCTTCGACGAACTGGCCAACCTGCCGTTCACGGAAAACCGCCCCACGAAGGAAACCGCGCAGACGCTGCGCGACGAACTGCTCTTCCAGCGAGCGACGCAGACTTATCTCTGGGCATTGCCGTTGATCAACACGCTCGGCATGAAGGTTGGCTCGGAAAAAGTCTTCGGCGCCGGCTACAACGTCTTGCCAATCTGGAAAAAGCGCCTCGACGCCAAGACCCTCGTGACGACCCCCAACTCCGACGTCATCTACGCGATGAGCTACGTTGACCTCGGCAAGGATGGTCCGATCGTGTTCGAAGCGCCGCCGAATTTGCAGGGCATCCTGCTCGACTTCTGGCAGCGCCCGATCCCGGTGGATGGTGGCAAGTTCTTTGGTGACGTCGGTCTGCCTGGACCCGACGGCGGCAAGGGCGGCAAGTTTTTGCTGCTGCCACCCGGGTACACGGGCAAGGTGCCCAAGGGCTACTTCGTATATCGCTCGGCCACCAACAACGTCTTCATCTTCCTGCGTTCGTTCTATCAGGATCCGAAGAATCTGACGCCGGCCGTCGCGCTGGTCGAACAGTCGAAAATCTATCCACTGAACGGCAAAGATACGGCCAAGCCGATGAAATTCCCCGATGCCTCGGGCGTCCCGGCCAACATGCTGCCGGCCAGCGACGGCAGCGCGTTCGACGAGCTCAAGCAGCTTGTGGACAGCGAGGGATCCACCCTCGCCGAATCCGATTCGCTCGGCATGCTGGTGGCCATTGGTATCGTCAAGGGCCAGCCGTTCAAACCAGATGCGCACGCGCGCGAGGTTCTCGATCGGGCCGCCAAGACCGCCTACAAAATGAGCCGCGTTGTCGGCTTCGAAGAAGTCGTCAGTGGCCGTTCACTGCGCATATACCCCGACCGTCGCTGGGTCAATCCAATGGCAGACGCGACCCCAGAGAATCTGGGTGGACCTTTTGACCTCGGCTGGCGCAGAGTCGCTGGTGGGTATCTGGATCTCGACATCAGGATCTGGTTCTTCACCGATTACTACTCGGTCAGTCCGGGGATGCTTTCTCAGACGCCGGGCAAGGGCGCCAAATATATGATCGGTTTCACCGACAGTGAGGGCACACCGTTGTCGGGTGGTAGCAACTATCGCCTGAACCTGCCGGCCAATATCCCCGCCGCCAACTTCTGGTCGGTGACGCTCTACGAGGCGGAGAACGCTTCCGGTCTCGCCAACGGCCAGCCGTTCCCGTCGCTGGGTTCGCGCGACAAGCCGGCGCAGAACGCCGACGGCAGCACGGATCTCTACTTCGGGCCGAAAGCACCTGCGGGCAAAGAAGCCAACTGGCTCGCCACCGTGCCGGGCAGGGGATATTTTGCCGTCCTCAGGCTCTACGGCCCGACCGAAGCCGCCATCAACAAGAGTTGGAAACCCGGCGACATTGAGAAGCAGAAGTGAACGTGGACGCCAACCATGAAAACCTCACGTAAAAAACCAGCCACGGCAGCGAATCGGAGGAAGTCCAACTCCTCATGTCACGTAAAACACTCTCCCGTCGCGAGTTCATGACCGTCTCAGCGGCAGCCGCCGCGACGATGCTGACCGGAGCGTTCCCCGCCGCAGCGCAGGAGAAGACGATGAAGAAGACCTTTACCATCCTCCACACCAACGACATGCACTCAGCGTTCATCGGCATGGGCCCGGCTTCGGACTACACGCCGTTCACGCTCAACGATGACAAGACTCGGGGCGGGTACGCGCGCCTGGCCGGCCTGATCGCGAAGAGGAAGGAATCGCGCAAGAATCAGGGGCCTGTATTGGTGCTCGACGCGGGCGACTATAGCATGGGGACTCCGTTCGGCGCCGCCACCCGCGAGACCGGCGGCGAACTGCAAATCATGTCCCGGATGGGTTACGACGCCGTCACCTTCGGCAACCATGATTTCGATCTCGGGCCTGACGGCCTGGGAAAGTCAATCGGCGTGGCCGCCAAAGCTGGCCGGGTTCCTGCGGTGCTCGCCGCGAATACCAACTTCGCGGGGAAAGACGCAACGCTGACGGATCTCCAGCGCCTGACCAAGGCCGGGGTGATCCGCCGCCACCTCGTGATCGAGCGCGGCGGCATACGCTTCGGCATCTTCGGCTTGCTCGGCAAAGAGGCCCAGTTCTACACCACTGGCGCGGGTGCTGTTACGTTCTCCGACGCCATCGAGACTGCCAAGGAAACGGTGAAGGTCCTGCGCGAGCCGGAGAAGGTAGATGTGGTCGTCTGTCTCAGCCACGGCGGCCTGGAGAAAGGCAAGGACGGGCGTTACAGCGACGGCGAGGACCTGCGCCTGGCCAGGGCCGTGCCGGGCATCGACGTGGTGATCGGCGGCCACAGCCACACCGAGCTCAAAGAGGCGATCATCGTCAACGGCCGCACGCCCGTGGTCCAGACCGGATTGGAAGGACGGAACCTCGGCGAACTGGTGGTCACCCTGGACGGCGGCAAGCTGAAGGTCGAGTCCTACCGGCTCTACCCGAGCGACGACACCGTTGCCGGCGACCGCGCCATCGCCGATGAGATCGACAAGCTCAAGAAGTCGGTCACCAAGGTCGTGTTCGCGTCGCGCGGTTACCGCATCGATCAGCCGCTGGCGGTGGCGCCGCGGGACATCCCCAACACGTTTACCGACATCGCCGCCGGCACAGTCCTGGCCAACCTCGTCACCGACGCTTTCAGAAAGGCCACGAAAGCGGACATCGGGTTCAGCGCCAACGGGATGATGCGCGCCGGCTTTACCCGGGGGAAGTCGGGCGTGCTAACGGTCTATGATGTGTTCGCCGTGGCGCCGCTCGGCGCCGGTGTGGTGGATACCACGGCCGGCAGCGCGCTGGTGACCGGCTACTTCACAGGCCTGGAGCTGAAGAATCTGCTCGAGTTCTTTCTCGTGGACAACCCGGCTCACCCCGGCGAGTATTTTCCCCGCGCCTCCGGCATGAGGTTCCGCTATGACCCGTCGCGCCCGAAGTTCGACGTCGTGACGGCCATCGAACTGGGAGACTTCGACCGCGGCTACCGCGCGATCGACATCACCGGGAAGGACGCGCGGTTGTACAGCCTCACCTGCCCCCTGTATCTCGGCGTGATTGTCGTGGCCATACCAAAGTACACGAAGGGCAAGCTGCCGCTTGTACCCAAGAACAAGGAGGGGCAGGCTCTCACATCGAGGGTCGAGGCACTCGACGACCCTCGCAGCAGCACGGCCCAAATGATGCCGCCGCCGGGAACAGTGGACAAGGGCAGTATTGCCACAAGGGCGGGAAACGGCGCTGTACACGAGATCAAGGAATGGCAGGCGATCATGGATCACCTGCGCAGCCTACCGGTCAAGAAGAAGGGCGAGTTGCCCACGATCCCGGTCGATGA
>Ga0326597_10014643_pt1 | contig 10281 bp, 10 predicted proteins | sample RVTome_12_FD_203789 | JGI IMG/M metagenome (GOLD analysis project Ga0326597, IMG submission 203789) | Soil microbial communities from uranium-contaminated site in the Upper Colorado River Basin, Wyoming, United States - RVT100D185 | ecosystem: Environmental > Terrestrial > Soil > Contaminated >...
CATCGCGCAGGTCGTCTCGAACCTGATGCAGAACGCCGCGCGCTACACCGATGACGGCGGCGAGATCGTGGTCCGCCTCGCTGCAGAGGACGGCTGGGTGCGCTGTGCGATCGAGAACACCGGAGTCGAGGTTCCGCCCACCGACCTGCCGCTCATCTGGGAGCGTCTGTACCGGGTCGACCGGTCCCGGACGCGCGCGAGCGGAGGCGCCGGCATCGGGCTCGCCATCGTGCGGCAGCTGATCGAGGCGCACGGCGGCGAGGTCGGCGCATCATCGGGCCACGGGCGCACCCAGATATGGTTCCGGCTCCCGGTCGTGACGGTGTAGCGTCCTGGCCGTGGCGGTGCCCGCGCCCGCCCCGGACCGAACTTCCGCAAATGTACGTTATGTGATGTAGCAGGGGCCCAGACGGTGCGGTGTCCTCCGTGGCCAGGCCGGGGTACAGTCGCTGACGGCCGACGCACGCGCTCACAAGGAGGGGCCTACTTCGATGTTCACCCAGACGATCCGCGAGAGCCCCCGCAACGAACGAGGTGGCCAGGCCTCGTCCCTCCTCTTGTCGAAGGGCCAATTCGGGTCGGCGAACCTGTCGATCACATGGGTCGAGGGAGAAACTGGCAGCGAACAGCAGCTCCATGCCCACCCCAGGAACGAACAGGTCTACGTCATCGTCCGGGGGAGAGGGCTCATGACGGTCGAGGGAGAGGGCCAAGAAGTCAGGGCCGGTACCATGATCTTCATACCGCCCGGCATGCACCACGCCATCCGCAACATCGGCGCGGTGAGGCTAGTCTACGTGTCGGCGACCTCTCCGCCGTTCGACTTGCCGAGGGCTGGCTCCGAGTTCGAGTACCGATGAGCCCGCCAGCCATGCCCGGACCGCCGGTAGCTACTCGATGAGCGAGCCCGCTACCCATCACGCTGTCCCCCCTCGGCTCAGACCGCGCTCGTCGTGCTGGACGATCAGACCGGCGAAGTCTTGCTCCTCGAGTACCCAGTGCCTGGGTAATGCCGGGGCATTCCCACTCATCACCTTGATGAAGCCTCCCCTCCTTCTCGATGAGACGTCAATCGGCAGGCCGCGCCGGAGTCAGGACCGAGAGTACGTGCCGGTCAGCTCGGCCTCGGCCAGCGTGAGCTCCGCGAGCCTGCTGGCGATGGCGTCGGCGTCCTGTGTGCCCGGCAGCTGCATCCGTGCTGACAGTGCGTAGAGGCGGAACACGTAGCGGTGCGAGCCCGACGGCGGGCACGGGCCGCCCCATCCGGTCCGCCCGAAGTCGTTGTGCCCCGGCACGCCGAGCGAGTCGCCCTCGCCGGCCCGGAGCTCGGTCGTGCTGCCCGGGATGTCGGTGAGCACCCAGTGGACGAAGCCGCGCGCGTCAGGATCAGTGGCGATCAGCGCGAACGCCTGGGTCCCCTCCGGCGGTCCGCTCCAGCTCAGCGGCGGCGAAACGTCCTCTCCGTCGCAGGTGTGCTCGCGCGGAATCACGCCCCCTGGATCGAATGCCGCGCTCATCAGTCGTAGGGAGGTCGTCGTGGCGGTCTGCATGGTGACGTCTGCACTCCTCTCGGTGTCTGTGGCGGGTCCGCAGGCCGTAAGCAGCAGGACGAAGGCCACGACCCAATGCCTCAACTGAGGCTCACATCGGCCTTGAGCCTGCCCTGGCCCCAGTAGAACGGCTCCTCGGCATGGACCGATGCGTCCCAGCCGAGCTCTATGAGCCGGCGCTGGAGATCGTCGGCACGCCACAGCACCTTGACGGCGCGGTGCTCGGTGCCGTCGGCCAGCCGGCCGCGCACGATCCCCGCCGCTTCGTCCAGCCAGTCCTCTCGCCAGAGGAGATGGTGGGCCTCGTCAACGAACAGCGCTCTGCCACCCGGCGCCAGCAGCCCGGCGACGACGTCCCAGAACGCCTCGAATCGGCTCGGCGGCACGTGCGACAGCCAGAACCCGAAGAACACGACGTCATGCTCCCGCGTTGCGGGAAGGGCGAAGACGTCCGCCACCCGGTAGCGCACCAGGGGGTCACCGACCTTGGCCGCGTTGAGCGCGAGCATCTCCGGAGATGCGTCGATCGCGGTCAGCTCGTCGGCGTATTCCGCCAGCAGCGCGGTCCACCCTCCGGTTCCGGCCGCCAGCTCGAGCACGCGTCCGGCTGGCTTCGCCGCGCGCAACGCCGAACGGATGCGGTTCGCCGCGGCGGCGTACGGCTCCTCGTCCGGCGTGGTGGTCGTGTCGTACTCCGCGGCGCGCGCCCGGTAGTAGCGGATCTGCTCGTCGAGCAGCTCGCGATCCTCGACGATCATCAGCGGCGCTCGGCCGGAACTCCGAGGGCGACGGCCGAGGCGACCGTGGCGGTGGCGAGTGCGAGGGCCTGTCCGGCGCTCAGCGCGCCTTGGCCGGCGAATGCGGCGGTCGCCTCGCTCGGGATGGCGCCGAGGATGACCGGCACCAGCGTCCAGCCCAGCACGAGCACCGTCGGCGCGGTGGCGCCGGGCAGTTGGAGCATCCGAGTCAAGACCGCCGTGAGCACGCCCAGGAACGCGGAGAGCAGCAGGATGAGGACGAGGGCCGGCTGGTCCCTTGCGCCCGAGGCCTCCACCAGCCCCACGACGCCCTGGTACGCGACGGCCACCAGCACGGCCAGCACCGCGCCCAGGAGGACCGACCGGACTCCGCTCACGGTCGCGGTGCGCTGGCCACGAGCTCGGCCAGCCCGCGCGCGATCCGATACGACTTCCCCGCCCCCATCACGAGCACCGCGTCCCCGGGGGCGACGTGATCGGCGACGTACTCCGTCGTGCTCTGCACGTCACCCGTGGCGATGGCAGGGATGGCCGAGCGTCGCTCGATCGCATCGGCCAGTGCCTCCGCGCTCGTGGCGGCCATGGCCTCCGGCGTGTCGCGGCTCGCGAAGATGTCGGCGATCACGACCTCGTCCGCATCGGTGAAGCTGGTGGCGAAGGCGTCCATGAGCAGGGCGGTGCGCGAGTACATGTGCGGCTCGAACACGGCCCACAGGCGGCGATCGCGCCCGACTTTCTGACGAGCGCCGGCCAGCGCGGCCCGGACCTCGGTCGGGTGGTGCGCATAGTCGTCGTAGATCGTCACTGCCGCAGTATCCGCGATCAGCTCCATGCGGCGACCGGCTCCGGCGAATGTTCGAAGGCCCGCCGCGAGCAATCCGAGATCGGCTCCGAGCGCTCGGGCCAGCACGAGCGCCCCGGTCGCGTTCAGGACGTTGTGCTCCCCCGCCAGGGTCATCTCGAACGGGTGGTCGAAGAGCGTGAAGCGCGTTCCCTCGGGCTCGAAGGCGACGTCGGACGCCCACAGGTCGCCGCCGGGCCCGTAGCGGAATACGCGGCCGTCCCAATGGCGGAGCCGGCTGACGAGCTCGTCGACACCGGCGTCCCCCGCCACGGCGAGCAGCAGCTTCCCGTTCAGCGCCGGGTGGCGGCCCATGCCCCGCGCGAACCGTTCGAAGGACGCCATCACCGCGGCCTCATCGGCGAAGAAGTCGGGGTGATCCATCTCGATGTTGGTGACGATGGCGGCGGCGGGGTGATAGCTGAGGAAGTTGTCGCCGAACTCGTCCGCCTCGACCACGAACGGCGCGCCACGCCCGGGCCGGACCGATGCGCCCCAGGCGCCGATGAAGGCACCGACCTCCACCGTCGGATCCAGCCCCGCGCTCACGAGCAGGTGGCCGAGGAGCGCGGTCGTGGTGGACTTGCCGTGCGTCCCGGTGACGGCGAGCCCGATGTGTCCCGGCGCATCCATCAGCTCACCGAGCAGCTGCTGCCAGGTGGCGACCGGGATGCCGCGCTCGGTCGCGGCGGCCAGCTCCGCGTGTTCGGGCACCGCTCGCAGGGCCGGCGTGATGGCGACGCGGTCGACGCCGGCCAGGTGCGCCGCATCGTGGCCGGCTGCGAACGGAATGCCGGCCGCGTCGAGGGCCGGCGTGTACGGTGACGGCGCGTCGATGTCGCAGCCGTCGACGCGCGCTCCGGCCCGCTGCAGGAGGACGGCCGCGCCGGCAGCGCCCGATCCGGCTATTCCGATGACGTGGATCCGCTCGCCCGTGCTGACCACTCCCCTACCCCCGCGCCACGCGGGTGGCCAGGTCGAGCGCCGCGAGCGTCGACGCCGCCTTGTTCCCCGCTCGGTCGTGCGTCCAGAGATGCCGCTCCACGACCGCCGGGCCGCTGCGCAGCGCTGCGGCGACGTACGTCAGGCCTACCGGCTTGTCGAGCGTTCCCCCATCCGGCCCGGCGATGCCGGTGACGGCCACCGCCAGGTCGGCCGCCGGAAAGCGGCCCAGCACCCCTGCGGTCATCGCCGCGGCAACCTCGGCCGAGACGGCGCCAACGCGCACGAGCAGGTCGCTCGGGACGTCGAGGAGCGCCTCCTTCACCGCGTCCGAGTAGCTCACGATCCCGCCGAGGTAGTGGTCGCTGGCCCGCGGCACCTCGGTGACCACGTGCCCCAGCATGCCGCCTGTGCACGACTCCGCGCTCGCCATCCGCCACCCTCGCTGCACCACCGCGCGGCCGAGCCGGCGCGCGGCCGCCACCATGGCAGCGTGGGTCGGTGGGCGTGCGGCCATCGGCGTGCGCTAGCGGTAGTTCGTGAACTGAAGGGCGACCGGGTAGTCGAGCGCCCGCAGATCGGCGATGACCGCCTGCAGGTCGTCCTTCGACTTGGCGGAGACGCGCAGGGCGTCCCCCTGGATCACCGGCTTGACCTTCGGGAAGCCGTCGCGAACGCGCCTGGAGAGCTCCTTCGCCTGCTCGCTGCTGAGGCCGCGCTTCAGCTTGATCTCCTGGCGCACCGTCCCGCCCGACGCGGGCTCGATGCGCCCCCACTCGAAGATCTTCAGGCTCAGGCCCCGCCGCACGGCCTTTGTCTCGAGCAGGTCCTTGGCCGACCCCGCGCGATACTCATCGTCCGCCGTGAGAGTGATCCCGTCCTTGCCGAGCTCGAACCCCACCTTGCTGCCCTTGAAGTCGTAGCGCGTCGCGATCTCGCGGCGCGCCTGGTCCAGGGCGTTCACGAGCTCCTGCTGGTCGAAGTCGCTGACGACGTCGAACGATGACTCTCCTGCCATGTGCTCCCTATCCTTGCTGCGCCGATGACGGCTGCGCCGATGACGGTTGCGCCGATGACGGCTGCGCCGATGGCGGCCTGCGGGATTCTCCCGCATCGTCGGCGCCGATGACCTCGATCCGCCGCGTGACCACGGGAGACCGGCGTGTCGTGCGCGGGTCGAGCGCGCTGAGCGTGACGAGGTTCGAGCCCGGCAGCAGCTCGACCCTCACGCTGAACCGGCCCTCGGCGTCGGCAACCACGCTCGGGTTCTCGGCCAGGCCGCTCACCGATACGCGGGCGTTGGGCGCCGTCACGCCACGGATGACGATCGAGGACTCACGGTGGCCGCTCACGTCACCCGCGGGCTCGAGCACGCGCAGCTCGGGTGTGCGGGCGAAGGTGATCAGCTGGTACGCGAGGTATGCGACGAGGGCTCCGACCAATACGGTGAGGATCGCGGCCGCCACGGCGCCCGGCGCCAGCGCGAAGGCTCGTGGCTGTGGAGTGCCCCCCAGCCGGCGGCGTGCGATGGTGCCGGCACGCTCCACCGCCGGCGCACGCGTCTCGATACGGTAGAGCGCCACCATGGCGTCCGGGTCGATCCCGAGGTACGTCGCGTACGTCCGCAGGAAGCCCCGCGCATAGACGTCACCGGGAAGCTCGTCGTACGCGCCGCGCTCCAGGGCCGACAGATAGCGCTCGCGGATGCGCGTGTCCCGCTCGATCCTTGCGCGGTCCAGCCCCCGCGACTCGCGGGCCGAGCGCAGCATCTCCCCCAGACGCTGCCCCTCGCCGCTCACCGATCGTCGTCGTCGGGTCCGACGTCACCGCCCCAGCCATCGGCGGTGACGAGCACCTCGCGGAAGCGACTACCGTCTGCGGCGCCGACGATCCCGCGGTCCTCCATCTGGTCGAGGATGCGCGCCGCGCGAGCGTAGCCGATCCGCAGCCGCCGCTGCAGGAGCGACGCGGACGCCTTGTCCGAGCGGCGCACGATGTCGATGGCCTGGGTCAGCAGCGCGTCGGCGTCGTCGTCCCCGTCGCCCTCGCCGGGCCGTCCGCCCGGCCTCCCGTCACGCCGCGGCGCGGTGATCTCCGGCCGGTACCGCGGCCCACCCTGGGCGCGCCAGTGGCCGGCAACCGCGTCGATCTCGGCATCGGTGACCAGCACGCCCTGGAGCCTGACGGCGCGCGGGGCGTCGATCGGCTGGTAGAGCATGTCGCCGCGGCCGAGCAGGTCCTCCGCGCCGGTCGTGTCGAGGATCGTTCGGCTGTCGATACCCGACGTCATGGCGAACGCGATGCGACTCGGGATGTTCGCCTTGATGAGCCCGGTGACGACCTGCACGGACGGGCGCTGGGTGGCGATGACAAGGTGGATGCCGGTCGCGCGCGCCAGCTGCGCGATGCGGGTGATCGTCGCCTCGACCTCGTAGGCGCTGATCATCATGAGGTCTGCCAGCTCGTCGATGACGATCACGATGTACGGCATGCGCGGCTGGCCGGCACGCAGCGCCTCGTTGTAGCCGGTGATGTTCCGCACGCCGCGCGCGGCGAACTCGGCGTATCGGCTCTCCATGGTGGCGACGGTCCATTTCAGGGCGTTGACCGCCTTCTCCGGCTCGACGATGACCTCGGTGAGCAGGTGCGGGATGCCCTTGTACTGCGCGAGCTCGACGCGCTTGGGATCCATGATGATGAGCTTGACCTCGGCGGGGGTCGCGTTCATGAGCAGCGAGTCGATGAGCGCGTTGACGCACACGCTCTTCCCCGAGCCGGTGGCGCCCGCGATGAGCAGGTGCGGCATCTTCGCGAGGTCCGCCGTGAAGGGCTGTCCGGCGACGTCCTGGCCGAGGGCGAAGGCGAGCTTGCTGCGCTGCGCGGCCTCGACGTAGGGCCGACTGCCGAGCACCTCCTTGAGCGTGACGAGATCGAACGCCGCGTTCGGAATCTCGACACCGACGTAGGGCTCGCCAGGGATGGGAGCCTCGATGCGGATGCTCCGCGCGGCGAGCGCCAGGGCGAGGTTGTCCGCCAGACCCTCGATGCGACTGAGCTTGATCCCGGGATCGACGTCGAGCGCGTACTGCGTGACGACCGGTCCCTCCTGGATGCGGGCCACCTTCACGCCGATGCCGAAATGGGCCAGCGTCTCGCGGATGCGCTGTCCCTTGGCCGTCAGGTCGAGCTGGGCGGCCGAAGACTCGGGAGCATCGGCCAGCAGGTCGAGGGTGGGCATCTCCCACGTGCGCTCGACGGCCTCGAGCGCGGCATCCGCGCCGGCGGCGGGCACTCCGTCCTCCGCCTCGGCCAGGTGGGCTTCCTCCGTGTCCTCCAGCTCGGCGGCGACCGCGACGGCGCCCGGTGAGCCGTCGGGGGGAAGCGGCGCCGGCGCCGGCATCGGCTTGGACTCCGGAGAACCCCCGCTGATGCTGAGGGCCGCGCGCACGCGGCGCAGGATGACCGGTGGCTCCTCATCGGCCTCCGTCCCTCCCGCCAGTCGCTCGCGCATGCGATCGAGGAAGCCGGGTCGGGTCGAGTCCGGGTGCACCTCGAGGGCCACGTCGCTTCGCGGACGCCGGGCGGCGGCGCGGCGCGCCTCCTGCGCCTCCATCTCCAGTCGCTCGTCCCTGCGGGCGAGGTAGCCCGCCACGAGGTCGCCGATCGTCATGTTGAAGTACAGGAGCAGGCCGACGATCACGAGCAGCGTCAGCATGACCCAGGCCCCCGCGCTCCCGAGCGCTCCGGCAAGGAGGCTGCTGACCGCGAATCCGACCGCTCCCCCACCCTGGCCGGTGGCGACCGCCTCCGCGCTGCCGCCGACCCACAGGTGGAACATCCCAAGCACCCCGAGCGCCACGACCACCGCGCCGCTCGCCGCCATCCAGCGCTCGGCCGGCAGGGTCTTCATCCACAGCATCACCGCCAGCCCGGCGAGCAGCGGGGGCGCGAACGCGATCCCCCACCCCAGCAGCGTGGAGAGGATGTCGTGCCATGGCCCGACGATCGCCCCTGCATCGCGCGCGAAGAGCGCGATCACGCTCAGGATGGCCAGGAAGACGAGGACGAGGGCCGTCGTCTCGCGCACGAAGCGCGCGCTCACCGTGAGCGGCGTCTGCTGCCGACGCCGCGACCGGCGTCGGCGGGTCGCTGTCCTCCGTCGTGTCGCCATCGTGCGCCTCAGACCTCCAGCACGATCGGCAGGATCATCGGCCGCCGCTTCGTGCGCTCGTGGAAGTAGCGGCTCAGGGTCTCACGAGTCTTCGTCTTCACGTAGCCCGCTTCGGCGCTGTGCTCGTCCTCGCGCGGCTGTCTCAGGGCCTCCGCGAGGTGGTCGCGCGCCGAGGCGAGCAGCGCGTCGTCCGGGTCGGAGAGGAATCCGCGGCTCACGAGGTCCGGCAGGCCGACCGGCTGCCCGGTCTTCGCGTCGACGGTGAGGGCCACCATCACCACCCCGTCCGAGGCGAGCATGCGGCGGTCGCGCAGGATGACGCCGTCGATACCGTCGACGGCCGCCAGGCCGTCCACCAGCACGGACCCGCCGACGACCGAGCCCGCCATTCGAGCGCGCTGGCCGTCGTACTCGATCACCTGCGTATTCTCGAGGACGAAGATCTTGTCCACATCGACGCCGGCCCCCTCGGCCAGCAGCCCGTGTTGCACGAGCATGCGGTACTCGCCGTGTACCGGGATGAAATGCCGCGGCTTCACGAGGCCGAGCATGAGCTTGAGCTCCTCGCGCGAGCCGTGCCCGGAGACGTGGCAGTGGACCACCGGCTCGTAGTGGACCATCGCCCCCTCCTTGAACAGGTTGTCGATGGTCTTGGCCACCGCCTCCTCGTTCCCCGGAATCGGGCTGGCCGACACGATCACGGTGTCGCCCGGCTCGATGTTGATGTTTCGGTGGTCTCGGTTGCTCATCCGCGTGAGGCCGCTCATGGGCTCACCCTGCGAGCCGGTCGTCATCACGACCAGCTCCTCCTTCGGCAGCGTCTGCAGCCGGTCCTTGCGCACCAGGGTCCCGTCACGATCGTTCAGGTACCCGCGCTCCAGTGCGATGGCGGTGTTCTGCTCCATGCTGCGACCGATCGCCACCATCTTGCGGCCGTGGGCCCAGGCGGCGTCGATCACCTGCTGCACGCGGCCGATGTTGCTGGCGAAGGTCGCGACGATGACCCGGCCCTGCGCCTCTCCGACCAGCCGATGCAGGCTCTCCCCCACCGTGGCCTCGGACAGCGTGTAGCCGTCGCGCTCTGCGCGCGTCGAGTCGCTCAGCAGGAAGTCGACGCCGCGCCGACCGAACTCGGCGATGAGCCCCAGGTCGGCGCGGCGGCCGTCGGGCGGCGTGTGGTCGAACTTGAAGTCGCCGGTGTGGACGATGGTCCCGAGGCGGGTCTCGATCGCGTACCCCACGCCGTCTGGAATCGAGTGGTTGACGCTGAACGGGGTGATGCGGAACGGGCCGATCACGAACTGCTGCCCGGACTCGATGACGTGGAGCGGCGTCGACTCGAGGAGCTTGTGCTCGCGCAGCTTCCCCTGCACCAGCCCCTCGGTGAGGCGCGTCGCGTAGATCGGGGTGCCCGGGATCCGCGGCAGGACGTACGGCAGCGCGCCGGTGTGGTCCTCGTGGCCGTGCGTGAGGATGATCCCGCGCACTTTGTCGCGTCGCTCGGCCAGGTACGTGACGTCGGGGATCACGAGGTCGATGCCGAGCATCTCCGGCTCGGGGAAGGCCAGCCCGCAGTCGACCACCAGGATCTCGTCATCGATCTCGATGACGGTGATGTTCTTGCCCACCTCGCCGACGCCGCCGAGCGGGATGATGCGCAGGGTGTCCGACATGGAGGCTCCTAGAAGAGGGTCATCTGTTCGGCGTCGTCGGCTTGCGCCTCGGGCGTCGCCGCAGCAGCGGACGCCTCATCCGACTGGACCGATGGCTCGCGCTCGTGGCCGAGTGCCTCGCGCGCCGCCAGCAGCGCGCCGGGCAGGCCGCGAACGTCTTCGAAGAGGGTTTCGCGCAATGAGACCTGGTGCAGTGCCGCTGCCGGATGGTACATCGGGAAGACGTGCTGGCCGCCTTCCGTGCGACGCAGGCGACCGTGCACCGCGCCGATGCGCGCGCCGGGCAGGTAGCGCCCGAGCGAGTGCCGGCCGAGCGTGACGATCACCGCGGGGTCGAGCGCCCGCT
>Ga0326597_10014644_pt1 | contig 10281 bp, 9 predicted proteins | sample RVTome_12_FD_203789 | JGI IMG/M metagenome (GOLD analysis project Ga0326597, IMG submission 203789) | Soil microbial communities from uranium-contaminated site in the Upper Colorado River Basin, Wyoming, United States - RVT100D185 | ecosystem: Environmental > Terrestrial > Soil > Contaminated >...
TCCTTTCACTGAGCGTCCTTTCTCTGAGCTGCTGGCGTACTCAGCGACACCAGGGCTCGAACCTGTGGGATATGTTCTTTCAATCGTACAGCCACCTGAGCACGGAGTCTGAGCGACGATATCTGCTTGAACGCTTTTGGAAAGACGTCACGAAGGATGGCTCCCCTCTCATCCACGAAAACGGGACCGACGTTTCGTTCCTCTACCGTGGCGTCACCGAGTCCGTGAAGCTCACCGGTGACATGACCGGCTGGGCCGATCACTTGCCGATGGCGCGGCTTCCGGGTTCTGACCTGTTCTACATCACCCGGAGCTTCGAGTCCGAGGCCAGACTTGACTACAAGTTCATCCTCGATAACGGCGAGTATATCCTCGACCCAACAAATCCGCGAAAAGCCCCCGGCGGGTACGGAGAGAACTCCGAGCTAGTCATGCCTGAGTTTGTGCAGGCGAAGGAATTGAAAGAGGATCCCTCCCGCCCAAAGGGGATGCTGCAGACGCTCATCCATTTCAGCGAGGTCCTCGGCTATGAGCATGAGATCAGGATATACTTGCCGGCAGATTACCAGATGAGCAATAACCGCTACCCCGTTGTCTACTTTCAGGACGGCTCGGACTATATCAACTTTGCAAGGGTGCCCACGATACTCGACAACGTTATCGAGCAAACCATCCCGCCTGTCATCGGTGTTCTTGTTGTCCCCCCGACAAGTCCTGAACGAAACCGCAACACCGAGTACGGGATGAACAACCTCTACGTCAAGTTCTTTGTGGAGGAGCTCGTTCCATTCATCGACGAGAACTACCGCACGCTCGCAAAGCCCAACCACAGGCTGGTCATCGGTGACTCGTATGGAGGATTGATTTCCCTTTACATCGCATTCAAACACCCGGAGCTGTTTGGGAATGCGGCAAGTCAGTCGGGTTTTGTTTCTTTCGGATCAGATAGCCTCATCCGCGAGTTCCGCAAATCCGGCAAAAAGCCAATCAACCTCTACTTCGATGTGGGAACGTACGAGCGCTCTCTCGGCCAAACGGGGAATCCGGAAGGCGACTTCCTCGAGGCAAACCGTCGGCTTGAGCTTGTCCTCAAGAAGGCCCGGTACGTGTACGAGTACAAGGAGTTCCAGGGCTATCATAGCTGGGGGTGGTGGCGAAACACCCTGCCGAAGATCCTCCACTATTTCTTTGCCTACCGCAGTTGACGTGAAAGGGAAACGCCATCGAAGGCTGAGCGTTGCCGCGACGTTCAAGTATCTGAGCGTCGCATCTATGTTGACCGCGTCAGCAGCCGCGCGTGTTCAGACCCTTGACCAACGGTCCTCAACAGAAGCCCTCGGCGAGCGCTTCGAAGAGTTCCTCGGACGTGTGAAAGCAGCACGCAGTCCGGCCGTGAAGAAGCAGATCGTTGACGAGTACATCGGACAATTGAAGCGCTACGGCCGCGCTGTCATCGAAGACTTAACTGTGAATTTCGTTTATCATGGAAGTGCAAGGCGTGTTGGGGTACCGAGCGACCTGAATGGATGGGATGCAGCCGCTGATACGATGTCGAGAGTTCCGGGAACGAGTCTGTTCTATCTTCCCAAGAGGGTCGACAGGGCTGCGCGGTTCGAGTACAAGATCGCAGTCGACTCCTCGTGGATCCTCGATCCATTCAACCAGCTACAGGCAGTCGGTGGATACGGACCAAACTCGGAGATCTGGATGCCGCGGTATTCACCTCCGCAGGAGATCGGGTATCGTCCGGACATTCCCCACGGCACCATCGACACGTTGTACTTCAAGAGCAGATTGCTCGGCAGGACGCATCCAATTTTTATCTACCGTCCGCCCAGATATGATTCGCTCGCTCAACCTCTCCCTTCCCTATACGTGACCGACGGCGGTGAATATCTCACACTCGCACTAATGAGCATTGTTCTTGATAATCTTATCGCGGACAAGCGCATCTCTCCTGTGGTTGGTATCTTTATTGATCCCCGCACAGATATCCGCGACGCCAAGACGAGCATGAGAATGCACGACTATACGATGAGCGACACGTTCGTTTCGTTTCTGACGACCGAGCTATTGCCGAAGATAAAGGAAGACCACCGGCTTGATGAGCGCCCCGGACAGACCGGAATCATGGGCGCATCGCTCGGCGGCCTCATCGCAACATACGCGTCGTTCAGGCGGCCCGATGTATTCGGACTTTGCGCAGCCCAATCGCCCGCGTATTGGTGGAAGGATGAGGTGATGATCAAAACCATGGCCGGCAGTTCCAGGAGACCGGTCAAGTTCTACATTGACACTGGAACGATCCGGGATGCGCAGGTCCATGCAAGGAAGATGAAACAGCTGCTTGAGGAGAAGGGCTACGAACTCAAGTATGGCGAATATCCCGAAGCCCACAACTGGTCAAACTGGCGGGCGCGGGTGGATGATATTCTTGAGTGTTTCTGGGGGATAAGATGAAGGGAGAATCAAGGACGGAACTCATGGCCCGTCCCCGGAAGCACCAAAAAGTCATTGCGATCCCGACGAAGTCGGAGGAAGCAATCTCAACACCGGACTTATGGTCAAGAGCGGGATTGCTTCGTCGTTTCACTCCTCGCAATGACCATGTGGAGCTTTCAAGAACGACCTCCGAGAAACTGGTTGCGTCCAAGCTGAGTAGCCGCCTCATCAGCATGCTTTCTGTCATAAGTCTCTCGATATCCATCACTCACGCTCAACATCTCGACTCCCTCGCCATCGAAGCTACCGGGCCGTCTCGTGAATTCTCCTACACCAATAAGGAAACGGCATTCTACTACGGCGAAACAACTGCCGAGAACACCTCAAGCTGGCAGGGGTTCAATGTCTTCGGCCATGAATTCCTTGATGATTACGGGCTGTTGGTTGACGGGGAGATATTGCCCCGGAGCTCTGCCGCCAAAGTCACGGTCTACCCGGACTTTCTTACCCGGGAATATCCCGGCGGCATTGTCGAGCAGTTGCGTATTGTGGATGGTGTGGCGTTGTTCGGTGTGATGATCACCTCGCCGAAGCCGATTGAGGTGGGGATCGTTCCCTACTTCACGGATGGAAGGAACACAGACTATTATGAGATCCGGCTGAGCGAAGCAACCGCGCTGGTTGCTCGCAAGAACCATCTGGTGAGGGACGACCGAAACAATTACCCCGCCTGGCTGGCTATACACGGGACGAATTTTGCACCACAATTGCATGAACAGTCACGCGGTGCGCAGTTCTCGCCGGTCATGTTGTATGCCCGCCGCAGCAAGACGCACATCATCTCCTTTGCTGTAGCCGACACCGAAGATGAGGCGCTGAAGCTTGCCGATGGGTATGCCGGGAATGCAGCCAGGTATTTCAACCAGCGCAGAGCACGGATGGAAAAGCTACTGAAGGAAACGGACGTCCGGACGGAGGACGCACGTTTCAACAAGGCACTGGCATGGGCAAAGCTCTCGCTCGACGCGCTCATCATGAACCAGGTGACCAGGGGGATATTTGCCGGGCTTCCATGGTTCAGCAATTATTGGGGACGCGACACATTCATTTCTCTGCCGGGTGCCGCATTGGTAACGGGCCGCTTCTCCGAGGCGAAAGAAATCCTCCGGTCGTTTGCAGCGTACCAGCAGCTTGACTCCACCTCAACCGACTACGGACGCATCCCGAACATCGTCACTACAACCGACAAGTCATACAATACCGCCGATGGCACACCGCGGTTTGTAATGATGGCGCGGGAATATGTCGAGCGGTCGGGCGACTCGTCCTTCATCATCGAGGTCTATCCCGCAGTCATCCGCTCCATCGAAGGGACGCTGAAGCATCACTCCGATGCAAACGGTTACCTCGTGCATGGAGATGCCGAGACATGGATGGACGCCGTAGGTCCGGATGGTCCATGGAGTCCGCGCGGAAACCGAGCAAACGATATCCAGGCACTCTGGGCCCAACAGCTTGAGGCGGGTACTTGGTTTGCCACACGGGTTGGCGATGTCCATTCAGCACGGAGGTGGAACGAAACGCTGAACCGACTCAAGACAAGCTTCGCCCGCGATTTCGTCACCACATCAGGAGTTGTTGACCATCTGAACGCAGACGGCTCGCCGGACATCCAAATTCGTCCGAACCAGATCTTCGCAGCACCGATCCTTGACGACCAGATGAGGGCACGGGTTCTTAAGACCGTTATTAGCCACCTCACCTACCCCTACGGTGTCGCTTCTCTTTCTCAGGATGACGAGAACTTCCATCCGTATCATCAAAACGAACCCTACTACCCCAAGGACGCAGCTTACCACAACGGGATCGTCTGGACATGGCTTCAGGGACCGGCGATCTCCGAGCTTTGTCGTTTCGGGAAGCAGGATCTGGCATATCGGATCACGGAGAATTCCATCCACCAGATTCTCGACCGTGGGGCTGTAGGATCACAATCTGAGTTATTGGACGCTATTCCGAGACAGGGGGAAACCGAGCCCCTCCTCTCCGGCACCTTCTCCCAGGCGTGGAACCTCGCCGAGTTCATCCGGAATTTCTACGACGATTACCTTGGAATTCGGGTGGCACGGTACAACCACCACCTTGTGCTCCGGCCAAAGCTCCCGACTTCATTGGGAAGGGTGAGGGCCACGATCAACCTCGATGGGAGGTCGCTGCCGATTGAGGTCGACCAATCCTCAGAGACACAGAAGCTCGCGATCGATGGAAGGAACCTCAGGGTTGGAGGTACGGCAACCGTTGAGCTTCAGACCAAGAACGGGAGGATCGTGACCACGGTCTTCCGCTTTCCTCCCAAAACAACACTCAGATTGAGTCTGAAGGACACCACTGTAACTTTGCTGGCAGGTGCAACTAAGCTGGGTTTCAATACCACGATATCTGCCCTTCCATCCTATGACTCAATTCTTGAACCATTGCTGCTGACAACGCCTGACCTGCGAGCCGGGCTGAAGGCACTGAAGGGTCCGGACTACCCATTGCTTCCCCATGCGACAGTGAGATCATCAAGCCCTAGCACCAAGCTCCTCGTCGATGCTCCTGACGCATCGGGAGACGATGTGGGGACGGGCCTTCGCCCGCCGGAGGGCTCCGGCCCGCGGGCGGGAGCATACACCTATCCCGAGCACCCTGCCTTCGTGCCCGGAAGCTTCGATATCACCCACTTCACTGTCCGCCATGACGACCAGAATGCCTACGTCCTCCTCAAGTTCAGAGCCCTCTCCAACCCTGGCTGGCACCCTGAGTACGGATTCCAGCTCACGTACGTGGCCATAGCGATAGACCAGGATGGTGTACCCGGCTCAGGCCAGAGACTTGTCCCCCGCAACGCCAACTTCATGCTCGACGAGCGGCATGCCTATGAGAGGCTTGTCCTCGTTGGCGGAGGGGTTCAGATTGAAGACCAGAACGGCAAGATCCTCGCTGCCTATGTCCCATCTGCGGCTGACATCTCAGACCCCCTCGGCGATGCTCAAGCCGGAACAATCACCTTCGCCATCCCCCTTCCCTATCTCGGCACACCGACCGGGAACTGGACGTTTACGGTTCTCGCGGGCGGCCAGGACGACCACGGCGGGTCCGGACTCGGTGAGTTCAGGACGGTGAACAAGAAGGAGGGCGAGTGGAACGGCGGTGGAAGGACAAAGCCGAACGAAGCCAATGTGTATGATGTAGTGGTGACTCAGGCAAAATAAGTATGTTGCAAGTGTTCGATAGAATCGGCTAATTTGGACAAAGAGAGAGATAGTGAGCCCAACCGTCTTCCGGCATAAAGGGTATCGATTTTACTTCTTCTCTCGTGAAGAGACTCGCATGCACATTCATGTTTCATCAACCAATGGTGAAGCGAAATTCTGGCTGGAGCCCACGATTGCCCTTGAGAAGAATTACGGTCTTTCACCGGAGGCTATAACAGAGATACTGACCATAATTGAGGAAAGAAAAGATGAAATCATCGACAGTTGGAAAAGACACTTCCAACCTTGAGGTTTCAAACATCTCAAGGAACGGATTCTGGTTGCTGCTGAACGACAGCGAGTACTTCTTGTCGTTTAATGACTTTCCCTGGTTCAAACACGCCAATGTTGAGTCCATTCTCAACGTAGAGATGCCTCATCCCGAGCACCTGCACTGGCCGTCATTGGACGTTGATCTTGAGCTGGAGTGCATTGAGTCGCCTGCAAAGTATCCCCTGGTGTACAAGCAGCGCAGTTGAGCCTGGCAGACAAATACCAAATTCCCACCTGATAAGGAACCATTCATTTCGCAAACGCACCTGGCAACCCTTGGCGAACTCTAACGCGCCGCATCGGTTTCTCATTCACTCCCGCACAGGTGGCCAAGATGACCACGGCGGCTCCGGACTCGGTGAATTCAGAACGGTGAACCAGAAGGCCAGCGAGTGGAATGGCGGGGGTAGGACGAAGCCGAGTGAGGGGCCTGCCCGCCGCTCCCCTTCTGGAGGCGGGAATGTGTGTGATGTGCTTGTGGCGCCGCCCAGTAGTTAGCCACAAACCACTTGGTTGGATTTCTTGCGATGAAAGCAGTACCTTCATTGGCGAATCGGGTTACCGACGTAGTTTTTTGGGTGCTGTCCGTAGCATATCATGAGTTAGGCACCATTCAATGCGAGTGTATCATTTTCTGCACGCAGATCATGCTGTGAGCGATTTGGCCATGAAGAAGATCAAGTTATCTCGCTTTGCAGACCTAAACGATCCATTCGAACTCCTTGGTGCTAAATTGCGTGACAGGAAAAAGAGACTGGTATTCCGTAAGTTCAAAGCTGGCGTGAACGCTCAGCTCGGCGTGTTGTGCTTCACAAAGGAATGGAGTAACCCCATCCTGTGGAGCCATTATGCCGATAAGCATCGAGGAGTCTGTCTTGGCTTTGACGTTCCGGACAATCTCCTCGAGCCTGTGATCTACGTCTCCAGCAGAAAAGACTTCACCGAAGCCTCCACCCTTAATGGGGTAGGCAAGAAACTCGAACGAATCCTTCTGAGATTGAAGTTTTCCGGATGGGAGTATGAAGATGAGATCCGAATGATCTTGACCTTGGATAAGACCAGGAAGGAATCTCAGTTTCATTACTCTTCTTTCGACAAGAATCTGAGTCTCAAAGAAGTGATTCTTGGACCTCGTTGTCCACTTACTGTTAGAAATGTCCGACTCTTGGTAGACCAATCTGGTAATCAAATTCGTTTGATCAAAGCGAGGCTTGCTTTCAATACTTTTAACGTTGTTGCGGATCGATACAATTGTCGTCCGAGACATTCCAAGAATACTGTGTGACACGTCGTACGTCCAAGGTGTCAAATATTTTCTCGGAATCAAGGGTGAAACTGAACAGGCAATAAGCAAGGAAAAGTATGATTTCTTGCGGGAACATCTGGATGGTTTGAGGGCCGACGCAAGAAAAGAAGCGGATGCTGACTGGGCGAGAGGGGCTGCATACGTGAGGTTTAATGAGTGGCGGGTCTGGACTGAGAAGACCAAACAAGTGCAGTTTAGCAACTATCGGATTGAAAAGAGAACCAAGGCATACGTGGTTACATACAAACGTTTTGTCTTGTTTGATGCGTCAAGCGGTAGAGTAACATCAACCGAGTATCAACCCATTCAATGCTCGCTTCTCTTGTTGTCGCTCTCGCCTGAAGAAGTCACGGTCAGGGTCGAGCCATTCGCAGAGAAAAGGTTACAAGGTCTTCTAGTAGAAGCTCTCTCCGTTCCGCCCAACCGCGAAGTGATCCTGATACCACCGAAAATCGAGGTCGTTGTACGTGGTGGCATTGAGCAACTCGCCGCTCTGACGGTGGGAGATTTCCGCGCAACTGCAGACTATTATTCAATTCTTTCCGATACAACAGGCATGGTGGAAACCGAGATCACTTCCCCGTCGGGAGTGCAGATCGTAAACCGCAAACCCGAACGCCTTCAATACATTATCCGAAAGCGACCCTAAGATCGATGCGGCATTAGCTTTCAGTTCTAACATGCATCTATGCAATATCGAGGGAAAGCGTTCGAGTTGTTCTAGCGAATAGAAATAACACAATGACCTGATAAGAGAAATGAGCCCTCGGTCGCCATCCCATGGACCTTGGTGTAATCACAGGGCCTTTCCAGGAAAATGCAAGTGTGGCGGCAAAGTGTTCTATTGCTGGTGCGACCACGGTAGTAAGTACAGTGTTGATCGATTGGGTGATCCCTGGCCTTTGCACCGTTGTCAGTTCTATTCACCCCGCCTCACATCCAGAGAGATCCGACATAAAGAGAGGCTGTCTCTCGAGAAGAGGCTTGCTAGCTGCCAGAGGCGACGCGAGAAAGCTCTTGATCGCGTTCGCGGGTTCAGCCTCAAGATGCCAGCATCGTCTCAGTCTATCGACGCAAAAGGAATCATTACACAAATCATCAGAAATGTGAACATATACACCCTGTTGAATATTCCGAAGGGTTCAAAGAATTGGGCATTAGACTTGGGTCCTCTAGCTGGTCGCGTGCTGACCGAGGTAACAGTCGTGGTTGAAGGAGCAAACAGGAATGGATTGTCGGAATACCAATTCTATGTTCCCTCTGAGGAGATCAAGTGGTCGGGATTCATGCCAGGTGATAAGATGCGTTTTAAAATCGAGCCAATCATAATCGCTCGCAGGCCGTCGTTGTGGTATTGTAGCAAGTTCTGGTGGAGATAGATTGCGGCCTATCCAGCTTTCGCAAAGGGGAAGGGTTCTTGCTGAAATTGAGGAATGAAGAGAGGTGGCACCAAGCCAACGGCGGGCCGTGTGCCGAAGCAAGGCAAATCTTCACTATCGAGGAAATGCACATACGTGACATCCGATCTGCTTCATTGGCAATCTTAGTAACTGGTTGGTTAACAGCTTTCGGAACCTTGTATAGCGCAACAGCATCGGCCCAAGAATCCCAGATTGAGGGTACGCAAGAAACAATTGTCGACGAAGAGTTTCAAACAATGATGGCAAAAGTTGACACTGCGCAGCTCGAACTCCAGAACGGTCGGCCCGAGCCCTTCAAGGCGCTCTGGTCCCATGCTGACGACGTCACGCTTACGGGCGGGTTCGGCGGCGCAATCGAGAAGGGCTGGGAGAAAATCAGTCGCCGGTTCGACTGGGTTGCCACGCAGTTTTCTGAAAGGCACACATACCCACGAGCGGATTGTGGCAAATGTGTCAGGCAATTTTGCCTACGTTGTCCAGATCGAGCATATCCGCTTCCGCGTTCCAGGACAGGCAAAAGAGTCAACGCGCGACTACAGGGTAACAATGATCTTCCGCCGAGAACCTGAGGGCTGGCGCATTGTTCATCGCCAGGCAGATTCGCAGATGACGAAGCAGGCGCCGCGATGATTGACACCTGAGGACATGATGACTGCAAACGAATTCCGCCGAATGGCCCTGAGTCTCCCGGAGACGAAGGAGGGTGCTCACATGGATCACCCTGATTTTCGTGTGGCCGGAAAGATCTTTGCGACACTTGCCTACCCTGAAAAGGCATGGGGGATGGTGAAGCTTACACCAAAGCAACAAACACTGTTCGTCAGTGCAAACCCCGAATCCTTCGCGCCCGTGAATGGTGCCTGGGGTCGTAAAGGTGCCACAATCGTGTATCTGCGCGTTGTTACCAAAGAAACATTGCGCAAAGCACTGGCTGCGGCATGGACCAACACAGCGCCCAAGCGACTTGCAGCGAGAATACAAGCCTATGTGCTCTGATTCAGGCCATGACGCCTCGGGTCAATTTTATCCCCGGCGGTCACCAACCACTTGGTGACCGACCAGGTCATTTCATTTCAATGTAGCTTTCATGGCAAGACGGGGTCGAACGAATCTCATCGGCGAACACTTCTTCTTCGTCACCACAACGGTGGTAAGGTGGGCTCGCGTGTTCACGGAGGAGAAGTACTGTGACGTACTCATCAGGAACATCAAGCACTACCAAAAACGATACAGGTTTTCAGTTCTTGCTTATGTGATCATGCCGTCGCACTTCCACTGGATCGTTGAAGTTGACCCAGCGTGTGGAACCGTCTCTGACATCATGCGAGACATCAAGAAATTCACCGCCTGGGATACGCTGGAGCTTCTGGAGGGGGAGGGAAAATCCGGACTACTGAACTTATTTGAATATGAGGCGGCAGACTTTCCACGACACCAACGGAAATTCTGGATGCCACGATTTGATGACGAAGTTATCAGGAACCAACGGATGTTTTTCACGAAGCTCCTCTACATCCACAACAACCCGGTCGAAGACGGGCTA
>Ga0326597_10014645_pt1 | contig 10280 bp, 8 predicted proteins | sample RVTome_12_FD_203789 | JGI IMG/M metagenome (GOLD analysis project Ga0326597, IMG submission 203789) | Soil microbial communities from uranium-contaminated site in the Upper Colorado River Basin, Wyoming, United States - RVT100D185 | ecosystem: Environmental > Terrestrial > Soil > Contaminated >...
TCCTGCAGTTGATATTTATCTGCGTTTATCTGCGGCTAATGATTTTTTCTGATTTCTGAAATACGCAGAAGATGTTCGCTACGCGCGACGCGCTCGCAGGTCTGATTCCGGTCTCGATCGTCACCGGCTTCCTCGGTAGCGGCAAGACCACCCTGGTCAACCGCCTGCTCAAGCGGCCCGAGATGAACCGGGTCGCCGTGATCGTCAACGAGCTGGGCGAGATCGGCGTGGACAACGACCTGGTCCAGGTCTCGTCCGAGCAGATGATGCTGCTCAACAACGGCTGCCTGTGCTGCGTGCTGCGCGGCGACCTGCAGGAGACGCTGCGCGATCTGTTCGTCAAGCGGCGCAACGGAGAGATCATCGATTACGACCGCGTCGTCATCGAGACCACCGGGCTTGCCGACCCGGCGCCGGTGATGCAGACGCTGCTCACGGATGCCCTGCTGCGCGACCAGTACCGGCTCGATTGCGTGGTCACGCTGGTGGACGCAGTCAACGCGCCGGGGCAGCTCGCGCAATTCTCGGAGCCGCTGAAGCAGGTGGCGCTCGCCGACCGGTTGGTCGTGACCAAGACCGACCTAATCCCGGAGCAGAAGCTGGCAACCCTCACCGGGCGGTTGCGCGAGATCAATCCCCGGGCACCGCTGCGCGTCGCGTTGAACGGCGAGATCGAGCTCGCCTTCCTGGTGGACGTCGGTCTGCGCCGCACCCACGCCGACCTGGAGGAGGTCGAGCGCTGGCTCGGCGAGGGCGAGGAAGACGCGAGCGGCCACGAGCACCGGCACGACGAGAACGTGCAGTCGTTCGCGCTGCGCTTCGAGCAACCCCTGCCGTGGCCGGCGTTCACGCAATGCATGGAGGTGCTGACCGCGCTGCGCGGTCCGGACCTGCTGCGCGTCAAGGGACTGGTCAACGTCGAGGGGAAGCCGGGGCCGATGGTAGTGCAGGGGGTGCAGCACCTATTCCACCCTCCACTCGAGCTCGCGGCGTGGCCGAGCGAAGACCACACCACGCGCCTCGTCTTCATCACGCGCGGCATTCCGCGCCAGGTCGTCGCCGATCTTTTTGCCGCCATCGGGGCGGTCACACCGCGCGCCGCGGGCGCGAAGGTCGATTGAGTTCCCAGCGTCCGGCGATGCACGCGGGCGAGGCGGTGGCCGAGGCTCTCCGCGAGGAGGGCGTCGAGCGGGTCTACAGCGTCCCCGGCTCCCACATTCATCCGATCTACGACGGGTTGAGCCGGGTGGGTTCCATCCGGATGGTCACCTGCAAGCAGGAGCCGAACGTCGCGCTCATGGCGGACGCCTACGGCCGCCTTACGGGCAAACCCGGGGTGTGCATCGTGACCGCCGGCCCCGGCTGCATCAACTCCATGGCCGGGGTTGCCCAGGCCTACGGTGCGGCTTCTCCGATTGTGCACATCAGTGGCGCCGTTCCCTTGAAGGCCGATCTCGAGGCCTTTCACGGGGTAGACGATCCCGCCTTCATCCACGAGATGTTCAGGAAAATCACCAAGTGGTCCGCCCGCGTCGAGCGCATCGAGGACATTCCGGGCGTGCTGGCGAAGGCCTTCCACATCGCCTGCAGCGGGCGGCCGGGGCCGGTGCACGTCGAGCTGCCCCGCCTGTCGGACTACAGCGAGTTCATCCTGCAGGAAGCCCGCGCCGTTCTACCCGCCTACCAAAAGCTCCCTACCCAGGTCGCCCGGCCCGATCCGAAAGATGTCGATCGCTTCGCGAAGCGGCTCATGGAGGCCAGGTCTCCGGTCCTCGCGGCGGGGAAGGGGATCATCCGCAAGGGTGCGCTGCGCGAGCTGTCGGAGCTTTCCCTGAGGCTGCAGGCGCCCGTGGTGTTCGCCCAGGACACCATTGGCGTCATCCCGGAGGCGCACCCCTTCTTCGCGGGTCACTTCCAGCACTATCGCAGTCATCCGCTCTGCGCCGAGGCGCTCAAGCGCACCGACCTCGTGCTCGCTGTAGGACTGCGAGCTGGCACAGCCGAGCTGACCGAACTTCGGGAGCGCGCCCCCGAGAAGAACCTCATCCTCATCGGCTTCGACGACGGGCCCGACTCCCGCTACTTGGGAGCAGACCAGTGCGTGGCGGATCCCAGGCTTTTTCTCACCGCGCTGCTGGAGCGCCTGGGCAACTACCAGCGGCCCCGCGACGAGGCGCTCATCGGGCGGATGGCCGAGGGCAAAGCAGCCGTCCGCGCGAGCCTCGCGGCCCAGAACGAACCGCACCGGCGCGACCGGCCGATCCACCCGGGCGTGCTGATGGACGCCATGAATGCCGTGCTCGACGACAATGCCGTGGTCGCGAGCGACGTGGGTAACTGCCAGATGTGGGCCCGCACCTTCCGCCGCATCGCCACCCCCGAGTCCTTCATGCAGTCCGGCGTCTGGAACGCCATGAGCTACGGCCTTCCGACGGCGATGGTGGCCAAGATGGAGTTTCCCGGCCGCGACGTGGTGGCCCTCGCCGGGGATGGCGCCTTCCTCATGACCATCGGCGACCTTCCCACTGCTGCCGAGTACGGGGCGAACGTACTCATGATCGTTCTCAACGACGGCGCCTTCGGTCAGACCTTCATGCAGCAGTCGAACCTCTACGGCCATGCCTACGGCACGGCATTCCACAGCCCCGACTTCGCGCAGATCGCCAGGGCCTGCGGGGCCGAGGGCATCCGTGTTTCGGATCCCAAGGATGTCGAAGGCGCGCTGCGCCAAGGGCTTGCCGCGACAACGAGGAGGCCCGCCCTGGTCGAGGTGATGGTGGCGAGGCACCGGTACCTGAAAATCTAGAAAACAAAAATGGAACCGCAGATAAACGCGGATAACAATCAACATTAGCCACAGAGAACACAGAGAACACAGAGAAATAGGGTCGGGTTCACATTTCCTTCCACGGAAAGTGAACCGACCCCATTATTGCTAAGAACAAAGTAAAGGGGCCAGGCGAGCGCTGCGCCGGCGAGGAGTGCACTACGCGTTCGCCTCAAGGGAATCGAACCCTGCGCATTCTTGGCCACGCCTGGGCGCCGGATACATGAAGCATGGGATTGCCCCGGAAACATCAAAGGTTCATAGTGCGCGAACTCGCTCAATGTGAGAGTATCCGGGATCTTGCTGGGCGAGCAAAACATTTCCAAGGAGTCCAATCACATGATCCGATCCTACGCACTGCCGGTTTGCGCTGCCGCGATGCTTGCGCTGGTGCCGTCGCTCGCCGCTGGCCAGATCCACGCGATGGCCAACTACGAGACCAAGTCGGCGGAGTCGCTGAAGGCACTGAAGACGCCGATCACCGCGCCGGCTCGCAAGGAAGGCATCGCGATCATAGACGTTGATCCGAAATCCAAGAGCTTCGGGCAGATCGTGCAGGATCTGCCGCTGCCCGCCGATCTCGTCGCGCACCACATCTTCTATAACCGCGATCAAAGCAAGGCTTATATCACCGCACTCGGGAAGAACGAGCTCCGCGTGGTCAACATGAAGAAGAAGCCTTACCAGATACGGGTCGTCGCGGTTCCTGATTGCAGCGTCGGCGAGGACGTGGTGTTTTCGGACGACGGCAAGCACTGGTACCTGAGCTGCATGGGCTCGCAGGCGATGATCGTCGGGGACGCGAAGACCGACAAGCCGCTCAAGACCGTGAAGGTGGCCGCGCCTTATCCTCACGGCATCGCGATCCACAACGGGATCGACCGCATCCTGCTTACCAGCACCGTTCGCGCTTCCGACCTGGGCGACGCGGGCGAGGTCATCAGTGCGGTGCAGGCGAGCACGGGCAAGGTACTGGGCACCTACAAGGTCTCGAAAAAGCCATCGCCGTCTGGCGAAGCGCCGGTGGAGGTCCTGTTCGTTCCCGGGGCCAAGCCGCCGGTCGCCTATGTCACCAACATGTACGGCGGTACGCTGTGGACTGCCACGTGGAACCCCGCGAAGAAGGACTTCGCGGTCGAGCAGGCGCATGATTTCTCCGCGCAGGGCGCCGGTGTCCCCCTGGAAATCTATTTCAACATGAAGGCCAGCCGGATGTATGTGACCACCGCGAAGCCCGGCCACCTGCACATTTTCGACATCAGCGGCAACCCGGCCAAGCCGAAGCTGTTGAAGTCAATCGCGACGGCCGAGGGTGCGCACCACGTTGCTTTCACCAAGGACTGGCGTTATGCCTACGTTCAGAATGCGCTCCTCAATCTGCCCGGGATGAGCGACGGCTCGATCACCATCGTCGACTTAAAGGCGGGAAAAGCCATCGGCAGCGTGGATACGCTGAAGAACAAGGGCTACAACCCGAACAGCATCGTTTTGCTGCCGCAGTGGAACGGGTTGGCGGGCCACTAATAGGTGGTCGGTTTCTCATTCTCGACCAAGAAAATCAGCCACGCATCATGCGTGGCTGATGTTTTTTGGCTCCCCGAGCTGGGCTCGAACCAGCGACCTGCGGATTACAACGCTTGCGCGCTGGACTATCTCATCACCCCCGGCATGACCCGGTAGGGTGTCGGGCGCTGATGGGGGCTTATTGCCTGGGCTGCTCACCCCCTAGTCTCTGCACCTTCCCGCCTACGACTTGCCCTTCGGCGGGCTTGGCTCAGGATTCTTCCCGAAGGACATTCCCTGAGTTCACCCGATTTTCCTTCACAGGTCACCCTGTGATGCTGCCATCTGACAGTCCGTCGCTCTACCAACTGAGCTATCGGGGATCAAATCTCATACTCTGCGGCCCATCTGATGCCCTTGCTTTGCGAATTCCTGGGCGGCGTAAGCCGCAGTTTTGCCTCCCGCACCAACGGAAGGTCATCTATAGGAATTATATAGACCTTTTCGTTATGGTGCGGCTGTGGAAGCGCGCCAATCTTATTGTGTAGGGCCTTATGGGTCAACGTGGAGTCGGGATCCCTCGCCATCGCGACGCCATTGCGCTACTTGGGTCGGGTCGAGAACCGCAACTGCGCGGCGACGACGGCTTTCACCTGTTCCGGAGATATGCTCAGGATGCAGCGCGGCTCCCCATAGACGCGGCAGCGGTCACCGGGGCAGGGGTTGCAGGCGAAATCATTCTGAACGATCTGATACGGCGATTTCCAGGGGTACCAGACCTGGGAATCCGAGGATCCGAACAAGACGACTATCGGGACCTGCAGCGCCGCGGCGATATGGGTCGGGCCGCTATCGTTGCCAACGAACAGCTTTGCTCCCTGGATCACCCAGACCAGATCCGCGACCGAAGCGTTCTGGACGACCACCGGCGTCGATCCACACAGCTTCTGCACCCGTCCAATTTTCTCCTCCTCGCCGGGCCCGCCGAGCAGCACCACCTGTAGTCCGTGCTTGATTGCGATCTCGTCGGCGATCGCGGCGAACCCCTCCGCGGGCCATTCCTTGGTGTGAAATTTTGAGTTCGGTTGAATGACCGCATAGTCCCGGCCAGAATCCAGACCGGCATCGTGCAGCTTGCCCAGCGCCGACACCCGCCGGGACGGGTCAGGCACCAGACGCAGCGGCGGGATCGGCCCTCGCGGCAACCCGAGGTAATTCAGCCAGCTGATCTGGTACTCGACCGTGTGCGGTTTCCTGTCGGCAGGCTTTCCTCGAGGCACCTCGATGATGAAGTTGTACGCGATACGGTTGCGGAACGTGCTCACTCCGACGCGATGATGGGCTCCGCTCAGCGCGGTCAACCAGGCGCTCGTCACCCCACCATGAAGATTGATGCAGCAGTCGAACTTCGCGGCGCTGATCTGCTTCAGCGCGCCGTATCGCGCGGCAAACACGCCGAGGGCGCTCTTGCCCGATGCCCGTATCGAAATGACGTTGTCGAGGTCGGGATTGTGTCTCAGGACCTCATCGTTCGGAGACTCGACCAGCACGCTCAGGCGAAGGTCCGGCCGCCAGCTCTTCAATGCCGCGTAGAGGGGCGTGGACAGGATGGTGTCCCCAAGCGAGCGCAATCGGATCAGGAGAATCTTTGCGCCAGGGGGCAGACTCTGAAGCAGATCGACCGGCTTCGCTGTGGGAACGGCACGAGGGACCATGGAGGCAGGGCTATAATGCTCCCGGAGGCGCGAATTAGCCATTCTAGTTCAACGTCATGCCGGCCTTCAGACCCATGAAGTGGATCACTCGCGCCGGCCTGATCCTGGTCACGGTCGCGCTGCTGCTTGCCATCGTACCGTTTTTCATCTCGCTGGACGACTACATACCCACCATCGAGAAAGAGGTTTCGGCAAGGCTGAAGGAACCGGTGAAGATCGGCAGCCTGCGCGCAGCCGGATTGCCGCTGCCGCACGTTACAGTGAGCGGCATCACCCTTGGCAAGACCGAAGATATCAAGGTCGGCAAAGTCACCGTGACGCCCGACCTATGGTCGCTGCTCGATGCCACCAAGGTGATCAAGAGCATCGACATCGACGGACTAGTGCTGACGCAGAAGGCAATCGACAAGATTGCGGCGTGGATACCGGCGGATGCGAAACCCGGACAGCCATCGCAGCCGCCGGCTGTCAGGCTGGAGAGCATCAAGCTCGACGATGCGCTCATCAAGCTGCAAAAAGCGACGATAGGGCCGTTCGATGCGCGGTTGAACCTGGCGGGTGATGGCGGCCTCGAAAGCGCTTCGATCGTCAGCCGTGACGGCGGGCTCAAGGTTTTCGTCAAGCCCCAGCGTTCCGGTTACCTGATCGATGCCAGCGCGAAAGGGTGGAAGCTGCCGGTGGGGCCGGAGATCCACTTTGATGAGCTCGTCGTCAAAGGCCTGGCGACACCGAAGGGCGCCAGTTTCAGCGAAATAAGCGCCAGGCTCTACGGCGGAATGGTCAACGGCAGGCTGGTGGTGGGGTGGCAGAAGGGCGTGCAGCTCAAAGGCAGCGCCAACGTCAGCCAGGTCGAGATCGGCGCCTTGCTGAAGGCGCTCGGCAAGCCGCAGAACATGAGCGGGCGGCTCAACGCCAGGCCGGTATTCTCGGCCAATGCCGCAGATCCAGAGCAGATCGTGGATGTGCTGCGACTGGAAACGCCGTTCAACGTGCAGGGCGGGGTCCTGCACGGGGTGGACATTCGCAAGGCCGCCACTTCACTCATCAGCAAGGACGGCGGCAAGGGCGGCGAGACGCGCTTCGACAAGCTTTCGGGCCATCTCAATGTCAATCGCGGGACCCGCCGCCTGACCCGGCTCGACATCGTCTCGGGCTCGCTTTCGGCCGATGGCAACGTGACGATTTCTCCCCGCGACGAGCTCTCGGGCCGGCTCAACACCAGCATCACGGCCGCCTCGGTCGCGGCCGCGGTTCCGCTCAACGTTTCGGGCACTCTCGATTCGCCGCTGCTCTTTCCGACAAGCGGAACCGTGGCAGGCGCCGCGGCCGGCACCGCGGTGCTCGGACCGGGTCTCGGCACCGCGCTCGGCGCGAGAGTAGGGCAGTGGGCCGAAAGCCTGTTCGGGAAGAAGGGGGAATAAAAGAAGTAGCACGCCTGTATACCAGTTTCCGGGGACAGCTTCAGCTGGACTTCAGAGCTTGAGCCTTTTCCGTAATGTTTAATTAGACCGCTGTCAAAGGGCGCCAACGCGAGGCTTCACGAAGCGGTGCTTCGTAGTGATATTGCTTACCAACAGGGGAGGTTGCGATGAAACGATTGCTTCTATCAGGTCTCATAGCCATGTTCTGTATCACGAATTCCGTCGCCCAGGAAGCTGGAAAAGTCGAGAGAAAGGGCACGGCCGCGAAGGTCAAACACGAAGAAGTGGTTTCCGGATACTTAACTGATCTCAACGGCAAGTACAAACTGCGTGTCTCGGAAAACACCTTTCAACCCGGAGGCTATGTAGGTGATCACCACCACGCCGGCCCGGGCATTCGTGTTATCACCGCCGGCGAATTTACGCTCGTCGAGGCTGGTAAAACCAGAATCCTAAAAGCCGGGGACACCTTTTACGAGGCGGGGGATGTCTCAGTAGCGCTTCAAAATAAGGGCAAGGTTCCAGCGGTAATTCTCAATTTTGAGATCCTCGCTGTTGACTGGAAGGGATCATCAAATATACCCGAGAAATCGAAGAAGTAAGGCAATAATCCCCAGCGACCAAAATTGCCCAACTCGAGGAACCAAAGAAACGGCCACGCACCGCGCGTGGCCGTTTTCAAGAAGTGAACAGCAATCGGTAAGATCGGTTTTTGCCCCGTTCACCGTTCGCTGATCACCGTTCACTCAAACGAGGACGCTGGCGATCGCGCGCGCCACGTAATCCACGTTCCGCGAGTTGAGCGCCGGCACGCAGATGCGGCCGCTGTCGATGGCGTAAAGCGAGTATTCCTCGCGCAGCCGTTTCACTTGCTCCCTAGAAAGGCCGGAGTAGGAGAACAAGCCGCGCTGGCGGACGACGAAGCTGAAGTCGAAATCCGAGCGGGCGGCACGGATCCTCTCGACCAGCTGGCGCCGCATCGTCTTGATGCGCTCGCGCATCTGACCCAGCTCCTGGTCCCACAACGCGCGTAATTCCGGCGTCGTCAGCACCAGGACGACGGCCTTCCCGCCATGGGTCGGGGGATTGGAATAGTTGGTCCGGATCACGCGCTTCAGCTGGGAGAGCGTGCGCGCCGCGACGTCCGCGCTCTCGGTGACGATGGAGAGCGCGCCCACCCGCTCGCCGTAGAGCGAGAGCGACTTCGAGAACGAGCTCGAAACGAAAACGACCGGGCAGGCCTGCGCGAAGCGGCGCACCGCGCGGGCATCGACATCGACCCCGTCGGCGAACCCCTGGTAGGCGATGTCGAGAAACGGCACGATGCCGCGCGCGTTGACGACCTCGATGACCCGTTCCCATTGCTCGGTGGACAGGTCGACCCCGGTCGGGTTGTGGCAGCAGGCGTGCAGCACGGCGACGGAGCCCGCGGGCAGCTTGCGCAGGGCCCCGAGCATGCCCTCGAAATTGACGCCGTGCGTGGCGGCATCGTAATAGGGGTAGGCCTGCACCTTGAACCCGGCGTAATCGAACAGCGCCTGGTGGTTCTCCCAGCTCGGGTTGCTGATCCAGAGCTGGGCATTCGCGTTCAGCCGGCGCAGCAGGTCGGCGCCGACCTTGAGCCCGCCGGTGCCACCCAGGGTCTGCACCGTCACGACCCTCTGCTCGCGCACCGCTGCGCTATCGGCGCCGAACAGCAGCTCCTGCACCGCGCGGTCATAGGCCTGAAGGCCGTCGATCGGCAGGTAGTTGCGCGGCAGCGGGGTTTCCGCAAGCTTCTGCTCGGCGCGGCGGACGCATTCGAGCACGGGAACCTTGCCGTTGTCGTCGTAATAGACCCCAACGCCCAGGTTCACCTTGTTGGGGTTGGCGTCGGCGTTGAACGCTTCGGTGACGCCCAGGATGGGGTCGCGCGGCGCCATTTCGACGCCAGCGAGCAGGGACTTGTTCATATTCTTGGGTAGGTGATGGAGTCGCGTGGGTGAAGGGCTGTCAATCGAAACCGCATTTTACCTTTAGTGGCGCCTTGACGTAACAGGATGGATCGCAAACACGCCCGGACGACGGCGAGCTGGCGGCAGGGTGTGTCGCCGTGGGAAAATAAATGGTTTAGCTCAACGCCCATGCCAGAGACCGCTCATTCAAGGCTCAAGAGCCCGGCGGACGTTAATGCCGCCACGACCTTCGTCGGCTTCCCGGAAAGCCCGTACCGTCTGCACGAGTTGTTTCCCCCGGCGGGTGACCAGCCGGAGGCGATCGAGAAGCTCGTCGCCGGCGTGCGCGACGGCCTCGTCTACCAGACCCTGCTCGGGGTCACCGGCTCCGGCAAGACCTACACCATGGCGCACGTCATCGCCCGGCTCGGCTGCCCGGCGCTGATCATGGCGCCCAACAAGACGCTCGCCGCGCAGCTGTATTCCGAAATGCGCGAGTTTTTCCCCGACCACGCGGTCGAGTACTTCGTGTCCTACTACGACTACTACCAGCCCGAGGCCTACGTGCCATCGAAGGACCTCTACATCGAGAAGGACTCGAGCATCAACGAGCACATCGAGCAGATGCGGCTCTCCGCCACCAAATCGCTCCTCGAGCGCCGCGACACCATCATCGTGTGCACCGTTTCCGCGATCTACGGCATCGGCGACCCGGTGGACTATCACAGCATGATCCTGCACCTGCGGGAGCGTGAGAAGCTTCCCCAGCGCGACGCCATCCAGCGCCTGGTCACGATGCAATACGAGCGCAACGACGTCGAGTTCCGGCGCGGCGTGTTCCGGGTGCGCGGCGACGTGATCGACATCTTCCCGGCGGAAA
>Ga0326597_10014646_pt1 | contig 10280 bp, 3 predicted proteins | sample RVTome_12_FD_203789 | JGI IMG/M metagenome (GOLD analysis project Ga0326597, IMG submission 203789) | Soil microbial communities from uranium-contaminated site in the Upper Colorado River Basin, Wyoming, United States - RVT100D185 | ecosystem: Environmental > Terrestrial > Soil > Contaminated >...
GCCCAAGCCGATGCTCGCTCCCAGATGATGATAGACAATCGCCGTAGGAACGTAGAGGCATTTGTAGCCCGTGAGGCGGGCGCGGAAACTCAGGTCGCTGTCCTCGTGTACGATGAAGAAATCCTCGTCGAACCCCCCCAGCTCCTCGAGCATCGAGCGTCGATAGACCGCAGCTCCCGCGCATGCGCCAAAAACTTCTCGCGGCTCAGCATAACGCTCCTCCGGCTCAAGGTGACCGATCTTCCCCGCCACGCCTTCGACGGTATAGAAGTCGCCGCAGGCATCCGCCAGCGAGCGGTCATCGTAGAAAAGCATCTTCGAGGCGCAGATGCCGACCTCGGGATGGCTGTTATAAGTCTTCAAGATCTCCTCGATCCAATGCGGATCTGCCTCGGCGTCGTTATTTATCAGGGCAACGTACTCGCCACGCGCATGGCGGATCCCCGCATTGTTGCCCGCGCTGAAGCCGGTATTCTCCTCAAGGACGATGAGCCTCACCTGCGGGAACCGCCCCCGTACCAGGTCAACCGAGCCGTCGGTTGACCCGTTGTCAACCAGGATGATCTCGGTATCGCCCATGCTCTGCCGCAAGAGGGAACCCAGACATGCTTCGAGGAAGAGTTCTCCATTCCAATTGAGAACGATGACGCTGACCACGATGGAATTCGCTTGATCGTCAGAAGCGGGCTGAAGATTGGGCATAGTTGTCCGGAGGACTTGGAAGGCGATGGACGAGAGAAACGGATGGGTATGATGAAGACATGCCGGTCCTCAGGCCAGATACGTGCGGCGGATGTTGGACCCGGCCGGCTGCGGTTCTAGGGGATCTATTGGCCCGATCCGTCATCTCCGCCTCTGATGCATGCCAGCCTGACCCGGCTGATCAGCCCTTCTGACACGAGCGTTGAAGGCTGCATGGCTGACTGAAGGCGGCCCAAGCCGGCAGCTCGTCCTCGGCCGACAGGCTTCAGGCCTGGGCGCATACGTACTGCGATCCTGATCGATGCGAGCACAAAAGCCTAGCTGCGAGCCGGCGGGTCGCGCGGGTCATCCAGGGGAATCTCCTTCTGCGCGGGCGCGCGTTCCTTCAGTGCTCTCCACGCGGAATAAGCGAAACTCAGCGCAAGCAGACCCCACAAGACCGTCTCCCACCACGCACCGGACGAGCCCAGCAGGCCCAGGCAGAAGAGAGTCAGGCCCCCGTTGATCCCCGCCCGATAGCCGGGCCGGCGCAGCACCTGGCGCGTCCGGGCTCCCTCCTGGCTGGCATGATAATCCGCGAAGCCAATCAGCGTGAGAATGACCGCTAGCCCGAGGATCCACAAGGTGGAGAAGCCTACAGTCCGCCAGGGGATAAGATCCAGGCCTTCCATGGTCCTCCGGAAAGGGCATCGACCTTCGTGCTTTGGGGCTGCGATCTTGCAGTCTGGCCCTGGGTACCCGAGCCGCGCACCAATCCGCGAGTTAGATTGCAGCGACCGGTGGAGCATCGAGGCCCGCAAGGCACGAGCATTGTACTGCAACCAGCCGTAGTCCCTCCAAGGCCCCCAGAGCGCGAAACGCACGTTCGACGCGTAAGATCGAGGCGATTCTCGAGCAGGTCGGCGACACCCCTTGAGCAGCAGGGCCGCTGCCGGCGGGGGAACACGTCCTGGTGGCATTGCCACCGCATTCCCGCCCACATCTCGCCAAGGTCGGCTCTTGTCCGGCCATGGAGGCATGCGACCGGCGCGGAATACGGAGAGCTTCGCCAAGCCTCACAAGCGTGCAGGGGAGCTCGCCTATTGACCCGTGGCCACGATCTATGCTAATGTTCTTGCACCGATTTGATGAGCCGGAGGGAACCTGGCTCGAAGTCAGACGGTTGGTGGGGGCAAGGGAGCCTCGTCTCCTTCAGCCAGAGACAAGAGCTCGATCAGTCCATGTGGAGGCGATGAACCAGGGCGTTGTGCTGGTCGCTCACTGACCTATCGCGTCAGTGAAGCCCTGGGGAGCCAGTAGCGAAACCGGCCACAGGCTGCGCAACAAGCGTGGGCCCGGGGCCGGTTTGTTGTATTCCAGAAAGGAGGCACGGCATGTCAAGCCTCGACACACACCTCCCCTCAGAGAGTTCGCTACGGGGCTCGCTACAAGCGCGCATTCATTGCATCGAAGTCTCGCGCCTCCGCCCAACCCTGGTCTCCCTGTCGCAGCGCTGTGCTCACGTTATCGCAGTCTTCTCGTTGTTGACACCCAACATAGCGTTGTCCGCATCGCCGGCGGTCTCGAGTACGGCGTCTCCAACAACAAAAGCAATATCCCCTGGGCTCAGTCCCGAAAACACCTCCTACCAACCACCGAGGTTCACCCACCCACCAGCGAGGCTCGGGCAGCGCCCGACGGCCGCCTCAAGCCATTCGACCGTGCAGTTCGCCGCGCTCACTGAGACCCCCGTCCCAACCGACGGCCCGCAGTCTCCCCAGCTTCCCTTGACCCTTGGCGAGCAGGCGGTGAACGACGATGTCGGCCCGGGCCTCCAAGCCCCTCAGGCGCAGGCGAGCAGCGACCCCATCCTCGTCGCCGGGGGCGGCGCTGACCAGAGAACTCCTGTTGTGGCCTTCAACGAGACGGACAGTGAGTACCTGGTGGTATGGACGGACAACGCGGCTCCAGAAAGCATTCGAGGCCACATCATGACGCATACTGGTGCGACGGTGAAGGGGGAGTTCACCCTTGCGACCTCGACGGTGGGACCTCCGTTTCTTCCCGAGGTCGTGTTCAACGCGGGCGACAACAGCTACATGATCCTGTGGTCTGAGATCAACGGCGAGGTTATCACGCAACCCTACTTCACTCTTGACGCCTACAACCTTTACGCTTTGCCGGTTTCTTCCGAGGGCACACCACTGGCCGCCGAACCGACCTTGATCACCGATCAGCTCACTTTCTACGGCGGCTTCTTTCAGGGCTACGACATTGCGTACAACAGCACCTCCGATGAATACCTGGTCGTTTGGGAACAGCCACCGGGAGCCATCCTGGGCAATATCGCCCACCCCCACCGGGTGGTCGCCCAACGACTGGGCGCGGGCGCGGGATTGATCGGAAGTAGCGTCGTCCTGAAGATCGGTGTCGTCGACGGACTCTCGCTGGCATACAGCAGCGGAAGCAATGAGTACCTGGTCACCTGGGATCGCTTCCCTGGGAGCCTCAACGTCTACGACCTTTATGCGCAGCGCATCCACCCTGGTACGATGGCCGCGCTTGGTTCGGAGATTTCCCTTGCACAGACGTCGAGGCAGGGCTGGCAGATTTTTCCTCATTCGACCTATGATCCGGATGCAGACGCCTATCTGGTAGGGTGGTTTCATAACTCTAGCACCCAGTTCGAGGCCCCGGCTCACGTGCGGGGTCAATTCATCAAGCCGGGCACTGGCGGCTATCTCGGCCCGAACATTCCGATTATCGATCCCGTCGAAGGGATCACCCCGCGCGCTCCTCATATCGCCTACAGTCAGGTCCAACACCAATACCTCGTTACCGCCGGGGCAGCGACGAATGTACTGGCGCAGTATGTCTCATTCGGGGGATGGATGTCTGGAGCCACGTTTCCGATGGCGACATCGGCAAGCGAACAAACCGTGGCCGCACGGCTTGGCGGTGATGAACGTCACCGATTGTTTCTGTCCGTCTGGGTCTCCGCAGGAGACATTTACGCCGGCTTCCTGGGCAACCCGGTCATCCCCGAGGGCGGTGTCCTTTCGTCGTGCAGCGATGTCTGCCTCGCCGCCTACAATGCCACGCAGCGCAAGGCAGCCAAGCCTATCAACACCCGCACCGGAGGCTACGACCTGGCGATAACGGACCTGTCCGTCTCCACTCCCTCCGGTCCCCTGGTCTTCGAACGATCGTACTCTTCTCTGGCCATTGACCTCGACTTCGGGGAGCTCGGTTTCGGGTGGACACACAACCACGCTGTCCGCTTGATCTTCCCCACCGATCCCGACGGCGAGCCCGGCGTGGTACTGTTCAAGGCCCAATCCGCGAACCGTTATGAATTCATCGTCAACACCGACGGTACATACACGCCGGCCCCGGGCATGGGGGGCTCCCTTACGCGTCAGGATGGTCCCCCAGCGAGCTATGCCCTGGTGGATGAGCGGCAGAACACCTACCAGTTCGACGAAGAGGGGAGATTGCTCTCGTGGACCGATCCCTTGGGGCACTCTCTCCTCTATAGCTATGACATTGGCGGCCGCCTCATCACAATCGAGGAAGAGACCGGTCTGCGCCACCTGGATCTGAGTTACGACGATCAGGATCGGCTGATGGTCGTCGCCGATCACGCCGGTCGTCAGGTCGCCTTCGCTTACGACGGGGTGGGCGATCTCGTTTCCGCGACGGATGTGCTCGGTCAACTGTGGATATACTCTTACGACGCTGAGCATCACCTGACGCAAGTGACCGACCCGCGCGGTGTTGCCCAAGAACGTACGGAATTCGACGGCGAAGGCCGCGCCGTGCGTCAGTACAACGGGGCGGACGAGCTGGTGGTCGACATCACCTACAACCCGGACGGCACGACCACCATCGTCGACGCTCGCGGTAACGCCTCAACCGACGAATACGATCCACGCCAGACGCTCACCGGGGGAACGGATGCCCTGGGTGGGACAGAAGCCAGGATCTACGACGTCAACTTCCGGCCGGTTTCGATCACCGACCAGGGAGGGCGCACGACGACGCTCACTTGGAGCGCCGATGGCGCCAACCTCGCCCAGGTGGTCGACGCCGAGGGCCACCAGACCGACCTGACGTACGACTCCCTCAACAACCTGACCGAACTGGTCGACGCGCGCGGCTTCCTGACAACCTACACCTACAACGGATCGCGCCTGACCAGTTCGACCGATGCGCTGGGAAACACGACCTCCTACACCTACACGCCCGAGGGCTTTCTCGCGTCCGTGACCGATGCGCGGGGCAACACGACCAGCTACACCTACGACGATTCGGGGCAGCGCACCTCCATGACCAACGCCCTCGGGGCGACTTGGACTTACACCTATGATGAGCTCGGCCGGTTGGTTGGGACCTCGGATCCGTTCGGTCGCGTCGTTCTAAACGAGTACGACAACGCGGGGCGCTTGATCCGAACCACTCGCAACTATGACCCCGATGAAGACCCGAACGGGGACAACGAGTACAACATCGTCACTGAGTATGCCTACGACCAGGTCGGCCAGCAGGTGGCCGTCACCGACACCTACGGCCGGATCACGCATTACGAGTACGACGATGCGGGCCGATTGATCCGGACCGCGGATCCTGCGGGAAACGAGACCTTCAACGCCTACGACGAATCAGGAAATTTGATCGCCACCACCGACGCGCTCGGCCGGACGACCACCTTCGGCTACGACGAGCTGAACCGCCTGATCGGCATGACGGATCCCATGGGAAACACGACGAGTACCGCGTACAACCCGGACGGCACCCTCGCCAGTCGGACCGACGCTCTAGGCGGGACGACGACATACACCTACGATGACTTGAAACGCGTAGTTGCCGTCACGGACGCGCTGGGGAATACGGCGACGACGTCGTACGACGAGGCCGGCAACGTGATCGCCGCCACGGATGCCCTTGGCCGCACCACTAGCTACGAATACGACGCATTGAACCGGTTGATCCGACAAACGGACGCGCTGGGCGGCATCACCGAATATTTCTACGATGAAGTCGGCAACCGCATCCAGACCGTCGACGCGAACGGACATGCGACCACCTACACATACGATGCCTTGAACCGCCTTGTGTCTGTCACCGACGCACTCGGGAACGCAACCACCTACAACTACAACGCAGTCGGTAATCGCACCCGGGTCACCGATGCCAACGGCCATCGTACCTACTTCTTCTACGACCCATTGGGCAGGTTGATCGAAGTCGACGATGCTTTGGACAATTACACCGAGACGGCCTACGACGCCCTGGGCAACGTCATTAGCCGTTGGGACGCCAACGGCAACGCTACAACCTTCACCTACGACGTGCTGAACCGCCTCATTCAAGAAATCAACCCTCTGGACGGGGAGACAGGGTACGCCTACGACGCGGTCGGCAATTTGGTGGGCATAACCGACGCTAACGGCAATACGACGGACACTTCTTACGACGAACTGAATCGAGGGATCGCCGTCACCGATCCCAACGGCAGTACAACGACCATGTCGTACAACGCGCTTGGCAGTGTCCTTTCCACGGCGGACGCCCTCGGTAACACCACGACCTACGGCTATGACGCCCTTAACCGACAGGTTTCGGCTACCGACCCTATGGGCCATACGATCGAGTACGTCTACGACGCGGTTGGCAATCGAGTCACGATGACCGACGCCAATGGGATTTCGACGCGCTATGAGTACGATGACCTAAACCGATTAACGGCGGTGATCGAGAACTTCCAGGGAGGGGCAGAGGCCGATACCGAGACTAACGTCCGCACGGAGTACGCCTATGACCTCGTCGGAAACCGGTTGACCATCCGAGATGCGAACGATCATGTCACAACCTTCGTTTACGACAATCTGAACCGGCTCGTGGGGGAGACGGATCCCCTCGGAAACACCACCGTGTACGAGTTTGATGCCGTGGGAAACCGCCTCTCGCTTACAGACGCCGAGGGGTTCACCACGTCCTTCGACTACGACGCGGTCAACCGGCTTACGACCATCGACTACCCCGACCCCGACGTGAACGTTACCTTCGCCTATGACCCTGCCGGGAACCGGCTGGGGATGACCGACGGCGTCGGATCGACCACGTGGACCTACGACCCGCTCAACAGGGCCACAGAGATCACCGACCCCTTCAACGCCACGGTGAGCTACGGCTACGACTCCGTGGGCAACCGCACGGAGCTCGGTTATCCGGACGGGAAGGTAGTCAACTACTCCTATGACGGCGCCGGCCGCCTGGTCGAGGTTCTTGACTGGGAAGGCCAGGTCACGTCCTACAGTTACGATCCGGCAAATCGACTGGAGACGGTGGCACTCCCCAACGGCGTAGTCTCAACCTACAGCTACGACGAGGCCGGGCAGTCGAGGAACCTGACGCACGAGGCCGGGTCGGTAATCCTCTCCTCGTTCGAGTACATATACGACGCCGTGGGGAACCGAGTCCAGGTTGTGGAGACCCTGCGCCAGCCGGGCTCGCTTCCTGAGTATCGGCTCTTCCTACCCCTGGTGTTGAACGGAGCGCAAGGAGAGGGGTCCGGGTTTGGCAAGGGTGAGGCGACTCCCACAGCGGCAGCCGCGACGTCTGTAACTCCTTCACCCGCCACAATGGTCTCTTCGACGTCCGAGCCGACGGAGACACCCTCTCCCACGCTGGCGCCGATGGGAACCTGGACCCCGTCGCCCTGGCCGACTGAAACGGGGACTCCGGTCGCGACGCCGACTGCCACGACTCCCCCCGCACCATCGGCGACCTGGACGGCAACACTCGCATCTGAAGGGACACCGACCATCGAACCAACAGCTACCTTGGCGGATTCCGCCGCGGCGAAGGGCCTCCCCGGCCTGGCCGCACACGTGCCGGCCAGAGGCCAGCCCGCCTCAATACTGCCGGTCGAAGTCATCACCCGCACCATCGACTACAGCTACGATCCGCTGTACCGTCTCACCGCCGCCGACTATGACGACGGCACCTTCTTCCACTACACGTATGACGGGGTCGGCAACCGGCAGACGCAGGAGACCCAGGCCGGGACGGACACGTACGTCTACGACGAAGCGAATGAGCTGATCGAGGTCAATGGTGTGGCGTTCGGCTGGGACGACAACGGCAATCTCAAGAGTGACGGTGTTCGTACCTACAGCTACGATCACGCCAATCGTCTTACGTCCGTCGTCCATGGGGCCGACATCTACGACTTCGCTTACAACGGACTCGGCGACAGGATCCTGCAGAGCGTCAACGGCGATACTGTCGAGTACACGCTCGACCCTTCGACTTCGCTCAGGGCAGGCCTCCAGGCCGGCCTGACGCAGGTGCTCTCCGACGGGACGAATACGTACCTGTACGGTGCGGGTCGCATCGGCGAGCAGCAGCCGGAAGGCTGGCAGTACCATCTCGGGGATGCGCTGGCGAGCGTCCGTCAGCTTGCCGATCCGACCGGGGCGCCGCGCGCCACGCAGGGCTACGCTCCCTTTGGGGAAGTTCAGGACCCGGCTGGGTCAGCTTTCAGCAGCTACGGCTTCGGCGGAGAGTGGGCCGACAAAAGCGGTTTGGTTTACTTGCGAGCTCGCTATCTCAGCCCATCACAAGGGAGGTTCACCCAGCGAGATTCTTGGGGAGGGCGTATACAGCAGCCATACTCCCTGAACCCCTATCCGTATGCCGCATCGAATCCGATAAACGTCAGGGATCCCTCCGGCCAGTGCTGGGACTGGTCCCCGCAGGAAGGCCTGGTGGAGCGTATTCCTCTTGCGCCCTCCGACGGCCCATGTCCCGGGTCACTCATCGAAGGGCCCGACGGCGAATTCGACTTCTCCAGGGTCCTCTCCGAAGGCCCATTCGAGTCTCTGTTCGACTCGGGGGTGCTCGAGGCATGCGCACTTCCCACGGCTCCCATGTATTGGATCGGAGCGGCGCCTGGCCCACTATGGGCCGCCGTGGAGTTCGTGAGAGAAGCGACCGTCCAGGTGTATTTGTCCGGTGCGCAATTCATGACGACATCCCCTCCCACCCCACCCATCCTCAACCTCCCCATTTTTGTGACCGCCAAGACGGTGGAGGCCCTCTCCTGGGACACAGTTCGTGGGTCATACCCTGAGGTCATCGGGAGTGTAGGCATCTCGTTCGGCGGACCAGAATCCGGGGTATCCGTGGTGCTGAGGCTTTCAGATGTAAGAGGCTTTGGTGCGAGCGTCTCGCTGGGTGTGGCCGATTGTGCCGTCTCGATAGGGGCGGTCACCTTCCAGCTCTCCTGCCTGGGACACGCGGTGCAATTCAAGCTCGAGAATCTCGTCCAGCGCCAGACGTGGATTGCCCAAACATCTCGTATCGCTGATGAGGGAGGATACATGGCCTTCGGCAGGAGATTCGCTTTCCCTGGCGTGCCCTCCGATCAACTACACTACTATGTCATTCAGACGTCGTACGACAAAGATTGGTTGGCGAGATGGTACCCGGGGGCGAGGGTCCTCGAGCAGGGTTACCCATGAGATCGGCGGGCCGTCGTTCGCTCGTTGTCGGCATCGCTAGCTTGATTCTCGTTGCGTGCGTTAACGTGGAGATCGCGCCTTCCCAATTCCCCTACGAAGCCATGATCTCGGCAACCGACCTCGGAGCGGGTTGGCAGGTCGAACAGACCAGCTTCCCCCGGATCGATGGTGCGGTGTCGGCGTATAGCCTGACGCTTCGCTACGGCAGTTCCTCGGATGCGACGCAGCCTTCCCTGGCGCACCAGCTCGCGATCTACCCGGACAATGATAGCGCGGTGACAGGTTACATGAACTTACACGATGAGTTCAACCTGGACCGCCCGTCTGACCCGATCATCAGCATTCGCCCCCAGTCGGCAGACGATCTCGTGGATTCGCACTGCGAGCGCGTCACCATAGATGGTCAGTCAAGAGTCTCCTGCATCTGGATCCAACAGCATCGCGCAAAGGTGACCCTTGTCAACGGGCTGCTCGATGAAGAGCATCTAACCTTGGATAAGTTTATTCAGCTTATCCAGGTCATCGATGTCAGGCTCAGTGGGGCGCGTACGGGTCAGTCGGAGGCTTAACCGGACGAGGGCCGGCGTCAGCCGGAGTCCATCCTCACCTTGCCCAGGAGGATTGTAGTCAGGGGGAGTGTTATGCACCCCACGGCCGCATAAGTTGCGACAAGCGTGGGCCCGGGGCCGGTTTGTTGTATTCCAGAAAGGGGGCACGGCATGTCAAGTCTCGACACACACCTCCCCTCAGGACGTTCGGCGGCTAGCGCGGAACAGGCGCGCGCTCTTCACCTTCGGATCCTCCGAATCCGTCGAAGCCTGCGGTCCCTGCCTCAGCGCAGCGCACACGCAGTTGTGGTGCTGTCGTTGCTGACCCCGCATGTGGCTGTGTCGGCGCAGCGCGCCGCGCCTGACGAAGCGGATCGTGTATCCCGGGCCCCTGCCTCAAGCGACACTCCTCGTCGTGCGTCGTACCGACCCCCCCGGTTCGTCCATCCGCCGGCGAGGAGCGGCAAGCGTCCGGCGCCGTTGTCAAGTTTCCCAACATCTCCGTCATCAACACCCACGGTCA
>Ga0326597_10014648_pt1 | contig 10280 bp, 6 predicted proteins | sample RVTome_12_FD_203789 | JGI IMG/M metagenome (GOLD analysis project Ga0326597, IMG submission 203789) | Soil microbial communities from uranium-contaminated site in the Upper Colorado River Basin, Wyoming, United States - RVT100D185 | ecosystem: Environmental > Terrestrial > Soil > Contaminated >...
CGAACGGCGCCTTCATGATGCTGCGCATGCGCGGCAACGTCGCCGCGCAGGCAGAAGGCGTTCGAAAGGCGCTGCAATCGGTGATGCCGGGGCAGTCGTACGTGAACGTGCAGCCGTTCATCAACGCGGTGGATGGTGCGCGCCGCTCATGGCAGCTCGGCGCCACGTTGTTCGTCGCGTTCGGCGTGCTCGCGCTGGTCGTGGCGGCGGTCGGGCTGCACGGTGTCATTGCGTACAACGTGACGCAGCGCATGCACGAACTGAGTGTGCGCGTCGCGCTCGGTGCGCAACAGCCCGACATCCTCGGGCTGGTCGTCGGTCAGAGCGCGCGGTTCGCCCTCGCGGGCATCATCGGCGGGTCAGCGCTCGCACTGTTTGCGAGCCCTTGGCTGCAGCCGTTGCTGTTTCGTCAGTCGGCGAAGGACCCCGTGGTCTTCGCGCTGGTTGCGGGGGTGATGTTGGTCGTGGCGCTGATCGCCGCGGCGAACCCTGCGCTTCGCGCGGCGCGCGCGGATCCGAATCGGGCACTGCGTTCGGAGTAGTTGATCGGTCCGTCTGGCGCAGGCAGCGGACGAGTTGGTACGGGCGGTGCGGATTGCGAACAGGTGGGAACGAGCGCACCGTCCGTGAGGATCGCCGTCAGGCTACCGCGCGTGAATGCGGAACGCGCGTACAATGGGCACATCCTCTTGCGTCGCAGCCCTGCTGATGACGACGTCGCCAAGCGCGGCGAGAAAGTCTGCGGTGGGTGGAAGTGAGACCGTATACGCCGGCCCGCGCCAAGGGAACACTGTCCACTCGGTCCGCGCCTCGCGTTCGGAAGGGGCGTTCCTCTTCTCCAGGCCAACCCAGACCGCGCCGTCGCTCATGCATCGCACGGTCCACAGTACCGATGCCCGATTCGGGAGGCTTGAAATGTTGCGCACCCCACCGCCGCCGAATCGGCGCGCATCGTCGAGCACGCGGGGATTCGTGCGAATCCGCTCCAACAATGCGCGCTGCTCGTCGGCGCTGATCGTCGCTCCCGTGATCCCCAGCTGCGCCGATCGGGAAGCGCTCAACCCGTTCGATGCAAGCGAATACCAAGTCACCGTCCCGCTGTAACCGTCAGCGAACACGGCGGCGCTATCACCACAGGTCGTCCACCCGCCGCCGTATCCGAGGCCGGTCGACGCGGTAGTACCACGGCCGTTCGACAGCTCGACTTGGACGACGCCCTGCCTGTAGCGAGCGATCGTGTCGGTCCGTGCCGCACCGGCTTTTCGGAGCACGAGGTAGAGGTCTTCCGAGAAAATGAGGCGACCGGACGCGTCAACGGACCCGACATCTGTGCGAAGTCCATAGCCGAATCGCAGCGGCGTACTCCGGTACAGCCCAATATCGCCTTCGAACGCCGGCAGAGCCCGCGTCTCAACCGTCCGGCCGTCGAGTGTGAATTGCACCACACGATTCTGCCGCGGGTCAACGATGCGTACGCCATCGATGCCGACGCTCATGCGCAGTGTCCGGCAGTCGCCGAACTCGCCCGGCCCGCCTCCAGATCGGCCGAACCGGCGGATGAACCTGCCTCCCTTCGTGAAGTGCTTCACCGTACACTCACTGGCATCTACGACGTAGATGGAGCTATCCGGCCCGAACGCTGCCGTCCCAACGGTACCAAAGGTGCCTCGGGCAAGGTCTTCCTGAGGGTCGGCGCCAATGGCGAACGTCGGCACAAGGACGCGGCGTGGAGGTGGCGCCTGAGCAGCGCCACCTCCGACCGGCACAAGGCACATGCATGACGCGAACCCGACAATCACACGAACGTCTGACATCGCGAGTTCCTCACGACCTTGACCTCATCCGGGTTCATCATAGAGGTACGCCGGACTCCAATGCAAACCTCGCATCCGGCCACCAACCTCGCTATTCTCCACCACGTTCCCAATCCAAGGATGCCCCGATGAACCGTGCCAAGCCCATCGTCATCACGTGCGTCGCCGCCGCCCTGTTCGCAGCGACCATCGCCTGGATCCGCCCCGACTCCAACGGAATGGTGCGCGGCGCACCTGACGTCAAATCCCTCGGCCAGCTCGCATTCGGCCCGGGCAACGTCCTGTTCGTCGGCGACAACGACGGCGCGCAGATCCACGCCATCGAACTGCCTGACGCCGCGGGCGCGGGCGGCGCGATCGAACTGACAGGGCTCGACGCGAAGGTCGCACAGGTGCTCGGCGCCGCGCCGGCCGACATCACCATCAACGACATGGCGGTGCATCCGGCATCGCGAAACGTGTATCTCAGCGTCACGCGCGGCCGAGGAGCCGACGCACGCGCGGTGCTGCTCAAGGTCACGCGTAACGCCGCGCGGCCCATCGAAGAGGTGTCGCTGGCGAACGTGAAGTTCTCCACCGCGGCCATCCCGAACGCGCCGACTGATAATCCCACGGCGCGCCGCAACCCGCGCACACAAACCATCACCGATCTCGCCTTCGCCGACGGCCAGGTATGGATCGCGGGCCTCTCCAACGAAGAGTTCGCGTCGGCGTTCCGTCGGGTGGCGTTCCCCTTCGCGAAGAACCCCGAGACCACGACCCTCGAGATCTACCACGTCTCGCACCGTGCGAGCGAAACGCGATCGCCGGTGACGACCTTCGTCCCGATGCGCATCGCCGGCAAGTCGTACATCGTGGCCGGCTACACCTGCACGCCGATCGTCGCGTTCGACGCCGAGTCGCTCAAGCCGGGTCAGCACGTCAAGGGCCGCACGGTTGCGGAACTGGGCGCCGGCAACACGCCGACCGACCTTGTGTCGTTCACGCGCGATGGCAAGGACGTGATTCTCGTGGTCAACAGCCGCCATCCGCTGATGCGCATTGATGCCAGCGACGTCGCGGCCGGCCCTTCGCTCACGACGCCAGACGGCGAAGGCATTGCGCGCACGGCGCTCACACAGCCGGCCGGCATCACGCAGATGTCGGATCTCGACGCGCAGCACGTGGTCGTGATCCAGCGCGGCGCGAACGGCCTCGACCTGCGGTCGATCACGAAGTCGACGTTGTAGTCCCGTGAATCGTTGCGCGATCGCGTGCGCAATCGTGTTTGGCGTCCTCGCCTGCACGCCAGACACGAACGGCCCCGCGCGCCCCGTCGTGATCGCGTTTCACACAAGCAGAACCGCCGACGCGTTCGGCGCGGCCGACGCGCGGCCCGTTGACCCGGGCGCGCTCGCCGAGCTTGCCCGCTCGCAACCAGACCTCGCCGCGTGGCAAGGCATCTTCGCCGTGTACGTGGGCGACACGACCAGCCTTCCGATGCTGGGGCATTACCAGGTCGTGCACGATACTCTGCGCTTCATACCGCAATTCCCGCCACAGCCAGGCACCACCTATGCGGCGCGGTTTCACGGGGCCGCACTGTACGATCGCATCGGACGGCGCGCCCCATCACTCGGCAGGGCGCACGCCACGTGGCACAGTGTGGCGGACACAACGCCGGGTTCCACGGTCGTGCTCGCCGCCTACCCGACCTCCGACGTCCTCCCTCAGAACCTCCTGCGCATCTACGTGCAGTTCTCCGCACCGATGTCGCGCGGCGACAGCTTCCGGCGAGTCCGGCTGTACGCGGATAACGATTCGCTTGTCGAGGATGCGTTCTTCACAGCGGGAGAGGCTGTCGAACTCTGGGATCCCGACAACACGCGGCTCACACTGCTCTTCGATCCCGGCCGCATCAAGCGCGATCTCCGTCCGAACGAAGAAGCAGGTCTGCCGCTGCAGCAGGGCCGCGCATACCGACTTGTGATTGACAGCCTGTGGCTCGACGGAAATGGACGCAGCCTCGCCCGCGGCTTCGAGAAGCGCTTTCGCGTTGGACCGCTGGATCGCGCTATTCCGCGCACCGCAACCTGGACCGTCACTCCGCCACCCGCCGGCACTCGCGACCCGATTGTCCTGACGTTTCCCGAGCCGCTCGATCGCGCGCTGCTGTCGCGTATGCTCACGGTCCGCATTGCGAACGGCGAAAGCGTGGCCGGCGAAGTCAGCGTCGCGAAACTCGAACGAGAGTGGAGCTTCCGCCCGCACGCGGCGTGGAGCGCCGATTCGCACTACGTCGAGGTCGATGCGGATCTGGAGGACCTCGCAGGGAACAGTCTGCAAAAACTGTTCGACGTGGCGCCCGGCGACAGCGGAGCCCTCGGAGTCACGACAGCGACGGTGCGCATCGGCTTCGTCCCTCGCAGCCGCTGACACTGCGTGAACCGCGCCGCCGAGTTGCGGTGGGCGTGCATTGCCGCCAGCTGCGCTGCGTGCGCGCTCGGCTTCGCCACACTGTCTCCAGTCCCGGTCGGCGCGTTCTGGGATGACGCCGTCTATGTAATACTCGGCAAAGCCATCGCCACCGGCGAGGGCTACCGATACATCCATCTGCCGGGCGAGCCGGCCGCAACGCTCTACCCGCCGCTTTGGCCAACGCTGCTGTCATTCGTGTGGCGCGTGTCGCCGGAGTTCCCGGAGAACGTCCGGGTGATGCGGCTGATCAACCCGCTGTTGCTCGGCGTTACAGCGGTTGGCGCCACGCTGCTTTCAACGCAACTCGCACGCGTGCGACCGTGGATCGCCGCGTTGGCAGCCCTCGCGTGCATCTCGGTTACACCGACGCTGATGGTGAGCTCGGGACTGATGTCCGAACCACTTGGAACGGCGCTCACGGCGTTCGCACTCATTGCCGCCACGGCCACAGTCATGCGCGGCGGTACGCGCGAGGGAGTCGCCGCGGGATTGCTGGTTGCGCTCGCGGTGCTCGCGCGCAGCGTGTCGGTCGTGCTCAGCGCGAGCCTTGCCGTCGGCTTGTTCTGGACGCGAAGCCGGCGTGCGAGCGCGGTTTCCCTTGCAGTCGCGGTACCACCGATCGCGAGCTGGTTCCTGTGGAGCACCGTTCGCAGCGATGAACTGCCGGCGGCCATCGCCGGGAGCTACGGCTCGTACGCACGCTGGATGCTCGGCGCGTACGGTGCCGACCCGCTGCTTGCGATCGAGGTTGCGCAGACGAACGCGGCCACGATAATCCGCGAACTGGGCATCGTCGTCTTCGGAGTGCTGCCGGCGGCCGTGCGTCCGATGCTGACGGTGTCGCTGGTCGCGCTGACATTCGCGTGCGCGCTGACTGCGGGCCGCCGCGCGGCGCCGCTCGCCGCGACGCTTGGCGCCTACGCCGCGCTGGTACTCGTTTGGCCGTACAACCCCGGACGCTTCGTGTGGGCGTTCCTGCCATTCGCCGCAGTTGCACTGGTCGCGGGGCTCTCGGCGGCGAAGCGGCGACTCCGCCACCGCCGCTGGCAAATGACCGGTGTGCGCGCAGCAATCGGCCTGGCCGCGCTCGCCGGTTTCACGCTTGCTATCGGCGATGTGCGCGGACTGCGCCACCGTGCACATGCCAACGCCCTCGAGCGAAACGCGCAGTCAGTACTGACACCGCTCGCGTGGATCGAACGCAACACCGCCGCAGCCGATACGATTGCCACCGACCTGCATCTATACGCACACCTCTACCTCGACCGCATCGCGGTTCCGTTGAGCACGCTGACTGCGCGCGAGTACCTGCATCCCAAAACGATCGATGAGATGCGCGCCGAACTTCGCTCGATTGACTCCGTATTCCGGCCTGCGTGGTTCGTGGCGAGCGGTGGCACCGCGCAGTCGAGCGCGCTACGGGCGTGGGCCGCCGTCGAACCAAGCCGGTTCGTCGCAAAGCTCCCGCTGCCCGCGGGAGGCGTCGCGCTACGGACGGTGCGCTGACCGGGCGCGTTAGCAACCCCGCGTGCACACCACGCGGCCGCCCTGCGAATATGCGGCACAGTCGTGCCTCAGCTATCTTCACCCGGCGCAGCGATCCCTCGACTTGTTGCGTCGTGGCCAGGGAGCCCTCTCACCTCGATAAACCATGCCAATTGCTCCGCTATCCGCAGCTGGGGTGCTGCTCGCGCTCAAACGGGGACGGACGTTCGCGGCCGCCGTTGTTGTTGGACTTGGCTTCTGGGCATTTCTGCGGGGGTCATGGGCGCTGGTCAACGCCGGACCGGGCGTCATGGCCGATAGGGCGCAGTGGGCCGAGCTTGTCGGCGCGGCGCCACGTATTCTCGAGGTAGCATTTTGCCTGGTGGCTGGGCTTGCGCTCGTTTTACTGAACGTCATGTTGGAGAGCCGTAGCGTGCGCAGGGCAGCCGGCGTCGGCGCGGCCTTTGGGGTGTTGGGCGTGGCTGGAGTGACGCTCGCCGCCTTTGTACTTGGCGCTACAGTTGGTCGTGGACTCGCCTTGGCTGCCGCCGTCACAGTTGCTGGCACCGCGGTGGCGTCCATGGCTGCTGTGTACTTGGGCCCCCCGAGGGTGTTGGCGGGCGGGCGCGAATAGGGGCCGGCGTCCCAACGGCTCGTCATCCCCGAGACCCAGTCTTGCTGCCGCCACTGCGGTGGTTCCTGCGCAGCGCATGAGTTGCACCGCGAGCTTCGCGTTACCCGGCGGGATTGACTGATCGTCCGGCCGCGCCGGTCGGGCGCATCGCGATCGCGATCCGGCACCGTTCGCACCACATCCGTTGCGGCACCGGGCCTCACGCCCCAGCTTGGCAAGCAACGCCACCCCTGGGTCCATGAACATCCGCACGACCGCTCTCTGCCCCGCCGCCCTCGCCGTCCTGCTCGCGACGACCGCCAGTGCGCAGCAGTCCGCGCGCATCACCTACCCCGTCACGCGCACCAGCGACACGGCCGACGTCTACCACGGCACGCGCGTCGCCGATCCGTACCGGTGGCTCGAACAGATCGACAGCCCAGGCGTCGCCGATTGGGTCAGGGCGCAGAACGGCGTCACGATGCCCTACCTCGCAGCGCTCCCGGGACGCGATGTGTTCAACACGCGCATCACGGCGCTCTACAACTATCCGCGCTCGAGCGTTCCATTCTGGGAAGGCGGACGCTGGTGGTACAGCAAGAACACCGGTCTCCAGCGACAGAACGTCTTCTACTCCCGCGAGTCGCTCACAGGCCCCGAGCAGATGGTGCTCGACCCAAATGCGCTTTCGCCCGACGGGTCCATCGCACTCTCCAACTTCACGCCCGCGCCCGACGGCAGGCACTACACGCTCGGCCTCAGCGAAGGCGGATCAGACTGGGTGACGCTCTACGTGCGCGACGCCGCGACGGGACTGGGCACGCGCGACACGGTGCGATGGGTGAAGTTCAGCGGCGTCTCGTGGACGAAGGACGGCCAGGGCTTCTTCTACTCGCGGTTCCCGGAACCGCCCGCCGGCAAGCAGCTCGAGGTCAAGCTCGAGAACCACGCCATCTACTATCACCGGCTCGGAGCGCCGCAGTCGGCCGACGTGAAGATCTACGCACGCCCCGACAATCCGTCGTGGTTCGTGTTCGGCGGCCTCGACGAGACAGGACGTTACCTGTTCGTGCTTACCTCACGCGGTACGGACAGGACCGAGGTGTACCTCGCCGACCTCGGCGACGCGATGCGTCCGAACCTGCGCGCCGAGGTGAAGCCGGTGGTCACGGGGCACGACGCGAACTACTTCCCGCTTGGCGTGGTGAACGGCCAGCTCTTCATGCAGGTTGACAAGGACGCCCCGAAACGTCGCATCGTCGCCGCGCCGGTCGCGAACCCCGCGCCGGCCAACTGGAAAACGCTGATTCCCGAAGGTGACCAGCCGATCGAAGGATCGGGGCTCGTCGCGGGCAAGATCGGTATTCTCTCGTTGCAGGATGTCGCGTCGGTCGTGCGCCTTTATGATCTCGACGGAACGCTCGCCCGCACCGTCGAGATGCCGGGCCTGGGCAGCGCGAGTGGACTCATCGGCCGGTTCGACCGGCCTGAGATGTTCTATGCGTTCACGACACCGCTCCTGCCGACGACGTCGTATGTGTACAACGCCGAGTCCAACACGAGCACGCCGTTCAGCGCGCCAACGTTGACGTTTGACCCGTCGCAGTTCGTGACGGAGCGCGTGTTCTACAACAGCAAGGACGGCACGCGCGTGCCGATGTTCATCACGCGCCGGAAGGACATGGCGAAGAACGGCCGCAATCCGACGATGCTGTACGCGTACGGCGGGTTCGCCATTTCGGTCACGCCCGGGTTCCGTCCCGACGTGATCGCGTGGGTTGAGCAGGGCGGCGTGTACGCCGTCGCCAACATCCGCGGTGGCGGCGAATACGGCGAGGAGTGGCACGAAGCTGGCATGTTCGAGAAAAAGCAGAACGTGTTCGACGACTTCATGGCCGCTGCCGACTACCTGATCGCCGAGCGCTACACGTCGTCGTCGCATCTCGCGATCAACGGCGGCTCGAATGGCGGGTTGCTCGTCGGCGCCGTGACGACGCAGCGTCCGGAGCTGTTCGCCGCGACGGTGCCGCAGGTGGGTGTAATGGACATGCTGCGCTACGACCGCTTCACGGGCGGCGCCGCGTGGGCGACGGAATACGGCGCGTCGAGCGATCCCGCGGCGTTCCGCTATCTGCGCGCGTATTCACCGATCCACAGCATCACGCCCGGCGTGTGCTACCCGGCGTCGCTCGTCACGACAGCGGACCACGACGACCGTGTGGTGCCGAGCCATTCGTACAAGTACACAGCGACGATGCAGACGGCGCAGTCGAAGGCGGCCTCGTGCACAAATCCCATTTTGATCCGCGTCGAGGCGCAGGGGAGCCACGGGTATCGCCCGCTGGACCGACGCATTGCAGAAATGGCGGACATCTGGGCGTTCACGGCGAGGCACACGGGAATGACGGTGAGGCCGGTGGTCGCGCAGTAGGCAACCCAGCAACGGGGGCGCAGGCGATGAGCACCGCCGCGGCAAGCTAGCCGCCGAGCCGCTCGCCCCCGCGCAGCACGAGCCTCACGCGCACCGATGGCGACGGCAGCCGCCTCAGCGTGCGCCTCACGTAAGGATTCATCCGCGCGCCCTTCGGCCGCAGAATCGAACTCCGACACCGCCGAGCCCCGCATCGACACGGGAACCGCGCCTTGATCGCCGGCGTGTGCCGCTCGTCAAGCTCGATCGCGTAGTCATACGCGAGTTCTTGGCCACGACGGATGTCACGAATGGCCACCAGCCACATGTGATCGCCGAACGCGATCGGCTCCACGTTCGGCTCACACGAATGATTGATGTACCGCGCCGCGTTGCCGCCGACGTTGGCGTCGATCACGCGCTCGTCGTCGAGCGTCAACAGATAGGTGTGCTCCGGCTCGTCGTGCGTCGAAGGATAGCGCCGGTCTCCCTCTGCCTGCGAGATCAGCTCACCCGTGTATTCGATGACCGCCGTGTACGCGGGAATCCGCGCAATCGCAAACGCGCCGCGACCGTGACGCGGCGACCGTCTGAGCTCGAACAGCTTCTTCCAGTTGTTACTGCCGGCCACGACGCCGGCCGGCCGATGCATACAGGGCGAACCCTACTACGTTGGCGATGACGATCAGCCCTGTGATCTTGAGCGCGAACACGGTACGGCTGCCTACAGGAATGATCGGCAGCACACTCAGCCCGACGTAGAGCAGCGTCATCAAGAACCCGGACACCGCGCAAAGCTCCACCCACGCCGGAGGCGTGACGCCGGCTCGCTTGAGACCAATGATCGGCACGGCAAACATCGCCAGATACGTGAGGGCGTAGAAGATCCCGGCTGAGTTCCACAGGAGCTGGAACGCTTCCTGCTTACCGACACCGACAAGTCCGAGCGAGGCGAGCACAAACGTCGTCGCGCCAACGAACAGAATCGAGTTGACGGGAGTCTTGTAGCGCTCACTGAGCCGCGTGAACCACGCGGGGAGCAGGTTGTCCCACCCAGCGACCATCGGCAGCCGCGTGCTACCCGCAAAGTTAACGCTCGCCTGCGCAAACCGGATCGCGAGCATCGCGCTCAGTGTGAGCGGCGCAATGGCGGCAATTGCGCCGAGTGATCCGAACCCTTTGGTCAGGAGCTGGGGAATCGGGGCGATGAGATCGATCTCGTCCATCGGGATCATCCCTACCACCGAACTCGTACCAAGAATGAACATCAGCACGATGATCGGCGCGGCGACGATTGTCGCGCGCGTGATGCTTCGCTCGGGATCCCGGCATTCGCCCGCGTGAATGGCGACGTACTCGAACCCTGCGAACGCGCCGAACCCCATCTTGCCGAGCAGGTTGAGGCTCATCAGCGTGATCACCGGCGTCGCGGTCTGCAGGGGGTGGTACTCCGGCAGCGCGCCACTCGCCACGTTCATCCACGGAAGCGCGATGATCATGA
>Ga0326597_10014649_pt1 | contig 10279 bp, 11 predicted proteins | sample RVTome_12_FD_203789 | JGI IMG/M metagenome (GOLD analysis project Ga0326597, IMG submission 203789) | Soil microbial communities from uranium-contaminated site in the Upper Colorado River Basin, Wyoming, United States - RVT100D185 | ecosystem: Environmental > Terrestrial > Soil > Contaminated >...
TGGTCATGTCGGTGACGGTGACCCCGGGCGCGACGACGTTCACTCGAACCCCGTCAGGGCCAACTTCTCTGGCCAGGGACTTGGCAAGCCCGATCATTCCGGCTTTTGCCGCCGAGTAGTGGGACACGCCGGCGAACCCGATCTGGCCCAACCTCGACGAGATCATCACGATCGAGCCCGAACCGCGCTCCAGCATCCCGGGAAGGACCGCCCGGCTGCACAGGAACGCCCCGGTCAGGTCGACGTCGATCACGTGCCTCCATTCGTCGACCGTCATGTCGACGACCCGACTCTCCGGCATCACCCCGGCGTTGTTGACAAGCCCGTCGATTCTTCCGAACCGGTCGACGATCGCCTCGATCATGGCGGCGACCTGGTCGGGGTTTCGCACGTCCGCCTGAAATGCCTCCGCCTCTCGTCCGCGCTCGCGGACCGCCTCGACGGTGGCGCTGGCACCATTGCTGCGGTCGCGGTATCCAACCGCCATGTCCGCTCCTGCTTCGGCGCACGCCACTGCGATGGCGGCGCCGATGCCACGACTCGCACCGGTGACGACGATGACGTGGTCGGCCAGGGCATCGGACGTGAACACGGGACGGGTCACAGGGGATACCTCGCTCACGAACCTGCGCTCCGACGTCGGCAAACGATTACCACAGCACGGTACTCAGCACTCGACAACTCGTCAACATGCAAGGTGCCGGTCATGCAGGTCTTGGAGGCGTCAGGGGTGAAACCGGACGGTGACCGTTCCCATGGCGCCGAAGTCGGCGGTGAATTCGGTCCTCCCTGCCGGCGCCACAGGATGATGGCCGGTCAGAGATCCGGTCAGAACGACGTGTCCTCGCTCCAATGCGTGACCCCTTTCGAGCAGGTCTTGTGACAGCCACGCCACCGCCGCCAACGGGTGACCCATGACCTGTTTCCCCTTTCCGGTGGCCAGGTGCCGACCATCGCCATAGAGGGATGCTTCGATCTCTGCGGGTCTGGTCTCGGCCACCGGGACCAATTCGCCCAGGACTGCATAGGCAACGGTGGAGTTGTCCGCAATCCAGTCCTCCACACCCGAGCTGCCGGTCGTCCGATAGTCGATGACCTCGAGACCCGGCCCCACCTCATGTGGGCCCCGCTCCAACTCGGCCACGGTCTGGGCCCGCGCGATCGTCTCGCCGATGCGGACGACGAGCTCGGCTTCGACCATCGGCGCGATGAGGGTGCCGAGGGCGAGATCCGATCCTGACGGAATGATCATGTCGGAGAGCAAGGTGCCGACGATGGGCCTCGTGGGAGGTTCGGCCGACGTCAGGCCCATCTTCCAGCCCGCTCTCCGGCGCCCACGCTTCAAACGTTCTTCGATCACGAGCTCCTGGATCGAATAGGCGTCGTCGACGGTCAGAGACGACTCGGTGGTGGATGGCGCCGCGACGGTCACTGCCCGGGTCCATGCGTTCTCGAGCCCATGGGCCAGCTCGCGCCTACGGGCCTCTCTCACTTCGCCTGCCCGATGCTGGCAACCGAGCTTCGCTCGATGATCTCGCCGGTGAAGCGCACGTCGGCCGGATCCCTCTTGGCGAGAGCCTCGAGCAGAAGCGCCGCGCCCTGCCGGCCGATCTCGTAGGTCGGAACCCGCATCGTGGTGAGGGGGACCGGCCCGTACTCGGCGATCGGGATGTCGTCGAGCCCCGCAACCGAAATGTCCTCCGGGACTCTCATCCCTGATGCCAGGAGCTGGCGCATCGCCCCGATGGCCATCAGATCGTTGGCAGCCAGAACCGCCGTCACGTCCACACGTTTGAGAATCTCGGCAATGGCTGCGCCCCCTCCCTTCACGGTGAATCGCCCATCGGCGACATACTCCGGTCCGGTGGTCAGCCCGAACTCGGTGGTTGCCGCCGTGAAAGCGGCCAGCCTGACACGCGACACCTCCAGCTCGGTCGGGCCGCTCAAGTACCCGATACGCCGGTGCCCGCGCCCAACGAGGTAGCCGACCAACTCCCCAACTGCGCGGCGGTTGTCGAAAGTGACACGCGGGCCTTTGAGCAGGTGATCGGACAGGACGACGGTGACGCCTCCGCGTGCTGTGAAGCGCCCGACGAGCTCGTTGAGCGAGTCGGCGTACCCGGGGTCGGTGAGGGAGCTGGCGGCGAAGACGATGGCGTCCACCTGGTGGGAATGGAAGGCGCGAACGTAGTTGAGCTCCTTGTCGGGATTGCGCTCCGAACTGGCGACGAAGAGTCGGTAGTCCTCAGCATGGATGCCGTCTTCCAGCCCCTTGACGATCTCTCCGAAGTAGGGGTCGGAGATGTCGTGGACGATCACGCCCACGGTATGCGAGCGGGCCGTGACGAGGGCACGCGCAAGACGATTCGGCTGGAAGGAGAGCTCTTCGGCGGCTTCGAGGACTCGCCGGCGCGTTCCCTCACTGACCGGGTGGCTCGAGCCGGACATCACGCGTGATGCGGTGGCTACCGACACCCCCGCCAATTCGGCGACATGACGGAGCGAATGCGACTCCTCGTCCGGCGGCGCGGTTGGCTGTTTCGTCACGGGCGAAGGCTACTGGTGAGACCTCCGCCTTGTAAACGTTTGCCATGGCTACCAGAACTGCCCGGCTCGAGCTTCGGTCAGAAACGGGAGGTGTGGCGCCCGGCAGTCAATTGCGTCTACCGGCTACCCCTGGTGAGCACTGTCTCGAGCCCGTTGCGTATCTGCTCGCCGACCGTCTCGAGTTCTGATCTCGACGGTGGGGTGTCCCAATTGGCAACCAGCCCGAATCCATCACCGTCGAAACGCGGGAAGACGTGGAGATGAGCGTGGAAGACCTCTTGGAAGGCGGCTTCGCCGTCGGCGTAGAAGAGGTTGACTCCTTCGCAGCGAAGCCCGCTCTCACGCAGCCCTGCCGCCATGCGCTGTGCGACGTTGAATATCCGAGCGCCTGTCCCGGAATCGAGATCGGCCAGAGCGGGGAAGTGTTCTCGAGGGACCACCACCATGTTCCCGGGCGTAACCGGTTGAGGTCGAGGAAGACGACCACGGTGTCGTCCTCGTAAACGATGGTGGCGGGAGCGTCGCCACCGACGATCTTGCAGAAGATGCAGTCCGGGTCGGTCACGATCCTCCTCTCGTCTCGAGGCCATCGCACGACGATGTTATGCCGAGTCATCTTGGAAGGTGCCCCTTCGGAGTCGTCTGGCTCTACGCTCCCGGCCATGCCGCAGGGGGATGGGACTGCCACGGTCCGTGGCCGGTCGATGACGGCCGCCGTTGTAACGCTGGCGATGCTCGTCGGGCTCGTCCTGCCCGCCGAAGCATCCTCCGATTCGGCGGTGGCGTGGACGTCGTTCTCGGAGTCGACCACTTGCGGTCGCCCGTACGTCGCCACCCCGATCATGTCCAGCATCGGCTTGCTGTCCGACTCGGAGCGCATCCTCGGACCACTCGGGCGATACCTGGGCAGAACCGTGGGAGAGGTGAGGGCGGCCCTGGTCGATTGGGTCGTGCCCATGAGTGGGGGCCGCCGGGTGCGGGTCCACCGGGCGGCGCTCCCCGCCTTCGAACGGGTCGCGGTCAACCTGACGGACGCAGCCGCCAGTGGTCTTTGGTATCCGGTCTCGAGCGCCGCTGCCTTCACGCCCCGCACGATCGGCGGGGAGTATCAGCTCAGTCGCCACGCCCTCGGGATCTCGATCGACATCAACCCCGCCGGCAACCCGTACTCACCGGATCCCACATCGGTGGTGACCGACATGCCGGAGTGGTACGTGCAGGCGTGGCGCGACGCCGGGTTCTGCTGGGGTGGGGACTGGGCATTCTCCAAGGACCCGATGCACTTCTCGTGGATGGGTCCGGCTCCGGGATCGGGCGGCCTGCCGGCGCTGGCCCCGCTCGGGGCGCTCGCCCCCTACGCCGCCACCGACAGCTACTCCACCGGTTGGGGCGCGCTCGCCGCTTTCGGACAGATGGCGGTGGCGGACATGACCGGATCCGGTGCGGCCGACGTGGTGCGGTTCCGCGATCATCCCCGGGGACTGGTGGTGGAAGCCCTGTCCGCCCGCTCGGCGTTCGGGCGATGTTCGCTGTCGCGGTGGATGGTTGAAGGTCTGGGGACGGCCGACGGTTTGCTCGCGCTGGGCGATGTCGACGGCGACTCGCGGGTCGATCTGGTGTCGGTCTCATCCGAGGGTCGCGTGATCGTCGTCCGTCGCACGGCGGGTTTCGAGGTGCCGGTGGTTCGTGACGTCCCTGTCCCGACCGGGCTGCGATCGGTATTCGTGGCCGACCACGACGGCGACCGGAGAGGCGACCTCCATCTCGTAGGGGAGGGCGGGGTCGTGACGATCCTGGCCGGTTCCGAGTTCACAACGGTGCTGTCGACGGCGAACCTGCCCGGGGCGTCCGACCGGCTGATGGCGGGAGACCGTGACGGTGACGGCACCGTCGAGTTGTTGGCGGTGGACGCGTCGGGACTCGTCTCCGTCCTGGAGCCGGGCGCCGATGGAGTCTTCGTCGTGTCCGAGACGGCATCGGTCGACCTGCAAGGGGCGTTGACGGTCGAAGCCACGGACCTCGACGGTGATCTCCGTGCCGACCTCGTGATGTTGACCGGTGAAGGCAGACTGCAGGTGTGGACGGGGAACACCTCGACAGGGCGGCCGACGTCGGCCTGGTGGGTCGACCCCGGTTACGAGTGCCCCGATTACCCGATTCCCCTCGAATACCGCGGAGTCTTCTACGACGACGATCCGACCGGCTACGAATACGCCATCGAACGGATCGCCGCTGCCGGCATCACCACGGGGTGCAACCCGCCATTCGGCGATGCCTACTGCCCGGGGCGTTCGGTCACACGCGCCGAGATGGCCTCGTTTCTCGGGCGGGCATTCGGTCTTCCGCCGGCGATCGACGATCCGTTCGGGGATGACGACGGCTCGCCGCACGAGGCGGACATCGCCCGCATCGCCGCCGCCGGCATCACCTACGGCTGCGCCCCGGGGCGGTTCTGCCCCGATGCTGCCGTGACCCGCGGCGAGATGGCGGCGTTCCTGATGCGGGCGGCCTCACTGCCCGCCGTGGACGGCTTCGATGCGTTCTCCGACGACGACGGGAGCCCCTTCGAAGCCGACATCGACGCTTTGGCCGCCGCCGGTATAACCCAGGGTTGCGGTCCGGAGCGGTTCTGTCCGTACGGCGCCGTGACTCGGGCGGAGATGGCGGTGTTCCTCGTCCGACTCCTCGGCCTGTGAAGGCCGCCATGTGCACCGACTGTCAGAATGTCTGCTCCCTTCCGACTCTTCACTTCCCCGGTGGATCAAACGCCGAGCGCCCGGAGGATCTACGGCTCCGGACCTCCATTGGACAGCTCGAGAGCATGCGCCAGGATCTCGGCCGCCGCAACGACTGCTCGATTCGGTCGGGCGGCGGTCAATCGCCCCTTCCCAGATCGACGCTGTACGCCTCGTATACGAGGTCCGACCCCCGTTGGCGATGGGCGGCGAGACTCCCGAGCAGCGCCATGACGGCCCTCCGGACGTCACGAGCGCCCGCGCCGCGGTTCAACGCATCCTCTGCGCGCGCCAAGGTGCGGAGGATCGCCACGTGCTCTGTCTCCATGGCGGTGGTCTCGTGAGCCAGCCGCGGGGCGATCCCGAGGATCTCTTCGAGCAGTCCGTCGGGGCCCTCCACGGTGCGGACGTGAGCCTCGACGGCTGCTCGCAGCCGGGTGAGCGACGCATCGAGTGCTGCGCTCCATGCCGGTGCGGAGGCGGGTCTGGCAACGGTCGTCTCGAGTGAATGCATCGCCGCCCCGAGAGCGTCCCGGTATTCCCGGACGGCTTCGAGGCGGTCCCGACCGGGGCCGGCCGGTCCTTCCCGCTCAGGTATCCAGCCGGAGGCTTCTGCCTGGTCGCGGGCCTTCTCGACGAGCAACACCTCGCCGGGCGGCCGGAACAACTCGACTCCCTCGGCTGACTCTTCCAACTCCAGAACTCGCTCCGCGTCGTTGGTGGTCATGTCTCGACTATGCAGGACCCGGGCAGTGTTCGATACGGTCGAAAGTCCCTGTGCGCTGCGGCCCTTCTCGTGACCAGGTTCGCCGCATCACCAGGACGGTCACGAAGGTCGGTAGGGGGCTTGTTCGTCGATGTTGCCCACGAATTGGGGAAGCTTCTCGTGCCCGAGCTGTTGGCGGATCGCCAGGTTCTCGCCCGCGTGGTACCAGTAGTGGTAGATCACACGCAGTAGCAGGTTGCCGAAGATGCGCTTGGTGGGCCTGCCGCGCCTGATCACCGGGCTCTGCAGTCGTTCGTCGGTGAGTTGATCCAGCCAGGGATCGGCGGCGGCCGTGATCGTGCGCCACGCCTCTTGAACCCTGGACAGCGGCGGGGTGCTCGCCGCGCTGCCGAAGGCGAACTCCTCGGCGATGTCGGGGAACGGAGTCGACCCCTGGGCAAAGGTGAGAAAGTAGCGCTGTTCCTGCCAGGCGAGGTGTCCGACGTTCCAGCTCAGGGAGTTCATCGGAAGCAGGCGGGTCACCGCATCGGCCTCCGTCACCCCCCGGAGCCCGCGCTGAAACTCGCTCCGCGTGAAACGCAGTTGCTCCACGAGGGGATGGATCGACTGACCGTTCTGCTGGGAGGGTGTGTGCGACGCCATGAGGCCAGCGTACGAGGATGTGCGGACAGCTTGTGTCCGCCGCGGTCAGCACTCGGCGCGATCGATCGAACGGGCCGGCTGTCAGTTGAGCGAGCGGATGACCCGACGGATCACCCGGGTTCCGAGTAGCACGACCAGTACGACGACGCCGGGGGAGATGGCCGGCTTCCAACTCACGTGGCCGGCCTTGATCACATAGGCGCCGACCGGCCGGGCGATGACACCCACACCGCCGCCCTCACCCGATCCGCCGGACTTGGCGTCGTCGCCGCCTCCTCCGCCGCCACCTGCGAACACCATCGAAGCCGGGATGACGGTCACGTCGTCACGTTGGATCGGGTCGGCGTACACGGTGACGGCAGCCACCAGATTCTGGAGACGGTCGATCACGGAAGTGACCACGTTTCCTGCCTTGTTGTCCATCGGAACTCCTTTCGGCCCTCCAGGGACAGTGTGGCTCATCTCCCGGCGTCGCGGGGCGTCGGCGGGGCGCGCCGAGATGTCGACGGCGCCGATTGCGGGAACGCCGAACGCGGGTGGAGGAGGTGGCACCCGACCCGCGTTCGGCGCGTGACGTTCATCGGTCGCGGAGCGCTCCGGCGCCGACTCCGATCTCGATGGCGTCTTCGTCGACCTGCCTGATCCAATGGGCGGGGATGACGGTCTCAGAACGGAACCACCCGGGGTCGACGGTGACATGGGTGAGCGTGCCCCGTTCGTCGGTGGTCACCTCCCGGATCTTTCCCACATCCTCGCCGTCGATGGTCAGAACATGGCTGCCGGGTTCGATCACGGCGGAGTCGGCGGGGACGTTGCGCTCGACCTCGATCCGAGCAGTCTCGGGATACACGGGATACGTGGGGAATCCCGCACTCGGGGTGAGCGGATATGCCCACGCCAGCGCCCGACCCTCCGTGCGTCCGAGCTGACGAACGGTCGCCTCGTCGAGAGGAACGTAGTGCGCCTCCTCGAAGACAGGCAGATCGTCGGCGGACACCGATGGCCGCAGACGAGTCACGGACTCGTCTGAGTGTTCGATCACGTCGACGGGGATGACGCGATCGTCGGGGAAGAAGATGCCATTTCGGACGACGACGTGACTGACACGGCGACCGGAGGGGTCGATCACGAGTCGGTCTATGTTGCCCAGGTGCTCGCCGTCGGCGGTTTCGATTCGAGTGCCTTCATGTAGCTCCAACATCGGACGCTCCTCCGATAGGCGGTCCTTCGTCCTACCCGAGGGAGCGTCTCTTCAAACCCACGACGGTCGAGGATGCCGCGAAGACATTCGGCTGCCGGCGCGCCGCGTACTCACCCGCTGGGGACGATGGTGGTGATGGGTCCGGCGAAATGGCGTTCCAGCCGGGTGGGGAGATCCATACCCAACCACCGGGAGATCCCCGGTGGCAGCGTCGACAAGATGATCTCGTCGTACTCGTCGTTCCCGAGTTCGTCCTTGATCGCAGCCAGCGGGTCGGCGTCTCCGAGCTTCCCGGTGGCGGTCGCCCCCTTGTCCCGGATCTCACCGACGAGATACTTCATTCGATCGCGTGCCATGTTCCAGGCGACCTCGTCGCTGCTGGGACGGTCCTGATCACCCGTCGGGAACGCGAAAGCTGCACCCGACCCGGACGCCGCCACCGGTGCGGCATAGTCGCGAGCCCTGGTCACGGGGACGAGCACGGTGAATTCACTGTCCCCTTCTTCGATTCGGCGGTGGATCTCCTTGTGGAGTTCCTCACCGGCCAATGTTTGATTGGCGACGACGAGATACCTGCGCATGGCGTCCTCCTCGCTGGGATCACCGGGCGTGTGCCTGCCGTAGTGGCCGGCTCCACGACCGGTCCTATCACGGACTATACGGAACGTCGTAGGCAAAGCGACCGGGACGAAAGGTGACCGGGGACCGTCGGGTGGCACGCAGGCCGGCCGTCAGCTCCCAATCAGCCGGCCGGCAGTCGGGCGAGGGCGTCCGTTATCACCTCCAGCAGTTCGTCACCTCCGCCGTGACCCGCATTGCCGAGCACGTGGAGTTCGCTCGTCGACCACCCCTTCGACAACCGCCACGCCGTCTCCAACGGGCTGCTGACGTCATATCGGCCGTGGATGAGCACGCCCGGGACGCCGTTCAACTTGGCGGCGTCGCGGATCAACTGCTCCTCCTCGAGGAAGGCGGAGTGGCGCCAGTAATGGGTCACGAGGCGGGCGAAACGTAGCCGGAACTCCGGATCCTCGTAGCGCGGATTCGGTAGGTGGCCGGGATCGAGGGATACGTGGGCGTCCTCCCACGCACACCACTCCTCGGCTGCGCGGTCTCGAACGCCCGGATCGTCGTCGAACAGGAGCGTCGCGTAGGCGTCCACCAATCTCAGGTGACCGAGCCGATCGGGCACGAAACCGGCGAATCGCTCCCATTGCTGAGGGAAGATGGCTCCCACGTCCTGGGTCACCCAGTCCACCTCGCGGCGAGAGGTGGTCGTCACCAGCGCGAGCACCAGAGCATCGACACGGGATGGGTGTGTCTGGGCGTAGGCGAGACCGAGCGTGGTCCCCCACGACATGCCGAGGATCGTCCAGGCGTCGATGTCGAGATGTTCACGCAGGCTCTCGATGTCCGCGATGAGGTGGGCGGTGGTGTTGGTGTCGAGGTCGACCTCCGGTTCACTGGCGAGTGGACGGCTCCGTCCCGAGCCGCGCTGGTCGAAGAGCACGACGCGGAAGACATCCAGGTCGAAGAGCCGACGCTGGCCGGGCGTGGAACCGGACCCCGGTCCGCCGTGAAGAAAGAGGGCGGGCCTGCCCTCGGGGTTGCCGCAGCACTCCCAATACACCTCGTGACCGTCGCCCACATCGAGCATTCCGTTGTCGTAGGGCTCGACCACCGGGCTTCCAACCGCCATCTCTCGTCCTCGTGTCGGCCCCGGTGAGACTAGGGGCTGGAGGGAGGTCGACCTCCCCAGCCCGCGCCGTCACCAGTAGTGGGTGCGTGGTCCGACGGCGCGACCCAGCGCGCCCAGGATCCAGATGGCCGCACCTGCGATCACCAGGACGATTCCGATGGTGTACAGAATCGGGATCTGGAAGAACATCGCCAGCAATATCAGAACAACGCCAGTAACGATCACTGTCGCTCCCTTCTCGTTTGGTCGATCGTGTGTCTACCCGGGCGCTCCCGTTGTCAAACGCACGGCCGGCACGTATGAAGTCGGCGAAGTGCGCCCCGCCCGCCACCCGTATGAGAGACGTACTGTTCGGGTATCCAGGCGCTGTCGAAGGTCGAAAGGGACGAGGCCGTGGCCGGTGAATCCACCGTGTGTGTCTTCGCTCCCGGGTTGTTGCTCACGGTCACCGTCGAGCAGATCGACGGGAGCGATGATGGCGTCGGCGATATTCATCTCCACCCCGGAGGTCAGGGGTTCTGGATCGCTCGCATGCTCAGCCAGCTGGGGGAGCGGCCGGTGGTGTGCGGACCGGCAGGAGGTGAGACGGGGCGGGCGCTGCGGGCGCTCATGACCGACTGGGAGGTCGAGTTCCGACCCATCGTCGTCGAGGGCCCGTCGGCAGCCCGCATACACGATCGTCGTTCCGGCCAGCGTGCAGAGCTCGCCCGCACCCTACCCCCGGCGCT
>Ga0326597_10014650_pt1 | contig 10278 bp, 13 predicted proteins | sample RVTome_12_FD_203789 | JGI IMG/M metagenome (GOLD analysis project Ga0326597, IMG submission 203789) | Soil microbial communities from uranium-contaminated site in the Upper Colorado River Basin, Wyoming, United States - RVT100D185 | ecosystem: Environmental > Terrestrial > Soil > Contaminated >...
TTTCTGATTCCTTCACTCAATCTGCGCTGACGGCGCATCTCTGTGAAAGCTGCATGCGGGAGAACTGCACGTGCAGTTTGGGCGGCGGACGGAGGCCAGCGCGTGAGCGCGCCTCCTCCGACCCGACGGCGAGGAAGCGGGCAACGACCGTGGAGCGAAGGGGCCTGAATGTAAGCGGCTTCGGTAAGAGGAGGGGGAGGGGTGGTGTTGCTTTCTGACTCTACTTCCTCCCCTACTCTACCGTGTTGGCGGTTAATTTCCCGCTTCTCGAACCTCGAGGTCGTGCGTGATCGCGGCAGTCTTGCCGAGCATGATCGATGCCGAGCAGTACTTTTCCGCGGACAGGTGGATCGCGCGCTCGACCTGCGGCGCCTTCAGCCCTTTTCCGGTGACGATGAAGTGGAAATGGATCTTGGTGAACACCTTGGGATCCTCAGGCGCGCGTTCTGCGGTGATCTCGACCACGCAATCGGTGACCGGGGCGCGCGACTTGCGCAGGATGTGTACCACGTCGTAAGCGGTACAGCCGCCGGTGCCGATGAGCAGCGTTTCCATCGGACGCGGACCGAGGTTGCGGCCGCCGCTCTCCGGCGCGCCATCCATCACGATCGCGTGCCCGCTTTCCGACTCACCCATGAAGGTGACGTCCTCGCTCCACTTGATCCGCGCCTTCATTCTTCTGTCCGATTCTCTTGAGTTATTGCGCGTCGCGCAGCCGCCGGCGCGTGCGCATCATGCCGCGAACCGGAATTTTAGCCGGTACCACGCGATGCCGATGATTTCGTGAAAATACCAGCTGCTGTCGAGCAGCGCGCTCGCCTGCGGCAGAAAATCGAGCGCGGTCAGCCGGAAGCGGGTCGTGTAGTTCGTCGCCGCCGGTATGACGGTAAAGCCGGCGTGCTCGAAGGCGAACTTCGCGCGCGGCATGTGCCAGGCGTGGGTGACGAGGTACACGCTGCGCACACCCGCCACGCTCAATATGACGTAGCTAAGGCGCGCATTCTCCAGCGTTGTGCGCGAGCGCTCCTCCACCCAGGCTACGGGCACGCCGAACTCCTCCGCCAGCACCGTTTTCATGGCCCAGGCTTCGGCAGTCGGGCTGCCCTCGGGGCTGCCGCCGGTCACGAGTATGGGCTTGTCGAGCGCGTGGTGGAGTCGGGCGCCGTAGCGCAAGCGCGCCAGCGTGTACGCGTTCACGGTGTCGCCCCCGAATTCGGGCGCTGCGTAGTACTTGCCCCCGCCCAGAACTACGATTGCCTGTCCGCTGCGGTCGTCGAGCGGGTTGCCAACGGGGATTTCGACCGCCTTAAGCAGGCTGTCCGCGATATACGGCGTGGACAATGCGTAGAGGCCCAGCAATGACAACGCGATGAGGCTCTTGCCGACGCGCGGATGGCGGCGCCGGATCCACCATCCCCAGCACGCGATGAGCAGCAGGAATCCGGGCGGCATGAGCAGCGCCGCAACCGCGTTGCGTATCACCCATTCCATGTTAACTCGTTGTTTGGAGAGCTTTCTTGCCGGGGGCCTCTGCCCGATCGCGAGGCTTCGGGGAGGCGGTCAACCGGTGCCGAGGGTTTGACACAGGCGTCTGATTTGCAATAGAATTCGCCGTTTCGCAAAATGCTCAGAAGCCGGCAGGACCCAACCCATGAAGACGTTTTCCGCCAAGCCGCATGAAGTCAAACGCGACTGGTTCATCGTTGACGCCTCCGGCAAGGTGCTGGGACGGCTTGCCGCAGAACTCGCCCGCCGTCTGCGCGGCAAGCACAAGCCTGAATTCACGCCGCACGTCGATACCGGCGATTATATCGTGGTGATCAATGCCGACAAGTTGCGCGTCACTGGTAACAAGATGCGCGACAAGCTCTATCACCGGCACAGCACCTATCCCGGCGGCATCCACACCACCACGTTTGGCAAGTTGCATGCCAAGCATCCGACGCGCGTTCTCGAGATGGCGGTCAAGGGCATGCTGCCCAAGGGCCCGCTCGGTTACGCAATGTTGGGCAAGATGAAGGTGTACGCGGGAGCCGCGCACCCGCACACCGCACAACAGCCCAAATCACTGGAAATCTAAGGCAGACACATGGCAGTCCAGAGCAATTACGGCACGGGACGGCGCAAGTCCGCGGTCGCGCGCGTGTTCCTGAAGCCCGGCACGGGCAATATCACGGTAAACGGCAAACCGGTCGATGAATTTTTTTCCCGCGAGACCGGGCGCATGGTCGTGCGCCAGCCGCTGGGAATCGTCGGGCGGCTCCAGGACTTCGACATTGCGGTGAACGTTCACGGCGGTGGCGAATCGGGCCAGGCTGGCGCGGTGCGGCACGGAATCACCCGGGCGCTCATCGATTACGATTCGGCGCTGAAGCCGGCGCTGAAAAAAGCGGGCCTCGTCACGCGCGATGCGCGCGAAGTGGAGCGCAAGAAAGTGGGCCTGCACAAGGCGCGCCGCCGGAAGCAATTCTCGAAACGATAAGCCGGCTCCCATCCCACAAAGCCGCCCGCGGGCGGCTTTGCCGTCTATGGGGCTTATAATGATTCCGGCGTCCGCGGTTGCGGCGCTGCGAGCGCAGTATCAACCCATCGTGCCATGGAGAGATGACGCAGAAGGCGATCAGGGTCGGCATCGTCGGCGGCACCGGCTACACCGGGGTCGAGTTGCTGCGCCTGCTCGCGCAGCACCCCGCGAGCGAGCTCATGGTGATCACCTCGCGCAAGGAAGCGGGGATGCCGGTGGCCGAGATGTTCCCCAACCTGCGCGGGCGGGTGGCGCTGAAATTCACCGAACCGTCGAGGCAGGCGCTGTTGGCCTGTGATGTTGTATTCTTCGCCACGCCCAACGGGGTGGCAATGAACGAGGCGCGCGTGCTCTGCGATGCGGGCGTGCGCGTCATCGACCTTGCCGCCGATTTCCGGATCAAGGACGTAGCGCTGTGGGAAAAGTGGTACAAGATGAAGCATGCGTGCCCGGAGTTGGTCGTCGAGGCCGTCTACGGGTTGCCGGAAGTCAACCGCGAGAAGATTCGGGCAGCGCGCTTGGTCGCCAACCCCGGCTGCTACCCGACCGCCGTCCAGTTGGGTTTCCTCCCGCTGGTGGAAGGCGGCATGGTCGACCTCGGTCATCTGATCGCCGACGCCAAGTCCGGTGTTTCCGGCGCCGGCCGCAAAGCGGAGGTTCACACTCTGCTCGCCGAGGCTTCCGACAACTTCAAGGCCTACGGGGTGCCCGGTCACCGCCATCATCCCGAGATCAGCCAGGGGTTGACGCAGGCTGCCGGCAAGCCGGTCAGGCTCGTGTTCGTGCCCCACCTGACGCCGATGATTCGCGGCATTCATGCCACCCTGTACGCCTGGCTCAATGGCGAGGCGGATCTGCAGTCTGTGTTCGAGCGGCGTTACGCGAGGGAGCCGTTTGTCGATGTCATGCCGGCCGGCGCGCATCCCGACACGCGCTCCGTGCGCGGCGCGAACCTATGCCGAATCGCGGTGCACCGGCCTCAAGGCGGAGACACCGCCGTCGTGCTGTCGGTGATCGACAATCTGGTAAAAGGCGCCGCGGGACAGGCCGTGCAGAACATGAACATCATGTTCGGCCTGCCCGAGTCGAGTGGCCTCGAACAGGTCGCGCTGCTACCCTGAAGACGTGGCCCCATTCAAGAAATTACGGCGTAAGTTCGGGATCACAGCCCCGCGGGTGGCGGTGCACCCACACGTGCCATGGTACTGGCGCTGGCTCGCCGTCATCGTTTCCGCCGCCGCGTTAGGCGGCGTGGGGTGGGCAACCTATGATATCGGGCTGACCTTCGCCGGCTACCGCCAGAGCGAAGCCGGACGTGCCCTGAGCCAGCTCAACCGCACGATTGACCATCAGCGGCAGGAACTCTCCGCCTTGCGCACGCGCGTCGCCCAGGCCGAGCAGCAGTTGCAGATCGAGCGCGCGACCTATGGCGATCTCGGGAAGCAACTCAAGACCTTGGCCGAGGAGAACGCGGCGCTCAAAGAGGACCTGGCGTTCTTTCAGTCGCTGATGCCGGCCAGCCCTCGCGACGGAGGACTGAGCATCAACCGCTTCAAGGTGCAGAAAGAAGCCTTGCCGGGCGAGTACCGCTACCGGCTGTTGCTGGTTCAGGCGAGTCAGCGCGCGAAGGAGTTCCGGGGCAGGCTGCAGTTCGTGCTCAATCTGCAGCAGGACGACCGCAAGGTGGTGCTGATGCTGCCCCCGGAGAATGACAACAGTGTCAAGGAGTACCGTCTCAGGTTCAAGTTCTTTCAGCGCATCGAGGGCACCTTCAAGGTGTCACCGGAGGCGGTGGTGAAAAGCCTGCAGGTGCGGGTCTTTGAAAACGGCAGCGATACGCCTAAACTGACGCATTCTGTCAATGTTTCCTGAAGGAATGCTTCGATGTTCGGGAACAAGAGCAGCAAGCCCCAGAACCGGATCGATTGCCTGATCGGCGCCGGCAGCACGATCGAGGGCAACATTACTTTCACTGGCGGGCTGAGGGTCGACGGACGCGTTCGCGGCAATGTGATGGCTGCGGAGGGCAAGCCCGGGACGCTGGTGTTGTCCGAGCAGGCCCAGATCGAAGGCGAAATCCGCGTCTCCCATGTGGTCATTAATGGCACGGTGGTCGGCCCGGTGCACGCAATGGAATACGTTGAACTGCAGACGAAGGCGAATGTCACAGGGGACGTACATTACAGGACGCTGGAGATGCAGCTGGGCGCAGTGGTCCAGGGCCGGTTGGTACATCAGGACGACGAAGATGCCGAGAAGGTGGTAAAATTCAAAACCTCCTTGGTAGATTGAATGGCGATCCGCCAGAACAGGAGTTTGATATGAATGCAGTGACCGAAACGATGCCGGACCTGCTGGTGTTTACCGACAGCGCGGCGGGCAAGGTGCGGCAACTCATCGAAGAGGAAGGCAACGCGAACCTCAAGTTGAGAGTATTCGTGCAAGGAGGCGGGTGCTCCGGGTTCCAGTACGGCTTCACCTTCGACGAGGAGGTCAGCGAGGATGACACCCAGATGGCGAAGGGCGGCGTGACGCTGCTCATCGACCCGATGAGCATGCAGTACCTGGCGGGCGCCGAGATCGACTACCAGGAGAACATGGAAGGCGCGCAGTTCGTGATCAAGAACCCGAACGCGACGTCGACCTGCGGCTGCGGCTCGTCGTTTTCCGCCTAGGCGGGAAACGGATCGCAGGAAACGGGGGCTGCGGCCTCCGTTTTTGTTCGTGCGCCCGGCGGGGCGCACATGCTCGGAGATGTAAGTCGGCTCTCGGTTCTTGCCGCCGCGCTCGCGTTACGGAGCGGTGCTCGCCCGAATTCCCGTAAGTGTGACGTAAGGTCGTTGCCTGAGATTGATCCGGGCCCGAGGCCCCGGCAGGCTTACTGGTAAATTGGATCGAGCATGGCGGAAACCAGGCCGTAACAGTGCGGGATACAAGGCCGGCTCATTGCGGCCGGCGATGTAATTGCTCGTGGAGGAGCGAAGCTCGCTCGTCAGCGTGCGCGGTCGGCAGCCCGCTTGCGGGTTCGGGACGGCGTGGGCTTGCGCGCGGCGGATTTCACTCGCGTCAGGGAGACGCTTTTCCTCACGCGCGCCACCGGCCGCTTGCCCGCGCGCTCGCAATCGACGTAAACCGTCTTGCAGTACTTCGAGAGCAGATCGACTTGCACCTTCGAGCTGATCGGAAACCCCTGCGGGTCGAAGGGCGTGCTGATCCAGGGGCGGTCGAGCTTCACCACATACATTCCGGGGCGCAGATCGCCGACCTGGATACGCTGATTCTGATTTCGTTTCGCCACGTGCAATCTCCGTTCTGGTCAATGGGGGCGAGTATATCGAGCCTTGGCGCCGACGGCTGTGACTTCTTGGACGCCTGAGCCGCAAAAGCGCATCGCGCGCCTGAAATGACGGGATGTCGCCGCTGGTGTCGCTGCGTCGACGGTGCGACGGCCGCGACCGTCGGCGTAGCGCCTCAATCCTGCTCACGCCAGCGCGGTACGCGCGCACGGTTATAATCCCCGCCTTGAACTCCGCTCCGTCAGGTTCGACATCCGAAATGCCGGCGAAGGAAGGTCCATGATACGAAAACTCAGAACTGAACGCGACAACCAGCAATGGATGCTCGACCTCGCACTCAACATGCGCGGCCGGGTGCAGAACTTCGAGCGCGACGACATCGAGGTGCCGCAGGGCAAGCGCGCGCGCAATTACCGCATGCTGCCCAAAGTCTGGCGCGAGGCGGCGGAGCGCCACGAGCGTCTGGCCCGACGGGCGCAGGCGCAAGGCGCGAACGAGGCGGCGACCCAGCACTACGACCACGCGGTGGAGGCCTACCGCATGGCGCAGCACCCGATCTACTACGACAACCACCCGGTCAAGAAGTACCTCTATCGCAAGCTCTCGGAAATGGTCGACCGCCGGTCGGAGGTGGCGAGCTATCCGATCGAGCGGGTGGAGGTGCCGTTTGACGACGGCAAGACCATTTCCTGCCTTCTGCACCTCTTGCCCGACCGGCGCAAAGCGCCGGTTGTGATCTATGTGCCGGGCATGGATCAGACGAAGGAAGTGTTTCCCAAGGCCTACCATAACATCGGGCTTTCCCGCGGCTTCCACGTGCTGGCGTTGGACGGACCCGGGCAGGGCAACGCGAACATGCAGCGCATCCGCGCGGTCGGCGACAACTACGAGCGCGCCGGCGCGGCGGTGATCAGCTATCTCAGAAAACGCCCTGAGGTGGACAAGAAAAAGATCGCAATCTACGGCATTAGCATGGGCAGCTTCTGGTCGCTGCGCCTTTCGAGCTACGATCATCGGGCAGCGGCGGTCGTCAGTTCGGTCGCGTGCTTCAACCCGAACAACACCATATTCACGCAGTCCTCCCCCCGCTTCAAACAGATGTTCATGTACATGGCTGGGTACAGCGATGAGGAGAAATTCGACAAGGAAGTCGCCCAGGGGATGACGGTGCGTGGCTACCTCGACAAAGTCGCCTGCCCGACGCTGCTGGTGACGGGCGAGTTCGACCCGCTGTGCCCGCTCGAGGACGCGGTCGAAGCCTTCGACGATCTCGTGGTGCCGAAGGAGATGTGGGTGATGGAGAACCAGTACCACCCGCTGTGGGGGATTCCAAACCTGGGCGGCATGGACTGCCACGATTACGTGTTCGACTGGTTGCGGGCGCTATTCTCGGGCAAGCGCAAGCTCACGAAACGCGGAGCGATCAAGTACATCCGCGAGCACGGCGACGGCCCGTGGAGCGACTGTGACTGGAAGCCGCCGATCCGCCGCGGCCAAGCCTATTTCTGAACCCCAGGCAACATGAGTTATCAAGGATAAGCAATGACTTTGAGCGAAAGACGCAAACGCATGCGCGCCCTGCTCGCGGGCGTGAAGTGCCTGTCGCCAGCGAGCGTGTACGACCCGCTCTCGGCACGCGTGGCGCAGGCCGTGGGATTCGAGCTCGGCATGCTCGCCGGGTCGGTCGCTTCAAACACCACGCTCGCCGCGCCCGATCTCATCGTGCTCACGTTGACCGAGTTCGCCGAGCAGATTCGGCGCATCACGCGCGCGAGCACGCTCTCGCTGCTGGTCGACGCGGACCACGGTTACGGAAACGCGCTGAACGTGATGCGCACGATCGAGGAGCTGGAGCACGCCGGAGTGGCGGGTCTCAGCATCGAGGACACCGCGCTGCCGGTGAGCTTCGGTCAGGCGGAGGGCACGGACGTGCTGGTCTCCGTGGAGGAAATGGTCGGCAAGCTCAAAGCCGCGGTCGCGGCGCGGCGCGACCCGGGCCTGGTGATCGCCGGGCGGACGGCGGCGCTCAAGGTCGAGGACGCCGAGCGCACGGTCGCGCGCGTGAGGGCCTATGCCGCGACCGGGGTCGACGCTATTTTCGTGATCGGCGTGGAAACGGTTGCGCAGGTGAAGGCCGTACACGACGCGGCGAAGCTGCCGGTAATCGTCGGCTCGGCGCCGGCCTCGCTCAAGCGCGACGACTTGGCTTCGGCTGGCGCACGAATTCTCCTGCAAGGCCACCAGCCGGTGGCGGCGGCGGTGAAGGCGCTGCACGAGACGTACGCGCATCTCTTCGGCGGCGGCGCGCCTGCCGACCTCAAGGGCAAGACCGCGTCGGCGGCGGAGATGGACCGCTTGGTCGGGCGCGAGAGCTACAAGAAGTGGCAGCGCGAATTCCTGCGGTGAAATTCGCTCAGCCGGGCGGCCCGGTTTTTGGTCGCGATTTGTCCGGTCTGATACAGGGGTGCTATCGTGGCCCTGACCCGATCCGACAATGGGAGAAGAAGAATGCTCAAGGCGGCAATTTATGGCGTGGGGCGGTGGGGCGCGACACTGGTCGAAGCAGTCAAGGACAGCGGCAAGATCCGCATTGTCAAGGGCGTCACCCGCGAGCCCTCGAGGCATCGCGAGTTCAGCGAGAAAACCGGCGTCGAGCTGGTGGAGGATTATGCCAGCGTGCTCGGCGATCCGCAGATCAGAGCGGTGATGCTGGCCACGCCGCACTCGCAGCATCACCAGCAGATCGTGCAGGCGGCGAGGGCCGGCAAGCATGTGTACTGCGAGAAGCCGATGACGCTGACGCGCGCCAGCGCCGAGGATGCCGTTAACGCGTGCAAAGCGGCGGGGATCACTCTCGCGCTCGGGTTTAATCGCCGCTACGCGCCGTCTTTCGTCGAGCTCCTGCGCCGGGTGAACGCCGGCGAGATCGGCGAAGTGCTGCACATCGAGGCGCAACACTCGGGGCCGACGGGCTACCGGCTGCAGGCGGGCAACTGGCGCTCGACGCGCAAGGAGGCGCCGGCGGGTGGCATGACCGCGCGCGGCATACACACGCTCGACAACATGATCAACATCGCCGGGCTGGTCAGCTCGGTCTACGCGCTCAGCGACAAACGCAAGCTGCCGGCGGACATCGACATCGACGACACGACCTCGATGCTGCTCAGCTTCGCGGGCGGTGTCACCGGCTATCTCGCGACGGTGTTCGTGACGGGCGAGTTCTACCGCGTTCACGTGTTCGGCTCGAAGGGCTGGATCGAAATGCGCGGCGACACGCGACTCACGGTGTGCGGAATCGAAGGCGCGCCGGAGGAAATCAATTTGCCGAAGGTGAACAAGGAGCGCGCGCTGCTCGAGGCATTTGCCGACGCCGTGGCCGCCAAGCAGCCGTTCCTGGTGCCGCCGGAGGAATTGATCAACGGCATCGCGGTGCTGGAGGCGATCGAAGGGGCCGCGGCGAAGGGCCAGCCGGTGCGCATCGGCTAGTTGTCGCTAAAAGCGCGTAAAGAAAACCGAACCGCCAAGACGCCAAGACGCCAAGACGCCAAGAAAAAACTCAGACAGCAGAGCAAAAACCAGGGAACGGATTGCGGCCCGTTGTTTTCCAGAAAATTACAACAGCCCTGATCGAATAGACCCCGGTGACCCATCCCCAGGGCCATGCCGCTGAGCCCTGCACGAAGTCTCAGTCGTTTTTTCTTTTGCCCTTCTTGGCGGCCTTGGGTGTGCCAGGTTAAGCCTGGTTGATCTTGTGAACTGAAAGGAGTTTACCCTGTGAATTGCCCGTTCAACAGGTAGCCAATCGAGCGCGTTGCCGAGCAATCGGTAGCGCGAAGCCTCGTGCGGCGAACACGTGAGCCGTAGCGCAAGCGAACCCGGTTCGGCCTCGTTACGCCAGGGGGAGAGCGGCCAGTCTGCCCAAGAAGCGGAAGCCTGCCACCGACGGAGAAGTAACGGGTAAATGGGCGCGGCTCAGCGATCGCAGAACACTTTGTTGACACCGACGTGACCACGGCTCAGCGATCGCGGAACACTCATAGTTCACCTTTGAACGGTTTGTTGGGCCTGTGATATTCAAGGGTAGCAAGCAGCGCCTGCTCGCCAGGAGCGCGGCGCCTGAGGGCAAAGCAGCGGATGCAATGATGATCGAAATCGACCTCACAGCGCACCAAGCGATTAGGCCATTCGGGGCTAACCGCGAAGTGCCGGCCCATCAGGTGCACCGAGCCGCTCTCGGCGGTGCGGCGGATGAAGATCATCTGCCCGCGAAGCGGCGCATGCAAGTCGAGCTCGAAATGCTCGGGCATCGGGCGGCGCGGTGGAGAGGCTTCTGCGTATTTCGGCGAAAGTGACCGGTGATTTCGGTCGAACGTGACCGCCGGTTTCGGCGAACGTGACCGGCGCGTAGCCGGTCGGTGTTGCGCGTGCTGGAATTGTAGCGGTTAAGACGGAGGTCAG
>Ga0326597_10014651_pt1 | contig 10278 bp, 4 predicted proteins | sample RVTome_12_FD_203789 | JGI IMG/M metagenome (GOLD analysis project Ga0326597, IMG submission 203789) | Soil microbial communities from uranium-contaminated site in the Upper Colorado River Basin, Wyoming, United States - RVT100D185 | ecosystem: Environmental > Terrestrial > Soil > Contaminated >...
GAGGAGTGCCTCCGCGGTGAACGGTTTCTCGATAAAGAACAGCCCAGGCTCGAGCACCCCGCCTTCTACGATCGCCGCCTCCGCATACCCCGACATATAGAGCACGGTCACTTCCGGGTGGCACTTGCTGATCTCAAGTGCCATCGTCCGTCCATCGATTTCCGGGAGCACGACATCCGTCAGCACCAGATCAACGGTCGATTGGTGCGCCTTCCCGAACGCGACGGCACGGCTCGGCTCAGCGAAGGCGTGGACTCTATAGCCATGATGCGTGAGAACGCGGTGCACGAACTCGCGGACGGCCTGTTCGTCCTCGACGAGCAGAATCACCTCGGTACCGCGCGGGACCGGCTGATCCACCTGCTCGATGGCTGGACGATCGGGGCGCTCTTCTGTCCTGGGAAAGATGATCCTGAAGGTCGTGCCTTGGCCAACTTCGCTCGAGACGTCGATACTCCCCCCGCTCTGTGTGACGATGCCGTGGGCCGTCGCCAGTCCCAGACCGGTCCCGCGACCCGTGGGTTTCGTGGTGAAGAACGGCTCGAACACCCGTTGCAGCGTCGCGCGGTCCATGCCGTGCCCGGTGTCACTGATCGCGAGGAAGACGGACGGGCAGTCCCGGGCGTCCTGCCGAGGGTTGGTCTCCGGCTCCTCGGGAGCGATGTCACCGGTTTCGATCGTCAGGCGTCCGCCGGTTGGCATCGCGTCTCGGGCATTGACCGCGATGTTCACAATTACCTGTTCGATTTGACCCGGGTCCGCTTTGACCGATCCGCGATCGGCGATGACGGTCCGCAGGTCAATCGCCTCGCCAAGCAGGCGTCGTAGCATCGGTGCCAATTCGATGACGACACGCCCGAGTTGAAGCACGCGCGGCTGCAGGATCTGTTTTCGGCTGAACGCCAGCAATTGTCGGGTCAGGTCGGCGGCCCGGCCGGCCGCGCGTTCGATCTCCGCGACATCAGCCCGACGTTCGTCGGTCGATCCGAGGCTGTCGGAGAGCAGGCCGGCGTAGCCGATGATGGCGGTGGTGAGGTTGTTGAAATCATGGGCAATGCCCCCGGCCAACTGGCCGATCGCTTCCATCTTCTGCGCTTGATGAAGCTGGGCCTCCAACGACCGCCGTTCGGTGATGTCCATCGCGATGCCGGCTCCACGCAGCGGCACGCCGCTCGCATCGCGGACGAAGCGGCCGGTCGAGCTGATCGCCCGCACCCGGCCGTCTGGCCACACCGTGCGGTATTCCAGCGTCGCGTCTCGCTGGCTGCGGACAGCCCGTTCGACGGCGTTCAAGACGTCCTTGCGGTCGTCTTCATGAATGCAACTCAGGAACGCGCCCGTGGACCCGGCGAACGTCCCGCGCGTCAGTCCGTGCATGGCCTCGCAGGTCTCGGACCAGTACGCCACTCCAGTCTGCATGTTCACCTCCCAGACGCCCACACCAGAGGCCTCCAGGGCGAACCGCAACCGCTCTTCGGCGTCGCGCAGCTTCACCTGCTCGGCCAGCCGGTCCGTGATGTCGCGGGAGATGGTGGACAGCATCCGGACGTTGCCGTTGACGTCCTTATGCGCGACAGAAACCTGTGACACCGGGATGACTTGGCCGCTTCGGGAGACGTACTCCGTTTCTCCACGCCACGTGCCATCCCGCCGGGCCGTCGGGAGAATCGTCTGCAGGAGTTGCTGTTGGAATTCTGGTTTGCGATAGCCCAGCAGTGAATCGATGCGGTCACCCTCTGCGATGCCCAACGCGCGGCGGGCGGCTGCGTTGACATACTGCGGCGAGCCATCCGGGGGGCTCATCGTGACGAAGTCGGGCGTCGCCTCGAAGATTTCCACGAGGTTGGAGCGCGACTCTTCAAGTCGCCGCCCTTCGACGCCGAGCGCGAGCGTTCGTGCCACGGATGCCAGGGCTTCGATCGTCCGTTTCGGGAGCGGCTCGTGGCTAAGGACGCCCACCACGCCCAGGACGTGGTCGTTCACCTTCAGCGGCAGCCCATGAAAACTGATGCGATCCTGATCGGGCAGGCCGAAGGGGGCGATGTCCACCTCAAGGTCCCGCCGATTCCGGACCCGAGGTTGCCCATCCCGCGCGACGTCGCCGGCGACGAGTCGTCCGACAGGACGGCGCTCCGGTCCTGACAGCGACGGGCGCCCTTCGGCGCAGGCCTGCAACTCGAGCCCGGGATCCGACAGGCCGACCGTCCAGATGCACACCTGCACCGCCCTGAGACGGTCCGCCATCACGCGGGCGCAACGATCGAGAATGTCCCGAAGAGGGCCTCGCTCGGTGACCGCCGTCGCCACATCGGCGGCCAATGTCGCATGGCGCGATCGATCGATGGCATCGGCTTCGGCCGCTCGCCGCTCCGCGATGACCGACGACACGATCATGGAGCTGACGGCGGTGAGGGTCAGAAAGGCATAGGTCTGAAGGACTTCATTGGTGGCCGTGTAGCCGGCCTGTGCGAACGGCCCTCGACCCTGGGCCGCGTTCCACACCGTGATTGCCGCAACGCCCAACGTGGCCATCGAGGCCCCGACCGGCCCGAAGCGAAATGCCGCCCAGAAGAGCAAGGGGAAGACCATGTAGGGATCGGCGTCGGCAATGCGAGTGGGATCCCTCCGTTGACTCATGGCGAACTGGGTAAGGACCGCGACCGCCGTCGACAGGCACGCGGCCTCAGCGACGGCGCGCCATCGGAATGCCGGACGTGACCGAGCGAACGCCAGCGCCGTCAGGATCGCCGGTGCGACGATGAGCATTCCGATGCCGTCGCCGGCCCACCAGTTGAACCACGCTCTCCAATAGCCGGTGGCGCCATTCTGGACGATGGCGGCCGCACCGAGCAGAGACGTGAAGGCGTTGCTGATGATGCCGGCACCAAGGACAAGTACGCCAACCTCGCGAAGGGTCGCCAGGCCGAGCGGCCCTCGCAGAAGTCGCACCACGAGCGCGGCCGCCACCCAGGCCTCGAGGGTGTTGGCGATTCCGCCCAGCAGTGCCTGGGGCACCGCCAGCCCGTGCACAAGATCTGCCGCGATGTTGGCCGTGAATCCCCCCGCCAGCGTGACCGCCCAATCGCCCCGATCCCGGGCAACGAGGAGCGCCAGCATGAAGCCGCTGGGCACCCAGAGGGCAGACACTCCTGACGGGCGGATGGCAAAGGCGTAGGCGACTTGTGCGCAGACCAGGTAGCCGATGCCCGTAAGCAGGAACAGCGCCGCCCGGTGGCCCGTCGTCGGCCCGAGCCATCCCCTCATACCGTCCCCGGTTCTACGGCCTCGTCGCGGTCGAGCACTTCGCGCACTTTGTCCAGCAGGGCAGCCGGCGTGAACGGCTTGGGGATGAACGAACGGCTGATCTCCTGTTCGGCATGACCGAGGCGCTCACCGGTGTATCCGGATGCGTAGAGGACTTTGATGCCGGGCCTGATCCTCCGCATCTCGACGGCCAGCTCCGGTCCGGTCATGCCGGGCATGACCACATCAGTCAGAAGCAGGTGAATCGCCGGCGCGTCATTCACCACCTCGAGCGCCTGCGGGCCGCCGTCGGCGACGACCACGCGGTATCCGTGTCGCTTCAGGACATCCCGTGTCACGGCCCGAACCTCGGGCTGGTCCTCCGCGATCAGAATCGTCTCGGTTCCCCCCTTCGCGGCTGGCGTCACGACGGCCAACGTCACCTCCGCGTCCTGCCTCGCCGCCGGAAGGTAGATGCTGAACGTGCTCCCGTGACCGGACTGACTCTCGACTGTGATGAGGCCGCCGCTCTGGCGGACAATGCCGTAGACGGTAGCGAGGCCGAGCCCGCTACCCTCGCCCTTGGGCTTTGTCGTGAAGAACGGTTCGAAGATCCTGAGGCGGTTTTCTTCAGAGATTCCGATTCCGGTGTCGTGAACGGTGAGCCGGATACCCGGACCGATGGCGAGGCCCTCGTGCCGCCGCGCCAACGCCTCGTCGATGTCGAAGTTGGCCGTCTCAACGGTCAGCGTTCCCCCCATGGGCATCGCGTCCCGCGCGTTCACAGCCAGGTTGACGATGATCTGCTCGATTTGTCCGGGATCGACACTGACGCGGTGGAGGGACGGCGCCAGAATCGAGACGAGGTCAATGTGCTCGCCGATCAGGCGCTGCAGCAGTGCGCTCACGCGACCCACGATGCTGTTCAAATCCAGGATTCTGGGCCGCAACATCTGGCGGCGGCTGAACGCGAGCAGCTGTTGCGTGAGTGACGCGGCGCTTTCGCCGGCTTTTCGGACTTCCTCGACGTCGCCCCGGAGCGGATCGGCGGCGTCCATCTGCTCCAGCAGAAGCCCCGTGTAGCCGCTGATCGCCGTCAGCAGATTGTTGAAGTCGTGCGCGATCCCGCCGGCCAGCTGGCCGACGGCTTCCATCTTCTGGGCCTGGCGGAGCTGTTCGTCCCGCTCGCGCAGGACCTGGTCGCTGCGGCGGCTCTCGCTCACGTCACGGAAGCTCCAGACGCGACCGACGGGCGTCCCGGCAATCCGCTGCGGGGTCGAATACCACTCGAAGATCCGCCCATCACTCAGGTGGACTTCGTCGACGCCCTCGGCGTCAGGCAGGCGGTCCAAATCGCGCACGCGGGCCAGAAACGCGTCCGGGTTGGCCAACTGACCGAGGAGGTGCTCCAGAGCCGGGCGGGCCGGGCCCTCGTCTTTCGCGGCGAGCTTTGCGGCGAGCACGCCTGCCGGAATCTTCCATAGCTCGATGAGCCGTTGGTTGTGGGTGGCGACGCCACCGTCTGGATCCACAACCAGGATGCCATCCGTCGTCGCTTCGAGCGTGGCCTTGAGCACGGACACTGACTGCTCGAGGGCGACGGCGGCCAGTCGGCGGCCGGTCATGTTGCGGACGATGACCAGGATCTGGCGCTCATCGAGGCGCACCAACCTGGCCTCGTAGAACTGCCGTGCTGGCTGATGGTCCAGCGAGAACTCAACCGTGGCGGCCCTCGCGCCGGCTCCGACCTCGCGAAGGGCGTCCTCGAACTTCGGCGCCGCGTCGATGTCGGGAATGGCGCCGAGACGCATCCCAACTTGCGCCCGGCGTGAGAGCACCAGGTCGGCGGATTCCTGGGCGCGGCAGCCCAGGATGGTGCCGTCGATCGACACCCAAAGAAACAGGTCCGGAAAGGTCGCGATCACCGCCCGCATTTCTGAGTTTGCCTGCAGGAGTTCCTGCGAACTCAGATCCAGCGACCGCTCCAGCAGCGTGCGGTCGACATCGGACTGGACATAGGCGTCATTTACCGCCTCAGAGAAGCGCTGGAACCACGGCGGCCACGCCTCCGGCGGGCCGGCATGGCCCGCCAGTTGACGCCGGAGTAGTGGGTGCAGGGTCAGGGTCAGCGCTCCGTGAACGTCGTAATCGTCATCGTCTGGTTGTGGAGCTCGCATTTCGCCAGCGGGGTGAACGGTGAGATCTCGCCGTAGGAATAGAAACCGGTCAGCGGCACATCGTTTCCGAGGACGTCACGCACGCCTTCCACTTCCTCCTCCACGCGTTGACCGAGAATCAGCTTGCGGCCGATGCAGCTGATGAGCACCGCCAGATCCGGCGGACGGCCACATTCCGTCAGGCGCGAGGTCTTCGCCGCGCCAACGGCGCCGTCGATCAGCCGGTCGAAGTTCGCCTTCATGAGCCGCGCGTATGAACCCTCCGGGACGTCGCCCGCGAAAGTCATGCTCTGCGCTTCCTCATCGACCGCCAGGATGGTCCTGACCACACCGGTTTCGCCTTCGGCGATCCTGAGACTGAGCGGGAACAACAGGCCCGTGGCCGGCAGGCCGGCCGCGTGCTCGCCGAGATAGGCCTTGTACAGCGCCAGGGCTGACTGGCCGTCCATCTCATAGAGGACGTTTCCCGCCGATCGCGTGATCAGCCGCTCTGGTCCGAACGGGTCCCAGCCTCCGAGCGATCCATAGCCGACCGTGAGACGGTCGCCATAGAACCCCACGATTGTGGCGATCCCGGACTCCGGGCGGCCTTGCCAGATGACGTAGGTACGGTGGAAATCCGCACCGTCTCCGGAGAGGCCACCCGTCAGACTGACGTTGGGCGGGAGTCCGGTTCGCAGGCCGCGGACCAGTTCGCTGCCATTAACGCCAAGCCCATCGGAGAGGACGAAGGCGTGACACAGGCCGGCCGTGGGGATCGCGGCCGCCAGTTGCCGGCCGGCTTCGAAACTCTGCGATGCCTCCCGAATGCGAACACGCCCGGCGACCATCGGCGTGGCTTCAAACGCCACAGCCGTCGCGACCAGGGACCGGTCCGTGACTCGCGTGCCGCAGATCTCGCCGGCCGTGGAACAGCCGACCAGGAGCGCCTCGGGGTATCGCCGGACCAGCGCGGTCAACGGCTCGGCACCGTTGAGCGCCGACGGACTTCCGAACACAAGCACCAAGCCCGCCTGGTCGAGGCCGTGACCCGCCGGTTCCTGCCAACCCGAGTCGGGATCCCATCGTGATTGTTCGATCCTCATGTCACTGCCTCCGTCGGCTCCACGCTGATGGTCACGGCCTCGGACTGAAAGGACGGTGCGATCGCCGCGAACGCGTCGACGAGACCGCGATCCCGCCATCCTCTCGCGGCATCGTCGTACAGGCTCTCCAACGCCGCCGACGGCGCGCAGGCCGATCGGTACGGGCGATCCGTGGTCATCGCATCGTAGGCATCGACGAGCGAAATGATTTGCGCCAGGATCGGGACGGCGCCGCCCACGAGACCGTCGGGATAGCCGCCGCCATCCAACCGTTCGTGATGGTGCCTGACGATCGGCCGAACCAGGCGAAGCGCGCGAAGCGCCCCGCACAATTCGTCGCCGACAATGGTGTGCCGGCGCATTTCTCGCGTTTCTGCCGGCGTCAGGGGCCCCTGTTTGAACAGGATGGCGTCCGGAATGGCGATCTTGCCGATATCGTGCAGGTAGCCGCCCCGGCGCAGGGCGGCGAGTTCGTCGGCTGACAGCGCCAGCGCGCGGCCGAGTGCCTCGCCGTAGGAGGCCAGTCGCCGGCAGTGGCCGTGGGTGTACGGGCTGCGGGCTTCAACCGTCTGACCGAGACTCAGGATCACGGCCTCCGCCGAATCCAGGTCATCCGTATAGTGCTTGGCGCGCATGAGCGAACGCAGACGTGCCCGCAGTTCTGTCCGGTCGATCGGCTTGGAGACGTAGTCGTCGGCGCCCGCTTCAATGGCAAGAAGCCGGTCCGCGCCTTCGTGCGCCCCGGTCATGAGGATCACCGGCGTGAGCAGAGTACTGGGGTGCGCCTTCAACGCGCGGCACGCCGCGAATCCGTCCTGGCGAGGCATCCGGATGTCCATCAGGACAACATCGGGCAGGGCCGACAGGGCGACGTGCACGGCCTCGTGACCATCGCGCGCCTCGATGACCGTGTATCCATCAGCACTCAGAAGCCGGCCAAGCAGTCGCACATTGGCCGGTGTATCGTCGACGACGAGCACGACGCCAGAGCGATTCATCGGGGTACCCCAAACGCGAGACTCGCGTGCCGGGTTTCACCGCGCGCCGCGACCGTACTCTGTGGCATTGACTCCGCCACGTGTCCGGCTACTCCGGCGACGCGGACACGATTGCGGCCGGCCAGTTTGGCGTCGTACAGGGCCCGGTCCGCCGCCTGGATCAGGGCGGCGACATCGCCTGCCGTGGTGGACCGACCAGCCATGCCGACGCTCACGGACACGTCAATCGCCGTGTCGCCGACGAGCATCGGCGTGCCGCATACCGCGGTCCGGATCCGGTCGCCGATGGGCTGAAGGGTCTGCTCGTCGCAGTCTGGAAGCACCACCAGAAATTCCTCCCCGCCGTAGCGTCCAATCGCATCAACCGAGCGGAGCACGCCCGTCATGCGCTCGGCCGCTTCCCGCAGCACCTGGTCTCCCGCCGTGTGACCATGGGTGTCGTTGACGCGCTTGAAATGATCGATATCCACGACGGCGACGCCAAGCCGGCCGCACGCCGGCCTTGACCGCTGAAGCTCGCGCGCAAGTGTGTCGAGAATCGTGCCCCGGTTGCTGAGACCCGTGAGCCGGTCGTGCGAAGCCTCGTGTCTGAGCGCCTCCTGCGCCGCGACCAGGGAGAGCTGTAGATCCACCACACGCGTGCCGGATTTGATCCGGGCACCGAGCTCCACCGCGTCGAAGGGCTTTGTCAGGAAGTCATCGGCCTCGGCGGCGAGTCCAGCCATCATGTCCTCCCGCCGGCTGCGCGCCGTCAGCAGAATGACGTAAACGTAGTGGTCGGCCTGCGTGCGAACCGCGCGGCACACCGCGAGGCCGTCGAGCCCCGGCATCATCCAGTCGAGAATGGCCAGCCTCGGGCCGTCGCTCTGACGAAGTGCGGCTCGGGCTTCCAGGCCGTCCTTCACCGCGATCACCGTGTGGCCCAGGCGGACGAGCGTGGCTTGGAGCAGCCGCCGGGACATCGGTTCGTCGTCGGCGATGAGGATCTTCATGCCGGGCTCTCCTCGCACAGGTCCGTGAGGCCGGCAATCAGCCCGGTCACCTGCTGTTCCAGGCACGCGTAGGCCGCCGCTGCGGCCGCGGCGTTTCCTTTCCACTCTCCCAGTTCCAGCTTGCGTGCCGCATCGGCAGCCGGTCCCTGGCCGAGGCAGCTGACCGCGCCGCGGAGCGTGTGCGCCCACCGGGCGACACCCGGGGCGTCGTCTTCCCTCAGGCACGCCTTGATTTCACTCATCATCTGAGGCGCTTCGCTCCTGAGAATGTCCACAAGCTCCCTGAGCAGGGCACGATCCCCATCGACGCGGGTCAGAACCTCGCCCGGATCGAGGGCCTGGGTGGACCGCGTCGGCACCGGCCGCAGCTGATCGATAGTCGCCAACAGATCCGCCGCGCGTACCGGCTTCGAGAGGTAGGCATCCATGCCCGCCGCCAGGCACGCCTCCCGATCGCCCTTCAGCGCGTGCGCGGTCAACGCGACAACCGGCACATGGCGGCAGGTACCGGCCTCGGCCGCCCGGATCGCCGCGGTCGCCGCAAAGCCGTCGACCTCCGGCATCTGCAGATCCATCAGAATCACGTCGTACGTGTCCGTCGCGGCGGCCTCGAGCGCTGTTCGGCCGTTCATCACGCTCGTCACCACATGGCCGTGTTTTTCGAGGATGGCGACGACGAGCCGGCGGTTCACGGCGTTGTCCTCGGCGAGCAGGATGCGGGCGGGCGCGGTGGACGATCGGCCGGCGGTCGCACCGCTGCGCGGACGACGCGGTGTCTCCGTGGCGGCTCCGGCAAGGACCTTCAGCATGGCCTGCTTGAGCACGGCCTGGCGAACCGGTTTGGTCAGCCATGCCGACACGCCCGATCCGGAACAGCGCGCGGCGTCCCGCCCCTGGTTGATGGACGACAACATCATGATCATCGTGCCGGCCATCCCGGGCGTACGCTTGATTTCCTCGGCGAGCTGGAAGCCGTCCATGCCCGGCATCTGGTAGTCGAGCAGGACCAGCTCGAATGGCGTGCCTGCCCTTCTCGCCTCGCGCATCGCGATGAGGGCGGGATCCGCGCCCTCGACGACAGTGGCGCGCATGCCCCAGTTCGCCAGCATGTTGCGGAGGATCCATCGGTTGGTGGCATTGTCGTCGACGACCAGCACGGCCCGGCCCGCCAGGCTGATCGAATCGCACACCGTGACTTCAGCCGGAGCGGTCTGGCCAATCGCCAGGCGCACGCGGACGTGGAACGTACTGCCGTTTCCTGGCTCGCTGTCGACCCAGACGTAGCCGTCCATGAGCGCCGTCAACTGTGAGGCGATCGCCAGGCCCAGGCCCGTCCCGCCAAAGCGCCGCGTCGTCGCCGTGTCGGCCTGCATGAAGGCATCGAAGATCGCCACTTGCTTGTCCCGAGGAATCCCGATGCCGGTGTCACAGACCGAGAACTGCAATTCGGCGACACCGGAGTCCGAGGCGAGGCGCACGACACGCAGGACGACCTCCCCCGCCTCCGTGAACTTGATGGCATTACTGACCAGGTTGATCAGAACCTGCCGTAGTCGCACCGGGTCGCCGGACAAGAGGTTCGGAACCTCCGGCGCGATATAGTGGGCCAACTCGAGTCCCTTGCAGTGCGCCCGCGGGGCGAGCGAGCGCATCATCTCGTCCAGGAGCGCGCTCAGATCGAAGTCCGTGATCTCCAGCTCCAGTTTGCCGGCCTCGATCTTGGAGAAGTCCAGGATGTCGTTGATCAGGGCCAACAACGAATCCGCCGAGGCCGCGACGGTCT
>Ga0326597_10014652_pt1 | contig 10278 bp, 7 predicted proteins | sample RVTome_12_FD_203789 | JGI IMG/M metagenome (GOLD analysis project Ga0326597, IMG submission 203789) | Soil microbial communities from uranium-contaminated site in the Upper Colorado River Basin, Wyoming, United States - RVT100D185 | ecosystem: Environmental > Terrestrial > Soil > Contaminated >...
CCCGATGACCTTCAGCGGAAGCTGGAGCGTGACGATCAACAACCTGCCGGTGGGCGTAAGCCTGACCTTCCAGGCCAGCGGCTACAACTCTACGACCGTCTTCAACGGCACGACACTGATCTACTCGGGCACGACCGTGCAAACGCTGGCCAACGTCCCCGAGTCCGTGTCGATCAGCATGGATCCGGCGGCGATCACGGTCACGTTCCCGCAGATCACCTCGATCACGATTCCGGCGCAGTTCGAGACCGACTCGACCGGCGTGATCTCGTTCGGGCTGGCGAGCTCGAGCAGCCCGCTGGATTTCGCGATCACCGCGGGCGGGGGCGGCTTCAGCCCGGCCAGCGGAAGCATCCCCATCACGGGTACGGCCACGCTGAACACGAACTTCACCGCGCCCAGCACCGCGGGCACGTTCACGCACAGCATCGACGTGACAAACCCGGACGCCTACACGGTGGGACAGCAATTCGAGACCGTCGTGGTGGACGCGGTGACCGACGCGACGGTGACGGTGCTGTTCGCGCCGGCGCTGACGGCGCTGCGGGCGGAGCGCTTTCCCATCAACGGCACGGACGTGATCTGGACGGCGACGGCGGTGGATGACATCACGGCGGCGGGCGCGCTCGTGTTCGGCTGGTCGTTCGCCAACGATCCGGGCTCGAGCGCGTCGTTCGCAGCCAGCACGACCAATGTGGCGACGCTGCAAGGCTACGATCCCGCGGCCACGGCCGGCGTGCTGACGATGACCATCACCGACGGCGACGGGCTGACGACGATCGTCACGTACACGCTGTCGCTCAATCAGTTCCCGACCTACTGAGCGGCCAGGGGAGCGCCGGCGGCCGAGGCAGCCGACGCGTCCCGAGGCGGGTCACGGCGATGGGCGGCATTCACCAGACGAGTGTGCGGCGGATCCGAACGGGCGGGCTCGCGGTGGGCGGGATGCTGGCGATCCTGGCCCTGGCGGGCTGCGCCGGGGATGATTCCTCCGGACCGGGCGCGTCCGGGCCGGTCTGGGCCGCGGACGGCGTTTCCGGAGCGGACTCCGCGCCGGCGGAGCTGCACCAGCCGATCGCCAATGTCACGGCGGTCAACCTGAGCATCTGGAACAACGTCCTCAGCCAGTACATCGTCACCAACGTTTCGCTCACGCAGCAGCCGAACCTGACTTGGCAGGGCCTGTTCACGGGGCTGCCGCGCCACGCGTCGCTGACTTACGAGGCGGAAGGCCTCGTGGGCGCGGCGGTGCATTTCACCGGCCAGACCACGGCCACGATCAGCGCCGCGACAGGGGCGGTGCAGGTGGTGCTGCGCCCCGCCACGGGCACGCCGTTCACGATGCCCAAGGTGACGGCGATCACCAACCCAAGTCCGATAGAAAGCGGTGGCTCCGCGAACTTCGTATTTTTCATTGCGGGGCAGCCAAACGAAGCGCTGACTTGGACCGTCGCCTCGGTGAATGGCGCCACGAACACCTGGGGTAATGCCGCCGCAAGGACCGGTTCGATCACGCTCGATGGCTCGGGGACAGGCTCGGTCACGAAGTCATACGGCCCGCCCGGTACCAACCCGCCTACCAATCCGGCGGTTGACGTCTTCACGCACCAATTCGATATCACCAACTTGGCAACAGGCATCACGTTTCGGGCGTATTTCACCTCCAGGTCGTGCAACCTGGCCGTCAACCCCACTTGCACGTAGTCCACGGGCCTGCCGAACGGCCGGGCTCAGGCTTCATGGCGCTTCGCGGCCAAACTTTTTAGAATGGACATTCTGGCGGACGGCCGTATTGCGCGGAGGGTCCGCGCCGGCCGGTCCGTTTTGGCATGCCTCGACCCTTCGGCTGAAGTCCGAGCGCCCATGGCCCCGAACGTTCTGCATCCCCTGGAGCGCGCGCTGCTGAGCAGCCTGCGCGGCGGCATGTTGTTGCCGCGAGGCACCACGGGACTGGCCTCGGTGAGCGGCGGCGCGGACAGCACGGCGCTGCTGCTGCTGCTCGACGCGCTGCGCGGGCGGCTGGGGATCGCGCTGGAGGTGCTGCACTTCGATCACGGTCTGCGGCCGGAATCCGCGGCCGAGTCGGAATGGGTGCGGGCGCTGGCGGCGCGGCTGGGCCTGCCGTTTCACCTGCGCGGAGGATTCGCGGGAACCCGCGGCGGAAGGGCGGCGGGCGGAACCCAGGCGCGGGCGCGAACCTGGCGGCGGCGCGAGAGCTTGGCGCTGTTGCGCGAGCGCGGCGCGGGCTGGATCGCCACCGGGCACCAGCGCGAGGATCAATGGGAGACGCTGCTGCTGAAGCTGCTGCGCGGAGCGCACCTCTCGCGGCTGCAGGGAATGGCGGCGCGGCAGGGGGCTTGGGTGAGGCCGCTGCTGGGCACCTCGCACGCGGCGCTGGAAGGCTACCTGCGTGAGCGGGGCCAGGATTGGCTCGAGGATCCCTCGAACCGCTCGCCGGCGTACCGCCGCAACCGGGTGCGGCACGAGCTGCTGCCCTTGCTGGAGTCGTTGACGCCGGGCGGGATCGGCGCGCGGCTGGAGACGCTGGAACGGCACAGCCGGGCGCTGGCGGAATGGATCGCGGCCGAGCCCACCGCGCCGCAGAACGATCCGGCGCGGGAGCCGCACTGGATCGACGCGCAGGCGCTGCGCGGGCAGCCGCGGCTGTTGCGCGAGGCGCAGCTGCACGCGTTCCTCGCGGCGCGCATGCCGGGGCTGGTGGACGCGGCAACGTTGGAACGGGCGGCGGCGCTGATCGAGCGCGACACTCCCTGGACGCTGCACCTGAGCGCGCGGCGCACCTTGCTGGGGCGCGGCCGGCGCGTGCTGCTGGAACGGCGCGACGCGGACGTGCACGAGCGGCTTGTCGAGCGCGAGCGGGCGGGCTTCAGGTTATGGGCGCCGGAGGGCTGGGACGTGGGCCTTGCCGTACAGTCCGTCCTGCCGGAGGAACAACGGAAAGATCGGCCCTCTCCCTCGTCCCCGCTTTCCGCGACCTCGCGGGCCACAGGGCAGGACGGAGGCCAGAACGGAGAATGGGGATGGCCGCTCGCCACCGAGGATGAATTTCGTGGCGCCATCGTCATCCACAATCTGAGTCCCGGCGAAACGCCCATTACCGTGCGCCCGAGGCAGGCCGGGGATCGCATCGAACTGCCCGGCGAGGCGAAGGCCGTGAAAGTGGCGGATGTGCTGCGGAATTCGGGCGTGCCGCTCTGGGAGCGCGAGCGCGTGCCCGTGGTGCAGGCGGGGGAAGCGGTGGTGGCGGTGTTTCCGGACTGGATCGCGGCCGGACACGAGGCGGGCGAGGCCGTGGGATCGGTGCGGATCACCGTGCGGATCACGGGCCACCATCCGGAGCATACCGGAAACGATCCTGAGCAATCGCCGGATCGGTAGGGCATGGGGCCCGGCCGGCGCAACGCAAGGCCGCTGCGATCCGGCGCATCGCGGGCTGCCGCGGGGCCCGTCCGCACGCACGGCCTCGGGCCAGACGCAGCCGCCACGTGCCACGCGGTGCGCCGGAAGGCCCGCCCGCAGCCAGCGGCTCGGCGCCGGACCGCTCTGCATATCGCGGCGGCGGGTGCGGCGATTGAACCGCCGGCACGTGAGCGCACTCCCCAGATGGGGTGGCGCCATATCCATGCAATTGGCTTTGCGGACCCCGGGCGTTCGGCTATAATTTGTCGTGAATGCCTAGACAGGTATGTCTGCCCGAAAGTTCCGCCGGGACAGGGATTTCGGCGGAGGGGGAGATTTTCCTCTCGGCGCCGGCCAGGAGGCCGCCCAGGGGGCTATGCAGGCGGCCGCTTCACTGCGGACCCTGTGTTCCGCCCCGTTCGACCTGATGGGAGCAATCCGTTGAACCCGCTGCTGAAGAATCTCGGCATCTGGATCCTGATCGGCCTGGTGCTGTTCGTCCTGTTCAATCTGATCAACACCAAGCCCTATGGCGCGGCGCAACTGTCCTTCTCGGATTTCATCGTGCAGGTCGAGTCGGGCAAGGTGGCGGAAGTGACGATCCGCGGGCAGGAGATCGCGGGAATCTACAGCGACCAGACGCAGTTCCAGACGATGGTGCCGGAGTATCCGGAGCTGCTGCCGCTGCTGAACGGCAAGGGCGTGCGCGTGCGCGCGGAGCCGCCGAACAAGGGCGGGCTGCTGCTGGCGATCCTGAACAGCTGGTTTCCGATGCTGCTGATCATCGGCATCTGGATCTTCTTCATGCGGCAGGTGCAGGGGGGCGGGAACCGGGCGCTGAGCTTCGGCAAGATCCGGGCGCGGCAACTGGACGAGAAGAACAACCCTGTCACGTTCAAGGACGTAGCCGGGATCGACGAGTCGAAGGAGGAATTGCGCGAGATCGTGGACTTCCTGCGGGACCCGAAGAAGTTCGAGCGGCTGGGGGGCCAGATTCCGCGCGGCGTTCTGCTGATGGGACCGCCGGGCACGGGCAAGACGCTGCTGGCCAAGGCGATCGCGGGCGAAGCGGGGGTTCCGTTCTTCAGCATCTCGGGTTCGGACTTCGTCGAGATGTTCGTGGGCGTGGGGGCGAGCCGGGTGCGCGACCTGTTCGAGCAGGCGAAGAAGAACGCGCCGTGCATCATCTTCATGGACGAGATCGACGCGGTGGGCCGGCACCGGGGTACGGGCCTGGGCGGCGGCCACGACGAGCGGGAGCAGACGCTCAACCAGCTGTTGGTGGAGATGGACGGCTTCGAGGCGAACGAGGGCGTCATCGTGATCGCGGCGACCAACCGGCCGGACGTGCTGGACCCGGCGCTGCTGAGGCCGGGGCGCTTCGACCGGCACGTGGTGGTGCCGCTGCCGGATATCCGCGGGCGCGAGGAAATCCTGAAGGTGCATTTGGCGCACATTACGATGGACGCGCGGGTGGATCTGCGCGTGGTGGCCAAGGGCACGCCAGGCTTCACGGGGGCGGACCTGGCGAACCTGGTGAACGAGGCGGCGCTGTGGGCGGCGCGGCAGAACAAGACCGCGGTGGATCAGGAGGACTTCGAGTACGCCAAGGACAAGATCATGATGGGCTCGGAGCGGCGCAGCATGATCATACCCGAGCACGAGAAGCGGGTGACGGCCTTCCACGAGGCGGGCCATGCGCTGGTGGCGGCGCTGATCCCGGAGGTGGACCCGGTGCACAAGGTGACGATCATCCCGCGCGGGCGGGCGCTGGGGCTTACGCAACTGCTGCCGAGCGAGGACCGGCACAGCCACACGCGCACGCAGCTGCTGGGGCAGATTTCCATGATGCTGGGCGGCCGCGCGGCGGAGGAGATCACCTTCGACCAGTTCACGACCGGGGCCTCCAACGACATCCAGCGCGCGACCGAGCTGGCGCGGCGGATGGTGGTGCAATGGGGGATGAGCGACGCGCTGGGGCCGATCTCGTACTCGGACAGCCCGGAGCAGGTGTTCTTGGGGCGCGACCTGATCCAGCACCGCACGACGAGCGAAAAGATGACGCGCTCGATCGACCGGGAGATCCGCGAGATCATCACGCGCGCGTACGAGCGGGCGATGAAGCTGCTGAAGGGCCGGCACAAGGCGCTGGTGGCGCTGGCCGAGGCGCTGGTGGAGCGCGAGACGGTGGAAGGCAGCGAGGTGCACGAGATCCTGGACCGTTGCTACCCGGCCACGGCGACGGCCTAGCGGCGGGGCGGACGAGGCGAGGCGTCGGGCATGGACCAGTTCATCGAGCTGATCACGACGATCCACCTGTCGGACTTCATCGACATCGGCCTGCTCGCGATCGTGATCTACTGGGTGCTGCTGCTGATCCAGGGCACGCGCACGATCCCGATGCTGATCGGGCTGACGGTGCTGCTGGGCACGACCTACGTGCTGGCGACGCTGTTCAACCTGGACGCGATGGGCTGGCTGGTGGAGAACGTGGTGAGCTCCGCCGTGGTGATCCTGGTGGTGCTGTTCCAGGCGGATATCCGCAACGCGCTGGCGCAGGTGGGGCTGACGACGATGCGGCCGCAGATCGCGCCGGTGGATCAAGCCGGGTTGATCGACGAGCTGACGCTGGCGGCGTTCACGATGGCGCATCGGCGGATGGGCGCTCTGATCGTGCTCGAGCGCGAGACGGGGCTGCGCAACTACATCGAGCGCGGGCGGCCGATCCAGGGCGCGCCGACGGTGGATCTGCTGCTGTCGATCTTCCACACGAGCTCGCCGCTGCACGACGGGGCGGTCGTGATCGACCGCGAGGGCAGGCTGGCGGCGGCACGCTGCATCCTGCCGCTGTCGCCGTCCTCGTCGGCGCGGCCGTACATGGGGACGCGGCATCGCGCGGCGCTGGGGCTGAGCGAGGAAACCGACGCGCTGATCGTCGTGGTGTCCGAGGAGCGCGGCGAGGTTTCGCTGGCGCATCGCGGCCAGATGACCGAGAACCTAGACCGGGCCGGACTGAAAACGCTCATCACCCAGACCCTGAGATCGACGCCACAACCCGATGCGCTCCCCGACGCTGCCGCCGAGGCTCAATCCGCGTAATTTGCGTGCCTGGGACCGCGACGCGTTCCGGCGCATGTTCACGCAGAACCTTCCGCTCAAGCTGCTGTCGCTGTTCCTGGCGGTGACGATCTGGGGCTTCATCGCGCCGCAACGGCGCGGAGAATCGACCGAGATCAAGTTCCTGACCCCGCTGGTGCTCAAGAACATTCCGCCCAAGATGGAGATCACAGGCGATCTGGTGCAGTCGGTAAGCGTGCTGCTGCGGATTCCGCGCGAGCTGGCGAAGTCGATCAACCCCAACCTGTTCCAGGTGGCGATCGACCTGCGCAACCAGCTGCCGGGCTCGTTCGAGTACCAGCTGACACAGAAGAACGTGACGTACAACAACGAGGCGCCGCCGGACGGGCTCGAGGTGCTGCAGATCAGCCCGGAGCAGTTCACGCTGGCGCTCGAGCAGCTCGTGGAGCGCACCGTGCTCATCCGTCCGCGCCTCGTGGGCGAGGTGGAAAAGGGACTGGCGATCGACTCGGTGGTGCTGGACCCGGCGCAGGTGACGGTCGCGGGCCCGGCCTCGCTGGTGGGCTCGCTGAACGGGATTTCGACGCGTCCGCTCGACATCGAGGGGCTGAACAGCGACGTGGAGATGCTGGCGAACCTGGAGCGGCCGGATGCGCGGGTGCGTATCATGTCGCCGGACGACACGCTGTACCGGGCGACGATCAAGATCAGCTACTCGCCGCAGCGGGTGTTGCTGCGCGATATTCCGGTGATCTTCGAGAACGCCGAGTTCGCTTTCCGCGCGAGCACGACCACGCTCAACGCGCACATGGAAGGCCCGCAGGCCACGGTCTCGGCGCTGAACAACCGCAACGTGTTCGCGGTGATCAACCTGTCGCAGTATCCACCCGGGGATTACCGGGGGCTGTCGCCCAAGGTGGTGGTGCCGGACCGGGTGAAGGTGCTGGAGCAGTGGCCGATCGTGGACCTGTTCGTGCTGAAACGAAAGATCGGGGAGCAATAGCGCCCCAGGACAAGGCGCGGCCCGCGCGGACGGCCTGCGAGCGATTCCGCGCGGGAGAGCACGCACCGGCGCCGACGACCGAGAAGACCATGAGCCGAGAGATCATCATCAACCAGGCTGTGCACGAGACGCGCGTCGCCGTGCTCGACGAGGGCACCGTGACGGAGCTGTACCACGAGCGCGAGCGCGAGCGCGGCGTGGTGGGGAACATCTACAAGGGCAAGGTGCTCAAAGTGCTGCCCGGCATGGAGTCGGCTTTCGTGGATATCGGGCTGGAGAAGGCGTCGTTCCTGTACATCGACGACGTGCTGTCGGACTTCTCCGTATATGACGACTACGACGAGGCGACGGGGGAGCGGCCGGTGTTCAGCCATCCAGGGCGCAAGGACAAGCGGCCGCCGATCGAGCAATTGCTGAAGGAAGGCCAGGAGATCCTGGTGCAGGTGTCCAAGGGTCCGATCGGCACCAAGGGGGCGCGCATCACGGGGCACATCTCGCTGCCGGGGCGGAACCTGGTGTTCATGCCCACGATGGAGAACGTGGGCGTATCGCGCCAGATTTCCGAGGACGCCGAGCGGCAGCGGCTGAAGCAGATCGTCAACGCGCTGAAGCCGCCCAAGACGGGATTCATCATCCGCACCGTGGCCGAGGGGCGCGCGGAAGAGGAATTCCGCTCCGACATCAACTTCCTGCTTTCGCTGTGGGATTCGATCCTGCAGCGCTACAACGAGGCCAGCGCGCCCGCGGAGGTGTACCAGGACCTCTCGATCACGTTCCGCGTGATCCGCGACCTGCTTTCGCGCGACGTGCGCAAGCTCACCGTGGACGACGAGGAGGAGTACAAGCGCGTACGCGGATTCCTGAAGTCGTATCTACCGCGCTATGCGTCGATGCTGGAGCTGTACCGGCGCAAGGAGCCGGTGTTCGAGCACTTCGGGATCGAGGAGGTGATCGACCGGGCGCTGAGCCACAAGATCTGGCTGAAGTCGGGCGGGTACCTGGTGATCAACCAGACCGAGGCGCTGACGGCGGTGGACGTGAACACGGGACGCTACGTGGGCAAGGCCAGCCACGAGGAGACGATCCTGCGCACGAATCTGGAGGCGGTGCAGGAGTTGGTCTATCAGCTGAAGCTGCGCAACATCGGCGGGATCATCATCATCGATTTCATCGACATGGAAGCGGCCGCGAACCGGCAGAAGGTGTATCAGGCGCTGAAGGAGGAGCTGAAACACGACAAGGCGCGCAGCAAGATCCTACAGATCAGCGAGATCGGGCTGGTGGAGATGACGCGCAAGCGCGACCGGGAGAACCTGGAGCGGCTGCTGAGCATCCATTGCCCTTATTGCGACGGAACGGGGCGGATCAAGAGCCTTTCCACGATCGCTTTCGAGTTGTTCCGCGAGGTGGACCGCTACCGGTACCAGGGGCGGCGGCCGCGGGACCTGACCGTGAACGTGCATCCGGACATCGCCGATTTCCTGCTCACCGAGGAGAACACGACCCTGGAGCGCATCCAGGCCAACCTGGGCATGAAGCTGCACGTGCGGCCGGTGGACTCGTTCCACCACGAGCAGTTCGAGCTGTTCGAGTTCTAAAGGGTGAATGGAGGCGGACGAGAGGGTCCGCCCCACCCGCCGATTCCCCGATGCGGGCATCGCGACCCGCCACATCCGCCAACGCGCGTGTCGCGCCCCGGCGGGCCATCCTGACTGACGTTCGGCAGTTCCCATCATGACCGCCCTCGACCCCTTGCAGGCCGCACCGGTGCACCGGCACGAAGTGGCGCCGGAGCAGGCGGGGCTGCGGCTGGACAAGTGGCTGGCGGCGCGGGAGGGGATCGTCTCCAGGGAGATGGCGCGGCGGCTGATCCTGCAAGGCTCGGTGCGGCTGAACGAGGCGCGCGCCGAACCGGACACGCGGCTGCGCGCGCACGACCGGGTCGAGTTTTCGGTGCCGCCGCCGCGGCCTAGCGAGCTGGAGCCGATGCCCGGGCCGCTGGAGATCCTGTTCGAGGACGCGCACTTGCTGGTGCTGAACAAGCCCGCGGGGCTGACGGTGCACCCCAGCCCCGGTCACCGCAAGAAGACGCTGGTGCACCTGCTGCTGGCGCATTGCACCGCGCTGTCGGGCACGGCGCTTTCGGGAATCGGAGGCGAGCTGAGGCCGGGGATCGTGCACCGGCTGGACAAGGAGACCTCGGGCGTGCTCGTGGTGGCGAAGAGCGACCGCGCGCACGTGGGGCTGGCGGAGCAGTTCCGCGCCCACTCCATCGAACGCACCTACCGGGCGCTGGTGGTGGGGCAGCCGCGCGGCGCGATGGGCACGGTGGCGCTGCCGCTGGCGCGGGACGCGCGCCATCGCCTGCGTCAGGCGGTGCGTCTGGGCGGGCGCGAGGCCGTGACGCATTGGCGCGTGGAGCGGCGGCTGGGGCCGTTCGCGCTGCTGCGGGTGAACCTGGAAACTGGACGCACGCACCAGATCCGCGTACATCTGGCGCATGAGGGCTGGCCGGTGGCGGGCGATGCCCTCTACGGGCGCAAGCGCCACAAGGGGCTGGAATTGCCGCCGGAACTGATGGTGCGGCTGGACCGCTTCAAGCGGCAAGCACTGCACGCCGCCTCCCTGGGGTTCGTGCACCCGGTCACGGGCGAGGCGCTGCACTTCGAGGCGCCGCTGCCGGCGGACATGGCGGGGCTGATCGCGGCGATCGAGGAGGCGGGGCTGGCGTAGGCGGCCACGGCCTCACCCCTCAGCGCCCGCCCCAAACGAGAAGA
>Ga0326597_10014653_pt1 | contig 10277 bp, 13 predicted proteins | sample RVTome_12_FD_203789 | JGI IMG/M metagenome (GOLD analysis project Ga0326597, IMG submission 203789) | Soil microbial communities from uranium-contaminated site in the Upper Colorado River Basin, Wyoming, United States - RVT100D185 | ecosystem: Environmental > Terrestrial > Soil > Contaminated >...
TGGCCGGCCAGACGCTTGCCACGCTCTCCGGTCTGCTGCCGCCCGGCGCGGCGATCGTGCGCGCGATGCCGAACACGCCGGCGGCGATCGGCCGCGGCATCACCGTCGCGGTCGCCAATGCACGGGTTTCGGGCGCGCAGCGCGCGCTTGCGCACCGGCTGCTGGCCGCCATCGGCGCCGTGGAGTGGGTCGCCGACGAGGCCCTGATGGACGCGGTCACGGCGGTATCCGGTTCCGGCCCGGCCTATGTTTTCCTGCTGGCGGAGGCCATGGCAGCGGCCGGCGTGGCGGCGGGCCTGCCGGCCGAATTGGCCGCCAGGCTCGCGCGCGAAACCGTTGCCGGCTCAGGCGAACTGTTGCACCGGTCGGAGCTTGATCCGGCGATTTTGCGCCAGAACGTCACCTCGCCGGGCGGCACCACGGCGGCGGCGCTGGAGGTGCTGATGTCGCCGCAGGGATTGGCGGTGCTGATGCAAGAGGCCGTCGCCGCCGCCACCCGCCGGTCGCGCGAGCTGGCCGGTTAGCGCGCCGCCTTGGAACGGCCCTGCTGCGGGACTAGATTAGACTTGAAGCCACGCGTTTTCAGGAGGCAATCATGGCCCGCAGAGCATCCGGCACGCGCCGTCAGAGTGAGCCGCGGCCACGCCGGCCCGCCGCCGGCGCAGCGAGCGGCAACGGCGCCGCGTCCGCCCGCGATCGGATCGTCGCCGCGTTCCTCGCCTTGCTGGCGGAGAAATCCTTCGAGACGATCGGCTTTGCCGAGATTGCGGATCGCGCCGGCGTGACGCTCGCCGACATCCGCGGCGAGTTCAATTCCACGCTTGGCATCTACGCGGCGCATGCAAAGGCCATCGATCGTGCCGTGCTCGGCGGCGACGTTGGCGATGTCGCCGAGGAATCGCCGCGCGAGCGGCTGTTCGACGTGCTGATGCGCCGGCTCGATATGCTCAGCCCGCACAAGGCCGCGGTGCGCTCGCTGCTGCGCTCGGTGCGGCGCAATCCGCCGCTGGCGCTGGCGCTCAACGGTCTCGCGGTGCGCTCGCAGCAGTGGATGCTGGCGGCGGCCAATATCGATTCCTCCGGCCCGCGCGGCATGCTGCGGGCGCAGGGCCTGGCGGTCTTGTTCGTGCAGGTGCTGCGGGTCTGGGTCGACGACGAGGATCCCGGACTCGCCCGCACCATGGCAGCGCTCGACCGCGAGCTCGGCCGCGGCCAGCGTCTCGCCGGCATGCTCGACGATCTCTGCCGGCTGATCCCGCCGCGCTGCCCGAGCCTGCGGCGGCGCGCCCGCGAGGCGGAAGATCGCCCGGACGAGACGCCGGCGGCCGCCTAGCAGAGGCGGTCCTCCGCACGCGGATGACGACGCGCGGTATCATCGCTGTGCCTTCTTGCCGCCGCCACCGGGATATCCATCTGCCTTTGGCGTCAAAGGTGTGGCCACATTTCCAGCGAGGGTCCTGCGCCATGTCCATTCGACCGGTGAAGCGTATCGTCGAGTCCGAACCCACGATGGAAGGGGCAGGCGTGAAGCTGCGCCGTGCCTTCGGATTCGGGAAGACCAGCGAGTTCGACCCGTTCCTGCTGCTGGACGATTTCCGCAACGACCGGCCCGCCGACTATCTCGCCGGCTTCCCCTGGCATCCGCACCGCGGCATCGAGACCATCACCTATGTGCTGGCGGGATCGGTGGACCACGGCGACAGCCTGGGCAACCAGGGCACGCTCGGCGCGGGCGACGTCCAGTGGATGACCGCGGGCAGCGGCATCATGCATCAGGAAATGCCGCAGGGCGACGCGCAGGGGCGCATGCATGGATTCCAGCTCTGGGCCAATCTGCCGTCATCGCTGAAGATGACGGCGCCGCGCTACCAGGACATTACGGCCGCCGATATTCCGGAGATCGTCGACGACGACGGCACCAGGGTCAAAGTGGTGTGCGGCGACTTCTGGGGCCGGCGCGGCCCGGTCGAGGGCGTCGCGGCGGACCCGCGCTATCTCGACGTCTTCGTCCCGCCCGGCCGCCGCAAGACCTTGCCGGTGGAACTGGAGCGCCACGCCTTCGCCTATGTGTTCGAAGGCGACGGCACGTTCCGTGCCGCGTCCGAGCCGTTCGGTGTGCTGACCGAGAAGGAGGTCGACGGCAACGAAGCGATGATCCGCGAGCGGGTCGGCAACCGTTCCCTGGTGCTGTTCGACTCAGGCGACGAGGTAACGGTGCAGGCCGGCGCGCAGGGCATCCGCTTCCTGCTGGTGTCCGGCAAGCCGATCGAGGAGCCGGTCGCCTGGTACGGGCCGATCGTGATGAATACCCAGGCGGAGTTGCAGCAGGCGGTCAGCGAACTGCGCAACGGAACCTTCATCAAGTAGCGAAGCGCCGACAGCGCCGGCAGCGTCGATGGCGTCGTAAGCGTTCAACATGCCACCACGCGGAGGTGCCCCTGCTCGCCGTAGTCGAGCAATGCTCGATCGCGCGTAATCAGGGTCGCGCCGTATTCGCGCGCGGTTGCGGCGATGATGCGGTCGGCGGGATCGCGTGGGGGCGTACCGGGCAGGAACGACGATGCGATCAGCAGATCGGGTGACATGTCGGCAAGGCGGACGCCGGGCGCCTCGAAGAGCCGCGCAAACCAGCGCTGCGGGGTGACCAGCAGTTGCAAACGCCCGCGTGAGACGAGCAGGCCGAGTTCCCATGCGGTGATCGGCGAGACAAAGGTTGTCTCGCCTGTGTCCCGCGTCTCGTTCAGCGCATCGACAGCGGCCCGGGCAAGCACGTCTCCGTGCATGAGCCAAATCGTAGCGCAGGTATCCAGAAGAACCGGCTGCATGTCAGTCCTTGCCCCATTCCGGGTCTGCCGGCTGGGTAAGGTCGGTTCCCGGCGCAATTCGCATCAGTCCTTTCATTGCGCCGAACAGCGGATGACGATTGTCGCCGGCGCTGCCTTGCGGTGCGGGTCGTTGCGCCGCGGCCCGGCGCCCGGCCTTGACGACACGGCGAAACACCAGCTTGCCGCTATCCATGTTCACCTGCTCGGTCTGGAAGCCCGCATCCAGCCAAACCTGGGTCATGACGCTGTTCCGGGGATTGTTGCTCCACCAGGGACGGTGCTTGCGCGCGGACGGTGGCAGCTTCGTCCCGGTAATCCGCTCGATGTCGGCAAACGTCATGGGAATTTCGTTCATGCGCTGATCGCGCAGAAAGCGGCCAAGCGCCTCGTATTTGCTCATCGAACCGCTCCATATGTAGTATTGTTAGACAGTACATATAGGTACCTTGTCAAGGGAGTTTCAGCAGGCTCGGTAGCTCCACATGGACGCTCAGGATATTCTCTGGCGCTTGGGGTCGGCCTACACCGGTACCCGCACCGTCGCGCGCAGGCCGCCCATCGGGCTGTCGCCGAGCAGGATGTCTCCGCCGTGCGAGCGGGCGATGTCGCGGGCGATGGCGAGGCCGAGGCCGGTGCCGCCCTCGTCCTGGTTGCGCGCGTCGTCGAGCCGCAGGAACGGCTTGAACACCTCTTCGCGCTGGGCCTGTGGAATGCCCGGGCCATCGTCGTCGATCGTTACCGTCAGCCAGCGGTGGTCGCGGTGTCCGGTGATGGCGATCGAATTGGCAAATCGCGTGGCGTTCGACACCAGATTGCCGAGACAGCGCCGGAACGCCGCCGGCCGCACCGTCACGATCGGCTGGCCGTGGAATGCGCCCGTGCTCTTGTGCCCGTTGCGTTCGACGTCGGCGCGCATCTCGTCAAGGAAGGCCGCCATGTCGGTCGGTGCCGACTGTTCGCCCGAATCGCCGCGCGCGAAGGCAAGGTATGCCTCCAGCATGCGCGCCATCTCGTCGACGTCCTTGCGCAACAGCTCGACCTCCGGAGCGTCGCCGAGCAGCGCGAGTTCCAGCTTGAAGCGGGTGAGCACCGTGCGCAGATCGTGCGAGACTCCCGCCAGCATCGCGGTGCGTTGCTCCATCGCCCGTTCGATGCGGGTCTTCATCTCGATGAAGGCATGCGCGGCGCGCCGCACCTCGCGCGCGCCGCGCGGCCGGTAGTCCGGGACCTCCCGGCCCTTGCCGAAGCTCTCCGCGGCATCGGCGAGCCGCAGGATCGGCCGGATCTGGTTGCGCAGAAACAGGATCGCGACGGTCAGCAGCACCAGCGAGGTGCCGACCATCCACAACAGGAAGATTTCCGAGTTCGACGCATAGGCGGCGCTGCGGCGGGCGAACACGCGCATCACCTTGTCGTCGAGGCGGATGCGGATCTCGACCAGCGCCGAGCGGCCGACCGTGTCGATCCAGAACGGGCGGCCGATCTGTTTGCGCAATTCCTCCGACAGCGCCTGATCGAGCAGCGAGAAGAACGGCTTGGGACCGGGCGGCGGCAATTCGCTCACCGGCAGGAAATCGACCACTAGGCCGAGCCGTTGCTGGGCGATGCGGCGAATCTGCGCCTGCTCGGTGTCCTGCGGATAGCCTCGGTAAACGTCGATCAGCGCGGCGATGTCCTGCACCACGCCGGCGGAAAGCCGCTGCGTCACCAGGCTCCAGTGCCGCTCCATGAACACGAAGGCGACCACCGATTGCAGGATCACCATCGGGGCGATGATGATCAAGAGTGCGCGGGCATACAGGCCCTTGGGCATCACGCTGTTGAACCAGCGGCCCGCCCGGTCCCAGCCGTGCGACAGTCGTGTGAAGGCAATCCGCAGCAGATCGACCGCCCGGCCCGCCGCCGAGCGCAGCGTGGCGAAGCCGGTGTCGAGGCCAGTGCCCCGCTTCCGAAGTTCGTCAAGCATTGCAGCACCCTCCGAAACGAACTTCGGAAGCAAAAGGGGCACTAGTGTCCCGAATCCGAAGTTCGCTTGACTTCGCAGCTACCCTCCGGAGCGAACTTCGGATTCGAAGGACACTAGCAAACTATTGAGTCTAGTGTGGTTTGGTTCAGAAATTCGCTCGACGAATTCGCGGCGACAATGAAGCGAATTTCTGAACCACCACACTGGCAAGTCTATCGTTCCAGTGCCGCTTACGATTTGAAGTTCCCGAAGGAGCTTGCCGCAGGTGGTACAGGAACTTCAAATCGGCGGCACTGCTCATGCGGCGATCACCAGGCGGTAGCCGATGCCGCGCACGGTCTGCACGACCAGCGGATTGGCGGGATCGCGTTCGATTTTGCGGCGCAGCCGGTTGATCTGCACATCGACGGCGCGCTCGCTGGCGGAGCCGCCATTGCCGGCGAGGGCCAGGCGCGCCACGGTCTCGCCGGGATGCTCCGCCAACAGGCGCAGCATGTCGCGTTCGCGATCGGTGAGATGCACGACTTCGTCGCCGTCGCGCAACTCGCCGCGTTCGAGGTGGAATACGAACTGGCCGAAGCGGATCGTTTCCATCGGCGTCGCCGTCTCCGCGCGCGCGCGCTTGAGGATATTGGCGATGCGCAGCGACAGTTCGCGCGGCTCGAACGGCTTGGCGAGATAGTCGTCGGCGCCGAGTTCGAGGCCCTTGATGCGGTTTTCCGCCTCGTCGCGCGCGGTCAGCATCAGGATCGGGACGGTCGAGGCGGAGCGGATCGATTGCGCCAGGTCGAATCCGGTTTCGCCCGGCATCATCACGTCGAGCACGAGCAGATCGAAGGTCAGGCTGCCGAGCTTGGCGCGCGCCTCCGCGGCCGATTCGGCGGTGGTGACGCGGTAGCCTTCGGCGAGCAGGAAGCGCGACAGCAGCGCCCGGATGCGCCGGTCGTCGTCGACCACAAGCAGATGCGGTGCATCGTCCGCGGGCACCGCGGCGGCCGGCGCGGCCGAGGTCACGACATCTCCGATGGTCACCTGCGCGCTCCACGAATCCGATCGGCGCGCGCGATCAGCCGCAGCACGCCGTCGCGACTTTCGGGGTTGATCATGGCGAGAAGAAAGCGCCGCGCGGCCTCATGCGAGCCTGAGCCGAGTTCCCCGAGCGCGCGCGCGATGCGGGCCGTTTGCAGGCCGGCGAGCTTGAGCGCCAGCGCTTCGCCCTTGGCGGTGACGAACAACAGGCGCTGCCGGCGGTCGTTGGCGCCCTCCTTCTGCTCGACGAATTCCTGGTCGATGAGCTGCTTAAGCACGCGCCCGAGCGACTGCTTGGTGATCTTCAGGATGTCGAGCAGGTCGGCGACTTTCATGCCCGGGTGCCGGTAGACGAAATGCAGCACCCGGTGGTGCGCCCGCCCAAAGCCATAATGGGCCAGCACATCGTCGGCGTCGTCAACGAAGTCGCGGTAGGCGAAAAACAACAGCTCGATGACGTCCCACGTCGGTTCCTCGGACGCCGTGAGGGCGTCGGGTTTGCCGGGAACCCGGTCAGGGACTGCGGACACAGTTACGTCAGCCATATTGACATATTTCGATGCGATTGTTACCCAAGATCGCGTCGCGACGGAAGCATCACGTCCCGGCCGGCATTGCGCTCATGGCGCCAGCGCGCTCTCATTGAGCCGCGCAGACCATACCGGGACTTTGCGGGCGACGCAAAAACCAAGACGGGCGCACCGGTTACCCGGCCGCCCGAGGAGGGAAATGCCATGGCCGTGCCCTTCGACCAAATGGAAGGCCTAATCTGGCTGGACGGCAAGCTCGTGCCCGGCCCGGACGCCAAGATTCATGTCCTCACCCACGGTCTGCACTATGCCAGCGCCGTATTCGAGGGCGAGCGCGCCTATGGCGGAACCATCTTTCGGGGCACCGAGCATTCCGAACGGCTGAAAAACTCGGCCAATGTGCTGGACTTCGAGATTCCCTATTCGGTGGCGGAGATCGACGCCGCCAAGACGCTGGTGCTGGAGAAGAACGGGCTGAAGGACGCCTATGTGCGCCCGATCGCCTGGCGCGGTTCCGAGCAACTGGGCGTGTCGGCGCAGAACAACAAGATTCACCTGGCGATCGCCACCTGGGAGTGGCCGAGCTATTTCGACCCGGCCCAACGGCTGCGCGGCATCCGTCTCGATCTCGCCGACTACCGGCGGCCCGATCCGAAGACGGCGCCCTGCCTCGCCAAGGCGGCCGGGCTGTACATGATCTGCACCATCTCCAAGCACCGCGCCGAGAAGAAGGGCTATGCAGACGCGCTGATGCTCGACTGGCAAGGCCGGGTCGCCGAATGCACCGGCGCCAATGTGTTCTTCGTCCAGGACGGCAAGATCCACACGCCGACCGCCGATTGTTTCCTGGACGGCCTCACCCGCCGCACGGTCATCGAACTTGCCGGGCGCCGCCGCATCGACGTGATCGAGCGCCGGATCATGCCGGACGAACTGCCCACGTTCTCGGAATGCTTCATCACCGGAACCGCGGCGGAAGTGACAGCGGTGTCCGAGATCGCCGGGCGGAGCTTCAACCCCGGCGGGATTACCCGGCAGCTGATGGACGACTACACCGCCGAGGTGCAGCCAAAGGCTGCGGCGGCGTAGCGCCGCCTGACCTGCTGATTCAAAACCGCCTGCCGATGCCGATGCTGTAGGTGTCCTTCGGCGACGTCTGCGGTATTGCCGGCTGATATTCCTGTCCGGGATTGCGCGCCGTCGGATAGGTCGTGGTCTTGTTGCCGAACAAGAACAGATTCTTATCCTTGAGGACGTCGAGTTCGAGGCGCTGCTGCAGCTTGCTGCCGGTGTCGGTGGTTTTCAAATCGAACTTGTCGAGCACCGTGGATTCCTTCGGCACGTCACGGGTCATGACGCGATGCTCGCCGGGCGCGGGCTTGGCCTTGTCCGCGTCTTGCGCCTGCGCCGGCCCGTAGAGGCACGCCAGAACGATCAAAGATGTCGCGATTCGCATGATCCCTCCCATGTGCCCCGCCTCCCAAACGCCCGGTCCGGACGGCCGCTCCGCAAGCGCCCGTCCGGATGTCACCTGCCGCGGGATTAACGCCGTACCCGTGCCGGCTGAAGTTCTAGCCCGGCAACACCGACCGCGAGGTTAAGGCCCGTCTGACCCTGGATCGAAACAGGCTGAAGCGCGATGGTTCGATTCGAGCCGCCGACCAGGACGTTCGCGCCGAGCCCGGCGCCGACCGTCGCTTCGGCGCTCGCACCGGCATAGTTACCGCTCAGTGTGCCGCGCCGATTTCCCTGTGTCGAGGCATGGACCGCCCACATCATGCGGCCGCCCGACGTGGCGCCGATGTCCAGACCGAATTTCGAGATCGTCCCGACATAGGCCTCTCGACGCCCACCGGCGGACGGCGAAAAGACGCACGTCACTTCTTTCCTGGAGGCGACGATCATCCCGATTCCGGCGGAAATGTCGCAATCCAGCGTGCCGACTTTCGCTCGCGATTGAGCACCCGCCGTTCCCGGATTTGCCGCAACGGCCAGAGCGGCCGCGACGATGCATGCGCTGAATGATCTGATCATCGAAGTTCTCCTTGTTCCGGATTCACGGATGGAAGACATCCAAGATAACGGCGAAATCAGGCAAACGATGGGACGCCTCGCCAATACGTGAACGCGGTCGCTAAGTTGCCCTAAGACAACGGAAATTGCCGGCAGAATATTTGGCAAAAGTTTCCGCTTGAGACCGGCGGGAGTATCGTCATACCGCGCGGGCTCGCGGCTGTTGCCGCGCGGCGCCAAGTCGCACGTCCGCTGTGGTCGGCTATTCCGCCGCTTGGCCGTGGCCGGGAACGGTCCAGCGGTCGGCGGCCCGATCGTCGGTCGACTTTGCGTCCACCCAGCTGGCGCGGCCGGCCTGTTCGACCTGCTTCCAGAACGGCGCGCGCGTCTTCAGGTAGTCCATCAGGAATTCGGCGGCGGCAAAAGCGTCCTGCCGGTGCGATGCGGCGGAGACGACCAGCACGATGTCCTCGCCCGGCGTGATGCGCCCGTAGCGGTGAATCACCGTGACGCCCAGGAGCGCCCAGCGCCGCTGCGCCTCCTCGACATGCCGGGCGATCTCGGCCTCGGCCATTTCCGGGTAGTGCTCGAGCGTCAGCGCTGCGATGGGCGCGCCATCTTCCGATCCGCGGCAGATGCCGGTGAAGGTGACGACGGCGCCGATATCGGTGCGCCCGCGCGTGAGCGCCGCGGCTTCGGCGGCAGCGTCGAACGGCTCGCGCTGTAGCCGCGTGGACATGGGTCAGCCTCCCGTCATCGGCGGGAAGAAGGCGACCTCCCGCGCCGTGCCGATCCTGCTGTCCGCAGGCACATGCACGCGGTCGATGGCGGCGCGGATCACCTTGGGATTCTCGAAGGCGTAGGCATATTCCTCGCCGCGCTCGGCAAGCCAGCGCATCAGGTCGGCGACGGTGGTAATGCCGGCCGGCGGGTCGAGTTCCTCGTCCGCCTTGCCGATCCGCTCCCGCACCCAGGCGAAGTAGAGAATCTTCACGCTCACTCCTCGATCACGTGGCGCAGGCCGGCGCGCAAATAGTCCCAGCCGGTGTAGAGCGTGACCATCGCCGACAGCCACAACAACGCCAGGCCGATCTCGATCGTCACCGGCACGACCGCATCGCCGGCTTCGCCGGCGATCAGGAATCCGATCGCCACCAGTTGCCCGGCGGTTTTCCATTTGGCGAGACGCGTGACCGGGATGCTGACGCGAAGCTCGGCGAGATATTCGCGCAGGCCGGACACGAGGATTTCCCGGCACAGGATCACCACCGCAGCCAGCAGCGACCAGCCGTGAATGGTGTCTTCGGCCGCCAGCATCAGCAGGCTGGATGCGACCAGCAGCTTGTCGGCGATCGGGTCGAGCATCTTGCCGAGCGTCGATTGCTGGCCCCAGGCGCGCGCGAGATAGCCATCGAGGAAGTCGGTCACGGCGGCGGCGATGAAAACGGTCAGCGCCAGCCAGCGCAGCCACAGCCCGCCGTTGAGGATGTTGGACGAGTACATGCAGCCGACCACCACCGGCACGGCGGCAATCCGCGAATAGGTCAGCAGGTTGGGCAGGGCCAACGGACGGGCCGGCAAACGTCGGGTGGTCGCAGCATCCATGGCGGCCACAATACTCCGCTGTTCCTGCCCTCAACAGACCGAATAATGACGCATTGCGCTGACGCGCCGTTTATGCCGTCCCGCCGCGGACGGCCGGGGCGGGCCCCGGTTACTGGATCGGCGGCCGCGGCAATCGCGCCTCGCCCCGTTCCATCACGAAGGTCTGGTCGAGGGTGTACCACTCGCCATTGACGTCGGCGGCAGGGGGCTTTTCCGCGCCGTTGTGGCGAATGTAGTTGCCGATCAGCGCCTTGGTAACCCCGAACTGCACGTCGGTGTCGAGGACCGGGTCGTCATTCAGGTAGATCT
>Ga0326597_10014654_pt1 | contig 10277 bp, 8 predicted proteins | sample RVTome_12_FD_203789 | JGI IMG/M metagenome (GOLD analysis project Ga0326597, IMG submission 203789) | Soil microbial communities from uranium-contaminated site in the Upper Colorado River Basin, Wyoming, United States - RVT100D185 | ecosystem: Environmental > Terrestrial > Soil > Contaminated >...
ATGATCAAGAGTTGCCGTAAGTATTGGACGCGGGAGATTTCGGATTCCATCGTTCAGCTCAAAGGCATTCGGTTCGACAATCCGCAGTTCCAACTCGAAACCACATTCGATCGCGTCGATTTTTCGCGAAAACTCATTGACCATTTCGGTGTCGACGCGGATACCGTCGAGCGTTTTTTCGATACCGCGCGGGGGATGGATTTCTACGACGACCAGACCATGACTACGCGGGAATTGTTCGAGCAATTCTTCCCCGGTCGGTCGGATGTCGTGCGCTTTCTGATGGAGCCCATCGCTTATGCCAACGGATCGACACTAGACGACCCGGCTATCACCTATGGCATCGTATTTTCGAACTTCATGAGTAAGGGCGTATACATTTTTCGCGGCGGTACGGACAAACTGATCCAGCTTATGAAGCGTGAGATGCAGCGCAACGGTGTCGATTTGCGTAAGCAGGTTTCCGTCGACCGCGTTGTGGTCGAGGGCGGACGGGCGTGCGGCGTGGTGGCGGGCGATCATACCATTCGGGCCGGTGCCGTTCTATCGAATGCCAACCTGAAGACAACGATGGAGAAGTTCGTCGGGTATGACAAGTTTTCCGATGAGTTCGCTCAAGAGGCCAAGGCCGTTCGCCTGAACAACAGCAGTTGCCAGGTCTACATGGGACTGCGCCAGGGCGAGTCGGTGGATCACATCGGCGACTTGTTGTTTACGTCCGTCAAGGAAGAGTTCGATTCGACCGCGCTGTGTGCGAAAGACATCACCAGCCGCACGTTCTCCATGTACTATCCCAGCATCCGGCCCGGATCGGATCGCTACGCCATCGTATCTTCCACCAACGCCAATTGGGAAGATTGGGCGTACCTTTCCCCGGAAGAATACGAACGCGACAAGCGACATTTGATCGAAACGACGCTCAGCACGCTCGAAAAATATCTGCCCGACATCCGAAGCAAAATCGACCACGTGGAGGCTTCGACGCCAAAAACGTTTCAACACTATACGCAGCAAATGAATGGGGCGACGTTCGGAACCAAATTCGAAGGGTTGAAGGTGAGCATGGACTTGCCCAAGCAGCTTCCCGGGATGTTTCACGCCGGATCGGTGGGCATCATCATGTCCGGCTGGTTGGGAGCGATTAACTACGGAGTGATTGTCGCCAACGAGCTCGAGAGCTATCTGTATGCCGATCGCGGGGAGGGTTCGAGCAAAGTATCGGAGGGCGTGCTCACGTGACCCAACACGCACAAGGCGGTTCGCAAAGGGGACATGACCTCCTGCACCTGGACGACATCCCCCATCGTCCGCCGTTTCTGTTCGTCGACGAGATCGTCGAGGTGGAGGAGCGCCGCATCTTGACGCGAAAATTCGTTGATCCGCAGTCCGATTTCTTTCGCGGTCACTACCCCAATCAGCCGTTGATGCCCGGTGTGCTGATCTGCGAAGCTTGTTTTCAATCAGGTGCCCTGCTCATAGCATTCAAAACCGGTCCGCACGGCGGACCCTACGATACCGGCGGTTCGCAAGACGCTTCCCAAGATATACCCGTCCTCACGCGCATCACCGACGCCCGGTTCAAACGAGTCGTTAAGCCCGGCGCAACGCTGCACATCGAAGTAACGCTCGATGAAGAACTCGATCGCGCTTACTTCATGACCGGACGATGCAGCGTGGATGGTAAGCTGGCGGTTCGCGTTACGTTCGTTTGCATGCTTGTGGCGAGCGACGGTCCGCACGGCGGACCCGACAAGGAGGAGGGTGAGGGGGCGTGAGCTTTCTGGACCTCGGCGGGAAAACGATTCTGGTCTTCGGCGTGGCCAACAAGCGCAGCGTTGCCTATCGCGTGGCAAGTCTCCTGGAGCAGGAAGGGGCGACGGTGGTCTACAGCGTGCGTTCTGGTGCGCGAAAAGAAAGCCTGGGCGATCTTCTAGCGGGCAAGGAAGTCCACTTCTGCGATGTCGAGCACGACGACCAGATCGCCGCCTTGGCTGAGGCCGTTGGGAAGAATCATGCGACGCTCGGCGGCATCGTTCATTCCATAGCCTTTGCCAATTACGAATCATTTTCCGGAAACTTCCACGAAGTGTGCCGCGAAGACTTCCTGCAATGCGTTTCCATCAGTTGCTACTCACTCATTTCAATTGCCAATGCGTTCAAGGGAATGCTGGATCCTCGCGCGAGCGTAGTGACGATTTCCATATCGACGACGCGCATGGCCGTCGAAGCGTATGGGTATATGGCCCCGGCGAAGGCGGCACTCGATTCGTCGCTGGCGTTTCTCGCCAAATCATTCAGCAAGTTTTCGCAGGTACGGTTCAACGCGGTCTGCGCCGGGCTGCTCAAGACCAGTGCTTCGGCGGGCATTCCGGGGTACGTAGACCACTACATGTTCGCCGAGCAGGTTATTCCGCGCAAAGCGGCCGTTACGACCGATGAGGTGGCCAGTACCGCCGCGTTTCTGTTAAGCGAGCGTTCGAGTGGCATCAACGCCCAAGGGATCGTTGTCGATGCAGGGATGGCCACGAACTACCACGACGCCGATGTGGTCAAGCATACACTGCGCGGCGTGTGGCCGACGGAATCAACATGAACGTTGAACTCGTCATCATTGCTATCCCGCCGACCGAGCAACCGCGCTCGGCCGAGCAGGTTTCGATGCAACGGGCGTACGCTCGTATGGCACTGCGTGATTGCGCTCGGCGCAGCGGTGCTCCGCTCGAAGGGTGGTTGAAGGACGACCGCGACGTGCCGATGCCCAATGAAGGTTACTACTGGTCCATCTCGCACAAGCAGCGATACGCGGTCGCCGTGATCGCCAAAGAGCTCGTGGGTATTGATGTCGAACTCATTGCACCGCGTACTCGGGAGCTCCATGATGCGCTGGCTTCGGGTGATGAATGGGAGCGGTTGGGCGATCGATCGTGGCGTTCGTTTTTTCGATTGTGGACCGCGAAGGAGGCGGTTCTCAAGGCCAATGGGCTTGGCATCGGCTCGTTTGATCGTTGTCGGTTAACTGAGGTGTTGGATGATCGGCATTTGGTGCTGGCCATGCCGGTGCGCACATGGCACGTGGAGCAGTTCGAGCACGACGGGCACTTGTTCGCCGTGACGGCGCCGACTGCGCCGCTCTCATGGCACGTTCTCCAACGTGGCGAGGTAGGGCAAGCGGAACTCCAGGCGGCGTTCACGGGAACTTCACTTTGATCATGGATGATTGATGAGCGTTTGGGTAGCCGCAATCCTGGCCTTGGCCGCGCTGATCACTTCCGTCATCTCTGCTATATTGGGCATGGCCGGTGGGATGCTGCTACTAGCGGCCATGCTGTGTTTCATGTCGCACGGCGAGGCGATCCCAACACACGCAGCCGTTCAGATCGCCAGCAACGGAACGCGATCGTTCGCGTTTATCAAGCATGTGGACGGCCGATGCTTTGCGCGGTTTTTGATGGGCGTGATTCCCGGTGCCGCAGTGGGCATGGCGTTGCTCTGGGCGCTGGGTGAGCCGGAGGAAAGCGAGCCGTACCTCAAGACGTTGATCGGTGTTTTTATTCTGACCGCAACCTATCTGCGAAACCATAAGCCGGAAGGACAAGTGGCGGACAAGTGGTGGGCCTTCCCTGCAACGGGCTTGGTAGCCGGGACGGCGGCGCTGACCGTTGGAGCGATCGGTCCGCTTATCGCGCCGGTGTTCGCACGCCACGGCTTCGTCAAGGAACGGCTTATCGCGACCAAGGCCGTTTGTCAACTTACGACTCACGTTCTAAAAATCCCGGCGTTCCTCTTCTTGCGCGATCTGGATTTGAGTCGTCTCGGCGCGCTGGCCCTGATGATGATCGTCATGGTGATTCCCGGCACGCTGCTGGGCAAGCGCATCTTGAAGGGCGTGTCGGAAAAGCACTTTCGCGTGGCGTTTCGCGTGGCGCTCACGGTCGCGGGTCTGAAAGTCTTGGCGTTTGACGGGCTACGCAACCTGCCGATTTGGTAATTCGCATTGCGCGCCGGAATTATTCGAAATCGGGTTCGATATCAGCGCTCATGCTGCCTACGCACCGGTGAAGTCGCCAATCGCGACCGAAGGCGTGAATCTGATCGCGCTTTAGTTCGGCTCGTTCGAGCGTCGTGGTGTCAACAATCACCCGGCCGGTTTCATCCACTTCCGTGGCGAGCTGATACGCTTTTTCATCCGTGCATCCAAACAGCTTGCCGAGCATGCCAATGACGTACTCATAAGTGTGATCGTCATCATCTTTGAGGATCACGTGATAAGCCGGCTGTCTCTTGGGGCGTGTAAACTTCCGCGCTTGAACCGAGGTAGCGGTGCTAACGGTACCCTCGTGCTCCAATTTCTCCACCACTGTTGTAGCCATCACGCCGATCAATGTATCAGATTTCGATCACGATGCCAAGCGCCTACGAGACGCCTAGAATCGGAAGGGGAGCGGGACCGTGGGAGCCGCTCGCGTCGCTGGTGTTTCTCACCATCGTTCCGTGCAACGTCAAAGCCGTCGCGGCGTCGATGCGAATCGTCGCGAATTGCCCAATGTCTTCCGGTCTTCCGTGAAAAACGACAATACGATCGGTTCGCGTCCGCCCGACCAATTGATCCGACCGACGCCAACTCACTTCCTCCCCACGAGTCTGTTCCGCCTCCTGCGCCTTTACCGCAGCCTTGCTGTACCCCTCGACGAGAACTTCGACCGTTGTTCCGACCGCGTGACGGTTCGCTTCGAGCGAAATACGTTCCTGAAGGGCAAGCATTTCCACATTTCGGCGACGCTTGATTTCTTCGCGTACATCGTCCCGATCGCGCTTGTCCGCAACGGTTCCGGGCCTTGGGGAATACTTGAACACAAAGATGTTTTTGAACTGGCTACGTTCGATCAAAGCGAGCGAAGCTTCGTGCTCCGCGTCCGTTTCCCCGCAAAATCCAACAATAAAGTCGCTGGCGACCGTCATGTGAGGCACCATCTCCCGGCCACGCGCGATCAGAGCCTCATATTCTGCGACGGTGTATTGCCGTTTCATTCGTTGCAGCACCGCGTCGCTTCCGCTTTGCACCGGGATATGTAGATACTCGCAAATTTCCGGGACATCGCGTATGGCCTCGAATATGTCGTCGGTGAAGTCGCCCGGGTAGCACGTGACGAAACGGACGCGCTTAATACCCCCCACGTTGGCCACCCGCGTCAGAAGCTCCGCAAAACGCACCGGCCGACCATCTTCCTGGTTGACGTAGCTATTGACGGTTTGTCCCAGGAGCGTGACTTCCTTGGCGCCACGATCTGCCAGCATTTTCGTTTCGTTTACGATTTGCGATGGCGGGCGGCTGCGTTCGGGACCGCGTGTAAAGGGTACGACGCAGAACGTACAGAACTTGTCGCATCCACGCTGCACGCGGACGTATGATTGGAGTACGTTTGCCGTAGGAGCCGGCTCTCGCGACAGGTCGAGCGCTTCGACGGAATCGAATTCCAGCGCGCGGTTTACGGGCGTACTTTTTCTCGACTGCGATCGGGCGAGGGCCACGGCCCGTGCTCGATTCTCGCTGACTTCCGCGATGAGCGCCGGCACCTTGTTCAGCTCGCCCGGACCGCAGACCAGGTCTACGTGTGGCATTCTGCTGAAGATACCGTCGGGGTCGCGCTCGGCCATACAGCCGATGACGCCGATGACCATGCCGTCGCGCTGCAGCTTGGGTTTGCGCAGGGCACCTAATCGCGAGAGTACCTTTTGCTCGGCGTGGTCGCGGACGCTGCAGGTATTGAGCAGGACGACATCGGCCGTGGTCATGTCTAGGCAGGGTTCGTAGCCCAACGTGCGCAGTTGCCCCATAACGAGCTCACTATCGAGCACGTTCATCTGGCAGCCCATGGTCTCAAGATAAACGGTCTTCTTTGGCATAATTGTGATTTCGATTCGCCCGAACAGATGTGTCGATTCTAGCCAAATCCGTCGCCAATCTCAAACACGCGGAATGGGCGGCATTGGAATTCCGGGAAATTGAGAGTGTACCTCTGTTGCTCGCAAGTCCGTGTTGCTATGCTAGAAGGGCCTCAAGCCTATCGCGGAATTATGCGGCACCGGCATTTTGCCGATGTTTTCTCAGGGGATGGATGCCCGTGCCACACAAATTGTTGGGGTAGGTACTTAGTCGTACGGGATTTTGGGATCGGGAGGGCTTTCGTGCTTACGCTTACCTTTCTCGGCGTTGGCTCGGCTTTTGCCAAGCGGAACTACCAGTCAAACGCCTTGCTCGAGGCGTGGGCCGATTCACCGGAACGGCAGGAAGCGCCGGATGATGTCCTGTTGATCGATTTCGGCACGACCGGTCCGATCGCGTTGTATTCGCTGATGCACGTGCCGGGGTTCTCGTATCTCAGTTGCGATGGGGCCATCTATTACCCCGCGGTCAGTAAGATCCTGATCACTCATCTTCATAGCGACCACATCGGCGGACTCGAGGAGCTCGCAGCGATGAACCGGCATCGTTACCGTTGTCAACAATCAAACGAGGGGGTTCGGGCGTCGCTGTTTGGTTCGGCCCGGGTTCTTGACGATTTATGGCATCATTCACTTCGCGGAGGGTTGGGGGCGGTCGATGGCCGGACGGCGCAACTCAGTGATTACTTTGTGCCCGTGGTGCTTGAGCCGGGCGTGGTGAGCGATCGCGCCGGCATGCTCGATCGATTCGACATTTCCATGTTTCCAACCGACCACATTCGGATCAGCGAACGATTCGATTGGCCGACTTTCGGCGTTCTGATCACCGATCGTCAAACGCAAGAAACGGTGCTCTACTCCGGTGACACGCGTTTTGATCCCGACGGGATAGGTGCCATGATGGCGTCGGCCAGCATCAGTTTCCACGAGGTAGCTCTGGATCAAGAACCGAATCCCGTCCACACAACGCTGGCCGAATTGCGTATGCTTCCCCAAGAGGTTCGCCAAAGAACGTGGCTCTACCACTTCGGAGATAACTGGAACTCCGGTGCGTTCGATGATATAGGCGAGTCGTTCGCCGGCTTTGCTCAGCCGCGCGTGCGGTATGTTCTGTTCGAGTAGGCCGAGTGCGGCACCTCTTCCGAGCCGCAAGCTTCAGCTTGCGCGACCGCTCGTCCTTCGTGGGTCGTTCCTGAGCCGCTGACTGTGGGCTGCGCGGTCGATCGTTAAGTGTGGGTTCACCGAGTACGCCAGTTCGCGCAAGCTGAAGCTTGCGCGACCGCTCGTCCTTCGCGGGTCGTTCCTGAGCCGCTGGCTGTGGGCTGCGCGGTCGATCGTTAAGTGTGGGTTCACCGAGTACGCCAGTTCGCGCAAGCTGAAGCTTGCGGCTCGGGTGGTGTGTGCCATTCGCCGACGCCACCTCCGCTCGTTTAGGGTCGAGGTTCGGATATAACAGATACGCCATCCATAGAGGGTGATGCTACAGATACTCCGCGTCGTACTTGCCTTGCACGTTGTCGACCAGTTCTTTAATGCTGCCGGCGTCGCGTTTCTTGCAAATGAGCGTCGCGTCGGGCGAATGCACAATGACCAGATCGTTCACGCCGATCGTGGCGATCAGATGCTTTTCCTCGGAAACGACGATATTGCCGCGCGAACCCAAGTGTACGACGTGCTCCTCCGTTGAGAGGTTGCCGTCGTCGTCGGCATGGACAATGGATTCCAATGCAGGCCAGGAACCAACGTCGACCCAGTGGCACCCCATTTCAACAACCAACACTCTTTGCGCCTTCTCCATAACGGCAAAGTCAATGCTGATCTTCATAAGGTTCGGGTACAATCGCTCGAGTGTCTGATCGCGTTCATCGGTGGACCAGGCCTTCGCGATTTCCCGAATGGCTTTGGATGTTGAGGGCAAATGAGTTTTCAGTTGTTCAAGAATAGTCGCCGCCTGCCAGGTGAACATCCCACTGTTCCAATAGTACTCGCCGCCGGCGAGATACTTCATGGCCTTGGTCATGGAGGGTTTTTCGGTGAATTTCTTGACCAGAAAAACGCCCTCACTGATTCGTTCGCCGCGCCAGATATAGCCGTAATTCGTGTCGGGGCGTGTGGGTCTGATACCCATGGTGACCAGCGCGTCGGTGTTCTGCTCTGCGGCCACGAAGGCCCGTTCGACCGCGCCGCAAAAACAACTGGTCGGCGTAATGATATGGTCGGCCGTGAAAATGCCGATGACCGCTTCGGGATCTTTTCCCGCCACCACCGACGATGCCAAACCAATGGCACATGCCGTATCGCGCCCCACGGGCTCGCCGATCAGATTCTCCGCAGGCAGTTCCGGTAGCTCCGCGGTAACCATAGGCAGGTGTTGCTTGCCGGTGATGACGTGAATCTGCTCCGGACCCAACATCGAAGCGACGCGCTCGTACGACTGACGCAGCAAACTGGTTCCGCCGAACAATCGAAGAAGCTGCTTGGGGCGACTCTTTCGACTGAGCGGCCAGAGTCGTACCCCGGCTCCGCCGGCCATGATGACGGCATGTCGCATGATTAGACTCCCTGCAGGTCGACACCATCGCCGACCTCGTCAAAGTCAACGCGCGTCAGATCCGCGAACTCGAGAACCCAGGATTTACGCGCCCCGTTTTGAAATTGTACGTCCGCGTGGGTGCGCTTGGCGCCGCGATGAAGCGACATAATCTGCCCGAGACCATGTTCGGGATGGCGAACCAGCGTTCCCAATTCCCATAGTTCGATGTCGCTGGGCAATTCGCCCGAAGATACCGATGGCCGACGCCGCGGCGCAGTCATCTCCACGCGCCCCCAGTCTAACTCATCACCAGGCAGTTCGTCGAGGAAGGGGCTGCGGACGGTCCGCTGGGTGGTCCCGCGAGCCATGCGATATCGGGCGTGAGAGATCATCAGACGCCGTTTCGCCCGTGTGATCCCGACAAAAAGCAACCGCCGCTCCTCCTCCCAGTCGGCGTATTCCTGGTCAGATCGCTGAAACGGCAGCAAGCTCTCTTCCAACCCGACGATGTAGACATGGGCGAATTCCAGGCCCTTCGCGGCGTGCAGCGTCATCAGTGTGACCGCGCCGGACTCCGCCCGTACGGAATCCACGTCCGCAACCAGTGCCGTGTGTTCCAACCAATCGATGATCTTCGCGCCGGCATGTTCTTCCTGGAACTCCGCCGCCGCGTTGATCAATTCGTCGAGGTTGCGCGCCGGCTCATCATCGACCTCACGCCGTTGATGGTACATGGCTCCTATACCCGAATGGCTTATGATGTGCTTCAGGGCGTCGGGTGCTGCGAGCTCTATGGCCTGGTTCAATGAATCCAAGAGTGCGGCGAATTCACGAACCTTGCCCGCCGAGCGCCCCAAGCCGTCTAAGTCTGCGGTGCCTTTGAGTTGATCGCGAACCGATCGGCCGTCTTGTTCCGCCGCAGCGACGAGCCGCTTGATCGTTGTTTCGCCGATGCCACGTGGTGGCGTATTGATGATGCGAAGTAAGGCTATGCTGTCGGATGGATTTACCAGTACGCGCAGGTACGCCAGGACGTCCTTGATTTCCTTGCGGCCATAGAACTCCAGGCCTCGTGCGATTTGATAAACGATGCGGCGCTTCAACATCGCATCTTCCAGAACGCGACTCAGAGAGTTGACGCGGTAGAAAATCGCGATGTCGTTAGGGTCTACGCCGCTGCGAATTTGATTCGCAATATCCCGGCCGATCATCTCGGCTTCGTCTCGAGCGTCCTCGCATTCGCGAACGCAAACGCTGGGTCCATCCTCGTTTTGTGTCCAGAGCGTTTTTTCCTTCCGACTGACGTTTCCGGCGATCAGCGCGTCCGCCGCGGAAAGAATCCGCTTCGTGGATCGGTAGTTCTGTTCCAGGCGAACTATCTTGGCGCCGGGATAATCTTTCTCGAAGCTCAGGATGTTTTCAATGTTCGCCCCGCGCCAGCCGTAGATGGATTGGTCGGGATCGCCCGTCGCGCAGATGTTTTGATGTTCTTGAGCCAGGTGTTTCGCGATCAAGTATTGCGCCGCATTCGTGTCCTGGTATTCGTCAATCAGAATGTAGCGATAGCGAGCCTGCAACTCACCGCGAAATGCTTCGTCGTGCGCAAGCAATAGCGCGATGCGCATCAACAGATCGTCAAAATCCAGTCCGCCCATCTCGAGCAATAAGTCTTCATAGCAAGCGTAGATTCTCCCAATTGTTGGACCATCCCAGCCGTAACCGTTCCTCAGAAACTGGTTCGGAGTGAGTAAATCGTTCTTGGCTTGGCTGATGTCACGATCGACTCTCGCCGGCGAATAAT
>Ga0326597_10014655_pt1 | contig 10277 bp, 9 predicted proteins | sample RVTome_12_FD_203789 | JGI IMG/M metagenome (GOLD analysis project Ga0326597, IMG submission 203789) | Soil microbial communities from uranium-contaminated site in the Upper Colorado River Basin, Wyoming, United States - RVT100D185 | ecosystem: Environmental > Terrestrial > Soil > Contaminated >...
GTCGGCCGGGGGGGGGGGGGCGCGCCCCCCCCCACACCCCATCCCCCTGGGGCGGGGGGGCGGGGGCCCCCCCAGATCACATCCCTTCGCGCACGAGCTGATCGACGGCGAACTCGAAGTACGTCACCGCCTCCGAGAACGCGAACGTCTCGCGGTCCCAGGTCAGCGCCGGCAGCGGCTGGCCCTCGACCGGGTCGAGGCGCGCGCCCAGGCGCGGGAACATCATGGTCCGCATGCGTCCCATCATGCCCTCCAGCAGCTCCGGCCTTCGCCGCAGCAGCTCGAGGTACGCGCCCGCGCAGCGCCGCACGACGTCCGGGTAATCGCCGGAACGCAACGATGCGTGCGCCGCCGTCAGCGCCTCGCGGAGCGAAGCGTCCTGGATGCGGGCGAGCTTGGCTGGCGGCATGACGATCAGGAACAAGGAATCAGGAACATGGAACGGGGAGGCGCAGGGGCCGGCCCGGGCTGAGTATGCTACAGAGTGCTGAAGATCGGGGAGTCCAGAGGGGCAGAGCCCCTCTGGCGGGGGTCTGGGGGTGTCCCCCAGATCCAATTACCTTTCTGGGTGGGTGGGTGGGAAAGAAAGACTTCTGCTTCTCTAGCACCCTGTTCAGTCCTCCCCCGCGCTGAAGTGGTGCACCGCGGGCCGCTCGCCCTCGCTCACCGTCGTGTACCCGCGCCCGTCCGCGTCGAACGCGATCGTCTCGCCCTGCTCCTCGATCGCCGACGGCGCCTCGCACGGAGCGGCGGCGAAAACCGTCCAGAGCGGCGTCGCCTCGTCGCTGTGCGCCCAGACCCAGACGCTGCCGTACGTGCGGACGATCACCAGACCGCCGTCCGGCGACACGTCGCCTCCCGTCGGCAGGTTGGGCACGGCGCGAACGATCGGCGGCGCGTCGTCCGGCACCTCGACACTGCTGACGAACGACGGGAAGTCGATCTCGATCACCAGCTCGAGCTGCGTCGCGCTGCCGTCCTCGAGTGTTCCCGACGTCTGGAACACCGACGACGGCCCGCCCGCCAGCTCCTTCGTCACGATCAGCAGATCGCCCGTCTCGGGATCCACGAGCAGCGTCTCAGCGTCGTGTGGCCGGTCGGGATACACGAGCGTCAGCGTCTCGACTTGGTCGAGCGGGCTGTCGTCCGAGGGCGTGTCGGCCCGCGTGGGGACCTCCGGTTCGGGCACGCGGTACACGATGACCTGCTCGCGCTGCATGGCGTTGTCGCCGATATCGGCGAGGTAGAGGTAGCTGACCCCGTCCTCCGGCCCCGGCCCGACCGCCATGTCCTCCCAGTCGATCGCGTCCGCGCCGGCGAGCGTGTACGTGCCGTGGTGGTTGCCCTGCCGGTCGATGGCAAAGGCGCGCGCCGTGTCGCCGCTGTCGTTGTGCGCCCAGAGGAAGTTCTCGTCCGCGCGGCTCGACGCCAGCCCCGACGCCTCGACGAGCTCCGACGAGTTCACGATCGCCGGCACGTCGGGCGTTGCGCCGCAGATCTGCGCGGCCGTCGGCGGCTCGCTGCCCCCTCCGCCGCACGCGACGGCGACGACGCAGGCGCTCGCCGTTAGTAGGATCAGTCGGGGCAAGCTAGACCGGTGCTGAAAAGCGGGGAGTGCAGAGGGGCGGAGCCCCTCTGCCGGGGGTCTGGGGGTGTCCCCCAGATTCAATCCACTTCTCTGGGCGGGCGGGTGGGAAAGGAAGCCCCTTGTTCTCAACATGCTGCTAAACATGGACGTAGCTCCGATGACTACGATAGTGCCTGGCGCCGTCCGCCTCCGCCGTCGCCTCCAGGATCTTATCGCCCCAGCGGTCCGCCGGCGCCGATTCGATCGCCCGCATCCGCCGCTCGAACGCCTGCTGCGCGCTCTCCCGCGCTTCCGCCAGCGACTGGCCGCTGTCCTCCGCCTGCCAGCGAGCGTTGATCTCGTCGTCGCTGCCCTCCAGCGTCTTCTCCGGCAGCGCGCGCGTCGCCAGCCACGACTCGAACGCCTCCGTCGAGTGGTTGATCCAGCGCGCGAAGTGCGCGTACACGTCCCGCGCCGCCCACTCCGGCGACTCCGGGTCGTGCAGCGCGCCCTCCGGGTGCGCGTCGAGCACGGCGCAGAGCGCCTCCCACTCCTCGCGGTCCTCGCGCAGCATCCCGGCGACGTCTTGCGGAGTCATGACATCTCGTTGTGAGAGCGGCAGCAGTAGGGACAAAGCTTTAGCTCTGTCCGGCGAGCGCAGCTCGCTCCGTCGCGTCCTCCCTAGCTCCCTCGCATCAGAAGCGGCAGCAGTAGGGACAAAGCTTTAGCTCTGTCCGGCGAGCGCAGCTCGCTCCGTCGCTCCGTAATGCCCTCACTTCAGATCGACGAATTGATCGGGTACTCGACCCCCGCGAGCTGCTCTTCGCGCCAGCGCTGGTGCAGGTGGTGGCGCTCCTTGAACTCCGGCAGCACCTTCGTCCCGAAGCGCTGGATCGAGTCCATCACGTCCTCGTGCTTGCGCGCGCCCGACTGCGCCACGAAGATCATCGTGTCCAGGTGCGCCGCCTCGTACTTCAGCAGCGTGTCGCGGATGAACTCCGGCGTCCCGATGCAGCCGCCGCGTTTCGCGGCGCGCCAGAGCGCGCGCTGCACCTCGTCCTCGGGCTCGGTCTCCAGATCGACGGCGCCCGCGGTGCCGAACCCGCCCAGCCGCCGCCGGAGCTCGAACATCGCCATGCGCTCCGACTCCGGCGTGTCCTTGAACCGGCGGTAGATGTTCGCCCGCCCCGGCGTGTGGTTCGGGCCGGTCGTCGGCGCGTAGTAGTACGCGAGCGAGTAGCTGAAGAACTGCGTCCCCTCGACGCCCTTCGCCATCGCCTCCTCATCCGTCTCGCAGCACATCAGCGACGACAGCACCGCGAGCGCCGGGTTGATCGCCGCGCCGATCGGCACGCACTCCTCGCGCACGAGCTGGAAGTACTGCGCGACGCGCTCGTGCGCCTCATCCGGCGTCTCGAACGCGAAGCCGAGCGACCCCATGCCGAGCCGCGCCGCGACCATCGTCGTCTCGCGCCGCGACGACGCGACCCACAGCGGCGGGTGCGGCTTCTGCAGCGGCTTCGGGATTACGTTGCGCTCCGGCATGCCGAAGTAGGCGCCCTCGTAGCCGCCGTAGGGCGTCTCGGTCATCATCCGCACGCACTGGCGCGTCGCCTCCTCCCACATCAGCTTCTTCTCGTCTCGATTCACCCCGAAGCCGCCCATCTCCATCTCCGACGACGACTCCCCGGTGCCGAACTCCACCCGCCCGTCCGACACCAGGTCGAGCGTCGCGATGCGCTCCGCGACGCGCGCCGGGTGGTTGTAGCGCGGCGGCATCAGCGTGATGCCGTGCCCGAGGCGCATCGTCTTCGTCCGCTGCGACGCCGCGCCGAGGAACACCTCCGGCGCCGTCGAGTGCGCGTACTCCTCCAGGAAATGGTGCTCAACTTCAAATACGTAATCGAACCCGAGCTGATCGGCCAGCTCGATCTGGTCGAGCGCGTTCTTGAACAGGCGGTGCTCCGCGTCGGGGTCCCACTGGTCGCCGTCGTACGGCTTCGGCAACTGGTGCTCGTAAAACAGACCAAACTTCATGGTGCTGCGTCCTTTGGGTGCGCGGCGGGACGGCGTAAGCCCGCACATTCTACCCCGAACAGCTAAGACGCGTCGACCATTTGACTTCTGGCCGAGAACACATCCCCTAGCAGAGCCGCCCAGTCGCCTGTTGGTCGTCGTCGCCCAAGCCTTCGGGTATAGCGCCAAACAGCGTGTCGAGGAGGCGGTCTTGAACGTCGGTCAAGAGTGGATGACTGTAGTTCAGGCCTCGTTCGGTGGCGTAGCGATACAGGAACTCACTGAAGTCTGACGCTTCAGTTTGGTAACGGGAGCGACGCTCTGCCAGTAGTTGTCCCATCGGGTGTGAGGAATGCCACGCGGAAAGCACTTCCAAGTCGCTGATGTCCATTAGTTCAAAATCATCAGACCACGGCTTCCCGCTGCGAGTGAATTCCTGTTTAGCCAGATCTCGAAATATCGGTTCAAAGAACACTCGATCGTACATTAGGATGATCGACTCGAAACGTCTTACGGCCGATAGATCCAAACGAGCAACCCCGCTCTTCAAATCGTCCACCTTCCCGGGGTACTTCTCAAGAGTTTCGAGGAACATCCTTTTGATGTCGTCCATGACATCCCCAGGCTGCGCGAAGACACGAGTCTTCAACTTCAGTCGAGAAGACCGGCACTCAAACAAGATGGCCGTGTCTCCGTCGATCACGATCCAATCGGGCCCGTCCTTCGCCGGCTTCCCATACTTGGGTTCCTGATGAACATTCTCTTCCCCGAATGTCCATTTCAGCAGTCGACCTACATATTCCTCAAACAGTCTTCCAAAATACTCCGAGAACGGATTCCTGTCCTTCTCGGCCTTGGCGTCCATCAGGTCGTAGAGGATCCCGTCAGTCATCCTGTTGGCGACGAGAAACGGCACAGGCGCGAACAACTCATTGCCAATGGCAATTAAGGGTCGCTGCCAGAGCATGTTGAATTCATTCTTGATGTAGAGCGGATCATCCACCTGATGGACTCTCGATAACTTCCTGTAGAGCTCGGGGGTGGCGGATGCTAGAGACAGGAAGTTTTCACAAGCTTCTTCTGTGACACTACCGCGTAGGATTCCGCTCGCCGCAAAATGGCGAACCAGGGAACTGTGCTGGAGAAAGCCCGCATAGTACCCAAACCCGATGGTCAAGAACGTTTCCAATTGGATTCCGGTTAGGGACATCCATTCTGCTTCCAAGTCGAACGGTCTTGTCGCAACGGACCTGTTGGCCTCTAGGAAGATCAGCCAGGCGCGAGGAATGGTCGTCCGCAGCTTTCCCTGGTACGAGAATTGTTCGGCAGCCACTCGAAGGAGGAACCGATAGCGGTCTTCAGTTGTCTTGGTAGGCTGCACTCCAAACGCGTCGAGCAAGTTCGCGTGCATGTACGCCAGGCCTCGAAAGTCATCGTCAGTGAGTGGCGTCTGCCGCAGCTCCGACGATCGTAGGATCGAAGTCTTGGCAAGGAAGGCGATCGTGGATGGCGCCAAGTAGACCCTAGATACCGACGGAACGAAATACGTCCTACTGGGTTGCACTGTCAACTGAGCCTCTGGCAGCGGCCGGTCCTCCAGCCAGTGTGAGGCTCGGTTGCATGCCCTCAGGACATCCGAGACCTTGAAACGGTTAATTCGGGCTACGAGGTCGGAATAGGGGATGGTCGGTGCTCGGCCAATACTGTGGACTAAGAAGCGCATAACTTGCGATCTGCCTTCGGTTGGAAGTTTAGCTTCCTTGCGTGGACCGAGCCTAGCTGCGCTCGAATCGGTTCTGATTAGATATGGGCGCAATGTCGCCGCTTGGCCACCCCGCCCGTGTCACTTCCCTCTTCGCGCTCTCCCGCCGCGCCCGTACCGTAGGGGCGGACCTGCGTGTCCGCCCCCGCCTGCGTGTGCGCCCCCTACCTGCGTGTGCGCCCTCTGGTACCGCCGCGCCCGTACCGTAGGGGGCGGACCTGCGTGTCCGCCCACCTGCGTGTGCGCCCTCTGGTACCGCCCAGGCCCCACCGTAGGGGCGCACCTGTGTGTGCGCCCCAGTCGTGTCTGCCCCCGCCTGCGTGTGCGCCCAGTAGCACCAACCCCGGGCGGACCGTCTTCGCCGCACCGTAGGGGCGGACCTGCGTGTCCGCCCCCAGGATCCGGGCGGCAGATCTGGCTCTACGACGTGGTCGAGGTGGCAACCGAGGGGTTATCCGGATCGTCCTTCCAGCTGCGCGGGTTGTTCGTGATGTAATCGCGGACGCGGCCAAGATCGTCCTCGTCGCGCACGATGTGCTCGTAATAGTTGCGCTGCCACAGCCGCTCGATGAACGGCGTCCACCCGCGTTCGGTTACGCCCCGCACGTACGCGTTCGTCGTCATCGTCTTGAACCATTGCACGATGCTCCCCAGAGTCACCCTGTCCGGCGGCCCCTCGATGCCCGAAACCTGTAGGGGCGCACCGGAGCCTGCCCTCGAGCGCAGCGAAGGGTGTGCGCCCCTGTCGTCTCCGCCCTCCGACGCGTCCGCCCCGACAGCCGCCTCCCGGATCACCACGATCCCGTGAACGTGGTTTGGCATCACAACAAACCCGTCGACACCACATGATGGGAACTTGCGCGGCAGTTCCGTCCACCACGACGCCACCATTTCACCCGCATCGTTCGGCGCCATCTCGTCTGCCACAACCTTGCCTAGCAGACACTCGTGCTGCTGCACGCAAATCGTCACGAAGTACTCGCCCGGCTGCGCGTAATCGTATCCGCGCAGACGGATCGATCTCCGCTGATGCTGGTGCGGGTCGTACGACATGCCGATTCGCAATCATACCGCCAGACGGGGCGCACACATAGGTGCGCCCCTACGCCCTGGTCCGCGCACCCTCTCGAGGCGAATCTGCGAATCCAACGTGTAGGGGCGGACCGGAGCCTGCCCTCGGGCGCGGCGAAGGGTGTCCGCCCTCCGGACCTGCGTGTCCGCCCCAAACCGCCTTCCCCCAACGATTACCTCCCCATCCGCTGACGCCCCCTGCCAGCTCCCCCTTCGCGCTATCCCGCCGCGCCCGTACCATACCCTGATCACCAACGAGGGCCTGCCCTCGAGCTCGGCGAAGGGTGTCCGCCTTGTCCCCATCCGTTGCCGGCTCCCCTCTCCCTCTGGGAGAGGGGTCAGGCCTGCCTGCCGCAGGCAGGGGTGAGGTCCCTTGTGAGCCACGGCTCACCAGCACTGGTCACGGGTCAATTCGGGGAAAATGCCCCGCGCTGGATTCAGATCGAGGCCAAAAAATGCGATCGCCGAAAAATCAATTCAATTCGCGCCCCGCAGCCTGGGGCCTTGGGGTGTGGCCGCGACCCGCGACCCTCGACCCTCGACCCTCGACCCGCGGCCTATCTCCCCCCCGTCACACCGCCCGACCGCACCAGCAGCTCCTCCAGGTGCGCCTGCCACTCCAGCGCCCCGCGACGCCGCTCCGGCGTGTCCGCCAGCTCCTCGTAGATCGCCTGGCCCCATCGCACGTGCTCCTCCTCCTCAAGCAGGATGTGGCGGAGGATGCGCACCGTCGGCGCGTCGCAGACCTGGTCGGTCACCAGCAAATGGTGCCGGTAGTACACCGCCAGGTGCGTCTTCAGCACGCGGTACAACCCGACCAGCCGCAGCAGCTCGTCGTCCTGGAGCTGGAGCGCCTCGCAGAAGGAGAGGAACGCCTCGTTCGGCGGCTCCGCCTTCGTCGACGAACGCAGCGTCGGCGGCGCGGCCATGTCCGCCCCGTCGATCACGCGCAGCTCCGGCAGCCGCTGCCCCAGCCAGAACGAGTGGATCGAGTCCTGGTAGCAGTGCTCGCCCAGCGCGAACTTGACCTTGATCGTCGGGCACGACGACGCCCACGCGCCCTCCGCCGTCATGCACACGTTCTCCGCGAATCGATAGTGGATCAGCCGCCGCGCGCTCTCGTCGACCGAAAACGCCCCGCCGACCTGTCGCGGGTCGATCGCCAGCTCAGGCACGAGCGACGCTCCGCTCGGCGGCATCGGCCGCGCGCTCCCTGCGGGCGAGCTTGGCCTCGTGCTGGCGATGCGCCCACACGCGCGCCCTGTCCTTCGCGACGGCGAGCTGCGCCGCGTCGATCACGTACGCCGGGTCGGGATCGATGCAGTCGACGGGGCAGAGCTGGACGCAGATGTCGCAGCCGATGCACCACTCCGGCTCGACGACGTGCGTGCGGTGCCCGGTCGAGAAGTACTTGATCGCCTCGGTCGGGCAGGCGCGCCGGCAGAGGCTGCAGTTGATGCACCGCGACAAGTCGATCCGGACGACGACCGGCGTGTTCACGACAACTCCCGTCGCGCGGTCACGCGCATGCCCCACCGTCTACGGTGGGGTCCATCCGGCGGTGTATGGGGCAGCTCCCCGCCGCTTGCCCGCATGCCCCACCGCTTACGGTGGGGTCCGACCGGGGTGTCCAGAGGGGCCGTGCCCCTCTGGCGGGGGTCTGGGGGTGTCCCCCAGATCCCTACAACTTTTCTGGGCGGGTGGGTGGGGACGACGACCTTCCTTCTCCGGGCGCTTGCGCGTCGCCAGCCGCCGCCTACTGGTAGCTGGCCTGGCCGCCCAGCGCCGCCTGCGCGCGTTGCAGCTCCTCGGCGAAGAACTCCTTCAGCTCCTCCGTCTGGTCGTCGCTCAGGCGTGCGCGCTGATACTCGAACATCGCGTGCGCGCGCAACGCGCGCTGCTCCGCCTCCGGCTTCTCCTCGGCGAGCAGCCGCACGAAGTAGTCGCCGATCATCGTGTGCGTCACCTCGTCCGCCCAGTTGTAGTCGTAGCAGTGCTCCAGCAGCTCGTCGCCGATGCGCCCGCCCAGCTTCGAGGTCTCCCTGAACAGCGTGAGCGCCCCGCCTTCCAGCGAGACGTTGACGGCGCTGAGCGTGATTACCGGGTCCGACATGATGCCCGGCGGCGGTCCGCCGTTCCCCGCGCCCGACAGCGCCGGCGGCGCGCCCCCTGCCAGCGTGTCCGGGTACTCGCCGATCTCGCCTCCGTACGACTCGAGCACGCCCGTCGCGAGCTGCGCGTGGCGCACCTCGTCCCAGGTCTGCCGCGCGATCGCCATGATCAGGCTCCAGGGCACGTCCCAGTCCTGCCACTCGCAGACCTTGCGCGAGAAGGCGTCGACGCCCGCATACTCCGCGCTCGCGATGCCGCTCACGAGCGCCTTGCGGAACTCCATATTGTCAGGGTCCGTGCGCACCATCTCGCGGAGCTGGAGGAGGTCGTAGTTGTCGGCGCCGCCAAGCTTCTTGTCCAGCTCGGCCCGCTCCGCGTCATCGATCAGGAGCGCCGGCCGGTACGCCGGGTTGCGCCGCGAGGGCAGTTCCTTGATGTGGTCGGCGAGCTTGCTCACGGGGCGCCTCCTGTCGGTGCGGACGTTCGCGCGCCCGCAGTATAGGGTGACTCTAACGTCCACGTCAAGGTAGCGACGGCGGAACCGCGGAACCCCAGAACCACGGAACCTCCAGGCGTCCAACATCGAGACATTCTGCGGCTCAGAGGTTCGGAGGAGGTTCAACGGGTCCGCGCCTTTGCGCCCCACGCGGTTCTGGGTTCTAGCGGGGTGTTGAAAGCTCCATAGCCGAGCCTTTCCAGGCTCGGCGACAATCTGGTGGCGAGGCTAGAAAGCCTCGCCTACGAGGTTTTTCAGCACCCTACCCGGTTCTAGGTTCTAGGTTCTGGGTTCTGACGTCACAAGCAGCTATGCCCGAACTGACGCGCGACCTGGAGGACGTCAGTCAGTACGCTGATCGCGCCGTCCGGCGGCCCGCTGTTCCACGCGTTCGGCCCCACCAGCGGCCCGCGGTCGTAGTCGCTGTGGTAGCCGGTCGCGCTCGTCGGCGGCGTCAGCGCCTCCGAGAGCGCTTGCGCGGCCGGGAGCGGGCCGCCGGGCCGCGTCGCCCCGAACCGCCGCGCCACGGCGAGCACGTCGCCGACCACCGTCACGGCCTTATCGCGCGTCCAGGGCGACGACGCGTTCGACCGGGTCCACACGTCGTAGAAGTCCCACGGGTTGTGGGGGTCGCGCCGTCCGCCGTGCGCGGCGCTCGCCGACAGCTCTACCGTGTCCGCGCAGCCGTCGCCGTCGTCATCGAGATCGACGCTGTTCGGCACCGTATCGCCGTCGGTATCGCCGTCCAGCTTCTTCGGGAAGGGATCGACGAGCCCGAACACCTGGTATCGATACGCCGACCACGCCGCGCCGCCTTCTGGCGTCAGCATGATGTCGACGAACGGCCTGCCGGCGGAAGCGGACGACGGGATCACAAACTCGCTGTCCAGCCAGCGCTTGGCGCTGTTTCGCCCGGGATCGTGCCACGTCCCCACGCGAATGCCATCGACGGCAACCGTCGCCCGCTGCTCCGCGATGCCCTGATCGGTTCTGCGCCGCAGGATCAGCCCCTTGTTCTCGGGCGCGATAGCGACCCGGAACCGGACGCTCCCCGTTGCCGTCGTGCCCTCGTCGCCGACGAGCAGTTGATCGGCGTTGCCTTCGTAGGAGTACGAGGCAAGCGCGGTGGGCGACGCGCCCTCGGCCGAGTACAGGTGCGCCTGCTCAGACGTCTGGTTCCCAACATCCAGCGTGTCCGACAGCACCGCTCCCGGTCCCGTCAGCCCGTACCAGAACACCGTGCTGTAGTAGTC
>Ga0326597_10014656_pt1 | contig 10276 bp, 11 predicted proteins | sample RVTome_12_FD_203789 | JGI IMG/M metagenome (GOLD analysis project Ga0326597, IMG submission 203789) | Soil microbial communities from uranium-contaminated site in the Upper Colorado River Basin, Wyoming, United States - RVT100D185 | ecosystem: Environmental > Terrestrial > Soil > Contaminated >...
GAGCGGTCAGGATCTCGGGCATCGGCAGCTCGACGGCGACCAGGGGCGCGCCGAAGACGAAGAAATAGAAGCGCAGCAGGACGTAGACCGCGACCTTGGTCGCCGTGGCCGCGAGCAGCGCGGTGACCGCCGAGGGCGCGAAGGTGTAGGCGTTCGGCAGCCAGATGTGCAGCGGAAACAGCGCCAGCTTGAGCGACATGCCCACGGTGATGAAGGCGAGCGCCGCAAGCACCGGGCGCGTCCCCTGCACCTGCGGCAGCCTCGCGGCCATGTCTGCGATGTTGAGGGTCCCGGTCATGAGGTACAGCAGGCCGATGCCGATGACGTAGAACGTGGCGCCGATGGTGCCCAGGATGAGGTACTGGTAGGCGGCAAACAGCGCCTTGCGGTCGCGGCCGAAGCCGATCAGCACGTACATCGCGAGCGACGCGATTTCCATGAACACGAAGAGGTTGAACGCATCGCCGGTCGCGGTCATGCCGAGCAGCCCGGCGACGCACAGGCAGTAGACCGCGTAGAACAGGTAATGCTGATCGTGCGGCACCTCGGCGGCGACGCTGCGCCAGGCGAACGGCAGTACCACCGCCGCCACCGCCGACACGAGCACCAGGACCAGCGCGCCGAGCGCATCGATGCGGTACTCGATGCCCCACGGCGCGGGCCAGCTGCCCAGCGCGTAGGAGACCGTGCCCGAAGACGCGACCTGGGCGCCGAGGAGCACCGCGGCGACGAACGCGAAAGCGCACGCGCCAAGCGCGATGCTCCATGCCAGAACCCGGCCGCGCAGCAGCACGATAAGCGGCGCAGCCGCGAGCGGCACCGCCACCTGCAGGGCGGGCAGGTGCTCGGCGATCATCCCCGGTCTTGGTCCCGCCGGTCCGCCGCGACGATCTCGTCCTCCTCGATGCTGCCGTACGCCTCGCGTACGCGCACCGCAAGCGCAAGCCCGAGGGCCAGCGTCGCGACGCCGACCACGATCGCGGTGAGGATCAGGACGTGCGGCAGCGGATTGGCGTACAGCTTGAATGCCTCGCTCACGATCGGCGCGGTGCCGCCGATCAGCTTGCCGGGCGCGATGTACAGCAGGTAGACGGAGGTCTGGAAGATCGAAAGACCGACCAGCTTCTTCACCAGGTTGCCGCGCGCGATGACGATGTAGAGCCCCGCGACCATCAGCAGCACGGTGACCCAGTAGGTGTAATGGCTGGCGAACATCACGGCTCTTCGGCCCGCGTGCGCCCGGCAAAGATGTAGAAAATCTTCAGCATCACGCCCGTCACGGTGACGAGGACGCCGACTTCCACCCAGAAGATCCCGCGATGCTGGCCGTCCACCGGATCGCGGGCGAGCACGAAGTAGTCGAGGTAGTTGCCGCCGAGCGCGAGTCCGGCGAATCCGACCCCGAGGTAGAGGAGCACGCCGGCCGCGACCATCGTCTCGACCACGGCATCGGGCACCAGGCGCCGCGCCGCCGGCAGGCCGAAGATGAGCGCATAGAAGATCACTGCCGCCGCCATGATGACCCCGGCCTGGAAGCCGCCGCCCGGACCGAAATCGCCATGGAACTGGACGTAGAGGCCGAAGAGCAGCATGTACGGAATGAGCAGCTTGCCCACCACCCTCAGCACCAGCCGGGTCCTCATGGCTTGTCCTTCCTCCGGCGCCTCGTACGGCGCAGCAGGGCGATCACACCGACTCCGGCCGTGAACACGACCACCACTTCGCCGAGCGTGTCGTAGCCGCGGTAGCTCGCCAGCACCGCAGTCACCACGTTGGGCACGCCCGTCTCTGCCGGCCCGCGTTCCAGATAGCGCGGGGCCACGTGCCGGTGCGGCGCGGCGTCCGGGTCGGAAAAGGCGGGCAGGCCGAGCGTCCCGTAGACAAGCGCGGCGACCACCACGGCCGACACCGCCAGCGGCAGCCAGGGACGCGCCAGGGGCTTCGCCTCCTCGCCGCCGGTGTGGTGCAGGGCACCGAGCAGCAGCACCGTAGACATGCCGGCCCCGACCGCAGCTTCGGTCATGCCGACATCCACGGCATCGAGGGCGACCAGCACCGTCGCCATGAGGAAACTGTAGATGCCGGCCAGCACCACCACCGAGTATAGGTTGCGCTGGACGGCGATCGCGAACACCGTCGCCGCCATCATTGTCAGCAGCGCCTGGATGATCAGTGCCTCGATGCGACCTCCTCCTCCGGCTCGAGCGGCACGCCGCGCACCAATGCTGCGCCCGCGAGCGCATGGGTCGCCGTCGGGGTGCTGAAGAAGATCAGCAGGACGATGATCGCCAGCTTCAGCGCCGGTAGCGACCACCCGGCCTGCAGCATCAGGCCGGCGAGCATGAGCGTGGCGCCGGCCGAGTCGATGACGCTCGCCGCATGGGTGCGCGAGTAGAACTCGCGCAGCCGCACCAGACCAAGCGCGCCGATCACGCAAAAGGCGCCTCCCGACAGAAGGAGCGCCCAGGAAAGCAGGTCGACCGCCGTCCTCACCGCAGCGGGTCTCCGCCGGGGTCGCCAAGATCGCCGTAGCGGAAGAACTTGAGCACGGCGACGGTGCCGACGATGTTGAGCAGCCCGTACAGGATGGCGAGGTCGAGGAAGTCGGGCCGCCCGGTCAGAAAGCCGATCACTGCGAGCATGAGCATCGCGAGCGTGCCTACCGAGTTCCCGGCGAGCGCCCGGTCGAACACGGTCGGACCGGCGATCGCGCGCACAAGCGCAAGCGCCAGAGCGGCGAGCAGCGCCAGGGCGGCGGCCGCGAACATCATGCGCTGCCCTCGAAGCGCTCGACCCGCCGGTCCATCTCGCTGTCGATCACCAGCGCCGCTCCCGCCTCGGTGAGGGCGTGCACCACGAAGCGCTCGCGATCCACCTCCACGGAAAGCGTCCCGGGGGTCAAGGTGATCGAGTTGGCGTGGGTGGCGAGCCCGACCGCCGAGCGCTGCCGCGGCCTGAAGCGAACCACGCGCGGCGACACGGGCAGCCGCGGATGCAGGATGCAGCGCGAAACGTCGATCGCCGACTTCAGGATCTCCTTGGCCAGCCAGGGCCAATAAGTCAGCGCCGACAAGGTGAGGTAGTACGGATGGCCTTCCCGATCCATGACTTCCATGCGCAGCGCGAACCAGGTTACGGCGATGCTCGTCAGCGCGCCCGCAACGAGGAGAAAGGGCGTAAACATGCCCGACAGCGCAATCCAAAATGCGAACAGAAACAGCGCGGCGATGGCGGGCTGGAGCATCGGTCCTTGTTGTAGTTGCCGGCGCACCCAAGGCGCGCGCCGCAGGCGATTCTATCAAGCCTGCTGGAGCGCGCCTTCCCACCTTGCGCAGGCGTCGCGCACCACGTCGGCCAGCGAGCCGCGCGCGGCGTGGCGCCGGCGCAGCCATTCGGCATCCGATTCCCCGATGCGCACGCCGGCGGCGAGCTCCTCGAGCAGCTCGGCGCACCCGAGGCGCGAGGCCTGCGGGCTCACCAGCGCGATCGTTTCGAGGATGTCCTCGCCGATTTTCTTCTTGGCTCCGGCGTAGGGCTCGACCAGGTCCCCGCGCGTGCCGAAGCGGCATGCCTCGAAGCGGTTGTAGCTGTTCACCAGGTACACGGTGCGCGAGGGCGCGTGCGGCCGCTCCGCGAGATGGTACGCCGCGAGCGCCTGGGCGTATGCCGCGAGGAGCGCCGCGCGCCGCGTGGTGAGCGGCGTGTCGCAGACCCGGACCTCGACCGTGCCGTACTCGGGCTTCGGCCGGATGTCCCAGTAGAAGTCCTTCATGCTCGAGACGATGCCGAAGCGCTTCATGGTGGAGAAGTAATCGAGAAATTGCGCCCAGTCCGAAACGAACGGCATGTGCCCGGCGAGCGGAAAGGCGCTTACCGCGGTAAGGCGCGAGGACTGGAAGGACGTGTCCTCGCCCTGATAGAACGGCGAGGCCGCCGACAGCGCAATGAAGTGCGGCACGTAGCGCATCAGCATGTGGGTGAGATAAATCGCCTCGTCGCCGCCCGGGCAGCCGACATGGATGTGCTGGCCGAACACCGTGAACTGTTTCGCGAGGTAGCCGTAGCGCTCGACGACGTAGCGGAAGCGCTCGTTCGGGAAGATGCGGCGGTCCGCCCAGTCATGAAACGGGTGCGAGCCGCCGCCGCAGACGCGCACGTTGAGCACGCCCGCCTCGCGGACCACCGCCTGCCGCATCACTTCCAGCTCGCCGAGGAGCGCGCCGGCGTCGGTGTGGACCGCGCTGTTCAGCTCGATCATGCTTTCGGTGATCTCGGGCTTCACCGCGCCCGGCAGCTTTCGCTTGGCGAGGCGCGCGAGCAGGTCGGCGGCATCGCGCGCGAGATCCATGTCGTGCGGCCGCACCAGCTGCAGCTCCAGCTCGACCCCGAGGCTGAGCGCCGCCGAAGGGCTGAACGCCATCTCATCCATCGGGATGCGCCTCGCCGGCACGGCGCAGGGCGAACTGCGTCGCCAGCGGGCCGATCAATTCCAGCACCACGACCGCCGAAAGCACCACGGCGGCGAGCTCCTTGCCGAACGCGGGATAGAGCGACGTCGTATCGCGCACCATGACGACGGCCGATCCCGACAACGGGACGAGCGCGACCGCCAGCAGCCCGGCACCCCCGGGCCGGATTCCGGACAGCCGTCCGAAAGACAGTAGCGCGAGGCCCTTGCCCAGAAAGCGCACGATGATGTAGGCGGCCACCACCGTGGCGGCCGCGGCGTTGAAGGCGGAAAACTCCAGGCTCGCGCCGACCAGGACGAACAGAATGACGAAGAAAAGCTGCGCGCCGTAGCCGAAGTGCACCGGCAGCAGGGCGTGTTGCCGGTCCAGGTTGCGCGCCAGGATGCCTAAGGTGATGACCGTCAGGCTGACCGACAGCTTGAGGGCGTGCGCCACCCCCACCGTCACGACCACCATCGCGACCAGCAGGACAAACTGGCGCTCCTCGCGCTTGCCCAGCCACGCCGCCAGCCGCAGCATCAGCATGCAGGCAAGGTAGCCCGCGACGATCGACCCCCAGAGAAGGTACAGCGGATGGAACAGCGCCTGCTCCCAGCTTGCCGCGTGCTCGAGATGCAGGAACGGCAGCAGCAGGGTGAGCAATACGTAGGCGAACACGCTGTTCACCGCGGTGAACAGCAGCATGCGCTCGGTAATCTGCCCTTCGGCGCGCAGGTCGTGCGCGACCAGCATCACGATGGCGGGCGAGGTGGCGGTGCCGATCGCCGCCGCCATGGCGGCCAGCACCGGCCTGAAGTCGAAGTACACCAGCGCCGCGAAGATCGACCAGAAGCAGAACAGGCTTTCCGCGACCGCGGTCACCAGGAGCCAGCGATTCAGCCTGAGCCACTTGAAGTCCAGGCGGAAGCCGAGCTCGAACACGATCAGCCCGACCGAGAGGTCGATGAGCAGCCGCAGATCGAACAGCATGTTGTCGGTAAGCAGCCCGAACCCCTGCGGTCCCAGCACGGCGCCCGCGACGGCATAGCCGGTGATGCGGGGGAGCGAGATATAGCGGCGCGCGGCCTCTCCGGCCAGGACCCCCACGATGACCAGCGCCCCGAAGAGCGTGGCGTGCGAGAACGCCGGCGGCAGCGCGGGGAGGAAATCCACCGTCATGGGCCGCCGCGCGCCGCCTGGAGGAATTCCTCGAGTATGGGCGCGCTGTCGAGCGAGTCGCGGTCGCCCGGATGATGGAATTCGGGGTGCCACTGCACCGCAAACACATAGCCCTTGCCGCTCGCGCAGATCGCTTCGACGATCCCGTCGGGCTCGGACCAGGCCTCGACCCGCAAGCCGCGCCCGAGAGCCTTGATCGACTGGTGATGGATCGAGGTGACGCGCGGGCGCTCGACGCCGCGGTAAAGGCGCGCGAGCCGCGACCCCGGCTCGAAGCGCAGGTCATGGCGGTGCCTCTCGTATTCGTCGGTCACGTGCTCCTGGGCCTCGGCGATCTGGGTGCGCACGTCCTGATAGAGCGTACCGCCCAAGGCGACATTGATGAGCTGCGCTCCCCGGCAGATGCCGAGCACGGGCTTCCCCGCCTCGAGGAACTCGTGCACCAGCTCGATCTCGTAGACGTCGCGCAGGCGGTCGCCCGCCCATTGCGGGTTGAGCGGCTCCTCGCCGTAGGTGAGCGGGCTGACGTCGGAGCCGCCCTGCAGCACCAGGCCGTCGAGCACCCGCGCGTAGTCGGCGAGCCGGATATTGCTCGGGTGGATCAACCCGTCCTTGGCGACCGTGGGCACCATGAACACGAGCACGTCGCGCGACATCACCCAGTGCGCGACCGACTGTTCGAGGTACTGCAGGGTCCTCGACTGGATTCCCTTGCCTTCCGGCCGGGGGTGGAACAGGCGCGCCGACACGCCGATCTTCAGCGCGTCGGGGGAGACCTTTCTCGATAGTGCTCGGCGCAGCGAGTGCGCCGCGCGCCGCAGGGAGATCACCCCTTCAGTCTAGCGCCTTGACGATGTCCTCTACCACCTTCTCGGCGCCCCGATCGCGCGCTGCCATTGCTCAGGCCTTCAGCGCGACGAGCACTTCGTCCAGCATCTTCTTCGCGTCGCCGAACAGCATGCGATTGTTGTCCTTGTAGAAGAGCGGATTGTCCACGCCCGCGTAACCCGAGGCCATGCTGCGCTTCATGACGATCGAGTTCTTCGCCTTCCACACCTCCAGCACCGGCATGCCGGCGATCGGGCTGGTCGGGTCTTCCTGCGCCGAGGGGTTCACGATGTCGTTGGCGCCGATCACCATGGACACGTCGGTGTCCGGAAAGTCCCCGTTCAGTTCATCCATCTCCATCACGATGTCATAGGGCACCCTGGCTTCGGCCAGGAGCACGTTCATGTGACCGGGCATGCGGCCCGCCACCGGGTGGATGCCGAAACGCACGTTCACGCCCTTGTCGCGCAGGAACTTGGTGATCTCATACACCGCGTGCTGGGCCTGCGCCACCGCCATGCCGTAGCCCGGCACGATGATCACGTTTTTGGAACCGCGCAGCAGCTCGGCAGTCTCTGCCGCGGTGATCGCGGACACCTCACCGGCAGGTTGCCCGCTGCCCGTGGCAGCCGGCGCCCCGCCCTCGGTGCCGAAACCGCCGGCAATCACGCTGATGAAGTTGCGGTTCATCGCGCGGCACATGATGTAGGAAAGAATCGCACCGCTCGAACCCACAAGCGCGCCGGTGACGATCAGCAGGTCATTGCCCAGCATGAAGCCCGTGGCTGCCGCCGCCCACCCCGAGTAGCTGTTCAGCATCGAGATGACGACCGGCATGTCGGCGCCGCCGATCGCCATCACCATGTGGATGCCGAAGAGGAGCGCGATGACCGTCATCACGACGAGCGGTGTCATGCCCTCGGAGATGGAGTGGCTGGCGATGAATTGCGCGCCGGCCCAGATCACCACCAGCAGGCCAAGGAGGTTAATCCAGTGGCGCCCCGGCAGGAGCATCGGCTTGCCGCTGATCTTGGCCGAAAGCTTGCCGAAGGCGATGACCGAACCCGAGAAAGTCACGGCGCCGATCAGGATACCGATGTAGATCTCGATCTCGTGGATCGTCTTCTCTGCACCCTCGAAACCGGCGCTCGCGGCGGGATCGATGTAGTTCGCGAACCCGACCAGCACCGCGGCCAGACCGACCAGGCTGTGCATGATCGCCACCAGCTCCGGCATCTGCGTCATTTTCACGACGCGTGCGGCGTAAAGCCCGACCGTGGCACCCACGACCATCGCACCGATGATCCAGGGGTAGCCGGCCGAGGTGACCTGCGGGCCCAGCACCGTCGCCAGCACGGCGATGATCATGCCGATCATCCCGTAGAGATTGCCGCGGCGGGACGTCTCGGGATTCGAGAGCCCGCCCAGGCTCAGGATGAAGAGGATGGTCGCGCCTACGTAGGAGACCGTTGCAAGTGTTGCGGACATGTGAGGTCTCCTTTTACTTGCGGAACATTTGCAGCATGCGCTGGGTCACGGCGAATCCGCCGAACATATTGATTGCGACGAGCGCGATGCTGACGAGCGCGAGTCCCATGATCCACGCTGTGGGTCTGTCGGCGGCGTCCGTGATCGGCGGCGCCAATTGCACCAGCGCTCCGATCGCGATGATGCTGCTGATCGCATTGGTGACGCTCATCAGAGGCGTGTGCAGTGCCGGGGTCACGTTCCAGACCACCATGTAGCCGACGAAGCAGGCCAGTACGAACACGGTGAAGTGGGCGAGGAACGCCGCGGGCGCATTCGCACCGATGAACCAGAACAGCACGGCTGCGGCGAGAAAGACGATCGCAGTCGACTTTGCCGAAGCGGGCGCGCCGGCGGCGCCGTGGCCACGCGACTTCGCAGGCGCGGGCGGGGCAGCCTTGGCAGCAGGTGCGGGCGGTGCCGCCGACAGCTTGGGCGGCGGTGGCGGCCACGTAATGCCGCCTTCCTTGATCACGGTGGTGCCGCGGATCACCTCGTCTTCCATGTTGACGTTGATTGCGCCGTCCTTCGCCTTGCACAGCTCCTCGGTCAGGCGCAGCAGGTTGTTCGCGTACAGCGTGCTCGACTGCTTGGCCAGGCGGCTGGGCAGGTCGGTGTAGCCGATGATCGTGACCCCGTGCTTGACCACCACCTGGCCGGGCTCGGTGAGCTCGCAGTTGCCGCCCTGCTCCGCGGCCATGTCGACGATCACGCTGCCGGGCTTCATCGACCGCACCATGTCCGCGGTGATCAGCTTGGGCGCGGGCTTCCCGGGAATGAGCGCGGTCGTGATGATGATGTCGACTTCCGTCGCCTGCCTGGCGAACACCTCGCGCTGGGCCTTCTGGAAGCCTTCGCTCATCAGCTTGGCGTAGCCGCCCACCCCGGAGCCTTCTTCCTCGTAGTCCACGGTGACGAACTCCCCGCCCATGGACTTGACCTGGTCGGCCACCTCCGGGCGCGTGTCGTTCGCGCGGACAATCGCACCGAGGCCGGAAGCCGCGCCGATCGCCGCGAGTCCCGCCACCCCCGCCCCGATTACGAACACCTTGGCCGGCGGCACCTTGCCCGCCGCGGTGATCTGTCCGGTGAAGAACCGCCCGAACTCGTGCGCCGCCTCGATCACCGCGCGGTAGCCGGCGATGTTGGCCATCGAGGAGAGCGCGTCAAGCTTCTGCGCACGCGAGATGCGCGGCACGCTGTCCATCGCCATCACGGTGGCCTTTTTCGCCGCCAGCGCCTGCATCAGGTCCGGGTTCTGCGCCGGCCAGATGAAGCTCACCAGCGTGCCGCCTTCGCGCATCAGGCCAACTTCCGCCATGCTCGGCGCGCGCACCTTGAACACGATGTCGGCGCTCGCCCACAGGCGCGCCGCGTCGTCGATGATTTCGGCACCCGCCGCGCGGTACGTGTCGTCCGCAAAATTCGCCGCGTCGCCGGCGCCGGACTGGACCGCGACCCGGAACCCCAGCTTGCTGAGCTTCTCGACGACCTCGGGCGCGGTGGCAACGCGCTTCTCGCCGGCCGCGGTCTCGCGCGGCACTCCGATCAACTGCGACATTAATTTCTCCGCAACACGCGTCTCACCCGCACGCACCTCGGCAGGCACACCGATTTCCATAAGGATTCTCCCTGAAACGGTCGCCGGATTCTAACCGGGGGGGTCGCCCCACTATTGACCTGCATCAAGCGCGCGGCGGCCCCGGGCTCACCGCTCGCTCGGCCAGCTCGAAGAGCGCATGGATGGCCAGCGCGAGCACGGCGGCAGGCAGCGCACCCGCCACGAGCACGGCATGGTCGTTGAGGGCAAGGCCCTGGGAGATGCGCTCGCCGAACCCTCCGGCGCCGATGAAGGCCGCAATGGTGGCGGTGCCCACGCTGATGACGGCCGACGTTTTCACGCCGGCCATGATAGTTGGGAGCGCTAATGGAATTTCGATTTGGCGCAAGATTTGCTTCCTGGACAGTCCGAGCGCGGTGCCTGCCTGTATCAGGCCGCGCGATACCTGCACGAGCCCGGCGTGCGCATTGCGCGTGATCGGCAGCAGGGCATACAGGATGAGCGCGATCAGCGCGGGCCAGATCCCGATCATGCCGGTGAGCGGGATGAGGAAGGCGAGCAGCGCAAGCGAGGGAATGGTCTGGATGAGGCCCGTCACCAGGAGCACCGGCTGCTCCAGCCAGCGGCAGCGCGCCGCGACGACGCCGAGCGGGATGCCCACGAGCGCCGCGGCGGCGAGCGACCCGAAAACCAGGCCGAGGTGCTCGATGAGCAGCCGCCCGAAGTCCGGCGC
>Ga0326597_10014658_pt1 | contig 10275 bp, 5 predicted proteins | sample RVTome_12_FD_203789 | JGI IMG/M metagenome (GOLD analysis project Ga0326597, IMG submission 203789) | Soil microbial communities from uranium-contaminated site in the Upper Colorado River Basin, Wyoming, United States - RVT100D185 | ecosystem: Environmental > Terrestrial > Soil > Contaminated >...
GCAGACGGTCTTGAAAGCGGCCATCCCCACGTCGTGGTACGGTGCCACGACTGCGTGGAAATCGCGTGCCAGGGCGCGTTGGAACACCGTATCGGCCGGAAGCGGGCCCGTGACCCGGAAGCCGACTTCCGCGAGTCTCCGAATGGCCGGGCCGTAGACGCGTTCTTCCTCGTCTCCGAACAGCCCGCCGTCCGAAGCGTGGGGGTTCAGGGCGCAGAGCGCCACGCGCGGCTCCGAGATGCCCCAGTCGTCCCGGAGCGAAGCTGCCAGAAGCGACGTCTGGGCCACCAGCAGATCCGCGGTGACCCGTGACGGCACCTCGGCAAGGGCGATATGCGTCGTCGCGAGCAGGACCCTGAGCGGGGCTCCGAGCCTGGTCTCCTCGGCCGCCATGAGCATGCCCACGTGCGGCACCCCCGCGAGCTCCTGCAGGAACTCGGTATGCCCCGGGAATCGACGGCCGGCGGCGTGGAGGGACGGCTTGTGGATGGGCGCGGTCACGAGGGCCTCGGCCCTGCCTTCGAGCGCCAGAGCCACTCCGTGCTCGATGGCCTCGGCCGCGATGCGTCCGGCCGCCTCGTCGTCTAGGTCGGTGGCGGGTACCCAGTCGTCGGGCGTCGTGCGCGCCCCACCGGGGGTTAGCGCCGTGCCTCCGGGGCCGAGGAGGACGGGGTCGAAATCCAGACCCTCGGCGTCGAGCATGCGCAGGGCGGCCAACGCTACTTCCGGCCCGATCCCCCGGGGATCACCCGGCGTGATCACGATGCGTGGGCGCACGGGGGCTCCTACGACACTACCTCAGGATCTCGATATGGGTGTCCTGGCGCAGCTGCTGGATGATGCGGTCCAGCTGCTTCTCCTGCTGCAGCTGGCTCGCGATCTGCGCGCGCACGTCCTCGAACGTGTACTCGCCCGCCTCGCGGATCTCGTCCACCCGGACCACGGCGAAGCGGGTGTCGTTCTGGCTCTCGTACTCGAGCGGCCCCAGGACCTGATCGGGAGACGCGGACCTGAGCGCCCCGTATGCCGGCGGCAGCCCCTGCAGCTGATCGAACGGGAGCGTCAGCGAGTCCGGCGCGGCCAGGTCGGAGTGCTCGAGGTAGAGCGAATCCATCGATGCGCCCGCGCGTGCCTCCTCCGCGATGCGGTTCGCCAGGATCCTGGCCTGCTCCACGTCCTCCGGGCTCTTCTCGGGGACGATGAGGACGTGACGACCCTGTCGTTCGCCGGGACGTGTCCGGTCGATCCGGATGATGTGGAAGCCGAAGTCGGTCTCCACGATCTCGCTGACCCGGCCCGTGGGGAGAGAGAACGCGACATCCTCGAACTCGCGCACCATCCGTCCGCGCCGGAACCATCCGAGGTCGCCTCCGAGCTGCGCGGAGCCCGGGTCGTTGGAGTAGCGCCGCGCGAGCTGGTCGAAGTCCTCGCCGCCCCGAAGACGCCCGAGCAGATCCTCGGCGAGGGCCCGCGCCTCCGCGCGCGCTTCCTCCGAGGCTTCCGGGACCACGACGACCTGACGGAACGTCAGGAGGCGGGGGCGCTGCTGCAACTGACCCTGTGCTTCGTCGAATCGGGCGCGGAGCTCGTCTTCCGAAACGTCCACCGGCCTCGACGTGCGCATCCGGCTCTGGATGTACATCTGCTGCGTTTGCTGCTGGCGCCCCTGCGTCGTCAGGATGTCACGGTATTCCGCCAGGGTCAGCCCTTCCGTCTCGAGCGCCTGCACCAATTGGGCGCGCCCCCCGAACGACCCGATGAGCTCGTCGATCTGCGCCGCGACCTGGCCTTCGATGGTCGCCGCGTCCACTGAGATGAGCGTGTCCTGCGCCGCGGCCCTGAGCACCAGCACCCGGTTCACCCAGGACTCCAGGATGCCGTCGAAGAACTGGCGGTAGGCCGGGTCGTCCTCGGCGGGCACGGGGGCTTGCTGGAGACGCATCCGCTGGATCTCCTCCTCGATCTGCGACTGCAGCACGACGGAGTCCCCCACGACGGCGACGACGCGGTCGACGATGGCGTCCCCGGGTGCGATCTGCGAGGCGACGGGGACGCCGCGAAGGGCGAACAGCAAGGCGAGGAAAAGCGCGCGTTTCAGCATGGCGACTCGTAACCCTGCGCGAGGCGTGGTGTTCCGGCTCACGGTGCCACCGAGCCGGTGTCGGTCGGCGCCTGTGGCGGCACCGACTCGCTCTCGGACAAGCCCCGGGCGGCCCGCTGTCGTCCGAGCTCCAGGACCGCGCGGCCGATCCCGGCGTTGACCGTCCCGTGGGCCGTGCCCGTGCGCAACTGATAGGAGAGCGGTCCGAGGGGAATGGACGGGCTCGCGCCCGAGAGATTGTCGCCGAGGGCACTCAGAACGGCCCGGCGGACGGCCGGCTCGACGCGCTCCCCGGGAGCCCGCTCGGGCGGAAGCAGCCCGAGCCGCCGGGCGGCTCCAAGTACCTGCTCCGAGATCGCCGTGGTCAGCGAATCGGCTCGCGCCGCCGGGGGCTCGAGTCCCGCCCCCCGCGCCTCGGCGACGAGGAGATCCCTCCGGGCCAGCGCCATCAAGAATCCCTCGAGCGGCTCGTCCGGGCTCTCCACGACCTGCTGCTGGACCTCGATCGTCTCGAGGCGGAGCAGCTCGAGCACCCGCCCCGCCGTCAGGGCGCCAGAGCGCCATTCGACCAGAGGGCGTCGCGCGGCACGGGAGGAGAGCCGGACCGAAGGATTGGCCGCGAGATCCCGCGCCACCGTGGGCGCGTCCTCGACCACACTCAACGCGCCGGCGCGCTCCTCCACGCCGGCGACGAACAGAGACTCGGCCCGCTGCGCCCGCTCCTGCCTGAGCTGATCGCGAAGCTGTCCGGCCATCTCCTCGAACGCGGGGCGCTGCCTGTCCTCGAGTCGGATCAGGTGCAGGCCCATGGGGGTCTCCACCACTTCGCTGACCTGCCCGGGCTCCATGCTCCGCACGGCATCCTCGAAGGGGCGCACCATCTCGCCGGGACTGAAGTACCCGAGGTCGCCCCCGTTTGCGGCGCTCCCTGGGTCCTGGCTGAAGCGGCGGGCGAGGTCCTCGAACGATGCGCCGTCGACGAGCTGGGCGCGCAGCGCCCCGAGCCGGGCTCTCACGCTGTCCCGCTGGACCGCGGTTGCCTGCAACGGGTACTGGAGCATGAGATGCCGGGCGCGGTAACGGGTCGTGGCGTCGGAGCTCTCGTAGCGGGCGGCCAGGGCTTCGCTGGTGACGATCGTGTCCACCTGGATCGCGGAGTCCCGGAGCGCGATCAGGCGATCCTGGTCGAGCGCCGCCTGGACCATCGGGCCGAAGTCCAGCGCGGCGAGCGTCGAGTCCTCGGCGGCCGCTCGGGCCAGAAGCGTGTAGTCGATCCACAGTTGGGCGACCGCGTCCACCAGGTTCGCGTCGACCGGCAGCGCTTCTTCGTCCACGAGAAGCTCCACCACCTCGTCGACCGACAGCTCGATCGACCCGGCCCGAGCGACGACGTTCGGATCGGGTGCGGTGTCGGAGCACGCGCCCGCGATCAGGAGTGGAAGAACCCATGCGAGCATCTTGCGTTCGAGCTTCATCGTCATCGACCTCAGGTAGTACGTCAGTTCGTCAGGCCGCGGCGGATCGGGCCGAACGTAGGGTTTCCAGCGCCACCGTGAGCGTCTCCATGATCGAGCCGGAGCCGATGCGTTCGAGCTCCACGGAAAGCGGATTCATCCGAAGGATCTCGGCGTGCGCGTGGCGCTCGCGTAGCGGCCCCTCCAGGGCGTTGAGCTTCGGGACCACGCCCTCACGGAACGTGACCCGCGCCGAGTGCTCCCGCATCAGGATGCGCTCGACCCCGATCGCCCGTCCCAGCACCCGGAGCAGCGCCGCGTCCAGCAGGCGGGCCGCGTCGTCCGGAAGCGGCCCGAACCGGTCGACCAGCTCCTCACGCACCGCTTCGACCTCCGCCGAGCTCTCCACCTTGGACAGCCGCCGGTAAAGATGGAGCTTCTGGCTCGAATCTGAAACGTAGTCGTCGGGGAGTAGCGCGGCGCCGCGCAGCGACACGTCGGGATCCGGCCACGTGTCGATGACCTCGCCCCGGCGCAGTCGGTCGACCGTCTTGTGGAGCATACGCATGTAGGCGTCGAGCCCGATCTGGTTCGCGTATCCGGACTGGTCGGCTCCGAGCAGGTTGCCCGCTCCCCGGAGCTCCAGGTCACGCAGCGCCACGGAATAGCCGGATCCCAGCTCGGTGTAATGCTCCAGCACCCGGAGCCGGCGCTCCGCGTCGTCCGTGACGTTGTCGGGCACCAGCAGATAGCAGTACGCCCTGCGGTCGGAGCGTCCGACACGGCCGCGTATCTGATAGAGCTGGGACAGGCCGAACCGGTCCGCCCCGTCGACGATGAGCGTGTTGGCGTTGGGTACGTCGAGCCCGTTCTCGATGATGGAGGAGCACACGAGCACGTCGATCTCCCCATCCACGAATCCGGTCATCACCTCGTCGAGATCGCCTCCCGTCATCTGGCCGTGGGCCACCCCGATCTCTGCCTCGGGCGCCAGCGCCTTCACCTCTTCGGCGATGGTGTAGATGGTCTCGATGCGGTTGTGCAGGAAGAACGCCTGACCGCCCCGGTCGAGCTCGCGGTGGAGCGCCTCGGCGAGGAGCTGGTCGGACCACGGGAGCACGTGCGTGTAGATGGGCATCCGGTCGCGGGGCGGGGTCCGGATGAGGGAGAGGTCACGGATCCCCGAAAGTGAGAGGTAGAGCGTCCTGGGAATCGGGGTCGCGGTGAGCGTCAGCACGTCGATGGAGGACCGGAACTTCTTCAAGCGCTCCTTGTGCTTCACGCCGAAGCGCTGCTCCTCGTCCACGATGAGGAGCCCGAGGTCGCGGAATGCCACGTCCGGCGAGAGGAGTCGGTGGGTCCCAATGACGATGTCCACGGTGCCCTCCGCCACTTCCTGCAGGAGGTCCCTCTGCTCGGCGGCAGTCCGAAAGCGGCTGAGAGAGCCGATCCGGACCGGGTAATCGGCGAGCCGCTCCTCGAACGTATGGCGGTGCTGCTCCGCCAGAATCGTCGTGGGCGCGAGCACGGCGACCTGCTTCCCGTCCTGGACCGCCTTGAACGCGGCGCGAATGGCGACCTCGGTCTTGCCGTAGCCGACATCGCCGCAGACGAGCCGGTCCATGGGCCTGGGCGACTCCATGTCGCGCTTGACGTCCTCCGCGGCCTGGCGCTGGTCCGGGGTGTCCTCATAGAGGAACGACGACTCCATCTCCATCTGCCAGCGGGTGTCGGGTGAGAAGGCGTAGCCGCCCGCGTGCTCTCTCCTGGCGTACAGCTCCAGGAGCTCGCCCGTCATCTCCTCGATGACCTGCTCCGTCTTTCGCCGCAGCGCCTTCCATCGCTTCCCGCCGATCCGGTGTAGCGCGGTGGGCCGCGCATCTTCCGTGGCCCCGACCCAGCGCTCGATGAGGTCGAGGCGGTACACCGGCAGGCGCAGGACCTCTCCGCCGGCGTACTCGATGGCCAGGACCTCGATCTCCTGGCCCGCGATGTCGATGTGCTCGAGCCCGACGAATTGCCCGATGCCGTGGTCCATGTGCACGACGTGGTCGCCCGGGGTGAGCTGCGCGAGACTCTCGAGGGCGACGGATCCCCGGAAGCGTCGGCTGCGCCGCACGCGCCGTGGCCTGCGGAAGATCTCGTGGTCGTTGAGCACCCTCAGCGCCGGGGTGCCGCAGCGGATCTCGAAGCCGGTCTGTAGGGAGCCGATCGCCAACCGCGTCCCGGCCGGGATCCGCCCGGGGCCGCCCAGGATCTCCTCGAGCCGCTGCAGCTGTCCGTCGTTGTCGCAAAGGAGGAGAGTCTCCTCCTCCTGGCCGGCCCCCTCCCGCAGGTAGGCCTCGAGCTTCCCGATGTCGCGGTCGATCGCGGGCGGTGGCGCCGAATCGATCACGTGCTGGCCGCCGTCCTCCTCGCTGAGCACGAGGCGCGGCAGCGCGTCCATCAGGCCGGCCATCTCGTCGGGGGGCACGAACAACGTGCCCGGATCGGGAGGCGTGGCGCCGGAGTGGACCAGGTCCTCGTGGAGCGACGTCACCCGCTCCCAGGTCCGCTCGATCTCGGCGGTAAGGGTCCAGTCCCCGTGCCTCGTCAGGATGGCATCGCCCGGAAGGAGCTCGAGCAGGGACCTGGTGACATCGCTGGCGCCTTCGGCCCGCGATTTCCGGAAGTCGACGGGAAGGACGTGCGCCTCGGCCAATGCGCCGGTCGAGCGTTGGTCGAGTACTTCGAACGTTCGGATGGACGCGATCTCGTCGCCCCAGAACTCGACACGGACGGGCTCCCCGGCGGCGACCGAGAAGAGGTCGAGGATGCCGCCGCGGACCGCGAATTGGCCGACCTCCTCGACCAGCGGGACGCGCTCGAAGCCCCATTCCTCGAGCTGGGACACCAGTTCCATGAAGTCGGTCTCGGCGCCGGTCCGCAGCGTGCGCCGCATGTGCGCCAGATCCGCCGGGACGGGGATGCGCTCCTGGAGGCCCCTCGGTGTGGTGACCAGGATCTGGGCGCGGCCGGAGAAGAGCGCCTCGACCGCCTCCACCCGCAGCCCGCCGATCTCGAGATGGGGCTCGTGGTCCTCGTAGGGGAGGGCCTCCTTCTGAGGAAAGAGGTGGGCGGAGCCGTCCGACCCGAGGAGGATCTCGAGGTCGGCTTCCGCCGCCGTCGCGGAATTCGGATCCGGCGCGACGAAGACGAAGACGCGCTCCGCTCGGGCACGGTGGAGCGCAGCCACCACGGCCGGCCCGAGCGATCCTCGCACGCCGCCGAGGGTCACCTCGACCCCGGGGCGCGGCAGCCCGTGGGCGACCGCCTGGAGGGCCGGACACGTACTGACGGCCATCAGTACGGGGTCAGGAAGCGGCATCGGAAGCGAGCTCGGTTGGTGTGGCGGGGCGGGGTGAGACGTCGGTCCTGCCGGCTGCCGCGAGGAACGACTCCGCCGTGAGCAGGAGAACGAGCACGAGGAGCAGCGGCCACCACGCTTCGGGGCCCCGGCGCTCGCGGAACACCGCTCGGCCCCATGCGTCGATGTCGGAAACCGTCGTCACCTCGGCCCCGACGGCGTCCGTAACAGCCCGCCGATCGAGGGGCGTCAGATCCGACTCCTGCGGCGGCGGGTTCACCGCGACGACGGAGGTCACGCTGTCGCCCGCCATGAACGTGTAGTGCCCCACCTGGCCCGTGGCGGCGAAAGAGCGCGTGCCGTCGATCTCGAACTGCTTGCCGTCGGGGGTGGTCACGTGGGTCACCGAAGCGGGTGCGTCGAGCCGAGCCCCCGCGTGGCGCTCGGTGCCGGATCCTCCCGGTCCCGCCCACTCGCTCGCCGTCCAATCGAGGAAGCGCACGAGCCCGGCGGAAAGGGGAAGCGAGGACGCGGTGGCGTCGAGCGGCGAGCTTAGCAGAAGGACCCGTCGCGCTTCAGCGCCCGTCGCCTCCACGGCCCACGGCGTGCCGGCGACCTCGGCGAGCACGGCGCTGCCGGGGGCTTCGCCGTCCCGGGTCAGCTCGTACCACTGGTCGATCCGAGCCCCTTCGAGTCCGGCCGGCAGCGCCATGCCCGCGAGCTCGCCACCGCCCGGCGCGCTCCGGGCCCTGTAGCTCCAGGGGACGCCGGCGGCCTGCAGCCGGGCATTCAGGGCGGGTAGCAGGGTCGCATCCGCGGGCGGGACGACGAGCACATGGGCAGCGTTCGGGAGCGTCTCGAGCGAGATGCCTCCGGCGGCGACGACAAGGTCGGCCTCGGCCGGCCCCGCGGGCCGGGCACGATTGGCGTCCTGCAGGACGGTGATGGCGTCGCGCACGAAGCGGCCGGCGTCGCCGACGGTCGTGATTCCGGGCGCCGGTCTCGAGCGGAACGCGAAATAACGTCGGTCGTCCGTGCTGAGCGCGTCGGGGTCCAGCTCCACCGAGCCGATCACCCAGCCTGGCGGGAACGGCGGCAGCGTCAGCGTGGCCTCGCTGCCGGGCGGGATGGTCGCGGCGGCGCGAATCCTGCCTTCCACGACGACCCGCGCGTTCAGCGCGGTCGCGCCGTCGGCTGCGTCGGCCAGCCGCACGCCGATCTCCGCGCTCTGGCCTTCGACCGGGGGAAGGCCGCCTCCCACCAGCACTTCCACGATGCCGTGATTCGGCGGCGTTTCCCGCGGAGGCGTCCAGACCACGACGGGTGTGGAGCCGGCGGGCGCCGCGGCCCCGTTCTCGAACGCCGAGCGCTGCAGATCCGAAACGAGGTGGATCTCGCGCGCGGCGAAGTCCGAGGTCGCGAGCAGATCCCTGGCACGGGCCAGCGCTTCCGAAAGGTCCCCCCGCGCCCCGCTCGGCTCCGTAGCTCGGAGGACCGCGCGTGCTTCCGCTGCGCCGCCGGGGACCGCGGGGACCCAGGGCTCGCCGGCCCGCACGACCCAGAATCGATCGTCGGACGTGGCGCCGTTCAACGCCTGCTCGGCGACGCGCTTCAAGACGTCGAGCACCCGTTCCTCCCCCAGGACGAGACCGCTGCTCATGGAGTTGTCGAGCACGATCACGGCGGCGGTGGGCGGGTGCGACGCGCTCGGGCCGTACACGACGAGACGCGCGCCCGCGGCCACGAGCAGGAGGAGCGCCGCGACGCGGGCGAGAAGCAGCAGAAGCTGGCGCAACCGGATCTCTCTCGCGTGCTCACGTTCGGTGCGCTCCAGATAGCGGAGGGCGGGGAAGCTCAGCCGGCGCACCTTCCGCCGGTGGAACAGATGGAGGAAGATCGGGACGGAGACGGAAGCGGCCGCGAGCAGGAACCAGGGATTGAGCACGGTCATCGGGACCCTCCTTCCGACATCACCCGAGCCGGGCCCGCTTGCGGAGGTAGGCGCGCAGCGCCGCCCCGAGCGGGCGGTCGGTATCGACCACTTCGTAATCGATGCCGAGAGGACGCAGCTCCCGCCGCCATTCCATGAGCGCGGCGTCGACCGCGTCACGATACTCGCTGCGCACGTCCGCGACGCTCACCAGAAGCTCCCGGCCGCTCTCCGGGTCGAAGAAGCGCACCTCGGACTCGGGAGGCAGCTCCCGCTCTCCGGGATCGATGATGTGGAAGACGAGCACTTCGTGGCCGTGATGCCGCAGGTACTTGAGGGCCGTCAGGGTCTCACCGCGGGCCACGAGCATGTCGGAGAAGACCACGACCAGCCCGCGGCGCCTCAGCCGGATCGCCACATCGCGCAGGGCGCCTTCGGCGGATGTGCCGCCGATCGCATCAAGGCCGGCAAGGGTCCGTGCCAGTTCCTTCCACTGCCCGCGTCCCCCTCGGGCGGAGACCCGCGAGACGATCCGGTCGTGGAACGCGGTCAGCCCCACGGCATCGCCCTGGCGCACCAGGATCAGGGCCAGGGCGGCGGCCAGGTGCTTCGCGTACCAGAACTTCTCCGGCAGCTCGTCCGGACGTGAGGACCACCCCATGGATTCGCTGACATCGAGGAGCAGGTGGGCTCGCAGGTTGGTCTCTTCCTCGAACTGCTTCACGTAGTAGCGATCCGAGCGACCGAACATGCGCCAGTCGATGTAGCGCAGATCGTCCCCCGCCTGGTACGCCCTGAGCTCGGCGAACTCCGCCGAGAAGCCCCGATGCGGGGAGCGATGCAGCCCCATGAGGAAGCCCTCGACGACCTGTCGCGCCACGAACTCGACCCCCCCGAGCTTCGAGAGGGCCGCGGGATCGAGCAGATCGAGACGAGCGCCGGCCCGGGCGCGATTCCTCGTGTCTTCCATGAGAGGCCCAAGCTATCTGGGATCGGTGGCCGACTCAACGGCCGCCCGGCGCCGCGGGAGGGTGGCTCCCGAACTGGCGGACTGTCCCCGACGCGAGGTCTGCCTCAGGTTCAGGAAGATGCGAGGAAGCACCCGGCGGAGCCGCCGGTGCCGAGCCAGGAGGTGACGATGAAGCACGCGACGACGCTCGTTCTGATGGCCATGGGCTTTGGAACGGGGCCCCTCGTGGGCCAGGCCGTGTCGGATGATGAACCGGTCGAGGCCCGCCTCTGGGTCGATGGGGGCGACGAGCCGGTCGTCCAGCGGGGCGAGCGGGTGCAGATCCGGTACCGCACGTCGGCCGACGCTTACTCAGCAGTCTTCCGCATCGACACGGACGGTCGGATCACGCTCCTTCATCCCTCCACGTCGTGGCAGGACGGGTGGGCCCCGGGGGGCAGGGATCACCGGATGGTGCTCGAGCAGTCGCCGTTC
>Ga0326597_10014659_pt1 | contig 10275 bp, 8 predicted proteins | sample RVTome_12_FD_203789 | JGI IMG/M metagenome (GOLD analysis project Ga0326597, IMG submission 203789) | Soil microbial communities from uranium-contaminated site in the Upper Colorado River Basin, Wyoming, United States - RVT100D185 | ecosystem: Environmental > Terrestrial > Soil > Contaminated >...
TCGTTCGGTGGCTTCGGCGTGGTCATGGAATGGGCGGTCCCCGCCCTCGTCCTGACCGTGCCCGGCCTGCTGCTCGTTCTCGCCGTGGCCGCGCAGGTCGCCGGCGGCCTGGCCTGGCTCCCGTTTGTCCGCCGCTGGCTGGCGGGCATCGGTGTCCGACGCCGGACCAGGCGCGAGGTCGGGTCGACCTCCTGACCAAGCGCTTGACGGCCCCGCATCGTCCAACCCATACTCCGCCCCACATCACGAACAGCGGGCTGTGAACGGGACGAGTACCCGTCGAGCGTCGGCAGAGAGATCCCGTGGCTGGTGGAAACGGGAGCGACGGCGGCGGCGAATGGACCCGGGAGCCTCCGGACCGAACGGGCTTCGCGGACCGCGTAACGCCCCAGTAGGCTCCGGCGCAGGGCGCCAGCGATAGCGGGCAGCGCCGATCGGCAGCGGAGACGCGGCCCGTCGGTCACGAGTGCGGCATCGCCGAATGAGGGTGGCACCGCGGAAGGCACGACCTTTCGTCCCGGGAGACGAAGGTCGTTCTTGATTCTCGGGCGGTCCCGCCCGATCGTGGACCTCCCGGAGGCCGAATCCGATGTCGACAGCCGATCCGCTCAGCCTGACAGAGGCGAAACGCCTCGCCGCCAACGCCGACACGATCCTTCTGCGCGCCACCCGTTCGGCGGACCTGGAGACGCCGATCGGTGCGTTCCTCCGCCTCGATGACGGTCATCCGGCCTACCTGCTCGAGTCCGTCGAGGGAGGGGAGCGGCTCGGTCGCTACTCGTTCCTCGGAACTGGGCCGCGCCGGCTGCTCGAGGTTCGCGACGGGGTCGCCCGGACGCAGACACGGCCGGTGACCGTCGACGAGTACGACCCGGACCTGCCGGTCGACGTCGACGAGGCGCCGGATCCGCTGGCCGCGATTCGCCGGTTCGTCCCGCGTCGCCGGGTCGTGCCCGCCGAGGGCAACCCGCGCTTCACGGGCGGGGCCGTCGGCGCCCTCGCCTACGACGCGGTGTCGATCTTCGAGCCCACCGTCCCGATGCCGGCGCGCGACCCCGTCGGCGTCCCGACGGCCGCATTCATCGAGACGGATCTCGTGCTCGTGTTCGACCACCTGACCCACACGCTCAGCGCGCTCGCCTCGCTCCACACCGAGACCCCGGACCTCGAGGGCCGCTACGCCATCGCCGAGCGGGCGATCTTCGAGGCGCTCGAGCAGACGGCCCGGCCGTCCGCCGCGGAGCTGGCCGGGGCGACGGCACGGCCGAAGCCGGGACTCGGCGGCACGCTCGACGACCGGGTCGAGACGAGCCTCGGGCGCGACGAGTACATCCGTGCCGTCGAGGTCGCGAAGGACGCCATCGCCGCCGGCGAGGCGATCCAGGTCGTCCTCGCCCGCCGGCAGACGCTGGACCTGCCGACGGATCCGGCGACCGGCGGGCCGCTGGACGGGATCGCCCTCTACCGGGCGCTCCGGCGGGTCAACCCCAGCCCGTACCTGTTCTTCGTCCGGACGCCGGCGTTCGAGGTCGTCGGGGCAAGCCCGGAGCTCCTCCTCCAGGTCGAGGGTGACCGGCTGACGACCCACCCGATCGCCGGCACCCGCCCGCGCGGCGCCGATGCCCGCGAGGACGCGCTCCTCGCGGAGCAGCTCCAGCGCGACCCGAAGGAGCGCGCCGAGCACGTCATGCTCGTCGATCTCGGGCGCAACGACATCGGCCGCGTGTCGCGACCCGGGACCGTGACCGTCAGCAAGTACATGGACGTCGAGCGCTACAGCCACGTCCTCCATCTCGTGTCCCACGTCGAGGGCAGGCTGGCACCGGGACTCGACGCGCTCGACGCCCTGCGCGCCGTGTTTCCGGCCGGCACGTTGTCCGGCGCGCCGAAGGTCCGCGCGATGCAGCTCATCGCCGCGGCGGAGGGAGAGCGGCGCGGGCTGTACGGCGGCGCGGTCGGCTATCTCGGCTACGACGGCAACCTCGACACGGCGATCACGATCCGGAGCGCCGTCCTGCGCGCCGGCCAGGCGCACATCCACACGGGGGCCGGCATCGTCGCCGGTAGCGTGCCCGAATCGGAGTTCGAGGAGACCGAGCACAAGGGCGCCGCCCTCCGCCGGGCGATCGAGCTCGCCGCGGGCATGACCGAGGCCGCCCGGCCGGCCGGCGGGCCCGCGCCCGAGCCGGACGTCCCCGCGTCCGCGGAGGCCCGACCGTGATCCTCGTCGTCGACAACTACGACTCGTTCACGTTCAACCTCGTCCAGGCGCTCCAGGCAGCCGGCGCGGACGTCCGGGTCGTGCGCAACGACGCGATCGACCGGGCGGGGGTCGAGGCCCTCGCCACCGATCCCGACGCGCACCTGCGCGGGATCGTCATCTCGCCGGGCCCGGGCGATCCGGACGACGCCGGCGTGTCGGTCGACACGATCAGGGTCGCGGCGGAGCACCAGATCCCGCTCCTCGGGGTCTGTCTCGGGATGCAGTCGATGGCGGCCGCCTACGGGGCTGCCATCGTGCGCGCGCCGACGCTCGTCCACGGCGAGGCGACCGAGGTCACCCACGACGGCGCCGGTCTCCTCGCGGGCATGCCGCCGTCGTTCATGGCCGCCCGGTATCACTCGCTCGCGGTGGACGCGTCAACACTCCCCCCGGAGCTGCGGATCACGGCGATGAGCGAGGAGGATCGTGTCGTGATGGGCATCCGCCACGTGACCCTCCCGCTCGAGGGCGTCCAGTTCCACCCCGAATCCGTTCTCACGCCGGACGGCCCGCACCTGCTCGCCAACTTCCTCCGCCTCGCCGGGGAGGGAGAGGCGAGCCGGCTCGATGCGCTGACCGGCTCGTTCGCCACCGCCGGCATGGCTGAGCCGGAGCCGGAGCCGGGCGCCGCGCCGGACGCAGCGCCAGATGGAGCGCCGGCCGGGGCGGAGGCCGTCCGATGAGCGAGCTCGTGCGGGCCGCGCTGGCCCGGCTCGTCGACGGCGAGACGTTGACGTTGGACGACGCGCGCGCGGCGATGGGCGCCGTGATGGACGGCGAGGCGACCCCGTCGCAGCTGGCGGCGCTTCTCATGGGACTCCGGATGCGCGGCGAGACGGTCGACGAGCTGGCCGGCTTCGCCGCCGCAATGCGCGAGCGGGTCGTCCGGGTCGCGGCGCCGGACGGGGCGATCGACGTGGTCGGCACCGGCGGCGACGGAAGCGGCACGTTCAACATCTCGACGACGGCCGCGCTCGTGGCCGCGGCCGCCGGGGTCCCGGTGGCCAAGCACGGCAACCGGGCGATCACCTCGAAGGCCGGCTCGGCCGACGTGCTCGACGCGCTCGGCGTGCGGATCGACCACGACGCGGCTTCTGCTGGCGCGGCGCTCCGCGAGCACGGCTTCGCCTTCCTCTTCGCCCCCAATTTCCACCCCGCGATGCGCCACGCCGGCCCCACCCGCCGGGAGATCGGCGTCCGGACGGCGTTCAACCTGCTCGGCCCGCTGACGAACCCGGCCGGAACGCGCCGGCAGCTGCTCGGCGTCGCCGATCCGGGGGCCGCCGCTCGGATGGCGGAGGTCGTCCGCCGCCTCGGCACGGACCGGACGTTCGTCATCCACGGCGACGGCGTCGACGAGTTGCCGCTCGACGGCACCGGCGTCGCCTACATCGTTGCCGGCGACGGGATCGAGCGCCACGTCATCGACGCCGCCGCGCTCGGATTCAAGCGGGCTGCCACGGCGCGCCTGGCGGGCGGCACGGCGGACGAGAACGCCCGCCTCAGCGAGGCGGTCCTGCGCGGCGAGCCGGGTGCCCGCCGCGACGTCGTGCTCCTCAACGCGGCGGCCGCGCTCCTCGTGGCGGGCGTCGTCGAGCGGATGGAGGAAGGGATCGATCGAGCGGCGCTCGTCATCGACGCCGGCGAGGCCGCCGCCCTCCTCGAGCGGCTTCGGGCGGAGCGACGGATCAGCGAAGCCGCGACGGCGGCGGAGGCCCCGGCGTGACCGTCGACGAGCGGACCCGCCGCCCGTCGCGGCCGGGACGTAACGTGCTCGAGGAGATCGCGGGACGCCGGCGGGCGGACGTGCGCTCGCTCGCCGTGTCGCTGACGGCAATGATCGGCGCCGCCGTCGAGGCGATCGCGGCGACGCCGCCACCGCGCCCCGTGGTGGAGCGGCTCGCCGCACCGGGTCTCCACCTCATCGCGGAGCTGAAGCGGCGCTCGCCGTCGGCCGGCGCGATCGCGACCGACGGGGACGACCTCGTCGCCCGGGCGCGCGCGTACGAGGCCGGTGGCGCCGCCGCGATCTCCGTCCTCGTCGAGCCGCACTGGTTCGGCGGTTCGATCGACGACCTGCGCGCCGTGCGGGCGGCCGTCGGCGTCCCGGTGCTGGCCAAGGAGTTCGTCGTCGAGGCGCTCCAGCTGCCGCTCCTGCGCGCCGCCGGGGCGGATGTCGTGCTCCTGCTCGCGGCCCTCCACCGGCCGAAGGAGCTCGGGCGGCTCGTCGAGCAGGCGCTCCGGATCGGCCTCGAGCCCCTCGTCGAGGCCCACGACGAGCGGGAGCTGCGCGCCGTGCTCGCGACGGACGCGCGCCTCATCGGGCTCAACAACCGCGACCTGCGGTCGCTCGAGGTGGACACGGAACGCGCAGTCCGGCTCCGGCCGCTCGTCCCCGACGATCGACTCGTGGTCGCCGAGTCCGGCGTCCGCGACGCCGCCACGATCGCCGCCTGGCGCGCGGCCGGGTTCGACGCCGCGCTCGTCGGAGAGTCGCTCGTCCGCGCCACGGACCCCGAGGCGGCCACCCGCTCGTTCGTGGTCGCCGGCGCGCACCCCTCGGACCTCGCGAACGCGGCTGCCGAGCCGCTCGTCAAGATCTGCGGGATCGTCGACGCGGACGGGGTCGCGGCCGCAGTCCGTGCCGGCGCCGACGCGATCGGGCTCAACCTCGTGCCGGGCACGCCGCGCGCGCTGTCGACGGACGAGGCGATCGCCCTGGCCCGCCTCGTTCGCGAGATCGCGCCGGCCGGGCGTCGCCCGCGGGTCGTCCTCATCACGGTCGACCGCACGGCCGACGACCTGAACGCCCTGGCCCGCGCAACCCGCGCGGACGCGATCCAGTTGTCCGGGAAGGAACGCCCGACGCTCGCGGCGCGCCTCGAGCGCCCGGCCTGGAAGGTGATCCACCTCCCGGCCAGCGGAACGGATGACGGGACAACCGATGCCGCCGACCTCGTCGCTCGGGCGCGCGCCTGGCTTGCCGCCGGCGCCGAGCGGATCCTCGTCGACACTGCGGGCGGCCCGCACCCGGGCGGGACGGGCGTGCGCGCCGCCGCGAGCCTCGCCGCGGCGGTCGCCCGCGAGGTCCCGGTCGTCCTGGCCGGTGGCCTCACTCCGGCCACCGTCGGCCCGGCGCTGCGCGAGATCCCGGCCGTCGGCGTCGACGTCGCATCGGGCGTCGAGGCGACCCGCGAGCCGAAGAAGGGCGACCCGACGAAGGGCGAGCGACCGCGCAAGGACCCCCTCCGGGTCGCCCTGTTCGCCAAGCGGGCGCGGTCGGCGCGCACGGATCGGCCCAACCTCGCCGTTCGGCCCACGCCCGTCGACCCCGGCCTCCTCGAGGCGGACGTGCGCGGCCGCTGGGGAACAGACCGCGCCTTCGGCGGCCGCTACGTGCCGGAGACGCTCGTGGCAGCGCTCGAGCAGCTCGAGCGCGCCTACGCGGAACTCCGGGACGACCCGCGCTTCTGGGCGGAGCTGCGCACGCTCCTCGAGCGTTACGCGGGTCGGCCCACGCCGCTCTACCGCGCCGACAATCTCGCCGAGCGGGTCCTCGCCGACGCCCGCGTCCTCGCCCGCGAGCCGGACCGCGTGCCGTCCCTCCTCCGCCTCTACCTCAAGCGCGAGGACCTCGCCCACACCGGCGCGCACAAGATCAACAACGCGCTCGGCCAGGCGCTCCTCACCCGCCGCCTCGGCAAGACGAGGGTCATCGCCGAGACCGGCGCCGGCCAGCACGGCGTCGCGACGGCGACCGCCTGCGCGCTGCTGGGCCTGCCGTGCGTCGTATACATGGGCGCCGAGGACATCGAGCGCCAGCAGCCGAACGTGCTGCGCATGCGCGCCCTCGGCGCGGAGGTGCGCGCCGTCACGTCGGGCACGGCCACCCTCAAGGACGCGATCAACGACGCGATGCGCGACTGGGTGACGAACGTCGAGACGACCCATTACGTGCTCGGCTCGGCGATGGGCCCGCACCCGTACCCCACGATGGTGCGCGACCTCCAGCGCCGGATCGGCGACGAGGCCGCGGTCCAGGTCGCGTCCGACGAGGGGCGCCTGCCGGACCTCGTCCTCGCCTGCGTCGGCGGCGGCTCGAACGCGATCGGCCTGGTCGACCGGTTCATCGGCGAGCCGTCGGTGCGGATCGCCGTGGCCGAGGCCGCCGGCGACGGGATCCCGACCGGCCGCCACGCCGCCGCGCTCGCCGGCGGGAGCCCCGGGATCCTCCACGGCGCCCGCTCGCTCATGCTCCAGGACCGCGACGGCCAGGTGCTCGAGGCGCACTCGGCATCGGCCGGCCTCGACTACCCGGGCGTCGGGCCGCAGATCTCCGCGCTCTACGCCGCCGGCCGGCTCGAGATCGCCGCGGCGACGGACGCGGACGCGTTCGCGGCGATGCAGCTGGTGACCCGGGCCGAGGGGATCCTGCCGGCGCTCGAGACGGCCCACGCGTTCGCCGTCCTGCCGCGGTTCCTGGCCGGGGTCGATGGGTCCGGCGCACCGTTGCCGGCCGAGGCGATCGTCCTCGTCGGCCTGTCCGGGCGCGGCGACAAGGACCTGGCGTCGTTCGGCCGATGGCGCGACGCGCACCCGGAGGCGGCCGAATGACGGGCGCGGCGGTCGCGCCGGCCGTCGCGGATGCGCCCGGCGGCACAAATCACACGCCCGGTGCCGGGCGGATCGGGGCCGCCTTCGCGCGAGCTCGCGGCGATGGCCGGGCGGCGCTGATCCCGTACGTCGTGGCCGGCTATCCGGACGCGGAGACGAGCCTCGGGATCGCGCTCGCGGCGGCGGACGCCGGGGCCGACCTGCTCGAGGTCGGCCTGCCGTATTCCGATCCGCTCGCCGACGGGGCGACGCTCCAGCGCGCGTCGGCTGCGGCCCTGCGCGCGGGCGCGACGTTCGACCGGTCGGTCGAGCTCGTCGGCCGGATCGCCGCGGCGCGCCCGGACCTGCCGATCGTCCCGATGGCCTATGCCAACCAGGTCATCGGCGGCGGCGACGGCTCGGAGGTCGCGCGCCGGCTCGCCGAGGCGGGCGCGTCCGGCGTCATCGTGGCCGACCTCACGCCGGACGAAGGCGGCCCGTTCGAGGCGGTCGCGTCGGCGGTCGGGCTGGCGGTCGTCTACCTCGTCGCCCCGACGACGCCGCCGGAGCGGCGTGTTCTCGTCGCGGCGCGCACGGGCGGGTTCCTCTACTGCGTGTCGCTCGTCGGGGTGACCGGGGCGCGGGCCGCGCTGCCGCGCTCGGTGGGGCGGCTCGTCCGGGATGTCACGGCCGTGTCGCCGGTGCCGGTCGCCGTCGGGTTCGGGGTGAGCCGGCCGGCCCACGTCCGGGCGATCGTGGAGGCCGGCGCCGGCGGGGTCATCGTCGCCTCGGCACTGGTTGACGCGCTCGGGCCCGACGGGCGCGACGTCGACGCGATGGCAGCGCTCGTGCGCGTCCTGGCCGCGGCGACCGCGCTACGCTGAGGCCGTGAGTCCGGAGATCGCCGTCGCCCTCGAGACGACCCCGAAGAAGACGTTCGCGACCGCCGTCGACTGGCCCGGCTGGTCGCGCTCCGGCAAGTCGGCCGACCTCGCGCTCGAGGCGCTCGCCGCGTACGTCGCCCGCTACCGCCCGATCGCCGAGGCGGCCGGCGAAACGCTTCCGCCCGACCTCGCGTTCGAGGTGGTCGAGACCGCCGGCGGTGGCGCCGGCACGGAGTTCGGTGTCCCGAGCCGGGCGACCGAGGCGGACCGCCGGCCCACGTCTCCCGGAGAGGCGGACCGCCTCGCCCGCCTCGTTCGGGCTGCCTGGGACCACTTCGACCGAACGGCGGCTTCCGCGCCGGCAGCGCTGCGCAAGGGTCCCCGCGGCGGCGGCCGCGACACCGCGAAGATGGTCGGCCATGTCCTCGAGGCGGACCACGCCTACGCGCGCGAGATCGGCCTCCGCGTCCGGCCGCCGGCCGACGACGAGGCGATCGCCGCCCTGCGCGCCGCGGTGCTCGACGTCCTCCGCCAGCCCTCGGACGGCTCGCCGCTCGCCGACCGGCGCTGGACCGCCCGCTACGCCGGACACCGCATCGCCTGGCACACCCTCGACCACGCCTGGGAGATCGAGGACCGGAGCAGCTCCGTCCTGGATTGAACCGATTCGCGTTCGGTCGACACTCAATGACATGGAGGTCGTCCTGGAGTCAACGGCGCGACCGCTGCTGGACTCGCTCGTCCTCGCCGCTCGAGCGGGGAACCGAGAGGCGTTCGGCGAGCTCGTCGCGCCCGAACTCCCGGCCGCCCTCGGCGCGGCGCGCATCCTCACCCGGTCTTCGGTGGATGCGGCCGACGCGGTGCAGGAGGCGATGCTCTCCGCCTGGCGGGGCCTCGATCGGCTGCGCGATCCGAACGCATTTCCGGCCTGGTTTCGGCGACACGTCATCCGCGCCGCGATGCGCATCGGCGGACGGCGAGGGCGGGTCGTCGAACTGGACGTCGCGACCCACGATCCCGGCGCGGACCTCGACGACGCGCTCGCTCGTCGGACGCTGGCGCGCGCGTTCGACCGACTCGATCCGAACGACCGGCTGCTCCTGACCCTCCACCACTACTGGGGCCTTCCTGTGGCGGAGACCGCGGAGCACCTTGGGATCCCAGAAGGCACCGTCAAGTCCCGGGTCCACCACGCGCTGCGCCGTCTGCGCGCGGCATACGACGCGGAGGACCGGTCGTGAGCGATCCATTCGAAGAGCTCCTGGAGCGCTGGCTGCGCGAGCGCGGCCGATCCGACCGCGAATCGCTGGTCGCGCTGGCCGGCCATGTTGCCGTCCTGCCGCCACGCCGCGCGCGGCCGCGCGGGCCGCTCCTCGCGGCTGCGATGATCGTGGTGGTCGTGGTCGCGTTCGTTGCCTCCACGCCGCGCACCGGGCAGATTGGGGTTGGCGCGGATGCCGCGCCGAGTGACGCGGAGCCAGCCCCCTCGCCGTCGACCCATTTCGGAAAGGGCGTCGCCACGCTATCCCCCGCGCCCGCGCGCACACGCCCGCCGTGGGCGGCTGATCTGAACGGCGCCCTCGACTGCGATGGGCCCGTGCAGGATGTCGGCGGTGAGGCAGGTGAGTTCGATCTGATATGGATCTCCGGGTCGGCATCCCCGAGCTTCTGGCTCGACCACCTCGACACCGTCGACCTGCCGCTTACGGGCTGGGTCGAGGACCCGGACGTCCCGGAGACGGGCGCGGGCACCGTCCGATTCGTCAACGCGGTCGAAGGCCGGATCAAGGCGGTCATCCTGATGGTCGGCTTCAGTCCCGAGGGGGGATCCGGACGCTGGGCCATCGCCGGCTACCGTGCGTGCTCGCCATCCGAGTTCGACCCGCTCCGAGGCAGGACACTCGGGGACGCGCCGTGGCGAGATCCGTCCGGGACCGTGGTTCGGCGCGCCCGTGCCGTCAACGGCCCTGCTCACTGCGGCTGGGAGTCGACGATCTTCCTCGGTATCGATGGGAGGACGTACATCCGTGATCCGCTCGGCCTCTTCGCCGATCGGACGGTCGGACCGTACCTTGCCGACACTCTCCTCCCGGCGGACGCCGTGTCGACCGGTCTGACGAGCGCCGGCCGCGAGCTCTTCACGTCGCCCGATGTGGACTCCGCCTGGATCCGCGTCGGCGAGCTCGTCGAGCGCTGGCCGCGCGCCCCCAGCGAAATCGGCTGTGCCTGACTGCTGCGGCGCGAGGCGCCCCGCGCCCTGCGATGCTGCGCAGCCAAGAGGCTTCGCCAGCGGAGTGGATCTACGGTACAGTCGGGGCAGTAGCGCTGAGCAGGCGAGGCTCGCTCGCACACACGATCGCACCTGTGGCAGGTCAAGATACCGCGGCGGCGTGAGTGAGACTGCACCACGACCAGGCCGCTAAGCGCGATCTCCCGCCCGGAGCCTCGGCCTGGGAAGAGGCTCCCGGCGAGACGAGGGCGACCGATTACCAGACGACATGCACTCCTCTCTGTCATCGCCACGATTGCGGCCCT
>Ga0326597_10014660_pt1 | contig 10275 bp, 7 predicted proteins | sample RVTome_12_FD_203789 | JGI IMG/M metagenome (GOLD analysis project Ga0326597, IMG submission 203789) | Soil microbial communities from uranium-contaminated site in the Upper Colorado River Basin, Wyoming, United States - RVT100D185 | ecosystem: Environmental > Terrestrial > Soil > Contaminated >...
GGCGGCGGCGAGGCCCCCGTCGCCGGCGCGGCGGATCACGAGATAGACGGCGAGGCCGGCGAGCAAGACGACGCCACTGTAGTCGAAGAGCACCGCCGCGCCGCCGGCGACGCCGGCGACGAGCGCGCGCGTCCGTTGCGAGAGGCGCTCGCCGCGCCACGGGTTCCACACTGCGACGAGCCCGGCGAAGGCGATGTGCCCCAGCATCAGGTTGTGATTGAGGAAGCCGGTGCGCAGGAAGACCGGCGTGCCGAAGGCGTAGACGAGCGCCAGCCAGAGCGCTCGCCGGCGGTCGCCGAGCGTCGCCGCGAGGACGAGAAAGACGAGCACCACGCCCGCCGCCGAGCTCGGCGCCATGCAGAAAGCCTGGGTGACGAACGCCGCGAGGCCGAGCTTGACGTCGAGGCCCCGGCGCCAGGCCTCGGCATAGAAGCGCCGCGCGTTGGGCCACGGCGTGCGGAACTCGGGAGGCTCGCTCTCGCCACGGGCGGCGCGGCCGGCGCGCACGCGCGCGACGAGCGGGTCGACGAGCGGGCGCGAGAGCGCATAGGGCACGGCGGCGAGGAGCGAGACGCCGGGGTTGTTGCCGATGTGGCAGCCGTGCCCCGGAGTCTCGAAGAGGTCCGGATGCAGGCCGCAGTACTCGGCGAGGTCGAACGACAGCCGGTCGCCGAGCGCCAGCGCCGGGTAGAGCTCACGCACGACGTCGGTCGCGAAGTGGAGCGCGTAGACGAGCCAGCAGGTGGCGAAGAGGCGCCAGGCGATCTGGCGCGTACCGAGCTCAGGGGCCGTCCCGGCCGAGCCCATCTCAGCGCGCCGCCCGGCGCCGCCGCTGGTCGGCGACGACGTCCGCGATGATCGTGGCCAGCGGGATGCGCGGCCGGAAGCCGATCGTCCGCTCGAGCTTCGAGACGTCGGGGACGCGGCGCGGCATGTCTTCGAAGCCGCGCGCGTATGCCTCCTCGTAGCTGAGGTGGCGGATCGGCGAGGCGCTGCCGGCGGCGTCGCGCACCATCTCGGCCAGCCGCTCGACGGTCACCTCCTCGTCGGTGCCGACGTTGAAAACTTCGCCGACGGCGGCCGGCGCGGCGAGCAGTCGCACCAGGGCCTCGACGACGTCGCGCACGTGAGCGAAGCAGCGCGACTGCCCGCCGGTGCCGTGCACGGTGAGCGGCTCGCCGGCGAGCGCCTGGCGCGCGAAAGTGGGCAGCACCATGCCGTAGCGGCCGGTCTGGCGCGGCCCGACGGTGTTGAACAGCCGCGCGACGACGACCCTGGTGCCGCGCTCGCGCGCGTAGGCGAGCGCCAGCCACTCGTCGAGCGCCTTCGAGCAGGCGTAGGCCCAACGCGAATGGCTGGTCGGACCGAGCACCAGGTCGTCCGACTCCGCGAACGGCACCTTGGTGCTCTTGCCGTAGACCTCGGAGGTCGAGGCGAGCAGCACCGGTTTGCCCTCGCGTGCCACTGCGTCGAGCACCACCTCGGTGCCGCGGACGTTGGTCTCGATGGTGCGCACCGGCCGCTCGACGACGAGCCGCACGCCCACCGCCGCCGCCAGGTGGACGACGAGGTCCGCGCCCTCGACGAGCTCGGCGACCAGCGGGGCGTCGGTCACCGAGCCGATGCGATGGTCGAAGCGCGGATGGTCGACGATCGCGGCGAGGTTTTCGAGCGAGCCGGTCGAGAGGTCGTCGAGCACCGAGACGTGGGCGCCGTCGGCGAGCAGCCGCTCGACGAGATGCGAGCCGATGAAGCCGGCGCCGCCGGTGACGAGGGCTCTCATGCCGCGCGCCCCGCCGCCGCCGCGACCTGCGTCAGCCCCTTGCGCTCGGCGGCGCGGCGGACGAGGTCGAGATAGCGCGGCACGACGGCCGGCTCCGACCAGTGCTCGCGAAACGCCCGCTCGCCGGCGCGCCCGAGCTCGTCGCGCAGCCCCGGCTCGTCGAGCAGGCGATCGATGACGGCGGCGAGCCCGGCGGCGTCGTCGAAGAGGAGGCCGCCGCCGCGGGCGACGATCTCCGGGAACGGCCCGATCCGCCGCGCGACGACGGGCGTCGCTTGGCGCATCGCCTCGATGAGCACGATGCCGAAAGTCTCGAAGCCGACCGAGGGGACGACGAGGGCCAGCGCATGGTCGTAGTAGCGGCGCAGCTGGTCGAGCTCGACGCGGCCGAGGAAGCGCACCCGCGGGCAGCCGGCGGCGGCGCGTCGCAACGCCGGCTCGTGCGTGCCGGAGCCGGCGACGAGGAGATCGGCGCGGCCGCCGGCGCGGAAGAGCGGCAGCACGTCGTCGAGCCCCTTGATCGGCTCGAGCCGGCCGACGAAGAGGAAGAACGGACGCTCGTGCGGCGACGGCGAGCGCGGCGCCGCGGCCTCCGCCAAGGGGAGGAAGTAGGGAACGACCTCCATGTCGAAGGGGAAGCCGAACTCGCGGTGCTTGGCGCGGCTGAACTCGCTCTTGGCGATGAAGGCGTCGATGTCACCGAGCCGGCGCTCGAGCAGGCCCGTGTAGCGCCAGGGCTGCGGCGGGCGGCCGTGGTGGAGCACGCAGCGCACGCACTGCCGTCCGGTGCAGGCCTCGCGGTTGTGGCGCCAGAGCACGTGCGTCGGGCAGACGAGCCAGTGCTCGTGCGCCTCGTAGAGCTTGAGGCTGCCGCCGTATGCGAGCAGGCCGGGGCCGCCGACGAGCGAGACGTTGTTGAAGTGCACGACGTCGAACCGGCCGCGAGCGAGGACGCCGCGGAGCGTCGCGCCGTGCACCAGCGGCCGGCCGGTCAGGTAGGTGAGCAGCGGCGCGAGCGCGCCGAGGCGACTGCGCAGGCGGACGACCTCGAGGCCCTCCGGCTCGGGGGGCTCCGGGCGCGCGCGGCGCGAGCCGAGCGCTCGGTAGGCGTCGACGTCGTGGATCACGGTCACCCGGTGGCCGCCGGCGACGAGAGCTCGCGCCAGCCGCTGGACGCCGACGCCGTCGCCGCCGAAGTGGTACGGCGGATAAAACGTCGTCGGGAGGCAGAAGCGCAAGCCGGACATGGTGGACGAGCCGAAGTCTCGATCGCGATCGGGCAGTGACCGGCCACGCCTCGGCCGCCTCGGGCTCGCGCGCGGGATGGGCGAGGAGGGAGGCTATCGCCTCGGCGCCCGAGGAGGCAAGCGAGCGGCTCCATCGCCGGAGCGGAAGCGAGGACGGCGGAGCCGGCGGAGCGCGCCGCGACTTCAGCGCGGGTCGGCGCTCCGCGGCGGTTCGCGGCGAAAGCTGGCGACGAGCACGAGGAGCTCGTCGCGGCGCACGACGCCGAGCGCGAAGAGCGACGCGAGGTAAAGGGGAACGGCGGCCGCCGCCGCCCACTCGGCGCCGTGGGCAGCGACGAGCAGTGCCGCCGGCGCGGCGACGGCGAGCAGGTGGCGGCGCGTGCGCGCCGCAGCGAGCACACCCGTCGGCCGCAGCCGGAGGAAGGCGACGAACGCGCAGGCGAAGCTCGAGGCGACGAGCGCCGCGGTGGCGCCGAGCGAGGCGAGAGTCGGCACCAGCGCCCAGGCGGCGAGGCAGAAGACGGCCACCGCCGCCGCACCGAGCTCGAGATTGCGCCGCAGGCGGGTCTCGAGGACGGCGAGCGAGAGCGCCGTGCGCACGAACGGCTGCGACAGCGCCGCCGGAGCGACGAGCAGCAGGTTGGGCACCACGCCCGCGAACTGGGGGCCCCAGAAGGTGCGCACCGCCCACGGCCCGGCGGCGAAGACGACGAGCACGAACAGGACGCCGGTGACGTTGAGGAACTTGAGCGCGACGCCGAGGCCGAGGTCGCGGCCGGCGCTGTCGCCGGCCGCGTGGCGCAGGCTGAGCGAGGGAATCTGCAACGTCGTCGCCTCGCCGAGCAGGCGCGTGAAGGCGACGGCGGCGGAGAGCGCGATGTTGAAGTAGGCGATCTCCTCGCGCGCCACCTCGGCGAGCGCCAGCGCGCTCTCGCCCAGGCGCCAAGGCAGGCGCAGCAGGAAGTTCGCCGCCAGCACGGCGAGGCCGAAGCGGAGGTGGGCGTAGACCTCGCGCGGCGCGAAGGCGCCGCGATCGAAGCGGAAGAGGTCGCGGCAGAGATAGGTGCCGACGGCGAGCGCCACGAGGTGGGTGAGCAGCAGGGCGACGGTGGCGCGCTCGAGGCCGGCGGCGGCGCCGAGGGCGACGAGCAGGGCGAGGAGTGCCAGCCGCCCGAACGACTCGCGGGCGATCGACGCGCCGAGCTGGTTGAGTCCGTAGAAGATGCCGAACATCGGCGCCGCGACGGTCATGGCGACGAAGGCGGCGCAGCTCGCAGCGAGGGTCGAGGTCGACGCCTCGGGCAGCGCCCGGGCGAGGAAGAGCGCGAGCGCCGGCCCCGCGACGAGGGCGACGGCGAGCCGCGCGCCGACCATGTGCATGAACAGCTCGCGCACGCGCTCGTCGGCGCCGCGCGCGGCGTACTCGGGGACGAAACGGCCGAAGACGTAGCGCGCGCCGAGGTTGGAGCTGGTCATCCAGAGCGCGGTGAGCGAGAGGACGACGGCGAAGCTGCCGAACAGCTCGGGACCGAGATAGCGCGGGGCGAGAACGCTGAACAGGGCGAGGCTGAGGAGCTGGACGGCCTTGAACGAAGCGATCGCCGGCAGCTGCCGCACGAGGCTCGCGGGGTTCATGCGCGGGCCGCGCGGGCGGGGGGCCGGGGAGCTCACGATCGTCGGCACGATGCGGCCACTCGCCGAGCGGCGTCGCACGCTGGTGGGCCGGGGGAGGAATGATAGCGTCTGCCGACCATCGCAACGAACGCCGATCTTGCGGACGTACCGCTGGGCTGACCCGACGCGCCATGGCCTGGATCGAAGACCTGAAGATGTACGCGCGTTTCGCGCGCAAGCTGCCAGGCTACCTCGCCGCACGCGACACGGTCGAGAGCGCCCGGGCCGTTCTCGCGGCGCGGCTCGCCCGCCGCGCCGAGAGCTTCCTCGACTTCGCCGCGCGCGCCGTCTACGGCTACGCCGCGAGCCCGTACCTGCCGCTGCTGCGCGCCGCCGGCTGCGAGCTCGGCGACCTGCGCCGGCTGGTCGGCGAGCGCGGCGTCGAGAGGGCGCTCGACGAGCTGCGCCGCGCCGGGGTGCGCATCCGTTTCGAGCAGTTCAAGGGGCGCGAGCCGCTGGTCGTCGCCGGCCGCGAGCTCGCGGGCGGCGCCGCGCTCTTCCGCAATCCGCTCGTCGAGAAGCACCTCGAGACGATGACGAGCGGCTCGAGCGGGCCGCGCACGCGCAATCCGATCAACCTCGACCACAAGGCGGCGCGCGCCGCCGTCGCGCCGGCGATCCAGGCGGCGCAGGGGATCCTCGACCTGCCGCGGGCGCGCGTCGGCGGCACGCTGCCGGAGTCGAGCGGCTTCGGCGGCGCGCTCTCCGGCAGCCGTCGCGGCCACGTCGCCGAGCGCTGGTTCACGCCCGTGCTCTCGCCGCCGCGCCGGACCGAGCTGCGCTTCCGCGTCGCCCACCATTTCGTCGTCGCCATGGCGCGCCTCTACGGCGTGCGGGTGCCGAGACCCGAGCCGCTGCCGATCGACGAGGTGATCCGCGTCGCGCGCTGGGCCGCCGAGACGCTCGCCACCCGCGGCGCCTGCGTCGTGCACGCGACGCCGAGCATGTGCCTGCGCATCGCGCTCGCCGCGCGCGCGGCGGGGCTCGACTTGACCGGCCTCGTCTTCACCGCCGGCGGCGAGCCGCTCACCGCGGCCAAGGCAGCGGGCATCGCGGCCTCCGGCGCGCGGGTCTTCGCCAACTACCACATGAGCGAGGTCGGCGCGATCGGCGTCTTCTGCACCCGCCCGGTGGGGGTCAACGACCAGCACGTCATGCGCGACCAGCTGGCGGTCGTCCAGGCGCCGCGCCGCGTCGGCGACGTCGAGGTCGACGCGCTGCTCGTCACCAGCCTGCTGCCGACGGCGCCGCGCGTGCTGTTCAATGTCGAGACCGACGATTACGGCGTGCTCGAGGAGCGCCGCTGCGGCTGCCCGCTCGACGATCTCGGCCTCCACCTGCACGTGCGCGACGTGCGCAGCTTCAGCAAGCTCACCGCCGAGGGCATGACACTCGTCGGCAGCGAGATGGAGCACGTGCTCGAGCACGTCCTGCCGACGCGCTTCGGCGGCAGCGCCCTCGACTACCAGCTCGCCGAGGAGGAGGACGCGCGGGGCTTCACGCGCATCCGTCTGCGCGTCCACCCGGCGGTCGGCCCGCTCGACGAGGCGGCGGTGGTCGCCACCGTGCTCGCGGCGCTCGAGAGCGCCTCGATCAGCGCCGATCTCGCGGTCAGGCGGTGGAACCACGCCGGGGCGATCGGCGTCGTGCGCGAGCCGCCGGTGGTCGGCGCGCGCGCCAAGCTCCTGCCGCTCCACCTCGGCCAGCGCTCCCGCCGCCCGCGGGCCGAGCGGGAGAGCGCGTGAGCCCGGGCCGCGCCACGGCCGGGCTCGTCCTCGCCGCCGCGCTCGCCGCCTGCGCCGCGCCGCCGGCCGGCGACCGGGTGAGCCTGCGCGTCGCGCCCCGGCTGTCGTCGTTCGTCGCCTACCTCGCCGCCGACGCCGGCTACTTCGCCACCGAGGACCTCGAGGTCGAGCTGCTCGTCTGGGACAGCGCGGCGACGGTGATCCCGTCGCTCGCGCAGGGGGACCTCGACGTCTCGACCGTCTGGCGGCTCGACCCCGCGTACCTCAACGTGATCGGCCGCGGCGGCCGCATCCGCCTGGTGGCGGGGGGGATGCGCTACGCGCCGGGCGAGTGCGGCTACTCGTCGTTCCTCGTCCGGCCGGAAGTCCTCGCCGCGGGCCGACTCGACGAGCTCGCCGGCCTGCGCGGCCTGCGCATCACCAGCGAGCGCACGTCGAGCAGCTACTACGTCTGGGCGCGCCTGCTCGAGCGCGCCGGGCTCGGCTTCGACGACGTCGAGATCGTCGACCTGCCGGCGGAGGCACGCATCGACGCCTTCGCCAGCGGCCGCGTCGACGTCACGACGGCGACCGAGCCGTGGCAGACGCAGCTCGTCCGCTCGGGCCACGCCGTCCGCTGGCGGCCGGTGGCCGACGTCCTGCCCGGCTTCCAGAGCAGCTTCGTCGTCTTCGGCCGCCGCCTGCTCGACGAGCGGCGCGACCTCGGCGTGCGCTTCCTGCGCGCCTGGCAGCGCGCGGTGCGCGACTACGTCGACCACGGCCGCGACGAGCGACTGATCTCGATCGTCGCCGCCCGCACGCGGCTCGACCCGGGCGACCTCGCCGCGATGTGCTGGCCGACCTACGATCGCGACGGCGAGGTCGACCGTGCCACGCTCGAGGACTACCAGCGCTGGGCGCTCGCCGAGGGCCTGATCGATGCCGCCCTGCCGCTCGAGACGATCTTCGACGCGAGCTTCCTCGCCAACGCCGCGGCGGGCGGCGGCTGAGGGCGACGCGTTCCGTCGATGGAAGCCCGCTGCCGCGACCTCTCGCTCGCCTATCCGGGGCGCAACGGCTCGACCGTGGCGCTGCGCGACGTCTCGTTCGAGCTCGCGGGGCACGAGTTCGTGGCCCTGGTCGGCCCGAGCGGGTGCGGCAAGTCGACGCTGCTCAAGCTCCTCGCCCGCCTGCTCGAGCCGAGCACGGGCGCGCTCGAGGTGAGGCTCGAACCCGCTCCGGATCGGCTGCCGTGCGCCCTCGTCTTTCAGGACCACTGCGTCTTCCCGTGGATGAGCGTGCTCGAGAACGTCGCCTTCGGCCTCGAGTTCCGCCGCCTGCCGCGCGCCGAGCGTCACCGGCAGGCGCGCGCCTTCATCGAGCAGGTCGGCCTCGGCGAGTTCGTCGACGCGCTGCCGCACGAGCTCTCGGTCGGCATGCGCCAGCGCGTGTCGCTGGCGCGCGCCTTCGTCGCCAACCCCCAGATCCTGCTCATGGACGAGCCGTTCGCCGCCCTCGACGCGCTGACCAAGCTGGTGCTGCAGGAGGAGCTGTTGCGGCTCTGGCAGCGCCACCGCTCGCTCGTCGTCTACGTCACGCACGACCTCGCCGAGGCGGTGCTGCTGAGCGACCGCGTGCTGGTGATGTCAGGTCGGCCGGGGACGATCCGCATGCAGGTGCCGATCCCGCTCACGCGGCCGCGCAACCTCGTCGACCGCGGCCACGCCGAGGTGGTCGAGATCGAGCGGCGGCTGTGGGCGGCGCTCGAGCCGGAGGTGCGCGCCGGCCTCGGCGCGGCGGGAGGCGAACGGTGACGCCGCGGCGCCTCCGCCGGCTGCGCTGGGCGGCGCCGCTCGTCGCGCTCGCGCTGCTCGCCCTCTGGGAGCTCGCGGCACGCCGCAGCTGGATCCCGACGCTCTTCTACCCGGCGCCGACCGTCATCCTCGGCGCCGTCGCCCAGCTCGTCGCGAGCGGCGAGCTGGCGCAGCACCTCGCGGCGACGCTCGGCCGCATGGCGGCGGCGTTCGTCTGGGGCGGCGGCAGCGGGCTCGTCCTCGGTCTCGCCCTCGGCTGGTGGCCGTCGCTGCGCGCCGTCGTCGACCCGTTCGTCTCCGCCCTCCATCCGGTGCCGCGCATGGCGCTGCTGCCGCTCGTCCTGCTGCTGTTCGGCATCAGCTTCTTCTCGAAGACGCTGGTGGTGGCGATCGCCACCTTCTTCCCGATGGTCATCAACACCATGTCGGGCGTGCTGCAGCTCGACCCGAACTACCACGACGTGGCGCGCCTCTACCGCGCCTCGCGCTGGCGGGTCTTCGCGCGCGTCGTGCTGCCGGGCAGCCTGCCGATGATCCTCACCGGCGCCCGGCTGGCGCTCGTCCGCGCCTTGGGCGCGACGATCGGCCTCGAGCTGATCACCGCCGAGAGCGGTCTCGGATCGCTCCTCTACTTCGCCTGGCAGACCTACCGCACGGAGGCCCTGTTCGCCACCGTGTTCGTCATCGCCGCCCTTGGCTACGGCTTCCGCGCCGTGCTCGACGCGCTGGCGACGCGGCTCGTGCCGTGGCAGGGCGACAGGCGGCAGAGATGACCTACCAGGCCCCCTCTCGCGCCCGCGTGGCGCACCGGAGACCGCGATGAGCCCGTGCCCGAACGCCACCCCCCGGTCCCTGCCGCTCGCCCTCGCGGTGTCGGCGCTCGCCCTCGCCGGAGCGGCCGCCGGCTTCGGCCGCGACGCCGCCGCGGAGAGGCGCGACGCCGAGCCTGCTGCGACGGCGCCGGCGAGCGACGAGCCGACGACGTGGAGCGAGCAGATCGTGGTCACCGCCAGCCGCGGCGAGCGCGAGACGGGCGAGGTGCCCTTCCACGTCACCATCGTCGATCCGCTCGCCATCTCCGCCGCCACCGACGTCACCGCCGCGGACCTCGTCGCGCACGAGGTGCCGAGCCTCAATCTCAAGGTCGCCAACTCGAGTCTGGTTTCGGCGCCGCGCGATCAGGCGCTCAGCTTGCGCGGCGTCGGCGGCGGCTCCGTCAGCCGCGCCCTGCTGCTCGTCGACGGGCTGCCGATGCTCGACCCGTACAACTTGTCGGCGATCTGGTCGAAGGTCCCGCTCCACCTGATCGAGCGCGTCGAGGTGGTGCCCGGCGGCGGCGCCACGGTGTGGGGCAATCTGGCGCTGAGCGGCGTGGTCAACCTGATCACGCGCGCGCCGGCCGATGGCCGGCTCGACGTCGCGGCGCGCCTCGCCGAGCACGCCACCGCGACGATGACGGCGAGCTACGCGGCTCTCGCCGACGAGTGGGGGGGCTGGGCGGCGGTCGACGCTCTGACGACCGACGGCTACACGACTACCCGGCAGGAGGCGCGCGGCGCGGCCGACGAGGCCGAGTTCCGCGACTACGGCTCGCTCACCGCCGAGGCGAGCTACGCCGCGTCGTCGCGCTCGGTGCTGCGCTTGCGCGCGCTCGGCTACCGCGAGGAGCGCGGCGAAGGGACGCCGATCGACCGCGCCGAGAACGAGGAATGGATGGCCTCGGCGGCGCTCGACCTCGTCGCCGGCCGGCGCTCGAGCTGGGCGCTGCGCGCCTTCGCGCGGCGGCAGACGCTCGACGACTTCACCGGCGCGGCCACGGCCGACCGCTCGGCGGTGAGGCCGAGCGCCCACATCTTCGACCTGAGGAGCGAGAACTGGGGCACGAGCGCGGTGTGGAACGGCGCGCACGGCGAACGGCTGGCGCTCTCGGCCGGACTCGACTTCCAGCGTCTCTCCGTCGACCGCGGCGAGGACCTCGAACACGATGGCGAGCGTTTCACCGAGCGCTACGTCGTCGGCGGCGAGCAGCAGCT
>Ga0326597_10014661_pt1 | contig 10275 bp, 11 predicted proteins | sample RVTome_12_FD_203789 | JGI IMG/M metagenome (GOLD analysis project Ga0326597, IMG submission 203789) | Soil microbial communities from uranium-contaminated site in the Upper Colorado River Basin, Wyoming, United States - RVT100D185 | ecosystem: Environmental > Terrestrial > Soil > Contaminated >...
CCCAGCACCAGCGACGTGACGAGCAGGACAGGCGCAACGACTCGGATCATGGGCATGGCGATTTATACCGTATCCGAACCCATGCTGGCGATCTTCATCGGCGGGGAAGAGTATAGCGCGCGGGAACCGCGATAATGAGGACATGCCGTCCTCTGCGACCAGCACCGTCCGACTTGGCGCCGATGTTCTGCTCGACTCGCGACGTCTTCGCGGCTCGCGCGTGGGCGTCGTCTGCAACCACGCCTCGGTCGGCCCCGGTTTCCGCCACATTGTCGACCGCCTCCACGACGCGGAGGGCGTCCACCTCACGGCCATCTTCGGGCCCCAGCACGGGTTTCGATCTGATGTGCAAGACAACATGGTCGAGACGCCGCATGGCGATGACACGTCGAGGCAAGTGCCGGTGTACTCGCTGTACAGCGACACGCGTGAGCCGACCACCGAGATGTTCCGTGACATCGACATCCTGGTGATCGATCTCCAGGACGTCGGCGCGCGTATCTACACTTATATCTACACGATGGCGAACTGCCTGCGTGCGGCCGCTCGCCACGGTGTGCCGGTTATCGTCTGCGACCGGCCGAACCCCATCGGAGGCCGCCACGTCGAAGGCGCCGCATTGTCGCCAGGATTCGAATCGTTCGTCGGCCAGTTCGCCATCCCGATGCGACACGGCCTGACGATCGGCGAACTGGCGGCGTTCTTCAACGACCACTTCGGCATTGGCGCCGCGCTCGAGATCGCCCCGATGGAGCGCTGGCATCGCCCGCTTTCGGCGGACGAGACGGGACTTCCGTGGGTGATGCCGTCGCCGAACATGCCGACACTGGACTCGGCCCTCGTTTATCCAGGCACCGTGCTATTCGAAGGAACCCAGATCTCGGAGGGACGCGGCACCACCCGCCCATTTGAGCTTGTCGGCGCCCCGTGGGTCGATCCAGACGGGTTTGCGGCAGCGATGCGAGACCTCGAGCTTCCCGGCGTGTACTTCAGGCCGGCCGTGTTCGTCCCGACGTTTCAGAAGCATGCCGGCGAGACGTGCGGAGGCTGTCAGATTCACGTCGTGGATCGAGATGCGTTCCGGCCCGTTCGGACCGGTGTCGCACTGATCGCCATGTTCAGGCGCCTCGACCCGGACAGGTTCGCGTGGCGACCTCCGCCGTACGAATACGAGCACCGCCGGCCCCCGATCGATATTCTCGCAGGTTCCGACGCTCTTCGACGCCAGATCGAGGCAGGCGTTCCGCTGCCGGCAATCGTCGAGAGCTGGCGTGAAGACGAAGAGACCTTTGTCCGACTACGCGAGCCGTACCTGCTGTATTGACGCGGGTCAAAACCTCGTTTTCGCGATTGCCGGCACTTTCCGTCCGTAGGCTGTCGCCGGCTCGACGTGATGCTCCATCAGGTGGGCCTTGAGCGCCTCGAACGCCTCCTGCGGGGTATTCGCGCGCTGCAGGAGACGTTCGTCTTCTTCGCCGATGGCGCCCCACTCGAGCATTGGCTTCAAATTCAGGACGCGATCCCAGTAGTCCGCGCCGTACAGGATGATTTGAATCTCCTTGGCGATCTTCTCCGTCTGCATCAATGTGAGAACCTCGCACATCTCGTCCAGCGTACCGAAGCCGCCCGGAAAGATGACCAGGGCCTTGGCCAGATGGGCAAACCAGAACTTCCGCATGAAGAAGTAGTGAAACTCGAAGTGGAGGCCCTTGGTAATGTAGGGGTTGGGTCCCTGCTCGAATGGCAGTCTGATGTTGAGACCAATGGTCTTGCCACCGGCCTCGTTCGCGCCCCGGTTGGCCGCCTCCATGATGCCAGGCCCCCCGCCAGACGTCACCACGAAGCGGTGGGGCACACCGAGGCTGAGAGACCATTCCGTGAGCAGCGTCGCCAGCTGCCGAGCTTCTTCGTAGTACCGCGACCATTCCATCGCCTTTCGGGCCTTGGCCAACTGCGGCTCAGACTCGGCCGAGTCCCGCGCACGACGGCTTGTCAGGCTGGCAAGTTCGGCGTCGGCCCGCTCGCGACTGCCGACCCGCGCTGAGCCGAAGAAGGCGACGGTGTCTTGTATGTTCTGTGCCCGGAATCGTTCAAGCGGTTCGAGATACTCGGCCAGAATCCGGAGAGGTCGACCCTCGTCGCTATCGAGAAACTCACGATCGAGATACGCCACTGGTTGCATGCAGCGATTATCAAGGCAGAATGCTGTAGGCTCCAACGTGTTGCATGCGTGAATACGCGCACACCCTCACCATCAACGCACCGCCTGCCGCGGTCCTCGACGCCTTTTTCGACGCCGACGCGCTGGCCGTGTGGTGGCAGGTGGCGAAGGCGATTTGCGTGCCGCGGGCACTCGGCAGCTACGCGGTGGAATGGGCGCCGACCGAATGGCGCGACGAGGTTCTTGGGCGGCTCGGCGGTACGCTGCACGGTACCGTCGTGGAGTTCACGGCCGGTCAGGAATTCTTCGTGGCCGATCTCTATTGGCATCCTCCAGACGGTCACGCGATCGGACCGATGGCGCTGGAAGTGACCTGCCGATTGGAGGGCGACGCCTCGGTCTTGCACGTCCGGCAATCGGGCTACGACAAGACCAACCCTCACTGGACACGCTACTACGAGATCATCTCGGAGAACTGGCCGCTGGCGCTCGACGCCCTGAAGGATCACCTTGAACAACGCTGGGCCAGCTGACTCCCTGACCCAAAAGGCACCCAGGGCTTCGACACCCCGCAGTCACTGCCTCCGCACGAATCATCCGGTGACGACGTGCCTGGACAGGCCGAGGATGCCAGCCCGGAGGGCTGGGGAAGACCACCCTCTGGCGAGCCTACGCGATGGCGGCCGCCGCCTGCGCCTGCAACAACCTTCGGACGGCGTCACGAGCAATTACGCAGCGTTTCGACCACACCCTGGAGCCGAGCGGGTTGCGGTCGTCGCAGTTGGTCATCCTGCTGGAGATCGCCGCGGGCGGGCACTCGACCGTGCCGCAGCTCGCCAGACGGTTGGTGACGGACCGCTCAACGATGCAGCGCAACGTTCAGCCGTTGCTGAAGAGGGGACTCATCCGCATTGACGCTCGCAAGGCGCAACGCAGTCGTGAGTTGACTCTGACCGCCCGAGGACGCCGAGCGATCGATGCTGCCGTTCCGCTGTGGGAGTTTTGCGGGCGTCGGAGGCACTTGTTACTCATTTGTACTCGAGGCTCGACCGGGACATCAAGGCGTGGCCGAGAGCGCTTCAGAGCTGTGTCCTGTTGACATCAGCATATACGATGTATATACATACATTCTGTCCTCGGAGTAGCAGGCATCTAGGGGAGGTGCTCCATGCGGCTTCTCGTTCTCGTCATGTTCGCCTCAAGTGCCCTCGCGCTCGGTTGCGGAGGCTCTTCGCCGGCGTCCACGCCCTCGGCGCCATCACCCCCGTCCACGCCCTCGGCGCCGCCATCGCCGTCCACGCCCGTCGCCGCCACCATCAACATCGTGGGTCAGAACGGCACACAAGCGTTCTCGCCAAACCCGGCCGAGTTCGGCGGACAGATGGTGGTCTTCCGAAACACACACTCGGTGACCCACCGTGTCGTCCTGAATGATGGGACGATCGACACGGGCGATATCCCGCCCGGTGGCACCAGCAGCCCCGCGAGGATGCCGGAGGCCGGCACCAACTACCACTGCTCGTTGCATCCAGGAATGATTGGTGCCGTCGGTTCGGCAGGCGGCGGAGACACCCCACCCTGCCAGGGCGCGTACTGCGATGGGTACTAGCGACGAGCGACCGTCGTCGGCGCGCGGCGGATGCTGGAGGCGATCGCCGAGGGGGCGCCCGAGCCCACCGCCGTGGCCGCCCTCGCCAACCAGCGGCTGCGCGCCGCGCCCGAGGCGCTGGCCGATGCGCTGGGCGCGTGCGCGGACCTGGTCGAGGACCAGGGGCTGACGTAAGACGACACCACCTGGGGCGACGAAACGTTCAGCCAAGCGCGTTGTCGAGAGACATCATGACGGTGAAGCCGATGATGAATCCAAGCGTGGCGATGTCGGTCGTGCCGCTTCGAACCGTTTCCGGAATCAGCTCTTCGACAACCACGTACAGCATCGCTCCGGCAGCCGCGGCCATGCCATACGGCAGGAACGCTCCTGATACGAGCACGAGCGACGCACCAATGACCCCCGCGACCGGCTCGACGACAGCCGAGAGCTGGCCCCAGAAGAACGCCCGGCCGCGGCTCATCCCCCCGCGCCTGAGCGGAAGCGCAATCGCCAACCCCTCAGGAATGTTCTGCAGCCCAATCCCGATGGCCAGCGCCGTGGCGGCGCCGAGTTCGTCACCACCGTAGCGGACGCCGACCGCCAGGCCTTCGGGGAAGTTGTGGAGTGTCATCGCCAGCATGAGCAACGTGGGCCGTCGCCATACGACCGGCGGGCCCTCCAAGGTCGCCTCGTCCGGAAACTCCGCGTGCAGGTGCGGCAGCATCTGGTCGGCGAAGTACATGAACGCACCGCCCGCCAGCACACCGATCGCAGCCGGCGCAACACCACCCAAGGCGATGGCCGGCACGAGCAGCGACCAGCACGACGCTGCGACCATCACCCCGCCGGCGAACCCCATCATGCCGTCCATCACACGGCGCGGAGCCGAGCGGAAGAAGAACACCGGGAGCGTGCCGATGGCGGTCAAGAGGTACGTGCCGGTCGTGGCGACCAGCGCCTGGAGCACGGGGCTCAGGCTACGGAAGGCATCGAACATGTGTGACGACCGTGGCAAGGAGGCTGCCAGCCGAATCGATACCCGAGCTTTCGCTGGACAGGAGCACGACTCCAGTCGAGAAGCCGTCCGTTGCGAGCCATCCGCCGTCTGTTATGGAGGATGCTCTCACGAATCCGAGGAGCGGCCGGGCTTCGGCACACTCGCGCCACTGGCGACCGACACCATCACTGAGTACGCCCGGACCGCCGAGGTCAGCCTGGTTGTGATGGGTACTCACGGCCAGGTCGGCCTGGCCGGCGTATTGCTGGGTAGCGTGGCGGCGCGTGTGGTCCGGTGGTATGCCCCGTGTCCCGTCCTGACCCTTCATACCGACGTGATTGAGAGCGCGGGCCGGTCGCCACGTGCCGCGCTGCCTGTCACCCTGAGGTCCGCCTTGGGTCGTTTCGGGACGTCGCGCGAGTAACGGCGTTCGATGCTTCGGCCCGTGGGCCTCGGCGCGTGGGACCCCCAAGGCCCACGCGCTGTCAGCACCGTATCTGACCCGTCAAGGTTGGTGCCCCGCATTGTAACGCGACCCGTGGGACGCCACGACCTGCCATTGCCCACCCTTCTTCACCCATACGTCGGTGTAGTGGTAATGGCCACTTGTATCCACCCCGGCGTAACGGCTCTTTTCCTCCTGGCTGGTGAAGGCCACGGCGACGTCGCCGTACACGTTGACCGAGATCTCGTCGAGGACCATTGAATCCACGACAAAGGTGTCTCGCGTGAGATCGTCAATAGCCATTGACTTGGGATACACGTGCGCCGTCGGGCTGGTCCCATTGAACTCGTCGGCGAGCAATCGATCGATCGTGGCGGTGTCCTTTTTTATGATTGCCGCGACCCAGTCACGCTCCAACTGCGTGATCGTCGCCTCGACGTCCTCTGTGGACGCCGCCGCCGGCCCCAACGCGGTCTCGGCCGGCGGCGTCGCCGGCGCGGTCCCCTGGCTACAGGCTGCCGCGACGATTGCCGCAGCCACTACGAGCGGTGCCATGAACTGACGTGTCATCATCCCCTCCTGGAAGCGGCTCGATCTGTTCGAACCTCCGTCCGTGTCAGGGCAATCTGCGTGCCGACCACCCCGGGCGTTGGGTGCGCGTTCCAGGCTCGCCTGCCGTCTCCCGCGTCTCACACTGCGGAATTCTTCGCATCTTCGCCGCTTTTTTCCCGTGCCAGACCGTCAGCTGCACCGCCTTGGCTACTCGTGCCTCAGTGCATCGATCGGATTGAGCGACGCCGCCTTCCGTGCGGGATAGAAGCCGAAGAAGACGCCGATCCCCGCCGCCACCCCGAACGACAGCATCACCGCCTGCGGTGTGACGACGGTCGCCCACTGCATGACGCTCCCGACGGCGTACGCCAGCCCGAGTCCGAGCGCGACCCCGATCGCGCCTCCGCTGAGGCTCAATACGACCGCCTCGACGAGAAACTGCACCAAGACGTCAAGATTCCGCGCCCCGACCGCGAGCCGCAGGCCGATCTCCCTCGTCCGCTCCGTCACCGAGACGAGCATGATGTTCATGATGCCGATGCCGCCAACGACGAGCGATACGGCGGCAATGCTCGCCAGCAGCCACGTCATCGTTTCCGTGGTCGATGTGAGCACGCTCGCCATCTCCTCGAGCGTACGGACACTGAAGTCATCCTGGTCGCCAGGCTGAATTCGACGGCGGACCCGCAGCAGCGCCTCAATCTGTTCCGTCAGGTTGTCGAGCGGGATCCCGTCCGCCTGCGCGCCAGCCCCCGATGGCCACCATGACGATCACCGCGGCCACACCGATGATGATGCCGAGGGCATGACATCGATCGTGACGCCACGCGGCGCGTGGACCTGCACCTCGCCCAGGTCATAGGTCTTCGTCAAACCGCGGACACGCACGATGGAGTCGGCGAGTCGCTCACTCTCCGCCTCCGGGCCCCACCTGCCGGCCGGCGCCTGCGACTCGACGTCCGCCGAACGGGAGAAGTGGGGAACTCGTCGACTGGGTCGAGGGCACCGGCGCGGAGGTGACACCTGTCACGACTCGGTCGCCGTCGGAGAGCCGGCCGTCGAGAACAGCGCTGGTCGTACCGCCTGTGACGCCGAGCGGGACGGTCGCCGCTTCCAGGTGGCCATCGCGAAACACCCACACGCGCACGCGGGCCTCGCCCCCGTCCGCGCGGCCGGCGGCGCCCCCCCTGAGAGGTTCCGCGCGCACCGCCTGAAGGCTGCCGCATAGGTGAAGGCGCCGCAGACGCGTCTCCGCCCGCCGGCTCAGGCATGGTCTGCCCGAGCGCGAGGAACAGGTCGGCCGTGGGCTGAAAGCGACGCGCCGAATTGGGCACCCTCAACACATCGTCGTCACGCGCGATCCCCACGGTCACCGTGGCTGTCATGCCGGGCAGGAGAAGGCCGACATGCCTCTTCATGGAGAGCGCCTTCGCAGACCACGTACCAGCGCAGCGCGGGTCCGTCTCCCACGCATCGCGCGCTTTCGGGCAGCCGGCACCAACGGCCGATACGGAATAGTTCGCAGGGTGGTAGCTTTTTGGACATCGCACGTCAGCCGACGATCGACTTTCCGGTTGGGCCAGCGGGCCCTCCATCTGCAGTCACAACAGAGGAGGTGATGTTCATGACATCTCGTCTTTCGTCAGGCGTCGCGCTGGTGTTCGTGCTCCTTTCCGCCACGGCCTCAGCGCAAACGGATTCAGCGACCTGGCGCCGAGGGAGCACGTCGAACCTGTTCGGCGGGCTTGCCGCCGACTCGAATGACCAGGCTCCCCTCGTGGGCGCCGCATTCGGCTGGGAGATCACCCCGCGCATCGGGGTCGAAGCCAGAGGGGCGTGGCTCGAGACGATAGGAAGTATCAACGGCCTTCCATCGTTAACGGAATCGCCGTTCTGCGACCCCGAAACGGATCCTCCCCCCTTCCGACAGCCTACAATGTGGCGCAAGCTCAGCTGGTCGCGTCATGTTTGCTTCGGGTCACTAGCGACCGTCACGATGTTGTCGCTTCGCCGCAACACACCGGCCATCACAAGTGTTCTGACGATCTTTCTAAACTCCCCCGCGATATCGGAGCCTCGTCGATTCCAGCCAAAAACAGAAGAAACCCTGGCGGTCAGCTCGTCCTCGGTGATCGAATGAACCTCTCGAACGAACCGAACGATCGCTTCCTTCAACTCCGAAGGTGGAATCTCGTGGATCGTTCGGATCGTCTCGGGATCCGACTGATTGCCGGCCCTCACGGCCGGTGTCGACTGGCCAGGACGGGCGAGAAAACCCTCAGACTCCGATACGATTTCTCCTCTTCTGCGAACTGCTCGTAAAGCCGTATCGAAAGCGCTACGCGCACGGCTTCCGGCCCGGTTCAATCCCCATCGCTGTCGTACGCGCTGCAGCACCACCTCCGTCGCAACGGGTCCCTCTCCGGTTACAACTTCCAAGATCATCCGCTGGAGATCGCCCTGTGCGGTCCCCTCGTAAATTGGTGCAGCCGTTCGAGGTCGCCCAGGCGTTATGACTTCATACGGAACGACCCAGGCCGGCGTCTGGCTCAACTCGATGGTCAGTTCTTCCGGTTCAGAAGAATCGACGATGGGCACTGGTCCCAAGTTCGGCTGTCCCTCGATGGCGCGCTCAATCGCTCGCCGCAGACGAACCTCTTCCTGCCCGCGATTCCAGTACCACGACAATCCCCAGATCCGATGCAGGTTCGTCCAGCCCAGACGAACCAACACCTCCTGCCGCAGTCGGTCACGATCTCGTGCCACACGCGAGGAGTGGTACGTAGCGCCGTCGCACTCGATTCCGAGCGCATATCGACCAAGATGTACCGGATGCTTTACGGCCATGTCGATTCGATAATCAGCGCAGCCGACTTGGGGAACCACGTCGTATCCCCAAGATCGGACGACGCGCGCCACTTCCTCTTCGAAGGGACTTTCAGAATCCCGGCCACTGGGCCCGAGCTCGACGCCCAGCGCTGCCAAGCGGTTCTCAGGCCTAGCCGCGAAGTCCAGATAACGGCGCAGGTGTCGAACGCCATCGCTACGGAGATCACCCACGAAATCTGACGCCTGAATCGACGAAACGACCTCGACGCGCCGACGAGCCCTGGTGATTGCGACGTTAAGACGTCTATGCCCGCCCAACTTGTTAAGAGGTCCGAATTGGAGCGTAAATCGTCCCATCTCATCTCGCCCGTAACCAATGCTGAAGATGATGATGTCGCGTTCATCGCCTTGGACACTCTCAAGGTTCTTGACAAAACCACCATGCAACCGGTCGCCATCAAGCATGACGCGAAGCTCCGGCGACTCTTCGCTACACCTGAGAATCTCGTTTTCAATCGTGCTGGCCTGCGCCTCAGAAAACGCTACGACGCCGATCGACAAATGAGGATGCTCGCGAACGTGAAAGAGAACGCGTTCGACAACCTTGGCTGCTTCGATCGGATTGTCTCTCCCGCCGCCACGTCGGTAAACGCCAGGAACGACGATCAGCTCGACGCCAACATCGGGGCCATGGATGTTGGCGCTCGGGAACGTAATCAATTGACCGTCGTAGAAACTGTAGTTGGAATACGTGATCAGATCCTCGTGCTGGCTTCGGTAGTGCCACCTGAGCGCCATGGCGCGAAGCGCGCCTGAGCCCTTGGCCACGTCGAGCACGGACTCGTACTCTTCAAGCTGTTCTTCTTCCCATTCGTCGCCGCTATCGCTGTCAAGCCTGTCGAAAAATGGCGTTGGAGGAAGCTGCTTCTGATCGCCGGCGATGACGAGTTGTCTACCGCGGTACACACAATTGATCGCGTCAGCCGGCTTTACCTGTGAAGCCTCGTCGAATATGACCAGATCGAAGCGCATCGTCGGTGGCAAGAATTGGCTGACCGACAGAGGGCTCATCATCATGCAGGGCTTGAGCGCTTGAACAACGGGCGCCGCTTGCTCAATCAGGCGCCGAATCGGCATGTGGCGCCTCTGCTTGTTTGCTTCCGCTGCTATGAGCCCGGCAGCTCCGGCGCCCAGCGTTGGTCGTCTTGCGTTGCACGTCTCAATCACTTTAGCCGCCGCGACTTCGATGAAGCGTCGGTCCAATTTCTTGAATGAGTCGGCCACGTGGTCGCGGTCTCTTGACAGGAACATCCGGAGGCGCTGATCGTTCGCTCGAATTGCATCCACCCAGGATTCCAGCGCGCTGCGGCGCAGAACGGCGCTCAGCTCAGTGGCGGCAACGCGCTTCTGAATGCAGAATGTGACTGCAGATTCCAGCCCGCGAGCACCCAGCGCGTCAACAGCGGCTGCATATGCGCCCCACTCTGAAATGTCGTCGATGGATCTCGCGAGCGCATCGAGCAGTGATTTGACTTCGCTAAATGGCGTCTCGAATTCCGCGCGCGTTTCGGCTCGGTGCTCTTGATCAAACTGGCTGAGAATGGTTGCCTCAAGCTGTGACCATTCGGCAAGGAGGCTCCTCAATGGCTTGTACTGGTCTACGTCCAGCCGGAGAACTCGGTCGCCGACTTCACTCGAAA
>Ga0326597_10014662_pt1 | contig 10274 bp, 7 predicted proteins | sample RVTome_12_FD_203789 | JGI IMG/M metagenome (GOLD analysis project Ga0326597, IMG submission 203789) | Soil microbial communities from uranium-contaminated site in the Upper Colorado River Basin, Wyoming, United States - RVT100D185 | ecosystem: Environmental > Terrestrial > Soil > Contaminated >...
CGTGCTCGCATTGCCCTGCGTCGGCCTCGGTCTGGCCGTGCTGTTGCTGGCGCCACGCAGTCTGCCGGCAGCATTCACCGGGCTGTTTCTCGTCATCGTCGCTGCGGCGTTGATCATCCCGGTTGGCGCGGCCTATCTGCTGCGCGCGACAGGGCCGGTCGCGGGGTACGTCTTCGGCGTGCCCGGATCCTTGGCGGTTCGCAGCGTCACCTCGGCGCTGAGTCGCACGGGTGTTGCCACGGCGGCGCTTGCCGTGGCGGTGGCCACTGTCATCGGTGTCGGGCTCATGATCGGCAGCTTTCGGGGCAGCGTCGAACGCTGGTTGGAAGCGACGCTGCTCGCGGATATCTATGCGAATGTGACAGATTGGGAGGTCGCAGCCGATACGCCCGCGGCCAACCCGGAGTTCAGGGCACTCACGAGTCTAGCCGGCGTGCGCGGTGTGAGTTTACTGCAGTTCGCCCGACTGCCGACGGCTGCCGGCGAGCTGAGCCTACGGGCGATCACCCCGGGGCCCGACGGATGGGGCTTGACTGTGACCGAAAGCGTCGCACGCGATGCCGTCGAGCGGCTTGGGGCCGGGGATGGCGTAATGATTGCCGAAGCACTCGCCTACCGTAGGGAGCTGCGCATCGGCATGGACCTCGCACTGCCTACCCGGACGGGCGCAACGAATTTTCCTATTCTTGGCATTTACCGCGACTACAACACAGATGGCGGTGGTGTGTTGATGCCGATGTCGCTCTATCAACGCCACTGGCACGATAGCGGCGTCGACGGCATCGGAATCTATCTCGATGCGGCCGCGGATCCGTCGGCGACGCGCGCGGCGGTGCGCGAAATACTTGGGAGCCAAGCGGGAGTGCAGCTGAACTCGACACAGGCTATCCGGACGCGCTCGCTCGAGATTTTCGATCGCACGTTTCAGATTACCGAAGTGTTGCGGATACTGGCGGGTCTGGTGGCATTCCTCGGCCTGCTCAGCACGCTGTTGGCAATCGAACTCGATCGCGGCAAAGAGATTGCGGTGTTGCGGGCGCTCGGATTCACGCCGAATCAAGTCGGCATTTTGGCGCTGACTCAAACGCTGCTGCTGGGTGCCGTGGCCGGCGTACTCGCGATTCCACTGGGCATCGTCATGGCGGCCCTACTCGTCGGCGTGATCAATCAACGCGCGTTCGGCTGGGGCATGGATTTCTTGATCGCTCCAGGACCGTTGCTCTTAGGCGTTGCGCTCGCGGTCGCGGCGGCGCTGCTCGCCGGCCTTTATCCCGCCTGGCGCATGAGCCGTGCGAGCGTTGTCGCCAGGCTGCGCGAGGAATAGACGGTGCCGCGAATTGCATTGCTCTTTACCGCGTTGTGCATCCTCGGTTGCGCCGGCGGCGACCACGATACGGAGAGGTCCGCGCGCATCAACCAGTTGCTGACGAGCACAGATCTAGAGGGTTATTCACGCGCATTCGAGCCGCGGCCCTTCGAGTTCCCTCGAGATCACAGCGCCCACCCGAATTTCAAAACCGAATGGTGGTACTTCACCGGCAATCTCAGCGATTCCCACGATCGCCCATTCGGTTTTCAGTTGACATTTTTTAGATTCGCGCTCGCTTCTAAAGACATCGCAGACGACTCAGAGTGGCGAACGCGGCAAGCGTGGATGGCACATATGGCAATTACCGACGTTCGCAGCGGACGGTTCATCAGCGCCGAACGTTTCTCTCGGGAAGCGCTCATGCTGGCAGGCAACTCGGCAGATCCATTTCGCATTTGGATCGAGGATTGGGGAGCGAGTGCGACCGGACCTGAATCGTTTCCGCTGAGACTACGCGCCGGGACCATCGAAGCGAGCCTGGATCTCAACTTAGCCGCGACTAAGCCGCCGACCGGCCACGGCGAACGCGGGCTGGATGCCAAGGGCCCACTGCCAGGCAATGCGTCGTATTACTACTCGATGCCGCGCCTTGCCGTATTCGGAGAACTCCAGATTGAGGGCGATCGCTACGACGTGGATGGCAGCGCTTGGCTGGACCGCGAATGGAGCACGAGCGCGCTTGACTCTACGCTCGCCGGCTGGGATTGGCTCGCGCTGGAACTGTCCGACGGCCGCGACCTGATGCTTTATAGATTGCGCACCAGCGGCGGCGGGTCGAGCCCCTTCAGCACGGGCTCATTAATCGCGGCCGATGGTACCGTGATGGCACTCAAACCGGCCGACTTCGAACTCGAAGCGAGTACGTTTTGGACCAGCCCGGCTACAGGGGTTCGCTACCCGGTCGGCTGGAACGTCAATTTGCCGCGTCATGGTCTACAGCTCGAGGTCCTGGCGTTGATTCCAAACCAAGAAATGAATCTTGCGGTTCGGTATTGGGAAGGCGCGGTATCGGCACGCGGTTCGCAAGCGAGCTCTACCGTAACGGGCCGCGGCTATCTCGAGCTGACAGGCTATTGACCGCGGCGCAACCAATCTTAGCGCTTGTGCAACCAACCGGGTAACAGCGAATACGGATCCGTATCGGCGCTCGCATCGTAGGCGATGCCTTGCTTGGCGAGCAGTGCCTGCAGCCGGCCTTCGCGCCAAGCGTCGAAGACCTCGGTAGCGCCCCCGATATGCTCGCCGCCGACAAAGATCTGCGGGATCGTTTTGACACCGAAACGCCCGCTCAATACGCGGCGGATCTGACCTCCGCGGTCGCCACGTTGGTATTCGACGGAGTCCAAATCGATCGAGCGATACTCGATGCCGAATTGCTTGAACATCTTGCGCACGGACCAGCAAAACTCACACCATTCGAGGGCGAATAGCACGACCGCCTGGCGCGGGTCTCCGAGGACGTCGGCGACGAACGCCTGCGCCTCTGCGGAAGCATCCTCTGGCGCCGTAGTTGGCTGTGCGGGAGCAGGAACCGTTGGCGCCGATACATCGAAGCGAAAGCCGGGCGTCGAGCGCGAAATGACCAGCTCCTCGGCGGTCATGTCGACGGGGATATCCTCGAACAGCGGCGTGGTCAAATAGCGTTCACCCGTATCGGGCAACATGCACAGCACGGTGCTACCCGGCGCGGCCGTTGCACAGATCTGCAGCGCACCAGCCAAGGTCGCGCCGGCGGAGATGCCGACGAAGAGCCCTTCCTTTTGGGCCAACTCGCGCGCCAGGCGCAACGCCTCGGCACCGTTGATCGGGAGTATCGTATCGATATACCGGTGATCAACGGCATCCTCGGCAAGTTTTGGAATAAAGTCCGGCGACCAGCCCTGCATGAGGTGCGGACGGAAGTTCGGGTGGCTGCTCAGCGGCGCGCCCTTCGGCGTGCGCGCCTGGCGAATACCGCTGCCAAGAATCTGCGAATTATCTGGCTCACAGACGACGATTTTGGTGTTGGGACGCTTGTCGCGAAGAACGCGCGCCACGCCCTTGAGTGTGCCGCCCGTACCGAATCCGGTCACCCAGTAATCCAAGCTGTCGTTTTCGAAATCGGCCAGAATCTCGGCAGCCGTCGTGCGGGAATGCATGTCGGCGTTGGCTTCATTTTCGAACTGCCGGCACAGAAACCAACCGTGCGCCTGTGCAAGCTCTACGGCTTTGGCGAGCATGCCGCTGCCCTTCTCGGCAGCGGGTGTCAGCACGACCTTGGCGCCGAGAAAGCGCATGAGCTTGCGCCGCTCGATGCTGAAGCTCTCGGCCATCGTCACGACGAGCGGATAGCCTTTGTACGCGCAGACCATCGCCAGACCGATGCCGGTATTGCCGCTCGTTGCCTCGATGACCGTTTGACCCGGCTTGAGTGCGCCGGACCGCTCCGCGTCCTCGACGATTCCAAGTGCGAGCCGGTCCTTGACCGAACCCATGGGATTGAACGACTCGGCCTTTACGTACAGGTTGACGCCTTCTGGAGCGAGTTTGTTTAGGCGAATGACCGGAGTATTCCCGATCGCTTCCAAGATATTTTCGAACTTAGCCATTGCGAAACCCTCGGTGTCGAATGTCACTACGACATAAAGAAACACGACGGCGCGTACCACTGTCGGCTCTGTAACTGATGGGCAGCTGCAGTCATGCCGTCGCGCGCCTGCGGGTCGAATTCCGACGCCGGTTTCTAGAATACTACCGATAGTACGACTGCGGATACCGCCGGTTAAAAGCATGCGCTCGCTTCGCCGACGGCTTGCGTGGCGCTATCGCAATCTGTCGCGTCCCAGGACATTCATGCTACGCTGCGCTTGTTTGCACCTGCTGCCTTCGGCGGGCAAAACCAGGTTCGGGAGCGAGCGGCTCCGGATAATTCTGCCAACCAGGAGATCGCCGCATCACTGCTGACACTCACAACGTTGAGCAGACGGCCCCTCCCCAATCAATCCACATGAAACGACGTTATTGGCGATCTCGGTTAGAGAACAGACGATGAAAATCGCAATGATGGCACGCAACTCCAAACTCTACTCGCATAAACGATTGATAGAAGCCGCTGAGGAACGGGGCCACCAGATTGATGTGATCGACACGCTCATGGTCTACATGAACATCACGTCGCATCGACCGGAACTGCGTTACAAGGGTGAGTTGCTCAGCGGCTATGATGCCGTGTTGCCGCGTATCGGCGCCTCCGTCACGGTCTACGGCCTGGCCGTATTGCGCCAGTTCGAGATGATGGGCGTATGGCCGCTGAACGAATCGGTGGCAATCGGGCGATCGCGAGACAAATTGCGCTGTTTACAGCTATTGGCGCGGGCCGGGATCGGTCTTCCAGTCACCGCGTATGCCCATTCATCGCGGCTTGCCGATGACGTCATCGAGATCGCCGGTGGCGCGCCAGTCGTCATCAAACTGCTTGAGGGCACGCAAGGCATCGGTGTCGTGCTCGGTGAAACGCATAACTCGGCGAAGTCCGTCATCGAAGCCTTTCGTGGCGTCAACGTCAATATCATGGTGCAGGAATTCATCAAGGAAGCCGGCGGGGCTGATATACGCTGCCTTGTCGTCGGCGGCAAAGTCATCGCGTCGATGAAACGGCAGGGCGCCGAAGGAGATTTTCGCTCAAACCTGCATCGTGGCGGCTCGGCGAGTATTGCGAAAATTACGCCGGAGGAACGCTCAATGGTCAAGCGAGCTGCTCAGACGATGGGGCTCAACGTCTGCGGGGTGGACCTTTTGCGATCAAATCACGGCCCCGTCATCATGGAAATCAATTCTTCTCCAGGCTTGGAGGGCATAGAAACCTCTACTGGGCTAGACGTCGCGGGCAAGATCATCGAATTCATGGAAAGCAACGCCAAACCCTTCAGAACAAAAACCCGTGGTCACGGCTGATTAAACCAGGCTGGGATCGCCGCTTGGGAAACTCAGATGGGCGATATTTCGACATGGCTTGAGAGCTTCTACCAGTCACTTTCAAATTCGGGACGGGCAATCGAGGCCTATCTACCCTACCTAGCGCTCGCTGCGCTGCTAATGATCATCGGGTGGATCGCGGCACGCGTATTGCGAGCCATCGTCGTTCGGCTCGGCGGGACGATCAATGGGATCCTCGGCCGGGCACGAAAACCCAGCAGTACCAGTCTACGGCTATCGACCCGATTGATCGCGGTCGTCGGCACGACCGTTTTTTGGATCACGATACTCGTCTTCGTCGGGTTCGCGGTTCAAAGCGCCGTAGTCTTAACCGCAGCGGTGATCGGACTGGACCAGATCGGCTTCGAGGTTACGTTCTTGATTATTCTCGTGGCCGTGTTGGTCGGCGGCATCGCCCTCAGCATTGCACTTACGTTCGGCATTGGCGCCTGCGATCTCGTCAGCAACCTCATTGCCTCGCATCAAACGCGGCGCATAATCGAGCGCGGCGAATCGGCGCGGATCGGTGAAACAGAAGGCCGTGTATTAGAATTTACGCCAACTAGTGTCGTCTTGATAACCGAACGCGGCCGACTGCTCGTCCCGGCAAAACTCTCTCTGCAACACGCCACTTTGATCCTGTCGGACGAAGACATTGAGCAGTAAGCCCGCCCTTACGATCGCATTTCTCGAAGACGCGCCGCAAACGGCAACCGATGTACTCCAGAGCCTCGAGGTAGACGATGCCGTCGCATTTCTCGAGCTTGTCCTCGCACGGTTGTCAGCGCCGGTCATCCTGGAGATGATCTCGTGGGCTGCGGCCCGGTGCTTGGAAGGCCTATCGCCGGAAAGGGCGAGCGCCATCCTGCGCAAGACCGCGTTCCGAGATGGCATCACTGTGTTGCGGCTGATGCAGACCGAGTATCGCGAACCGATTTTTGAAGAACTACCGACTGCGCTTGCGAAGCGGTTCAAAGGCGCGCTGCAATATCCGTTGAGCCAAGTCGGTGCGTGGGCCGACACGAGCGTACCAGTACTACGGCCCATCAATACGGTCGGCGACGCACTGAGTCTGCTGTGCGAATGCCAAGTGACGACGAGTCACATATTTATCGAATCTGAAATCGATGGACGTTTCCTGGGCACGCCAAGCATCAAGAATTTGCTCGGCGGCGACGCCGCTAACTCTCTGGCACAGCTACCGATTTTGCCGATAGATCCAATTTCCAACCGGGCATCATCGGCGAACGTGACCTTCGATTCGCACTGGGACGAGTCCTTGCTCGGGCAGCTGTCGGCGGCGTTTCTCATCACGACCGCCAGTCTCCTCGAGTTGATGCTGCCGGAACGAAAGCCAACCGGATCGCGATCGAAAGAAGCGGCTAATCATGGCCGGTGACTCGCGCAAAGCGATCGCAGCGCTGAACCGAAGGTTTCTGCTCGACCACCCGCTTGCCGCGGCGTTGCAGATCGAGCGTATGCCCACAGCCGACGCGGCTGAGGCGCTGCGCGAACATCCCGCATCCATTTTGGCCCCGGTATTGACGCATCTGGCCGCCGACATAGCGGCGAATCTTCTGATGGGGCTTCCGCAACCGCTCGCTGCGCAGATTCTAATGGAACGAGCTCCCACCGAGGCGATACGCGTCCTGAACGTTCTAGAGGAAGCGCAACGTCTACAGCTGCTCGAAAACACGGACCCCAGCATCGTCGCCGAGATCGAACGATCGCTTTTGTATCCCGCGGATAGTGCTGGTCGGCTCATGGATACACGGATCAGGCATTTCCTCGGCTCGACGACGGTCGAGGAAGCGATCGACCGACTACGGCAAGCACGAGCCAAAACGACACGTAGCTTATTTATCAACGACAGTAACAACCGCCTCAGTGGCCGCGTCAGCCTACAAGAACTCGCGGTTGCGCCGCCCGGGGCGCTACTCAAGGATCAAGCCCAACCGGTAGTCGCCACCGCAACGCCGGCGACCCCGCGCGGGGAATTGGTGCAGATCTTGGAGCAGCACAAGCTGGCTGACCTACCCGTTGCGGACGTCGGTGACCGATTGCTCGAATTCACCCGCCATAGCGATTTAATTCATGCCGTTCAGGAAGATGCCTCCGTCGACATTCAAACGATGGTCGGCGCCAGCCGCGACGAGCGCGCACTGTCCAGCCCTATGTTCGCCGTACGCAAACGTCTCCCGTGGCTACAGATTAATCTTTTGACGGCATTCTTAGCCACCGCGGTCGTCGGATTGTTCGAGAACACCATATCGATGTTCACGGCCCTCGCCGTGCTGCTACCGGTGGTTGCAGGCCAGTCGGGCAACGCCGGCGCACAAGCGCTCGCGGTGACGATGCGCGGCCTCACACTACGCGAAATCAGCTTGCGCCATCGGCTGCAGGTCATGCTGAAGGAGGTCCAACCGGGCTTCGTCAACGGAGTTGCGGTCGCCTTGACGTGCGGTCTGGGCGTCTTCGTCTGGCGCGGGTCCGTAGGACTCGTTGCGGTGATCTCATTATCAATGGTCCTTGCGATGATCGCGGCAGGCTTTGCGGGCGCAGTCGTCCCCATCGTCTTGACTCGCCTAGGCCAAGATCAAGATCCGGCGCAGTCTTCTTCAATCATTTTGACAACTGTCACCAATGTCGCGGACTTCTTCTCGTTCTTGGGGATTACGACTCTTCTCATGAATTACATGTAACCCCCCCAAAGCAAAGAGCTAATCCTTGAAAACACGGTCCATTTCAGTCGGCGGCGTCAGCGTCGCACCGGGCGAACACAAAGTCGTGGACCTACCGGTCGCGAATCTCTACACGCACGCGCAGCTCGCTCTGCCCGTCCATGTCATAAACTCGAAGCGGGAAGGGCCGACTTTGTTCCTGACCGCGGCGATCCATGGCGACGAACTCAACGGTGTCGATGTTATCCGCCGAGTGCTCAAGCTCAAGGAGCTGAAACGCCTGCGAGGGCAGCTGCTGGCCGTGCCGATCGTCAATGTATTTGGCTTTATCTATCGATCGCGTTACCTGCCGGACCGACGTGATTTGAATCGTTCGTTCCCTGGCAGAGAGAAGGGTTCGATAGCAGCCCGTCTTGCGAATATCGTTGCCACGGAAATCATCATGCAATCTGATTTTGGAATCGACTTGCACACTGGTGCGATCGAACGTTCCAATCTACCTCAGATTCGCGGGAATCTTTCGGATCCCAAGGTTCTAGAACTCGCCCAAGTATTCGGCACGCCGGTGATCATTGATGCAACGCTTCGCGACGGCTCCCTGCGCGCCTTCGCTGCCGAGCACGAAATTCCGATGCTGCTTTATGAAGCAGGCGAAGCGTTGCGATTCGATAAGGTCGCCATTAAGGCGGGGGTACAAGGCGTACGACGCGTAATGCGCGAGTTAGGCATGCTCCCTGCCAAAGCATCTCGGTCCCCTAAGATCACGCCAGTAATTTCGCACGCGACGTCGTGGGCTAGGGCGCCGTGCAGCGGCATCGTGCATAGCAAAAGCCAGCTCGGCGAGCGCGTGTCTAGCGACCAGGTACTCGCAGTGATAGGTGACCCTTTTGGAGAGTCTCAATCTGATGTGCTGGCAACGAAAGCGGGCGTAATCATTGGGAAGAGTAACTCACCGCTCGCCCACGAGGGAGATGCCTTATTTCATATCGCACAATTCGAGAATACGAAAGAAGCCGAAGAAACTGTCGAGGAATTTCGGCAAGCGCATGCTCCCATCGATGAGCTTTTCTGACCACTCGACTAAGCGTTTCAATCAACGCGTACGGTTGGGGAGTCACCAACTACTTCATAAAACAAAAAACCCCCGGCCCATCGGACCGGGGGTTTTTTGTTTAAAAGCCTGGCGGTGACCTACTCTCACATGGGGAGACCCCACACTACCATCGGCGCTGGACGTCTTCACTTCCGAGTTCGGAATGGGATCGGGTGGTTCCCGTCCGCTATTGCCGCCAGGCAAACCGGCTGGCATTCACGCAATCACGTGAACGCCGAAACTGAATTGATCCGTCAAATCGCACAAACTTCTTGGGTGTTATATGGTCAAGCCTCACGGGCAATTAGTACTGGTTAGCTTCATTCATTACTGAACTTCCACACCCAGCCTATCAACCTCGTAGTCTTCGAGGGCCCTTTAGGGGGATCGAGTCCCCAGGGAAACCTAATCTTGGGGGGGGCTTCCCGCTTAGATGCTTTCAGCGGTTATCCCGTCCGTACATAGCTACCCGGCAATGCCACTGGCGTGACAACCGGAACACCAGAGGTACGTCCACTCCGGTCCTCTCGTACTAGGAGCAGCTCCCCTCAAGTTTCCAACGCCCACGGCAGATAGGGACCGAACTGTCTCACGACGTTCTAAACCCAGCTCGCGTACCACTTTAAATGGCGAACAGCCATACCCTTGGGACCTGCTACAGCCCCAGGATGTGATGAGCCGACATCGAGGTGCCAAACTCCTCCGTCGATGTGGACTCTTGGGAGGAATCAGCCTGTTATCCCCGGCGTACCTTTTATCCGTTGAGCGATGGCCCTTCCATACAGAACCACCGGATCACTAAGACCGACTTTCGTCCCTGCTCGACTTGTCTGTCTCGCAGTCAAGCACTCTTATGCCTTTGCACACAATGCGCGATGACCGACCGCGCTGAGAGTACCTTTGCACTCCTCCGTTACTCTTTGGGAGGAGACCGCCCCAGTCAAACTACCCACCATACACTGTCCCCAACCCGGATTACGGGTCAAGGTTAGAACTCCGAACAGGCCAGGGTGGTATTTCAAGGTTGGCTCCACGCAGACTAGCGTCCACGCTTCAAAGCCTCCCACCTATCCTACACAAGCATGGTCAAAATTCAGTGTAAAGCTATAGTAAAGGTGCACGGGGTCTTTCCGTCTAGCCGCGGGTACACTGCATCTTCACAGCGATTTCAATTTCA
>Ga0326597_10014663_pt1 | contig 10274 bp, 7 predicted proteins | sample RVTome_12_FD_203789 | JGI IMG/M metagenome (GOLD analysis project Ga0326597, IMG submission 203789) | Soil microbial communities from uranium-contaminated site in the Upper Colorado River Basin, Wyoming, United States - RVT100D185 | ecosystem: Environmental > Terrestrial > Soil > Contaminated >...
CGCGGGCACGGCGGACGTCGAGCGGCAGATCGAAGGCCGCGAACCGGTGCGGCTCGCCGACGACCTCACCGTGATCCCCGCTCCCGGGCACACGCGCGGGAGCGCCCTCCTGCTCTACCGCAACCGCGTCCTGTTCACCGGCGACCACCTGCTGGGCACCGAAGACGGCCGGCAGCTCCACGCCTCACGCGGCGTGTGCTGGTACTCGTGGCCCGAGCAGGTGCGCTCGATGGAGCGCCTGCTCGACTTCGAGTTCGAGTGGGTGCTGCCCGGCCACGGCGGGCGCTACCGCGCGGAGTCCCCGGCGGCCATGCGCCAGGAGCTGGAACGGGTGCTGGCGCGATTGCGCTCGCGGTAGCGAAGAGCCTATACCTCCCCGGCGGCCATGGGGAGGTGGCCTTCGTGGCCACTCGGGCTGGCGACGACATGGTGATCCTGAAGAGGACCACGCCGCTCTCCATCGGCAGCCCGAAGCGGAAAGCGAGCTCGCCGAAATCCTCGTCGAATCTAGGTCCGCCGCAGTACGTACAACGGCCGGCGGCGCCCGTTCTCCTGGCTGGACGAGAAGTCGGCCGCGACGTAGCCGCGCCCGAAGTAGTACGTGAAGGCCAGGCGCACCTTGCCGTGCCAGTCCTCGGCCACGCGCGGCGCGGCCTTGGCCAGCACGTCCCAGTCCGGGGGCACCTCGAGCAGCAGCGCGGGCTCTTGCAGGTCGAGCCGCGGCGCGGACGACACAGGCCAGCCGGCCTGCCACTTCACCTCGTTCACGCGCGGAAGCGGCGGAGCGGGCTCGTTGCGTGGAGGCTCGCCCGCCTCGAGCCGCTCCTTCACGCGCGGGGAGTTCAGCTCCCAGTGGACGAGCAGGCGGTCGGTCGGCATGCCGTGGTGGAGCGCCGACGTGGTCACGCCGTAGAAATCGTCCAGGAACTCGGTCGCCGTCGCCCCCAGGCGGCGCAGGTTCAGGTTGGCGTTGCGGGCCTGCATGGGGTCGTAGGTCCAGGTGATCAACCCGATGCCCCGCGAGAGCGCTTCCTCGCGCTGCGCCCACTTCAGCCGCACGCCGACGCCGCGCTTCTGGTACTCGGGGACGACCGCCAGCATGTCCGAGTGCAGGTGGGGCAGGCCACCGCGCAGGCCGGCGAAGGCGTAGACGAACCCGACCGGCTCCCCCGCCTCGGTCTCCGCGAGCTGCAGCGCGCCGCCCGCATGGACGGTCGCGATGAGCTGGATCGCGGACGTGACCTCGATGTCCGCCAGTCCCCAGACCGCCTTCTGCAGGAGGACGCACGCTTCGTAGTCCGCGCGGCCGCTGGCCCGCCGGATCCGGACGTCCTCGGGCATGCTCTGCGGGAAGTCTATTACAATCCGCCACCCATGGCCGACCCGCAACAGGCCGTCGTGCCCCGGTACGCGGCGGCGCCGGACCCGGAGAGCGGCACGCCGGGTCCGCAGCTCGTGCGCCGGCTCGGGGCCTGGGACGGCGCCCTCATCACGATCGGCGCCGTCCTGGGCACCGGCATCTTCATCACCACCGGCGACATGGCGCGCGTGCTGCCGCATGCCGGCCTCATCCTGCTGGCCTGGGTCATGGGCGGGCTGCTCACGCTCACCGGCGCGCTCACGATCGCGGAGCTGGGCGCCATGTTCCCGCGGGCGGGCGGGCAGTACCAGTACCTCAAGGAGGCCTACGGCCCGCTCTGGGGGTTCCTCTTCGGCTGGACCTGCTTCTTCGTGATCATGAGCGGCGGCATCGCCACCCTGGCCGTGGGTTTCGGCGAGTACCTGGGCTCGTTCCTGCCGTACTTCTCCACCTCCCACGTGCTCTTCACGGCTCCCATCGGGCCCTGGACCTGGTCCGTCAACGGGGGCCAGGTCGCGGGGGCGCTGGCCATCGTGTTCCTCACCGCCATCAACTACATCGGCCTGCGCGAGGGTACCGCCGTCCAGAACGCGGTGACCGTGGTGAAGATCGGGTCCATCCTGGCCCTGGCCTTGGTGGGCCTCATGGTGCCCGCACCGGTGCCGAACCCGCTCGCGGCCTCGGCCCTGCCCGCCGGCAACGTGCTCACCGCGTTCGGGGTGGCCATGATCGCCGTCTTCTGGACCTACGACGGCTGGTACGGGTTCGCGTTCCTGGCCGGCGAGGTGCGGCGCCCGGAAAGGAACATACCGCTCGGCCTGATCACGGGGACCATAGCCATCACCGTCCTCTACCTGCTCACCAACCTCGTCTACGTACGCGCGCTTCCCGTGGAGGTGATGGCAGCCACGGGCCGGATCGGGGAGGCGGCGGCGGCCGTCCTGTTCGGGCCGACGGGGGCACGGCTCGTGTCGCTGGCCGTGGTCGTCTCCTCGTTCGGGTGCATCTCGGCCACCGTTCTCTACGCCGCGCGCGGGTACCTGCCCATGGCCCAGGACGGGCTGTTCTTCCGCAGCCTGTCCCGCATCCACCCGCGCTACCGCACGCCCACCGCGTGCCTGCTCGCGCAGGGTGGCTGGGCCGTGGCGCTCACCTTCACGGGCACGTACGAGCAGCTCTACACGTATGTCGTGTTTGCGCTGTTCCTTTTCCACGGCCTGACCGGCGCGGCGGTGATCGTGCTGCGACGGACGCGCCCCCAGGCGCCGCGGCCCTACCGCACCTGGGGCTACCCGATGGTGCCGCTCGCGTTCATACTGGCCTCCGCCGCCCTCCTCGTGAACACGCTGATCGAGAAGCCGATCGAGGCGCTGCTGGGCCTCCTGCTCGTCGCCCTGGGGATTCCCGCCTACGCGTGGTGGCGCAGGAACGGGGGAACGGCATGAGAGCCGGCCTCGGCGGCGCGCTGCTCCTGGCGGCGGCCGTCCCGCCGCCCGCGCCGACGCTGCTCGGGTTCACGCCGGCGTCGTCGGCGCACCAGCGCGAGGTCGAGGCGCGGCTCCTGGCCCTGCCCGAGCCCGGGCGGTGCGAAGCGCATCATCGCGAGCTGACGCGCACGCCCCACACCGCGGGCACCGACGGGGCCCTGCGCGTGGTCGAGTACGTCGCCGCGCGCTTCCGGGAGTACGGGCTCACGACCGAGGTCGTGCCCTACGACGTCCTGCTGGCCTGGCCGCGCGCGGTCGAGGTGGAGCTGCTCGCGCCGCACACGGCGCGTCTGGCCACGCGCGAGGACCCCCTGCCCGAGGACCCGGCCACCGGCGATCCCACCGCCAGCGGGCCCTGGCACGCCTACGCGAAGAGCGGCGAGGTGGCGGGCGAGGTCGTCTACGCCAACTACGGCCGCGCCGAGGACTACGACGAGCTCGCGCGGCTTGGTGTCGACGTCCGCGGCCGGATCATCCTGGCCCGCCACTTCAAGGGTTACCGGGGCGGCAAGAGCCTGGAAGCGGAGCGGCGCGGCGTGGCCGCCCTGCTCACGTACTCCGACCCGGCCGAGGACGGCTACGTGCAGGGCGACGTCTACCCGCGCGGACCGTGGGGACCGGACACCCACGTGCAGCGCGGCGGCAACGTGTACGACTTCATCGTCCCCGGCGACGCGCTGACGCCGGGGTGGGCCTCGGTGCCCGGGGCGCGCCGGATCGCCGAATCCGAGTCGACCATCCTCCCCAGGATCCCTTCGGCGCCGCTGTCGTTCCGGGACGCGCGCGTGATCCTGGAGGCGCTCGGGGGACCGGTCCGGCCCACGCGCGACTGGCAGGGCGGCGGGCCGTTCGCCTATCACGTCGGTCCGGGTCCGGCCCGCCTGCGCGTCAAGGTGGACGTGCCGCGCGAGACGCGCACCATCCGCAACGTGATCGGCCGCATCCGCGGCGCCGACCCCGACCCGCGCGTGGCCGAGCAGGTGGTCCTGCTCTCGAACCATCACGACGCCTGGACCTTCGGCGGTGTCGATCCCTCCTCGGGCACGGCCACGACCCTCGAGCTGGCGCGCGTCCTGGGCCAGCTCGCACGAGAGGGGACGCGCCCGCGCCGCACGCTGGTGTTCGGGGTGTGGGACGCGGAGGAGTTCACGCTCACGGGCTCCACGGAGTGGGGCGAGCAGCATCGCGACCTTCTGTCCCGGACGGCCGTGGCCTGCCTGAACGTCGACGCCGCGACCTCGGGCGACCGGCTTTCCGTGAGTGCCGTGCCGTCGCTGCGACCGTTTCTCTACGAGGCGGCGCGGAGCGTGGCCGACCCCAGGGGCCGAGGCACCGTCTACGACGTGTGGCGCGCCGGCGCGGGCGAGAACGTCCGCGCCTACGGCGTCCTCGCGGGCGCGCGCACGGAGGACCCGCCCGTGGCCATCCTGGGCAGCGGGAGCGACTACACCGTCTTCTTCAACCACGTCGGCGTGCCGTCCGTGGACATGGTGTTCGACGGCCCCTACGGCGTCTATCACTCCATCTACGACACGCACGAGTGGATGCGCCGGCACGGAGACCCCGGGTTCGTCTACCACGCGGCCATGGCGCGGCTGTGGGGCCTGATGGCGCTGCGCCTGGCCAACGCCGACGTGCTCCCGTTCGACTACGGCGTCTACGGCCGGGACCTTCTCGCCTACCTCGACGACGTGGAGGCGGTGGCGCGGCAGCGCGGCATGACCGTGGACGCGTCCGCGGTGCGGGTGGCGGCGGGCGAGCTGGCGGCGCTGGCCATGCCCGCCGTGGAGGGCACGCGTGAGCGCCAGGTGGCGATCAACGCCGGCCTCATGGCCGCCGAACGCGCGCTGCTCACGCCCGACGGGATCCCCGGCCGGCCCTGGTTCCGCCACCTGGTCTACGCGCCGCTGCCCACCTACCAGGCCGAGACGCTGCCGGGCGTCCGCGAGGCGGTCGTGGCCGGCGATGAGGCGCGCGCGCGCGTGCAGCTCGGCGTCCTGGCGGCGGCGCTGCGCCGGGCGCGTGCGGCCGCGACTGTCGCGGGTGGCGACGCGCCGTAGCGCGGCCGCCATGCCTTCCTGGCGTCCGGTCCGCTTCCGGTTGTGGTCCACGATCTCCACGCTCCTGGCCCGCGACACGATGGTGGTGACGAACGCCATCGCGTTCAACTTCCTGCTCTGCCTGTTCCCGCTGCTGCTGGTGGTGCTCGCGGCCTCCCACCAGCTCCCCGGGGGCCGGCGGGTGACCACGGCCGTGCTGCTGGTGCTGGGCGAGCTGATCCCGTTCGAGCGCGAGGCCCTGGCCCGTTCCCTCCAGGGCTTGACCCGGCTGGCCGCGGGCCTGGAAGCTCTCTCCGTGCTCCTGATCGTGTGGGGCTCGTCCGGCATCTTCGTGCCCGTCGAGCTGGCGCTGGGCCGCGCCTGGGGGACCCACCCGAGATCGTTCGTGCGCAGCCGCCTGCTCGCCTTCGCCATGACCGTGGCCGGCGGCCTGCTGGCCTTCCTTTCCGTCGCCTTCACCCTCGCCGCGCGCAGCTACCACCGCGAGTGGCCGCTCATCGCCGAGTACGGTGCGCGGGCCAGCGCGATGTCGATGACCTATCTGCTCTTCTACATGGTCTACCGGGTCATCCCTTCGCCGCCGGTCGGCCCGCGGATCGCGCTCCGCGCGGCGCTCTGGGCCGGCACGGCGTGGGAGCTGGCCAAATACCTGTTCGTCGCGAACCTGGCCCGCACCAACCTCAGGGCGCTCTACGGGCCGCTGGCCTTCTCGGTGGCGCTGGTGCTCTGGGCGTACGTCTCCAGCCTCGTGCTGGTGTTCGGGGCGCTGATGGTGCCGGCGGCCACGGCCCGGGCCCCGCGCGAGCGGCGCCGGTCGTAAGCCAGAATGCGGCGCGCTTCGCTCCGCGGTTCGCATCATCTAACGCCACTGCGGCAGGGTGAACCTGCCGCAGTGCGGCTGAGGAGAACGCTCCGCTTCGCGCGCCGGACGCTTGACCGGGAGGCTCCCTAGGACCCGGGTCGGTACTTTTCCACCAGCGCCTGGTAGCCCTGCGGCTCGTCGGGGTGGCGGTACTGGTAGAGCGCCGCCAGGGCCTGCTCCACCTTGTTGCGGACCTCGGACGGGTTCGCCACGGTCACGGCCATGAACCGCGCCCAGCAGTCGATCGCCGCGTCGGCCTCGCGGTTGGCCAAATCGATGGCGGCGGTGGCCTCGGCCGCCGGCGGATCGGACGTCCGAGCCGCCTCGGGCAGCGCCTGGTACTGCACGACCGCCTGGTCGTACTTCGACTTGTGCAGCGTGCCGCAGCCCAGCGTGTTGCGGGCGTTCAGCGCCACGTCTTTCGGGCTCAGGACCGAGGACTTCTCGTAGTACTGCAGGGCCTCGTCGGCCTTTCCCTGCTTGGCCGCGAGCAGGGCCAGGCTCTGGTGCAGCCAGGCCAGGTTCGCGCCCTTGTTCCACTTCGCCGCGTCGACGCCCGCCGGAACGCCGCCCGCTTCGATCCGCTCGATCGCCTTGCGGCTGAACTCCGCGGCCGCCTCGGCGTTGGGCGCCTGGGAGCCGGCGAGCAGCTCGTTCTGGCGCAGGTTCAGCGCCATCCAGTACAGGTAATTGAGGTCGGCGGGATCCTGGGCCAGGCCCTCCCGGCCCACGGCCACCATGCCGGCCATGTCCTTCTTCTTGATGACATCGTTGAAGCGCGCCCAGCGCGCGCCGGTCAGCCACTTCGTGAGGAACTCCGCGTACTGCCCCTTGGGGAACTTCTCGAGATAGGTGCTTGCCAGCTCCGTGGCCTTGGCGGTGTCGCCCGCGGTCTGCGCGGCATGGAACGCGCCGTACGCGGCCACCTCCTCCACGTTGCCCTCTTGCGCCCGGAGCGGGGCGGGGGCGACCAATGCGGCGGCCAGGAACAGGACTGTCGTTCTCATCGGTTGAACCTCGTAATCCATGAGAAGGGCGGAGGCCCGCCCGGAGGACCACCCAGATCCTATCCTGAGTCTACCGACTACAATGCGCGAAGGCATGAAACTCCTCTGGTCGTACCTCCGCCGTTACCGGCCACTGCTGGCCCTGGCCCTCCTCCTGGCCACCCTGAACCAGGTCTTCTCCCTGCTCGACCCGCTCATCTTCCGCTACGTCATCGACCGCTACGCCATGCGGTTCCGGGAGTACACGACCGGGGAGTTCCTCTCCGGCGTGAGCTGGCTCCTCGCGGCGGCCGTGGGCGTGGCCTTCGTCTCCCGCGTGGCCAAGAACTTCCAGGACTACTTCATCAACGTGATCACGCAGCGCCTGGGGGCGGAGATCTACTCCGACGGCATCCGCCACTCCCTGGACCTGCCCTATGCGGTGTTCGAGGACCAGCGCAGCGGCGAGACGCTCGGCAAGCTGCAGAAGGTACGCACCGACGTGGAGAAGCTCATCGCCACCGCCGTCAACGTCGTCTTCACCACGCTGGTGGGCATCGTGTTCGTGACGGTCTACGCGTTCACCGTCCACTGGATCATCGCTCCCGTCTACTTCCTGACCGTGCCGCTTCTGGGCTGGCTCAGCTCCGCCCTCTCCCGGCGCATCAAGAAGGTCCAGAAGGTCATCGTGGCCGAGACGACCGCCCTGGCCGGGGCGACCACGGAATCGCTCCGGAACATCGAGCTGGTGAAGAGCATGGGGCTGGCCCAGCAGGAAGTGGGCCGCCTGAACCGGACGACGCAGAAGATCCTGGGCCTGGAGCTGAGGAAGGTGCGCTACCTGCGCAGCCTGAGCTTCGTCCAGGGCACGGCGGTCAACGCCTTGCGCACGAGCATCCTCTTCCTGATGTTGTACCTGATCTTCACGCAGCAGATCACGGTGGGCGAGTTCTTCTCCCTGTGGATCTACTCGTTCTTCATCTTCGGGCCTCTGCAGGAGATGGGCACCGTGATCGGCCTCTACCGCGAGACGGAGGTGTCACTCCAGAACTTCCAGACGATCCTGGACACGCCCCGGGAGCCGCGGCCCGACCGTCCGGTACCCGTGCGCGCCCTGGACGAGCTGGCCTTCGAGGGCGTGAGCTTCACGCATCAGACGGCGTCGCAGCCGGCCCTGCGCGACATCTCCTTCCGCATCGAGCGGGGCCGGACGCTGGCTTTCGTCGGACCTTCGGGCGCGGGCAAGACGACGCTGGTGAAGCTGCTCGTCGGGCTCTACCGGCCGCAGGCCGGCCGCGTCCTCTACAACGGTGTCGACAGCCGCGAGGTGGACATGGAGGGTCTCCGCGAGCGGATCGGGTTCGTCACCCAGGAGACGCAGCTGTTCTCCGGCACCATCCGGGAGAACCTGCTCTTCGTGCGGCCGGAGGCCACGGATGCCGAGTGCCTGGAGGCGCTGCGGCGGGCGGCCTGCCAGAGCCTGCTCGCTCGGGCCGACAAGGGCCTCGACACCGTGATCGGGGAGGGAGGGATCAAGGTCTCGGGTGGGGAGCGCCAGCGGCTCTCCATCGCACGCGCCCTTCTCCGGCGGCCCGACCTGCTCGTCTTCGACGAAGCCACGTCCTCACTCGACTCGCTCACCGAGGAGGAGATCAGCCACACCATCCGCGACGTGGCGGAGGCGCGTGACGTGATGAGCATCCTCATCGCGCATCGCCTTTCCACCGTGATGCACGCGGACCGGATCTTCGTCCTCGAGCTCGGGCAGGTGGTGGAGACCGGCCGCCACCAGGAGCTGCTCGACCGCAAGGGCCTGTACTACGCGATGTGGCGGCAACAGGTCGGAGAGCGGCGGCCCGCCACGGCGGCGGCGGAGCGGGCGCGCATCGTTGCCGTCTAGAGAGCCGATCAGGACGCTTCGCCCGTGGCCCCCTCGGCCAGGCTCTTGGCCAGCTCCAGGGCCAGGAACGGGTTGCGCAGCATGACGGCGCGCAGCGCGCTGCCCTCGAGCGCGAGCAGGTCGGCGTCTTCCAGGGCGCGGGCGGTCTGCGCGCGCGGTTTGCCGATGAGCGCGCTCGCCTCGCCGAAATAGGCCGGCGCCCGCAGCACGGACCGGGTCCCGCCGGGACCGGCCAGCTCGACGGAGCCGCGGCGCAGGATGTAGAGGCGGTCGCCGGGTTCTCCCGCGGCGTAGATGCCCTCGCCGGCCCCGCGTTTCTCCAACCGGGCGGCGGCGGCGAGCCCGGCGAGGTCCTCGCGGGCCACCCCGGACAGGAAGCCGACGAGCGCGAGGGCCTCCAGCGCCTGTGATTCCTCCGGGCCGAGGCCGCCCGTCTCCGTGGAGGTGAGGAACCGCAGCACCTGCGGCAGGTCCGGCCGGTGCGCGGCCATGATCACGTTGGCTCCCGCCTGGATCACCGTGCGGCCCTCGGTGACCGCGACCTCGCCGGACTGCGATTCCACGGCGATGAACACGCAATTGCGCGGGAAGCCCTCGTGCCGCACGATCTCGGACACCTTCAAGCCGGCCACGGGCGAGCCCGGCGGTATCCTCACGTCGAAGGCCACGATGTCGTGCCGTCCGACCGGCATCAGGGAGCCGATGGCCGGGTATTCGATCGAGGTCAGGAAGGAGTTGACGATGATGTCCGCCTCGCTGTGGACCTTGGTCGCGCCGACCAGCCGGTAGGGGACCTCGTACTGCGGGTTCAGCATCCGGGCCAGCACGCGGGGCACTCCGTAGTACCGGGAGAGCAGGCAGAACGCGAGGTTGTCGGCGTCGCGTCCCATCATGGCGACGGCCACGTCGGCGCGCTTGATGCCGGCCCGCTCGAGCACGTCCATGTCCGTGGCGCTGCCCGTGAAGACGACCACGCCCTGCTCGTTGAAGATGCGGTCCGTCACCTCCCGCGCGACGTCGATGAGCACCGTCTCGTGTCCCTGCGCGACCAGGCGCGCCACCAGGTGCGTGCCCATGTGGCCGCCCCCCGCCACCACCACGTACATGCCTATCCCTCCCTGTCGTCGCGGGCGGACAGCTCGGCCAGCGACTCGTCGATGCGCGTGGTGAGGGCGGCGCCGCCCTCGTCGCTGAGGATGCCGGAGCCGATGGCGTCCTGGATCGCGCTTTTCTCCACGGCGAGCAGCCGGCGCCGGACCGCGCGCGTCTGCCGCTGTTCCTCGCCCGAATGCGCGACCAGGAGATCCTGGAGCTGCCGCTCGGAGCGCGCGATCACGCCCTGGTAGGCGGCGCGCATGCGCTGGAAGACGCCCAGGGGCACGAGCCCCAGCCGCTGCAAGCGGTCCAGCTCGGACTGGGCGGCCCGTGCCGCCAGCAGGCGTCCCTGCTCGACCTCGAGATGCCGCCCCTCGCTCGAGCCCGCCACGCGCAGGCGGCGAGCGACCGGGGCCAGGGTGAGGCCCTGGAGCGTGAGCGTCACCAGCGCGCACCCGAAGACCACAGCCCGCAGCAGCGGCCGCTCGGGAAGCCATTCCGGGAGGCTCAAGGCCAGGGCCATG